>Ga0116180_1000465_pt1 | contig 38065 bp, 36 predicted proteins | sample AD_UKC073_MetaG_FD_89804 | JGI IMG/M metagenome (GOLD analysis project Ga0116180, IMG submission 89804) | Active sludge microbial communities of municipal wastewater-treating anaerobic digesters from USA - AD_UKC073_MetaG | ecosystem: Engineered > Bioreactor > Anaerobic > Digestate | place: USA... | reverse complement strand
TGATTCTTTATCTCAAGAAAATCCATGTGAAACGAGTTATCAAGCTGTTTTATTTTTAAATTCTTTAACAACTGAAATTTTCAATAGATTAGAAACGAGTAGATTGTTGACCCCTGGCCTAGAACAAACTATTGGCACAATATTAGAAACAATAGAGTCTCATATGTATCTTTTAAAACAAAGATATATTAAATAATTTAAAGCATATGTGTAAATTCAGCTGGAATCCAAACTTGTTTATTGTATTTTTCTAAACGCACAGGAAAAATCATTGTTGTTTCCGAACCTGCCATGACTTCACTTTTATCAATCATTTTTAATGATGATTTGTAAACTTTTAACGGCGCACCAGTTAAAACAGCAGTTTCACCTGAGTCTATAGCATATGCATTTCCTACAAATGAAACTCCTGCAGGGTCTACAAATGGTTGGTCCCCATTCATTTTCATATCATAAACAGGTATTTTTTCTGAAATGATTTTATCTAATTGTCTTCGTCCTAACATTACTCTTTCCATTTTATTCTTCTCCTAATTCCATATTTAAATCTTTTTCTGGCGTTGAAATTATACTATCGCAAGTTAAAATTAATCCAACGACGGAATTTGCAAATTCCAAAGCATTTCTTGTAACCTTAACTGGATCAATAACCCCAGTATCAACTAGGTTGCAATAAACATGTTTAAATGCATCGTAGCCAAATTCTTTACAAGTAGTCTTGTTAAGAATTTCATTCATTACAACTTCGGCATTTTTACTCGTATTTTCTACAATTACTTTTAATGGTGCTCTACATGCTTCAAATACAACTTTAGCTCCAAACAACTCATCTTCTGTGAGATGTGAATTGTTTTCTTTTATTTCTTTTAATAAAATTTCAGAAGCATAGAATAAAGCAGTACCACCGCCAGGAAGAATTCCCTCTTGAACAGCAGCTAGAGTTGCATTTAAAGCGTCATCAACACGATCTTTTTTTTCTATGATTTCAACTTCTGTTGAGCCACCAACATTAATAACGGCAACTCCACCAGCGAGTTTTGCTAATCTTTTTTTGATATTGTCTCTTCGTAAATCTGTCATTCCAATAACAGGTGAGGAAAGTAATGTTTTTAATTCATTGATTTTTTCCTGAATCATGTCTTTTGTTACAGTCTTACCAAGACCTACAATAGTTGTTTGTATTTTTGAAGCTGTTATTTTTTCACATGAACCCAAATGCTCTTCCTTTAATTTTTCCAAAGGAACGGATTGAGAAGCATCAAAACAAATAGCACCAGTAACTAATGCCAAATCTTGTAGAATATCAATTCTATTATCTCCATATGATGGCGCCTTAACAGCACAAGAAATAACTGTTCCGTGCATTTTATTTGAAAGCATCATGTGAAGTGCTTCTTGTTCAATTTCATCTGCAATTACCAATAATGGTCTTGAATTTTCATTTGCAATTTGCATTGCAGGAATTAATTGTTCTTTAGATGTTATTTTTTTGTTTGTTATTAAGATATAAGGATTTTCTAATTCAGATGTCAATTTTTCTTGATTTGTAACGAAATAAGGAGAAATATAGCCTGAATCAAGACTTAATCCATCAGTTACAGAAAGCGTAGTGTTAACACTTTTAGCTTTCTCTACTGTAATAATACCGTCTTCACCAACTTTTTTTATTGCTTCGCATAAAAGTCTACCAATCTCTTTATCTCCATTGGCGGAAATTGTTCCGACTGAAATGATATCTTCATCATTTCTAACTTGAATAGAAATAGATTTAATATAGTTTAAAACAAACTGGGTTGCCCAATCCATTCCACGTTTTAAATGAATCGCATCTCTTCCAGATGAAATCATTTTATAACCGTTATAAAACAAATGATATGCTAAAACAACGCTGGAGCTAGTTCCATCACCAGAATTCTCATTTGCTTTTAATGCTACCTCTTTGATTAAGTCAGCCCCTATACTTTCTAATTTGTTTTTTAGATTAATATTTTTCGCAACAGTAACTCCATCTTTTGTTATAAATGGTGGAGATATTCCATTATCAATAATAACATTGTGGCCTGATGGACCCATTGTTGATTTTACTGCCTTATATAATATTTCAGCACCTTTCAACATTTCTTTTCTACCTTTATCTCCAAAGGTAACATCTTGATGAGATTTATTTAAAAGACTATCAGTTATTTTCATATTTATTCTTTCCTTGTTGTTGGAGGACGACCTTTTGGTTTTGATATTTTAATTTCTGGCCCATCATTTTGTTCAGATGAATTTCTTTCAATAGATTTTGAAATTTTTTCAAAAACTGATTCAGTTTCCGTATCATCTTCTATTTTATTTTTTTGTTTTGAATTCGAAAGATTTAAAATATCATAATACCAAGCTTCTTTACATCTTTCGGCAATTTCGCATTGTTCTTGAACCCATTTATTTGCAGTTTCCTGCAAATAAACTTTTACTTCTTCAATTGTTCCAAACACTGGAGCATTGTTTAATTGCTGTTCAGTTAATGTTTTTCTTGCCTCGGGTGGACCAGCGTTATAAACATGAAAAGATTCTGTTCCTAATTTTGTTCTTCTTTCTATTAATTCTTCCACAATAACTGGTCGTGGACCTTCTTTTTGATCCACAACATAACATATTTGACCTATTGAAAGATTTTTCATTATCTACCTTCTAAAGCTCTCTGATAATCTGAGGTAAGCACTAAAACTGTATCTTCTGAATATTTTCTATCATATGGAGTGAAATCCATGTCAGAAAATATCGTTTTAAGTTTTGATTCATTTGAATATCCGCTATATAATTCTTCTAGTTTAAGAACTTGACTAACAACAGATTCATGAAAATAAAGAGCCCCGACCAATGGTTCTTGGCCGATTTTTCTTAATTCTTCTAGTAATCGTTCCGTTTCTACAAGAACTGGTGTACCATCTTTTTTCGTATAAATTGTAAGTGGCAATCTGCTAATAAATTCTTTAAGCCGCTGATTGTTTTGATTGCCGCCCAAATTTCTAACGGCGGTTAAAATTGCTTCAACTGTATTGATGTGGAGTTTCATTAGTTATTTTCACCTGTTTTTTTAGCCTCGATAATAAAATCAATATTTTCATTAACTTTTTTCAAGAGTTCATTACCTTTTTTCTTGGCGTCTTTTACTTTTTCCATTCCAAGAGCAACTCTGACTTTATCAAATTGTTTTTCTGACAATACTGCTTTTACAGCTCTCATGTCTAAGAATTGATGAAATTCGTACTCATACACTGGTGCTGGTTCACCATTTTCTCCTGGTTCGAATTCATCAGTTTTATAAACTTCTTCAACGATCAACATAATTGGCATTGGATCAGTTTTATCTGTTTCTATGTATGGAATTGGGTTAATAACTTTGCCTTTCATATCACTTTGATAAAGTAATTCAGGAATAGTTTTGCGTTTGGCTTTAAGATCAAATTTTTTTGTCATTTTTTAAACCTTTTCTTCTAGAATATGAACAAAAGTATCAAATGTATCTTTTCTTGATACTTTGTCTCTGATGGCTTGAACTCTCATTGCTTGACGTAGTGTTTTAACATCAATTTTTTCAGAATATTTTTCAAATAATTCTTTTCTGTCAAGAGTTAGGATTTCAATTTCAGAATCAATTCTTTTTAATTCAGTTATAAACTCTTTTACAAGAGGTTCTAAATCTGTCACTGATGATGGTTGTGAATCGATACCTTGTTGTGAATTATCTTTTGTAGTCATGTTTATTAAACATATTCTACGTCTTCAGTATTATTTTGTAAACAATCTTGAAATATTATTTTTTTCATCTGGAGATAGAGATCCATATAATGGTTCTAAAATTTGTTTGACATTCTGCATATAATCATTTTTGAGACTGGCAAGTAGTTGAGGTTCTATTTGAGCTTTAATTTTTTGAAAATTAGAAGAAATTTCATTTTTAACTTTTGGATCCTTCTCTTTTTGTAATTCAGTATTTATTATTGAGTTTAATTCTTGTTTCGCTTTGTTAATATCCGCACCAGAGGCAGAAGAATATTCTTCAAGAGTTTTTGCAGCTTTAACTTTTTCGAATTTTTTAACCATTGAATTTATTAATTCGTTACCAGCAGATTTTATTTGTTGTACGCCATCACCAAAGATTTTTTCTTTTTCTGATGGGTTATTGTCAAGAAATAACATTGCTGCCTCAAAAAAATCATTTTCTGTTGGGGCTTGATTGCCAGCTGCAGAATTTTCTAAATTATTTTCATCAAGATCAAACTGAGTTCCTTGGCTACCATATGAATAATTGTTGATATAACTTTCCCCATCTGGAACAGTTGATTTTAATGAAGTTTTTTTATTCTTTTCGTCATCTACTTTATATTTTTGAATATACTGTTGAACTCTAAGATTTTTTCTTTGGACAGCAGGAAGTGCGTTGTATGCCTGCTTTATATTTGTTACTAAATCCTGCAACCTATTCCCAGAAACAGTGTTTGCTATTTCCCATGCAGCTTTTGGAGATGATTTTGCAAATTTATAACTTAATACTGCCTTTGGATTTAACAAAAACAGCATAAGTTTTGCATCTTTATTTTCCAAAGCTTTTGCATTTTTTTCTATGACTTCGGCATATCTTTTGTCCATTCGCTTAATGGCCGCAACTTCTTGATCTCTTATTTCAGAAAATATTAATGGTTTTGTAGGGGAAAATAATCTTGGAAAATTTACCGCTAATTTTTTTGCAAAGAAAAAAAGTGCGTTCCCTGTTTTTTCAACAGCATATTGGCCGCTTCTAAAAATATCAAAAAATGGATCTATGAAAGTTTGTTTAAAAATAGAAACTCCACCTGTGCTTGCACCACCTCCATAAGAAGACAAACCAGAATATCCATCCCCTCCAGAGTCATCTCCGTACTCTTCAAAAATGAATTTATAAAGTAAAAGGTTTTCGTTTTTGTTTTCTTTTTTTATTTCCATTTTTTTCTTTTGCATATTTTTTTATTTCTAATGATAGATAGGAATATTTTGCTTCAGTAAATTCTTTTGAATGAATAAAAAGTTTTTCTTTAGTTTCTTTTTCATCCTTTTCATCAGAAATTAAATTAACTTCGCTTGTTTCCTTTTTTGATTTCTTATTTTCGTACTCATTATAAGTTTTATATTTAAATGGTTTTAAATATTTCTCTTCAATCCAAAGATTTCCATTGTTTAAGGAAAACCAATAATGCGCAAGCCAGATATCCAACTCACCAAAAATAAATCTTGAATTATAATACACTAATTTTCCAAATGGCCAATAGGGTTGTTTTGTTTTAATTGGGCAAAATCTACAAATCTCTTCCCAAATTTTCCATCTAAAATGAACCCAATTTTGATTTTTCTCTTCTGTATACAAATCAACTAATTGTATTGCTTTTAATATTTCATCTTTAATATTATTTGTTTCAATTTTAGTTTCAAAGTTTTTTAAAGATATTTGATTATCCATTTTGAAGTTTAAATATTACTATTTAAAAATACTAAAAAAATGGCAGACGAGAAAGAAAACAAAAGAAATCTCAATGGTACTATTGAATTTTATCAAAGACTAACGAATCTTTTTCGATCAGGAGTTAATCTTCGTAGAAAAATGAAAGGTCTAGATTATTCTGGGCTTATGACTCCTCAAGAGTTGGCTTTGCAAGGAAATATAGGCTATCCAAGTTATTCTGCCTATCGTCATAGCTATTCTGGATTTATTCAAATGGGTTACATGGGGGTTTATGATAGAATTTATCGATATAGAGAATATATTGAAATGGATTCTCAATCTTCTGAGTGTGCAACTGCTCTTGATACATTATCTGATGAAATATGTGCAACAGATCAAAATGATGTAATGCTTCATATTGAAACAGATTCCATTGAAATAAGAAAGGCACTTGAAGAATTATATTTTGATGTTTGTAAATTAAACTCAGATTTTAGATTCTGGGTAAGAAGCGCACTCAAATTTGGAGATTTTTATCTTTTCCTAGACATAAGAGAAAAAGAAGGAATTATCTCAGTAGAACAAATTCCAGCACCAGATTGTGAGCGACAGGAAAAATTTGATAAAAATGATCCACATGCTGTTAGGTTTAAAGTTACAACACCAAATATTCAAAATCCTTCTTCTCAGCATTCTTCTTTCTTAGAAAATTGGCAAGTTGCAAATTTTAGAATATTAGCAAATGATGCTTATAGACCACATGGAACAAGTTGGTTGGACGGTGCTCGCAGACCATACAGAGTTCTACAGATGTTAATAGATGCGATGTTGACATATAGAATAGTAAGATCACCAGCAAGAAGAATGTTTTTCATTGATACAACAGGTATTAATCCAAATGATATTGATACCTATATGGAAAAAGTCGAAGAATCATTTAATGCAAAAAGTATCATGTCCAATAGTACAGGGAATCAAGATTATAGATGGAATCCCTCATCAATGTTGGAAAACTATTTTATTCCAATTAGAAGAGATTCTTTAACTAAAGTTGATACTCTTGAGGGTGCAACTCATCAAACTGCTGTTGACGATATTGCTTTCGTACATAAACAATTAACGGCGGCATTAAAAATGCCTAGAGCTTTTTTAGGATACGATGAAGCTGTAGGTAAAAATAATCTTTCGGCACAAGACATAAGATTTTCAAAAACAGTTTCTGTGCTACAAAGAATGATGCTTGCAGAACTTAAACGTATGGGACTATTGCATTTATATGCTAAAGGATTTGATGGCGAAGATTTATTAAATTTTGATATTAAATTAACAAATCCAAGCACAGCAGCAGTTCTACAAAAATTAGAATTATGGGAGAAAAAACTTGATATTGCTGGAAAAGCAAAAGAATTACCACATGTTGATGAAGAAATAATACAAAAAGAAATATTTGGGTTTAATGATGCTGAAATTGTAAGAATTAGACTTGGAAGAGAACAAGATACTATAAGAAATAAAACTTTCGAAGCATTACAACCAGTAAAAACAACTCCAGGACAAGAACCAGACCAATTTGCTTCATCAAATTATGATGTTCCTGGCGGCAATAGAAATGTACCTGGAGTTGCTCAACAAAATATGGAAAATTCGATTCCAACGATTCAGCAAGATCTTGCAAGAGTTCCAAATATAGAACCAGAGGAAGAAATTGGAATTGTTAAAGTAGATCTGCCAGACAATAGAACTCCCATTATACCATCCTTTGTTGTACCTTCAAAATTGAATCAGGCCATGGTTACAACAGCCACTTACAACAAACAAATATATAATCCTTATTATGGTATGCACATGGCCTCTGATCAACAACAAACTATGAAATTTAAATCAATCCAAGAGCAAGATAAATATTACGGTGATTTAATAAAAGAAAGTTTTAAAAAAATAGAAGACGGTAAGTATATTAGTGGATTACATCGAGAAGCTTTATCAAGTTTAAAACATTTGAAAAGACATTTTATTAACGAATCTACTCTGAAAGGAAATCTTGTTGTGGAAAACAACGAAAGTAATAATCCTCAAGCCGCAGATGAGATAATAGTAATTGAAGATGATTTTCAAAATGAAAATACTTCATTTGTTAATAATATTTTAAAATCAATAACTAAATAAATAGTTATTTAGCAAAGGTCATTATATGGAATTAGACACAAAGGTACCACACAACAAAAAAAGAAATGTTGGGCTAGTCTACAATTTTTTAATTCAAAACATTGCAACGGCTACGATTAAAGAAAATAAAAATGAAATTGAACTTACCAAAAAGATTATAAAAAATCATTTTCAAAAAGAAAGCGAACTGTTAAAAGAGTTAAAGCTTTTTAAGAAAATAATTTCATCTAATTTTAAGTCAATCGAGATTGCAAATAAGTTTTTATCAGAAATAAAAAATGAAGCTAAAAAAATTGATGCTTCAAAATTAGAAACAGAAAAAACAATATTAATTCATGAAATAAATAAAAACTTAAATAAAGACGGTAAGTTTTATAATCAATTTATTAAAGATTATAAAACTTATGCCACTGTTCAAGTATTATTGACAAAGTGGAATGAAAAATCTTTAAATGAGTCCTCATTAGGAAATATTAATTTCTTACCTTTAGAAGACAATTTATTATGTTTTTTAACTGAAAATAGAAAAAATGAAATTGAAAGTTTCAATTTGATTAATAAATCAGAATTAAAAATAGAAGATAAACTTATCACTAAACTTATGCATGAAAAATTTGAACAAAAATATTCTTCTTGCTTAAATGAAAGGCAAAAAAGAATATTGAGTAATTTTATTTCTGAAAATAAATTTGAATTAGAAAAAACTCTAAATGAAACCAAAGAATATATTATTGCGGAAATAGCGGATAAGAAAAATTTTAAAGTTCTTTTAGAAGAGATAAAGCAATTAAATATTTCTCCAACTGATGACCAGTGTACATTTTTTATTGGAGTTTTGGATATTTTAAGAGCAAACAATGGGGAAGTAATAAAATGAAAAAAAAGTTAAAAACATCAGCTCCAAAATCTAAAAAAATTCTTTTAAAAGAAGAATTTTTATTTGAATTGAAAAACGCAAAAAATTCTCTAAAAGAAAGTCCTTCATTTGATGATTTAAATGATTTAAATCAACCTCTTTTTCTTTCTGGGATTATTCAGCGCTGCAACACTTTAAACCAGAACGGAAGAGTTTATCCGCGAAATATTTTGGTTCCTAAATTAGAACAATACATTAAATCTAAAGTAGAAACAGGGATGGCATATGGTGCTCTTGACCATAAAGATAGTGAAATTGTTGAATTTGAATCAACTGCATTTCGTTTCACGAAAATATGGCTAGAGGAAGATGTTGTTTATGGAGAAATTGTAATAATACCAGGAACGGAAAAAGATAAAATAATAAAAGGCGCTCTTAGAACAGGTGGAAAAATAGGAATTTCATCAAGAGCGATGGGTTCAATTGCAAGACAAACTTTACCAGAAGGAATAGTCGCTGATGTTGTACAAGATGACTTGCATTTAATTTGTTGGGATATCGTAACAGAACCATCGACTCCAAAAGCATTTATGGAAAAGAAAGTTTCTATACCAAGTTCTTTGACATCAGCTGAAGAACTACCTAAAAAAACAATTAAAGCATCTTCTTCGTTAATGAATGAAAACAAAAAAACAAAAAACGAAGATTTAACTAATCTAGTTAACATGGTAAAAAAAATGAACGGCAAAGGAATTGAATAATATGGAGAATAAAAAAGTTACAACATTTAAAAAAAGTGAACTTAAATCTTTGTTAAAAGAAATTCTTTTGGAAATGAAAAAAACTGGTGAGTTAAATGAGGTTTTAGTTTCTGTTGGTATTAACCCACAACAGCCAATACAGCCTGTTGGACAACCAATCCGACCTTCTGTTGATCCTGCAATTTCTTTACTTGCCGCGGCTGCAACTCAAGATCCATCTAAACGTGGAATGCTTGAAGCTATATTGATGGATACTGCAAAAACTACTGTTCCAACTCTGAGTGAGGCAGAAGCAAGAATTCCAAGAATATCGCCAATGCAATATGGGGAAGGAGGATATGGAAATCCAGCGTTTACAGCTTTAAATGCATATCAAGGACCACAACAAAATTATAGTAATCAAATTCCTCAACAAGGATATATACCTCAACAACAGCTCGGGTATATTGACCAACAAGGCGGTATTCCAACCCAAACTTATCAACATCAACAACCACAACTGCATCCTTTGGCAAGAATTGCATTTAGTAAACCAATAAAAAATACTATTAATGATAGTTAATATTATAAAGAGAATTTAAATGCCAAGAATTAGACCAGGATATCTCGCAGAAGTACCAGCAACATCTTTTGGGCTCGGCTCATCTGATACAACTGCAAAAATAATTTGCTACCCAGAATCACCATTTTATAATGGTGATTATAATGATCAAAAAATTAAAGATTCTTTTTTTGCTCCACCAGAATTAGAAGGAAATTTTATAAATGACGGCGGATACCAATTTGGGCTTGTTGATAGAACATATTCTGGTACTCCAAACTTTGATGAAGTTGAAGTTGGCGGCGGGGGAAAACCTGCGACGCCATTTGCGCCAAACGTTGCAAACCCAGAAGTTCCATTTGATCCTAGAAGTACTCCAGCACAAGGAAGAGAAGCAACTATAAAAATTAAAGCCAGAAGTCGTGGTGCATTTTTAGGAAATGGTATGGTTTCACCACACACAGCAAAATATGTACAACAACAACCAGGAGAAACTCTTGGTTTAGGAAATGGTTCTGGAAATACATTTATCAATAGAAGTGATGATTAATTAATATTAATAACATATAAATTGATTAAGGCTCTTATTTAAGAGCCTTTGTTTTTTTATTTAATAATTAAATTCAAAATAATATTTAAGGATTTATAGATGACAAAACTTTATGAAGAAGCAATTGCTGATAGTAAAAAATTAAGAGAGCTTCTAAAAGAAGAAGCTGAAAAAGAAATAGTTCAAAAATACAGTTCAATTATTAATAAATCTATTGATAAAGAAATAGAAAGTTTTTTATTTGAACAAGAAGAAGAGGCCCAACCTGCAGAAGCTCAAAATCAAGATTCTCTTGGTTTAAATGCAGATACAAGTTCTTCACCAAGTGAAATGGATCCAAATGTTCAGGAACCACAAAGTCCTGCGCCAACACCAACACCAGAACCAGTAGACAATAGTTTAACTGCACCAATAACTCCAGTTGGAGGAAATGCGACAATGCCTTTACCAGGTGCAGATGGGAAAATAACTGTAAGTTTTGAAAATCTTTTTTCAGGAAACGTTGGTTTACCACAACCTTCTGTTGAACAAACTCCACCTGCGGCACCTCCACAAGAAGAATCGCCAGTAGCAAATGACACTGGAGCTACTGAATTAGGTTTAGAGGGAGATGCTCAGAAAAACGAAACTCAGTTAGATGCTAATGCTCCTCAACAGACACCAGAGGATCAAACAGCAAAATCTGGGGGATTTGATGCTTCAAAACTACAAGAGGCTAGAGTCATGGTTGGAACTCTAGAAAATGAAGTTGCTGAACTATTTGAATCAGGAAAATTCACATTAAAAGAAGAGAATAACATCAGTTTTAAACTTCTTGAAGTTTATTCTGAATTAGAGAATATGAAACTTTTAAATGAAATTAAACAGTCACAATTTGACATTTTTGCATTTAAAATGGAAAATCTTTATAAATTAGTTAAGAATTCTCAAAAAGTCAATGATAGTTATCACAGAACTAAAAAAATAATTGAAGGAAAAGAAATAATGAAAGTTCATCCAAAAACAAGATCATTTTTAAATAGTCTTCTCGAATCCCTCGAAACAGGTTTCGGTGACGACGGAGAGGTTGAAAAGGTTTCAGAACCTCTTGATACCGCTTCCAAAGTTGCAGATAAAGCTACAAAAGCTGCAATGAAAGCTTCAAGACCAAAAATTGAAGATAAAGAACGTGGACAACAAGCTCCATTTAAACACAAAGCAAAAGAAGATGAATCACTTCTTAAAGAAGAAGCTGATGCTGAGCTCGACGAACAAATTGCTGAGTTGGAAAAATCTTTAGATGAAATGCTTGGTTCTGAAGAAGATTCTGTTGACGGCGAAGAAGAAGGTCTTGGTCTTGATTCAGTTCTTGAATCCAAAAAAGTCAAAAAAGGAAAGAAAGCTGAACTTTTTAAAAAGGCTAAAAAACTAAAAGAACAACTTGCTGCTGTTCAAGAAGAATTGGATGAATGCGGTGGAGATATGCCATCAGGTGGTCAAACAACAATTACAATCTCTACAGATGGTGATGTTAAAACTGACGACACTAAAATGCTATTAGGTGGCGATGAAGAATCAGAGGAATCTGATGAAGAAGACATGTTTGAAATCGTAATGGATGAAGAAGATGAGCTTCAAGATCAAGATGAATCTTGGGATATGGATGAAACAAAAGCAGCTCCAGAAGGAATGCCATCAGGTTTAAATGAAAATAAACTTGTTAAATCCCTTAAGGAACAAAACAAATCACTCGAACAAGTTGCGGCTCGTTCACTTTACATAAATAAAATTTTTGCAAACTTTGATGGTCTATCCAAAAAACAAAAAGAACATATTGTTGAATATTTTGATAGAGCTAAATCTGTCGAAGACGCGAAAAGAATTTACGGAAGAGTTAAGTCACAACTTAATGAAGTAAAAGCAGAAGCTGATAAAAAATCTGGGAAAAAAGCTGAATCTCTAAATGAGTCAGTAACTTCTCGCAAAGAAAAAGCGACTGGCGCAGGCGCGGAAAAAATCGTCATTGGTTCCGCAAATAGATTCAAAGAATTAGTTGGAAATAAGCAAAACCGCTAATTGGACACTAAATAAGGTATAGATAGAAAAATATCGGAGTTAAAAACAAAAAATGTCTTTTACACTACAACAATTAAATGAAGGTTTAGAAATTAATCCACACAAAGGCGTGGATGGTCGCTTAATTGACAAATGGACCAAATATGGTCTTCTTGAAGGTTTGAATGCTGGAGCAAAACAAAAAATTGCTCGCTTGCTCGAAAACCAAGCTGCGGAAATGCTCCGTAACCCAACAGTATTAATGGAAGCGAATGCGCTTTCATTAGGCGGCGGTGGTCTTGCTTCAAGCGGCCAAGTTGCTGGTTTTATTTCAATCGCGTTCCCAATCGTTCGCAGACTTTTCGCTGGACTCATTTCAAATGAACTCGTATCAGTTCAACCAATGAGCTTACCATCAGGTCTTATTTTCTACATGGATTATGCTTACGGCTCAAACGTTGGTGGAAATGCTGGTTTAAGCTTAAGTGATTCAGCAACAACCTCAACCTACAAAAAAGGTCAATCAGTATTTGGTTCACCAACTGGTGCTGACGTTCGTTCAGGTATGACTGGAACAGGCGCTATGTATGATCTTTTAGGCACAGAATATTCAAAAGTACACAAAGCCGCGACAACTGTTGCGTTTGCTGATATTGGTGGTTTCGGCAACACAGGAACAGGTTGGACAGGTTCTGATGTTGTTGCGTCACTTTCTGAAGTTGCTGGTCTTAACGCTCGTTGGATTGATTACGATCAAACATTAACAACTGCGGTTGAAAATTCAGAACTTGATTACTGCTTCATGTTCGTAACAGTTTCAGAACTTATGGCGAAGATCCCAGGAATTGATCTTCGCGCGGTTCCTTCAATGGCTGTAACTGCTTTCGGTACAGCAAACGGTGTTACAAACGTTCCACAAACAATTCAATCAGGTCAAGGAGTTAAAAACTTCCGTAAAATGACACAAAGAGGTAACTGGAACTCTTCAACATCATTATTCCAACCAGATCACCAAAATGGTACACACGTAATGTTTGTTCTTGCAATCAGTAACTCAGGAGCCGTTCCTGCTGGTGCAGTTAGCATTTCAGCTGCAATTGGCGATCAACTTGCAGTCAACACAGATGGTAGCGCAGTAACTCTTCCAAGTTTTGAATCAGATTTTGCTTCTAGCCCAATGCCAACCATTCCAGAAGTTGAAATCAAAATTGAATCAACTGCTGTAACTGCTCAATCAAGAAAACTAAGAGCTCGCTGGTCACCAGAAATGGCCCAAGATCTTTCAGCTTTCTATTCAATGGATGTTGAAGCTGAACTAACAAACATTATTTCAGAAATGGTTACTCTTGAAATTGATCGTGAAATTCTTAACCAACTCTTGCTTGAAGCGAAAGCGGCAAGATTCTTCTGGTCAAGAGCTCCAGGTAAATTTGTTAACAAAGTAACAGGTTCAGAAGCGCTTCGCTCTGCAACACTAGCAGCTGGCCCAGCATTCACTGGTACAGTTCGTGAATGGTATGAAACACTTATTGAAACAATCATTGACGCAGCGAATGAAATTCACCGTAAAACTCTTCGTGGTTCAGGTAACTTCATTGTTTGCGGTCCAGACGTAAGCACAATTCTTGAAGCGACACAAGGTTACAAAGCCAACTACAAAGTAGATGGAAATGGCCAAGTTTCAGATCAAATGAGTGTTGGTGCCGAAGCTGTTGGTTCAATTGCTAACCGTTTCACAGTTTTCCGTGATCCATACTTCCCAAGAAACAAAATCCTCATCGGACTCAAAGGAACAGGCTTCCTTGAATCAGGTTTCGTATTCGCTCCTTATATCCCATTGGTTCTCACACCAACAGTTTATGATACCGAACACTTTACCCCAAGAAGAGGACTCACAACACGTAATGGTATGAAAATGGTTAACGCCAGCTATTACAGCGTTGTAACAGTTCTTGACATGAACATCATCTAATTAAAATAGCTTAAAAAGTTATCTTATAAAGATTAAAATCCTCTGGAGAAATCCAGTAGGATTTTTTGCTTTTTGTTATCTGTGTACTATACGGAAGTTTTGTTTTACTTCGATTGACCGTTATTTTTAACATGGTTACAATGAGTAACGTCTCACTGCGGATAGAAAAATCGAATGGAAAACGAGGCAAACCTTTTATTTTATTTTCAAATGAGAGAATAAACTAAAAACAATGCTGATAATCTTAGTTTTATCGATTCAAATTCAGAAATTTTTTCAAAAAACAATGATAATGATTTAATCCTCGTTCCAAAGCTATGAAATAATAACAAATCAATGAAAAAATTCAGATTTATAAAAAGAGTAAAAACTAAAAATCCACAATATGATTGTGGCATCTATCAAACAAAAAATGATGATGAGTTTTACTATGGGTTAAAATTAATTCCAAATGTAGAATATTTTGAAAATGAATTAATAGATCATACTGAGAATATAAGTAAATTTTATTACGAATTACTTGAATTTTTACCTAAAAACAGTCATAAAAATGCACTTATATCAATAGAATATAAATGGAGAGTTCCAAAAACTCAAGAAACTGGTGTTGTAAATAAACAATATTTTTGGAGTGAAAAGAAAATCACAAAAGAATTTTATATTGGAATGGATTTAGAAAAATTAGACTTAATAAGTCAAGATAAAAAAAGTTATAAAATTCCTGATGAATTTGGAATTTTTACCAGAAATTGGCAGGGTGGTTCATACGGCACCAAAAAAGATTTTTTTTCAAATGTTTCTTTTGAAAAAGAAACCAATAAAAAACAATTAACTTACGTTCGTCGTTTGACATATAATGCTTTTCTTTATGAAGACTATAACAAGAATCAATATATTCATGGAAATCATGAAACATTTGAATTCTTAGACAAAGAATTCAAATCTAAATTTAGTGGAATTATTTTTAATGATTGTTATGATCCCCAAAATATATTTTTTAAAATATATAAAAATGGCAAGCTGGAAAATCTTAAAGGTTTTGCAACATCAGACGGTGATTTTTGTCATTGGTTACACACGAAAGTTTATGTTGACGGAGTAGAAAAAATAATGAATCGAGAACATTATCATGTATTTCCATATATTAGTCTTTCAAAAAAAAGAATAAATGAAGATAAATTTGATACAATAGTAGCTTTAACGAAATCTAATATGGTAGAAATACCAGATATTCCAGGAGTCTCTTCTGAAGAATATGAAGATGAATTCGTTAAACTTGAAAAAATAAAATATGGTTCTAGCAAAATTCGATTATTTAGTTTTAAATTTGATACAAATTTTTTATTGAAATAAAAATAAGTTGTTGAAATAAAAATAAAGTTACTTATAGTAAGAGATATGAAAATCATAGAATTTTATGCAACATGGTGTGGGCCATGCAAGTTACAAAAACCAATTGTAGAAAAATTATCAAAAGAATTAAATTATGAATTGGAATTAATTGATATTGATGAAAAACCAGAAATCGCAGAAAAATTTGGGATTAAATCAGTACCAGTCATTCTAGTTCTTGAGGATGATAAAATTGCAGTAAAGAAAAAATTATTAGGATTTCATACTGAAACAAGATTAAAAAATCAAATGTTGTAACTTATATATTTATTATACAAACAATGAAAATAAAAAAATTTTGATTAACGAATCAACTAAATTTTCTTATCAAATAGAAGACTTAACCGATTCCACAGAATTAGATAATGGTGAAAAAGTTTGTGCTGGGTGTTTGATGGAATCTTTAATTGAAAGCTCTTCATTTTTAATGGAGGCCGAATATAAGGGGAGGACAGTGAAGCTTGGCAAACCAATGCGTGGTGACGTGAAAAAATATCGTGTTTTCGTCAAAGATCCAAAAACAGGAAATGTTAAAAAAGTAAATTTTGGAGATCCTAATATGAAAATAAAAAGAGATAATCCAAAACGTAGAAAATCTTTTAGGGCAAGACATAAATGTAGTCAAGCAAAAGATAGAACTACTGGAAAATATTGGAGTTGTAAATTTTGGGGTAAGAAACCTGTTTCCGACCTAGTTTAACAAGTTATTTTGTAAGCATAACTTACTTATATTAAGTTATGGCATCAAAGATTTTTAAAATAAAAGATTTTATAAATGAACGTTATTCCGATGAATTTAAAGAGAATTTTTCATTTGAAACAGAAAATATTTCAAAATTAAATCGTAACTTTAAATATTTTCATTTAAGTGCAAAATATTTGGGGGATACTTTTGAATTTACACCAAGAATACCAAAAGAGCCATATTATGATTCAGATCAAAATATAATCGAAGATGATATTACACCAAGAGTTTCACTTGCGCATTCTGTAGAAGATGCATTAAATGCATTAGAACATGAAACAAGCACAGGTTATTATTTTATTTATGTTTCAAATGATGATTCAGATATTGAGTTTACTGCGCAAAACATACAAGACTGCCCAGAAAGTGAAAATAATAAATATGGTATTAGTTTTCGCTTAAAAAAATGGGTTATAGCAAATCTTATACCAGAGGAACGTGAAGAAGATGATGAATATGTTGATTCAATCTTATCTAAAATTAAAAATCTTTCTCCTTCTAAATTAAACAAGGAATTTGAAAATAATCTTGGCGATGAGTTTAAAGGTTGTGTGCCAGATGCAAATGACACAAATGAAGTTTGGAAACTTAAACCAATTAAAATGTTTTGCGTTGGTTATATTGATCAATATAAAGGAGAAGATAGATATTATCTATCAAATTCATATATAAATTTAACTTAATTTAAGTTAACCTATTTAATGATGAGAAAAAATGTCATCAATAGGAAGTGGATTTAATCAAACAATAAAACCAACACCATATGGACTATATGATTCTTCACCACTTTTTCAAAGTGATGCAGATAATTTAGTTAAATTTGTTCTTACAAGATTTGGTGAACAAGTTTTAAGTGTAGAATTAACAAAAAAAATAATTTGGACTGCCTTTGAAGAAGCTACATGGCAATTGAATGCATTACTTGCTGAATATCAAGCTAAAAGTAATTTAGCCTCATTACTTGGAACTCCAACAGGAAGTTATATTTCTGGGTCAAACGGGCTATTTTCTCTAAATTTATCTAATACTTATGTTCAGCAAAATTTAGGTTTTTTAGATAGCTTGTCTGGACCTTATACTGGTTATATTGGAATTGGAAATTGGGCGGAATCTTATTCAGGCTCAATTGTTCTTACCGCAAGTCAGCAAAATTATGATCTTTACACAGACCTAAAAGATGATAATGGTATTCCTTTATTCAATTATATGCCATCTGGTTCAAACACAAGATTTACTGTCTATGATGTTTATCACTTTGAACCTGTTGAATTTATTTTTAATTCAAACTATGGCTCAACAATTGCATATGGACAAGATTTCACATCAGAGTCAGGAATATCAATTCCTGACACAAAATATTTTGTGCTTCCACTGTACGAGGATGTTTTAAGAGCTGGATTATACGAAGATGCAAGAAGAATAAGAAGATCTCATTATTCTTATGAGCAATTTGGTAGAACATTAAGAATATATCCTGTGCCTGGAACAGGGGATTTTTTCACTTCTGGTTCTGTTAGAAAACTTTGGATAAGAGTCGGATTTAAACAACCAGCATACGACCCCAGATTAGATTCTAATTTTATTCAGTCCAGCTCTTCTTTAGGTTCTGGATTGCATCCTGGAAGCGGTCCTGGGGGCACGTTTTATTTCCCATCTAATATATACGGAGTATCAAACCCAGCTAACGTTCCGTTTGGAACAGTAAATTATGATAGTCTTAACATGTGGTGCAGAAATTGGATTAGAGAGTATTCTTTGTATCTTTGCGCTCAAACTCTAGGATGGATTAGATCAAAAACAAGTGTAATACCAATTCCTGGAAATGAGTTAACTCTTAATGGACCTGAATTACTCAGTTATTCAAAAGAAGGAATAGACAAACTCACAACAACTGCGAGAGAATATTTAGATGGTCTAAGTTATGACAAGTTAATTGAAAAAGAAGCAAATAAAATAGAACAAACCAATAAAATGTTAAGCTTAATTCCAATTCCACCAAAAACAGTAATTCGAATGAGATAATATTTATCTTTGTAATGTCAAGACTTTTTATAACAGAAAAAGAAATTCAATTTCACACGGAAATTGGACAGGAATTAATAAAAGATGTTATTGGACAAAAAGTATATTACTATGCTGTCTCTACAAAATCATCTATTATAAATGAAACATACAACGAAGCAATTGAAAAGGTATTTGAGGGACCAATCATAATTGATGCGATTTGTGGGCAGCCAGAATGGGAAAACATAACAGATTCTCATGGTTCATATTTAAAAGCAAAATTAGAAGTTTTATTTCAAGCTAGAGATTTGCACTTGAAAAAACTAACTCTTTCCGAAGGAGATTTTATTACTTATGGAAGTAACACTTATGAAATAGTTTCTTATGTTCCGTTAAATAATATGTGGGGCCAAGAAGAATATGATAGAACTTTTAAAGCTAATTGTGTCACTGCAAGACCTGGAAGATTTGATCTTCCAAAATTTCATGCTCCAAGTTCGGAAAACCCACAAAAAGAATATGTGCAACAACGTGGATTTAAAGAAACAAAAGAAGGTCTTACAAATGATGTAAGAGAAATGAGACAAAGATTAGGTGATGACATGGCTCCAATAACATTAGATAATGGACCTAGAATAGTCTCAACAACGGATACAACTCCAGAAAACAGCAATGATGAGGGAACAGTTAATTCATTTTTAAATGATGATAATGTTGACGATGACTTTTATTCATAAATTTCTTTTCTCTAGTTAAAACAGAGAAAATGACAAAATCTGGAAATCAAAATGAAGAATTCTATTCTTCACATCAAGAAGTTAATGTGTCAGAAAGATATATTGATGGAACAAAAGGTAACATAACAAGACAAACAATTGAACCTTTAAAAGAAGATTCAATTTTTAATCTAGAGCAAGTTCCTTTTGGAAGTCTACAAGGACAAAACCCAGCATATGAAACTATTTTGATTCCAGCGTGTGAATTACTTGATATTGATCAAAGTGTTAAAAAACTTTTTGATAAAACCTTAAAATTTCCAACAAATTATTTTAAGGGTGTAAACAAAAAATATAGTTTAAATAAGCCAATTGTTAAACTTGCTGGTGGAGATAAATTTGCTCTAGCAAAGAAAATTGAGCCTTTAAAAGGGTCAAACAACACTTTAATTCTTCCATCTATTTCAATTAGAAGAACGAGTATAAATCATTCTTTGCAAATTCAAAATTCAAAAGCCATTTCAAGTGCAACAGGAGAACTTATTGTTAAACTTGGTTTAGACAGCGAAAAAGATCCTTTTTTACAAAATTTATTAAATAAAACTGGCTTGCTAAACAAAAAACCAACGGAACCGTTTTCAAAAAGAAAGCAAGGGAGAAATAAAAAAGATCTAAGTATTCGTCAAGGAAGTTTACTAGATCCAAAAACTAACATGAACACATACGAAGTTTTAGTTATTCCAACTCCAACTTTTGTAGAATTAACTTATGAAATAGTATTGTGGACAGAAGACATTGTTGCAATGAATTGCTTAATACAGACAATTCTTGGATCAAAATTACCAATGGATAATGGTTTTGTACTAACAACTGATGCAGGCTATTGGTTTATGTCTACTCTTGGTGAAAACATTTCAATGGAGGATAATTTTGACGATTACACAGAGCAAGAAAAAATTGTAAAAACAAAACTAGAATTGACAGTAAAAGGATTTTTACTTCCATCTAATGATGGAACAAATATGTATCCTATCAAAAAATACACGACAGCAGTTTCTTTTGATTTTGGAATAAATCTTTCAAACACCAAAGTTTTTAGAAAAGAAAATATTGATGCAATTGGTACAAAACAATCTCAGGATAAGTTTCTTCTTTCAGAGATAGATGCAGAAAAATCAATTCCAAACACGTTTAATGATAGTGTTTACTATGAAAAAGAAATTAAGAACGAATTAACAAATAAAAAAGAAACTGTTTATGTTGAGGCAAAAACAAAACCTGGCTCAAATGAAACAGTTTATTCTGCAACAAGTATTGATACATTAATGTCATTTCTTTCAGAAGAATAAAGTTTCCCCAAAAGAATTCTATAATTATTGTAGAATTAAAAATTCATTGAAAGGTTTTTCAAGGATAAATTAAAATGGCAGAAACAATACTTAAATTTCCATCTTACATGGACACAGAAATAGATGCATCTGTGAGAGAAACTGTGCCAACTGGAACTCCCGCTGCAATTATTGGAGCAACAGTTCAAGGCCCTGCTTTCGTCCCTGTAACAATAGGATCACTTTCTGATCAACAAACAAAGTTTGGACCAGTAACTCCAAATTACCCAGCAACTTATGCATCTCAACGTTGGCTGGACAACAGAACAAGCGCAATTTTAGTAAGAGTCTTAGGTGCTGGCGCCAATAGCAGCTCTGCACAATTTGACGATGTTAGAACAAAAGGAATTGTTAAAAATGCAGGCTTTGCAGTAAGCTCTTCGACAGTGACAGTCCCAGGAGATTTAAGACACAATGGAAGCGTCCAGTTTTTAGTTGGAAAACATGCTCTTACAACACAAGAAAGTTATGGCTTCCCTGTTTTTACGGACAATGATTCTTATAATGCTGGGTCTGGATACGTAAACCTTGTCAGAGGTATGATTTTTAGCGCCTCGGGTTCCCGCGTAATGGTAATGGACGGTACAGGCGAAACATTTGCTAATAGTTTAAATGACATTGCCTCAATTGATAGTGGTTCCGCAAGTATTACACAAGGTAAATTTAAATTGGTTGTATCTACAAGCCAAGGTTCTTCTTTTGGAACTGCTGAAGGTTTTACGGGAATAAGAATTTACACTGCTTCATTCAATCCAACAGACAGTGATTATTTTGCGAAAGTTCTAAATACAAATCCTGATAAATTTGTAGAAGAAGGACATTATTTATATGCGGACTTCTCTTTAGATGCTGAAATCGCAACAATTGCAAGTGGATCTTCAAACGTTGGTAGCGTTGCAATTGTTTCAGGTTCTAGTTTAACAACCTCAACTGGTGGAATCACAACAGACCCTTTAAGAAACTTATATGGCAGATTTGATACCAGATACACAACTCCAAAAACACCAGTAATAATTTCTCAACCTTTTGGAAACATTGAATATGAATTGTTCAACTTCGAAACAATTTCTGATGGTGCGAATGCAAACGAAATGGTTAAAGTTTCTATTGCTGGATTGAAAGCATCTTCTGATCCACTTTATGAATATGGTTCATTTACTGTTATCGTTAGAGCTTTTAATGATACAGACTTCGAACCAGTAATTTTAGAACAATTTACAAATGTTAACTTAGATAAAGATTCAGAAAAATACATAGCAAGAGTTATTGGTGATATTAAAGCTGAATACAAATTTGATTTTGAAAATGAATCTGATCGTGGAGTTCAAATTTCTGGAACATATAAAAATCGTTCCAAATTTATCAGAGTTAGAATGAATAACTCCGTGACAAATAAAACATTGCCCGCGAAATGCTTACCATTTGGCTTTAAAGGTGTTCCAACTCTTAAAACCGCAGATGGTTCTACAGATTCAAGCGGAGCAACAAGATTGGCTGCTTCTGGATCTTTTACAGGTTCACCTTTAGTTCCGCCACTTCCATTCCGTTTTAAAATAACAAGAGGTGATGTTTCATCCACAGCAAACTATACAGGACAATCTGGAACAACTGAAATCGTTGATTCTAGACTTTTCTGGGGTGTTAAATTTGAAAGAAACACACAGGCTACGAACTCTAATGTGGTTAATGAACCAAACCAATTGATTTCCTCATATGCAAAATTAGTTGGTATTCAACAACTTGATACTGTTTTAACAGGTTCTGCGGTTGAAACTGTTAACACGAATAAGTTTTCTCTTTCTAAAGTTGCACTACCAGTAACAGCGATTGCAAGTTTAACATCTTCTGTTCAGGTAATTTTAAAAGACTCTGCTTATATTCGTAATGGTTCTGTAAATGGATCAACATACACAATAACAGATGGTTCAATTGGCGCAAGAATAACTTTAGCATCGGTTCTTCAAAAAGGAACTGCATCAGATTTTAATAGATTTTCTGATTACGCTAAATTCACAACTATGTTTTATGGTGGATTTGATGGGGTTAACGTTTTAGATAAAGAAGCTCGTAGATTTACAGATAAATCAACTTCAACGGAACTTGGAATTTCTTCTTATGGTGGAGCTGCATCACAATATGTATCTCCTGGATTCTTATCTAACCAAAATGGAACTGGGGATTCAAACAATCAAATTAACAGCTTCAAGGAGGCGATTAGAATTGTTACTGACAGATTGCAGTCTCCAATGTATATACTGACAATCCCAGGGCAGCGAGAGCCTGTAATAACAGACTTTGCAGCACAAAAAACTCTAGATTTCGGAAGAGCGTTTTATATAATGGATATCCCAGCGTATGATTCTAATTCTGTTAGAATTTTCGACGGAGAAATTAATAGATTTATTGATAACCAAGTAACTGCCAGACAGTTTGACGCGAGAGCAATTGATAATAATGCAGTTGCCGCGTATCACCCATCAATAACAATCGAAGACCCATTAAATGAAAAAAGAACAGTAGTTCCAGCCTCAGTTGGTGCGTTAGCGGTTTATGGATTCAATGATAGAGTTGCAAATCCTTGGTATGCTGCTGCTGGTTTAAACAGAGGAGCAATGTCTTTTGTTAAATCAGTTTCACAAAAAACAAAATCTCAAGATAAAAATATTTTCAACGACACTAGAATTAACCCAATTTTCAAAGATGAAGGAGCATTTGTTATAAACTCTCAATATACCTTAAAACAAGGGACAAATGCACTTACTTCTAGAATAAATGTTAAACGTCTCTCCATTGAGGTGTCTAGAATTCTTGTTGGAATTGGAAATCCATTAATTTTCGAAAACATTTCTAATGAGACACAAGATAAATTGAAAAAATCTGTTGAAATCAGATTATCTACAATTCAACAAGCGAAAGGAATTGAAGCTTTTGATGTTGTTTGTGATCAAAGAAATAATACTTTAGTTGATAGAGACAATAGAAAAATAAATCTTCAAATAAAGATACGTCCAATTGAATCTTTAGAATATGTTATCATGGATTTTGTGGTTACAAGTGCTGGGACATTCTTGGCTTCAATAGTATAAAGTAAAACAAAAAACATAAATTAAAGGCGGCAGCTAAATAGCTGGCCGCTTTTTCTTTTTAAAGCATCGTGTTTTGAAAATAAATCTGTAATTACTGATGTATTAAAAGGAAAACTACATAATGACAGAATTGACATTTAGAAGTCCTGGTGTAAGCGTTCGAGAAATCGATATAAGTGGAGGTACATCTATATTGCCCGCTGGACTTCCTGCGGTTGTGATATCTACAACACAAATGGGACCAGCATTTGTTCCTGTACTAGTCCCAACATTAAAAGATTGGAAAACATTTTTCGGTGTTCCATCTACAAATTTAAATTATGGGGCCTTAGCTGCTACTGAATGGTTTAGAACACAACAAGCATTAACCCAAATTAGAATTTTAGGCATTGGAGACGGACTTAAAAGAACAGATAGCGGTAATAACCGTGGTAAAGTAACAAGTGCTGGATTTGTTGTTGGCGATCAACAACCACAATCTACCTTATCTGGGGCATTTGGTAATAACATTTATGCTAATGCAAGTTCTACTGGTCCTACCGCAGTTGGTTCTACTGGAAGAACCTATTTTCTCGGTTGTTATATGTCACAAAGTGCTGGATCTAGTTTTCTTTCCGATGCTGGATTAAGCGGTGCGGGACAACCAATCGTAAGAGGAGTTATTATGGCTGCCTCTGGTGTAATTCTTAGACTTTCCTCTGCAAAAGATGGAAATTCTACAGTTCCAGATGTGTCAACTTCAGCAGATTTGAGTGCAGGAACTGTAAAAGGACATGTTACTGGTACAGTTGATTTAACTGGTGGAGCTCAAGAATTTGTTATGTTGCTCAATGGCCACAAAGGAACGAATGAACTGTTCCCCAGAGCTTTAACTGCCTCATTTGATCCAACCGCTCCAAACTATATTGGAAATATCTTAAACAAAGATCCGTTAAAATTAGAAGAGGCTGGGTATGTTTTATATTCTCACTATGATGTTCATGGTTCTGTTGCGGTTCCAACAGGTTCTGGTATCATATTAAATACAGTAGGAGGAACAAAAGAAAATATTGCTTTCTTAACCACAGGTTCTGCAACACGTAATAATGGATCTTCTTCGATTCCAAACTATGAAAATTTTGAAGACAGATATCGTCAAGCTCATACTCCGTGGTTTATTTCTCAAAGACAAGGTGGAAGTTATCAGAACTTATTTAGATTGCATCTAATTGGAGATGGTGAAGCAAATAACATTAAAGTTAGTATTGAAAATATTTCTCCATCAATAAATGATGCAAACCCATACGGAACATTCGATATCGTTATTCGCTCAATAAATGATACAGATAGCAACAAAATTGTTTTAGAAGCGTTTAGAGGCGTATCTTTGAATCCAAATTCTGATAGATACATTGGAAAACAAATTGGAGATAAACATGTATTTTATAATTTTGACATTCAAGAAGACCAACAAGGACTTTCTGAAACAGGAAATTATGAATTAAGATCAAGATATGTTAGAGCTGAAATTAATGAGCTTGTTGAAAATGGTGAAATAGAAGCTGCACTTCTTCCTTTAGGTTTCAGAGGACCACAACACTTAGTAACTTCTGGAAGTGCTCCACTGCCTACATTAACCGATATAGGTTATCTTTCTGTTCAAAACCCACTAAACAGAGTTGTTGAACCACCAATTTCTTATAGACAGAACATTTCAAAAGGATCTGGGACAACTAAAACTGCAGATAGAACATTATATTGGGGTGTTCAATTTGAATCTGTTGTTTCTGCAACCGAACCAAACAGTTCAAAAATCTTAAATAAGAGTATTGCATCTAGAATGAAATATTTCCCAAATTTCCAACTTGATTGGATGAATTTTGCCGTAGACAATAATGAAGGAGTATCAGATACAACTGCAAATGGTATTTTAGACGCGGATAGATTTAACAATAACCTTTTTTCATTAGAAAAAATAAAAATAAATTATCTTTCTTCTGGTTCACCAGATACAACAAAATTAAAAGAATGGAGATATGTTAGAGATGGAAATATTTCCACAGATTCTTCTGCTCTCACAAGAGCTTTAAGAGTTTCTGACCTACTTGATCCAACCACAAGAACCGTCTCTAAATTTACATGCTATTTTTATGGTGGTTTTGATGGTGTCAGAATTTTTAATACTGACACGAAGTATTTAACAAATAAAGCAATTGTAGAAGAAATGGTATCCTCAAACAGAGGATTTTCAAACGGACCAACAGTAAAAGCATACCAAAAATCCTTAAATTTAGTAGCGGACGCCTCAGAAGTTGATGGAAGACTGTTTATCATGCCTGGAATACGTCATGAAATAGTTACTGATGCGGCGATTGACGTTGCGACAAATGCAAGAAACGATATTTTCTATATCTTTGATATTGAAGAAAAAGATGCTTTAGGCAACACTGTTTTATCTGATTCAGAAACAGTTTCAATTTCTCAAACAATTACAAATTTTAGAAATAGAGGATTAAATTCAAGTTATGCTGCGGCATATTTCCCAGATGTTATTATAAGAGACGATTATAATAGAACAACAGTTAAAGTTCCTCCATCTGTTGCAGTTCTTGGGGCTTATGGATTAAACGATCTTAGAGGCCATCCATGGTTCGCACCAGCAGGATTTGCGAGAGGAGCTTTAGACTCTGTAGATAGAACAGCATTAAATCTAAAACAAGAAAACTTAGATGATCTCTATCCAGAAAAAATTAATCCAATAACTGCATTTCCAGGTGAGGGAGTAAAAGTTTGGGGGCAGAAAACTGTTCTTGCTTCCGAATCAGTGTTAGAAAGAATTAACGTTAGAAGACTTCTTTTGACACTTAGAAGAAGAATTAGAACAATTTCTAAATCTAATCTTTTTGAACAATACACTTCAACATTGCTTCAAGAATTTTCTAAACTAGTTGAACCCGTTCTTAAAGAAATTCAAGATCAAGGTGGTGTTGATCAATATAGAGTAATGATTAACAATCTTACAACAACACAACTTGATAAAGAAAACAGAGCAATTAGAGGAAAAATTGTTATTCAACCAACAAATTCTCTTGAATATATCGATGCAACATTCGAAGTAACAAGAGGAAATGTTAAATTCACATAACATATATTAAATTGTCTTAATCAAAAACTAAAATTCCTATTTCTAATGTATTTATTTCTAGAAATAGGAATTTTTATTTAATATGGCAGAAACAGTACCAGTAGGAAAAATGCTCCCTGTAAAATGGGAACCAGTTATGAAAAATCGTGCTTTACTAGAAATAGAAGGTATAGATTATTTTTTAGTAAAAAGTTTTTCCGCCCCACAAGTTCAAGTTGAAAAAGTTGATATCCATTGGATTAACGTTCAACGTAAAGTTGCTTCAAAAATGACATTCCAACCGATGAGTGTTACTTTAAATCAAGCAATTGCTCCAAATGCTACTCAACAAATTCAAGAATGGTTAAGACTATCAACAGAATATATTTCTGGAAGATCTGGCTATTCAGATTTTTACAAGCGTGATATTGTATTAAAAGTTCTTGATCCAATAGGAAACGTTATTAATCGTTGGGAAATTCGTGGCGCTTTTATTACTGATGCTAACTTCGGAGAATTTGCCCATGAATCAGCAGAAGTTCAAGAAATACAATTAACATTAGAATATGACATTGCTACCATAATTTATTGATTCTTTAATGATTTCAATCACTTAGAGTAGTTTGATAAAACAAACGTCAGATTGACATTTCAACTAAAATCAGCTATTATAATCTAACATGAGTAAAAAACAGAAAAATGTGATAAATTCTGTTGCTCCAACAATTTCTAAGAAAGAAAAAAAAGCAATTAAAACTTATAAATGTCCTGAATGTGATGTTGAGTTTAATTTACAATCTCTAAGGATTCATTATTCTAAACTACATAAAAAGACATCAAGAGAATTAGCGACAATATTATTCTACAATGGTATTGAACCAACTTGTAAATGTGGATGTGGTGGAGAAGTATATTTTTTTAGTTTAATTGTTGGATTTGGTTCTTATATTAAAGGACATCATGTAAAAGAATATGAAAAAAATCCATGGAATAAAACATTAGGAGTCAAAGCAAAAAAGAGATCAAATGAAACAAAGCTGAAATTGTATAAAGAAGGTAAGTTTAAATTCTTTAATGGCAAAGAACCTTGGAATAAAGGGAAAGAAAAAGCTACAGACCCAGAATATGCTGCAAAATTACATTTACAGACACAGAAGAATTCAAAGAAAAACAAAGAACTACAATAATCAAAAATCAAAAAAATGGAAAAATGAAATCTCTAAAAGGTGATAAATCTCCTGGCTGGAAAGGAGGAATAAGTTCATTAAACAATGTTTGTCGTTCAAACCAAAGACTTTATAAAGAATGGATTTATCCGATATTAAAAAATGATAATTTTAAATGCAGGGGTTGTAATGTTGCTAATGCTAAACTCGAAGTTCACCATGATAAAGAAACATTTTCATCTATTTTAAGAAAAATAGCAAAAGAAAATGGCTGGTTAGAAAAACATTTTCTCAATGAAAAACTTTTTTATCCAGATAAAGAAACACTTGAATTAAAAGAAAAAATATCAAATTTAATTGTAGACTATCATGTTTCTAACAATGTCAGTGGTATTTCTTTATGTTTTCAGTGCCATGAGAAAATACATAAAAGTTATAATATAAAAAAATAATTTAATGATTTCAATCACTTAGAGTAGTTTAGTATATTGTTTATTTTGCGATATGCCGAACTTAACATTTAATTCATAAAACATTATAATGATTTTTATGATTAATGATGATGAATTAAAGTATGCAGTTACAAATTATTATTGGAGTAAAGAATATGGTGTCTCCGTTAATTTAAATTCTGGGGATATCATTTCAGAAAAAGATACAGCGTTTAGCGGCACTGTAAGAGAGTGGTATCAATCACTAGAAGATTTGGTTTTAAAAACCACTAACGAATTTAATTGGAAAAACAATAATGAAAAACAAAAGATTATGATGTATGATGAAATTATAAATAAATCATCTGAGGGTTATATTTTTACTAAACCTACTTTTGTAACAGTTGGTATTGGAGCATGGAAGATTCTGCAATGTTGTAGAAGATTTCAGACAGTTGTAGAAAACCCAAATTTTGAAGCTACTTTATTAGGCAAAGTTATTTTAAAATTAAATCCATATTATCCTGATAATATAATTTCAATTGGAGAATTTGGGAGAGATAAAAATGTCTTTTGTATAGAAATTAAAGAAAAATTTTAAATTGATTAAAATAATGTATTTTACATTATAAAAATTCTACCAACAGTACTGCTTAAAACATCTTCAATATTATTTTCAATTTCTTCAATATAACCTTCTAAATCATTATTGATGATTTCAAGATCTAGACTGTATTTTGCCTTTAATGTCTGGTTTCTAGAAATAACCAAAGTATCTGGAAATGGATTGAACTTAATCTTTCCAGTTATTAAATATTGAGCAAATATTTCATGAGAAAATTCAGGAACTCTTGCTAACGTGTTATCTCTTGCGGATTTCATTGTTCCTATAGCCATCATAACATAACGAAATAAATTTCCTTTAGAGTTGTCACCAGTAGTTTGTAGGCGTAAACCATATATATCATTAGTTAATTTTAAAATTATATTATTAAGTTCTCTATAGAAATATGCCCATTTTCCTGAAGTTGAAGATTGCCCAGATCTAAAAGCATGACTAATTCTATGGGCCATAATCCAACCTGTCATCATTGCACGTTCATCACCAGAATTGTTTGTAAAAAGTATTGTTATGTTGTTTGGATTTGGATCTGGGAATTCTTCTTCGGTTAATTTTAATTTATTTCTAATGTACCAAAGATCAACATTTCCAATTTCTTGGTATTCTTTAACCCGTGGGTCATTAATAAACCAAAGATCGAAAGTATGATTTGTTTTTTCAAATTGTCTTTTTATTTTTGAAACAGCTTTTGGAGATGATATGATTGCCCTATCAACTTTATTCCTAAATGTATGACGTTTCGAAAAATCACCTATTGTTTCAAAATCATTTATTGGGGCCTCATCAATTGAATTTAATTCACTTATAAAAATAATAGGTTTTAATTTCATAAATTTAATTATGAAAAAAACTTGTTTAAAACCCGTAGTCTAATAGAATTAAATCACCATTAGATCTGATTCCCCAATTTTCTTCATGAAAATCTGGATTTATGTTGCATTCAACATTTTCGTCAGAAAATGATTTTGCCCATTCATTCAATTCTATATCGCCTGGATTTGTTAAAACATCTTGAAATAATTCAAGAGCTTCATCTGGAGAAAGAGCATACATATCTCTTACAAAATCATCACTTGATCCTTCGATTTGATCTAAAAGTTTTTGATATATTTCTTCTAACGTTAATCCTGATTTAATTTTTTCCGCAACGAGCCAACTATAATCTTCTTCATCAAATCCGTAAATTATTGTAGAGAATCTATCACTTAAACATTCATCTTTTGAAAAAACTTCTTTTCTATTTTGACTTTTTCCATTTTTTGAAAAAGCAAATTTAACAACAAATTTGTTGTTTCCATAAACCTCTCTATTACTATAACCAACATATTCTAAACCTAAATTATCTGTTAAATCATACAGAGATTCTGGGTCTTTTGCGATTCTATCATAATTGAATTTTTCTTTTAAAGTTTGGACAATTTTATTGGCCTCAGAATCATTTTTGCTAATTGCCATTTCAAAAATAATAGGTTTTAACTTCATGAAAATAACTATGAAATTATTTTATTTATATCCATAGTCTAAAATTACCAAATCTCCATTTGATCGAATTCCCCAATTCCTAGCCCATAAATCTTCTGGATTTATTTTACAAGTTTTTATTACTGAAAACAACCCTGTAAGCCAAGGGGACATTTTTTCAGAAAAGTTATATTCATATGCGTTTAATAAATAACGGACAAAAGCATCTTCAAAGAATTCTGGATCTAATTCATTTACTATAACTGCATCAGAATCAGATCCCATGAATGGATACCAAAATTTAGAGTTTAAAAAATCAGAGCCTTTTAAATTTTCCTTGACTTTTTGTGCAAATAAATCCATGGTTTTTCTATTAAATGGCGTAACTTTTTCTGTTATAATCCAATGAAAACTTTTTTATCATAAGCAAATATTTTTGTTAGATATTTGCTATCCGCACATTTTTTTATTTTAATTTCTTTTTCAATTTCTCTAGTATCATCTTCGCTAAATTTAAAAATAAAATCAGAACCAACGCTATAAATAACTCGATTAGACCCAGCATTAATCTCACTACCAGATAAAAATTTCTTTATTTCATCAACAGATTTTAAATTAATTAATCCAACAAATTCTTTTAAACTTAATGGTAATTTATTGATTGCCATTTCAAAAACAATTGGTTTCAAATTCATAATCATAAATATTGATAGTTAACTTTGTCGTGAAAACGAATAAAGCAAAGTTTAAGAAAATTAAAGACGAACCTATTGGAAAATTGGTTCGCCCAATTAAACTTTATAAAGGATATATATATCCAACAAATACAAAAGAAAATTTTTCATTTTGGTTTTCACAAACTAAAAAAACAGAATGTCTTTTTCAAACTCAAAAAGAATGTCTTCGGTCCTATAAAAATTTTATTGGAGATTATAATAAAAATATATTGTCTCAATATAAAAATTTAAAACTAGGGAATTTTCGACATAACGAAAAAATTGTAGACGGATATTGTGCAGTTATTACTGGTTTTATTTATTATTTTAATAAAAATTATCATTTATGCAATAATCTAAAAGAACAAAATTCAATAATAAAAAAATCGAAAAAAAATTCAAACATTAAAATTTCTTTTCTTGTTGTAAAACTCTACAAAAAAACAGATATTGAAAATAAAAAAGGACTCGATGAATGGGAATTTCATTCATCAGAGTCCTTTGAGTTAATTTATCCAGCAGACCAGATAATTTCGTTAGATTATATAGTAGAATTAGAAAATTTGAAACCAGGTTATTCTGTTAAGAACAAGCGTAACGAACATATTATTCTCGAAACCTTTGTAAATGAATTTGCACAAAATGTTGTAATTCATTCTTTATCAAAAGTTGTTATTAGAATTTTAACAAAACGAAAAATTAGAAATTTAAATTATTATATTGATTATGTAATATCATATTAAGCTTCAGCAGATGAATTTTTTAATGCCTCTGCTTGTTTTTCCATTTCAGCTGTCAATTCAACAATATGTTTGTTATACTGATTTACATATTCTTCAGTAAGAACTAGCTTTCCTTCCATTCCTGGCATTTGGCTTTCTTCGACTTTTATAAGTCGAAAATGATCTCCTATATTAGTATTTGTTGCCATGCTTAGGCATAAAAGATCGGCCATTTGACGAATGAATTGATCTGATAGTATAAATTGTTTTTTTAATGTTGATTTCATTGTAAATTTATTATATTTAAGATTCTTTAAATTTGTTAAGGAGTTCTTTTTGTTTTTCTGAAATTTCTTTTGGAAATGTCTGTTTTATATGAATTTCGAGAGGTCCACGCTTACCTTTATGTGGTACTCCTTTATTTTCAAAAATAATAATATTATTATTCAAGCCATAATGAATTTCAATATCTTCTTGCCCGTCTTGCAGATTTAATTTAATTGATGAACCAATCATATAGTCAATAACTGGCACTTCTATAGTTTTAATCAAAACTTGTTTATTATTTTTAACTTCTACATGAAAACCATCTGGAAGTTGAGTTTGGACTTTAATTAAAAAGTTAATTTTAGCTCCAACAACAGTTTTTTCGACTTGTTTTGACACTGGGGTGTTTGGCTCAAATGTCAGATTTTCTTTGAATTTAATTACATTTTCACCAGAGCCATTGCAACTTTTGCATTTTTCATTTTGTTTTCCGCTTCCGCCACAACTATCACAAGTTGTTTCTAGTTTAAAAACTCCGAAACGTTCCTCGGTTGTTTTCATTATGCTTCCACGCCCTTTACAGGTAGTACATTTTTGCTTTGTTGGAACTGTCCCAGACCCCAAACAAATAAAACAGTAACAATTGAAATCAAACTCAACAAATTTAACACATCCAGCAATAGCTTCTTTAAATGAAAGAATAATTGGGTTTTCTACTTGCACATTAAAAATTTGTGGCTCATTTGGTTTTTGTTGCTTTTTGAAACTGTTGTAAAGATTTGTAAAAAAATTGTCAAACCCACCTGATTCTTCAGTGTCAGCATTGCCATTTATAATTGAATTATGAGCTTCTTGTACTTCTTTAAATTTTCCCTCCATTTCTTTTTGTTTTTCAGGAGTTTCTGTTGCAAATCGATCTGGGTGGTATTCAAAGCATTTGGCTTTATATGCTTTTTTAATTTCTTCCTCAGTCGCATTTTCTTTTATTCCTAGAATCTCATATGGGTTTTTGCTCATTGATTTTTCCTTTGGCTGAACCTGACTACTATAGCCACGCCCGAATTTAGGGTCAATGCGACGTAGTATTAAATTTGATTTGTCGGCCGACCGCCAGAAATGTCATCGAGTTGAACGGCAAAAGCGTTAACTTGATCAATAAAAGATCTATATTTGCCATAACCATCATAAAATACAAATTTAATGTCAGATTTAAACTCACCCTGAGAAATTGTGTGGCTTAAACCATTAACAACATAAATGTTGTCTACTGTAGTTCCTGTTTGAAAATCAATAAATATTCTTTGACCAAAATTTAACAGTGTATTTCCGTAACAAGTCACATTTAATTCCGCAGGGATTATTTGAATAGGCAATCCCCCAGGTTGCTCTCCATTGGCTCTTTGAGGGTTTGCATTTGCAGATCTTATCATGTTTACTGTAGATAATGCAGGATCGTTTTGCGAGGTCAATGTGGCGGTTTGAACAGTAGTTCCAGCACATCCATAAATTATATATGGCATAGTTTTCATTATAAATTCTTTTAATCTTCCTTGACTTCCTACGAATTTATAATATGTATATGTTCCATTACTATTAAGTTCAGTTCTTGACGGATTAATTCTTTGAATTAATCCATTATTAACTGCACTGTCAATTATTTGTTTTATTTGTTGCTTTTGCTGTTGACCTATTCTAGAATTTGTATTTGTTGTTTCTGCAGTAATTGTTGAAAACGCAGATAAAGTGTTGTCTCTAGCAATTTCTAAAATATTTCCTAAACCTTCATATTGAGAAGCTTGTTTATCATAAACATGTATTTTTAATATAGTTTTAGAATTATCTATTGTCTCGACTAGTGTGTCTGGATTTAAATTTTTTCTTGGTAAAGATTCAATATACAATTCTATTGTTGGTTGTTTGAAGCTTCCATCTGGGGTTATATTTCTTAATCTTTCGCTTATTTCTGTTTGTAACCTTACTGCGTCAAATCTTGCGGTTGTTTGTTCTTGATTTGTGTTTCTATCCATTGTTTTTTCATAAAAATCATCAATTCCGTATACAGGTGCGGCAGGATCATCTATAATAGTGGATTGAACGAATCCCATAAAATCATTTAAACTTAAACTTGCGGCACGTGAAGTAGATTCCATTCTAAAACGAAAATATTGTTCTAAAAGAAATCTTAAATCAATCATAAACTGACCAGTATGTAAAAATCTAGCATATCCTGCGTAATTGTTAAAAGGATAAAAAACAAATTGTACCTCGTCATATTTTCCTGTCGCCGCAAGTGGTTGGCCAATAAAAGTCATTAACAATTTACCTAATGAAACTTGTTCGTTATTGTATTCATTTAAAAAATTGGCAGAAATATTTTGGCCAGGAACAGGTTGCGGCCTTTGATTTGCACCATCCCCAGCGCGTAAAACTCTTCTAAAAGTTTCTGAATTTCTTCTAATCGGGGCACCTTGAACTCTTCTGGAGGGCAATTCAAAACCTGTTGGATAGAAAGGGTCAAATCCATCTTTCAAAACTGTAAATTGAGATCTTAAATCATTTTGAATAGAATTTGATAATTGCTCTAAAGCGGAAATTCTAGTTGTTGGTGATTGATTTCTATTATTTCTTGTTTGATTTATTCCTTGAAATAAAGACGTTAAGGATTCTAATAAGGTTGACACATCTCTGTTTCTTGAAGAAAGTGGGCCTAAACTTTGTTTTAATTGTCGAATTTGATTTATAATCTCTGGATTTAGTCTTATGTTGGATTGTATATCACTTGCTGTATCGAGCGCTTGAATACCCCTTATTTCTCTATTTGTATTACCAGATTGATTAGGAATTGATTGTCTGAATCTAGAAATTATATCACTAAGTTCTTGAATTCTTACTATCGATTGCCTGGTTGCTTCAGATGCTGTGGCTATGTTTGAGGTATAAATATCCGTTCCTCCTTTTGTAAAAAGTTCAAGCGTTATATTTACTTCTCCTGTTTCTGTAAAAGTAAATTGAACATTTTTTATGCCATATTTTTCTTTTACTCTTGTTGAATTATACAGATCAGCATAATAATTTTCTTGTTCAACGCTATCTGGATGTATCCATCCATATTCGACTAATAATTCTGTTGTTCCGTATAAATCTGGTTTTACTAAATCTGCGATTTCATGCAATCTAGATCTATCATGTAGTACAAATTCCATTTTTGCTGTTTTAAATGAAAATAATCCAACAGACGGAGCCACATCAATTGTTAATTGTTTGAAACTCATAAATGGTCGAAATTTGTCTATAACTGAAGTCGAGCGTAAATTATATTCTGAATTTCCTGAAGAAAGTTTATTATATCTAGGATTTGGAGTATCAGCATTAACCATTGTTTGAGGAGATGTGAAAAGTTCCATACCAGCAATTGATAACTGCCCTGTTTGATTAGATGCACCTTGAATTATACCTTCCTGTTGATTTGCTTTTGTAAGCAAAGCTAAAGTGGAATTGTCTCTAACTTTTATCGCACCTTCTAAAAATTTAAAAATTGAAGGCGCAGATAAATTTCCATCGAAATCTGTTGCTGGCTTCCCAAACATAAATTGAACGTCTAGATATGGAATTAATCTTGCTAATTCTAAGTTTGGAATTCCATTCAATAAAATGGACAGTCCTTCGGTATCTTTAGAAGCTGGTGAAATGTTTGGTGAGAAAATTTCAATTGCAGAAAGTTTTTTTGCAATAAAATCATCATCTTGCTTGTTTAACATTTCTCCAATATCTGCAACAGAAAAAGACCCGTTTTCGTTTAATTTAGAACTATGGTGAATTACTGCAAAATTTGCAATTTGTCTTTCTAGTTCTTCTTGATTTACATTTCCGCTTCTTGAATAATATTGCAATGCTGTAAATAAATCATTTCTTGAAGACTCTGGGTATTCTGTTGGTGGAGTTCTAATTTGACCATTTCTTGTGTTAATAACCCCCCGTGTTCCAGTTGCGTTTCTATTTGGGATCTCATCAATTACAGGCAATGCTCCTTCCCTAGTGTTTATTATTAAATCTACTAGTTTAGATTCAGTTCTTGATGGCTGTAACGGATTTTCCAAGCTATTGTTTTCTGCACGAATGCCTCTAAATTGTTCAAGTGCAATTGCTGTGGATAAATCTCTTGAATTCATAACGCCAAAATAGGAGGAAAGTTTTTCGACGGCACGATAATAATAAACACGATCTAATTTTTTTGACATTGCAAGTTTAAATATAAAAAAAATTAGTTTATAGTAGTAAACTTAAATCTTCTAAATTCGGCACAATTACCGCAGTTCCAGGAGGAACTTGAAAACAATTTCCAATATTTGATGCGGCAGCTAATATATCATATTTCAAAGAATCTCCATAATATTCTGCCGCAATGGTATCAAGTCTTTCTTTCCCAGTTAAAATATGAACTTCATATCTTATCTGATTTAACTCTATCGCTTTTCTTATTTTAGGAATGAATTCAGAAGTTCCATATTGGGTTCCTAGATTCAATACAGGTGTTTTATCATATCTCATATTATGTTCTTGGTCCTCTTATTGATGGAAAATTATAGACCACCCTACTTTCAACGAAATTTTTATAACCTTCCTCCGAAGAATGTTCGTTTCCCATTAAATTTGTTACAACTTGTCCAGTTGCCCATATTGGAGCAGTCATTGCGCCTTTATAATCTAATCCTGGGCTTACATCGTAAATTGGGGTAATTTCCATGCTTATAGTAACCAAAGATGGGGATCTTCCATCAAATTTATCTGTTACCCAAGGTGCCTCCATTAAATTTTCAAAAGACATTGATTTTATAACACAGGCCAAACCTTTTCCTTCTGTTGTGCAAAATGCTTTCATAATTGGGTTTGGATTTTCACCATCACATTTAAAAAAATCATCAATTGAATTATTAATAGCTTCTGTTGCAACAGTTTGATCTGTTATTTCTGGTTCGGATTCAGGCAATATTCTAGATAATCTATCTGGATTTACACATACAATATCTCCTGTAGGATCATCTCCATTCATTCTGTAAAGAGAAGTTGGACTAGCACCTCTTCGATTCCCAGAAATAGTTCTAAATCCAGTTTGTTGACCCGTACCACCAGCTCTTGGGTTTGTAATTCTTACCAAGTAATTGTTTCCAGTGCCTCTTGTGGACGGATGGTATTCCACAATTTCTCCTTCAACAAAACCAGTCGGAACATATAGAAACGCTCCAGGTAAAATTCTATATTGACCAATTTGTTGTCCTAATGCTCTAGCGTTTGTTCTTGCCGCATCTTGAGGAATTACAACTGGCCATCTGTTTTTATTTGAAGTTGGTCGAATTTGAACGCGATCCCCAGGCTGTAAAGGTCTGTTTAAATTAGAAATTTCATTATTTCGTCTTCTTTGCTGTTGACGAATATTATCTGTCGGTTGTCTTGCAGCAATTTGTCTTGTTGAAGCTAATTTAAAAGTTTCTTCTCTTCCTTGAATTTGACCAGAAAGTCCAAATAATCTCGCCACTGCGAGTTTTGAATAATTTGATTTCCATAAGTCTCCCAATCTAAGTCTTATTAAAGGCGATGCAGCAAACACTTGGGAAAATGGTTGAATAAATTTATTGCCTTGATACTCCAATATTCTACCTTCTGAATATTGTGGATGTAGACATGCTGCAAGTCTATTTAACTTATACCACATTTGATCATGGTCTGAATCATTGACTGCTAAAACTTTAAATGTAAAACTTAATGAACGTTTAGTGTTTTTATATATTGGAACAACACCAATTCTTCCATAGCCTTCTGTTTCATTGTATTCAGCTTGTATTGATTCTGTAGCGGAATCAAGAAATGCATGGAATGAAATAATTTCATTTGTTCTTAAATCGTG
>Ga0116180_1000461_pt1 | contig 38325 bp, 37 predicted proteins | sample AD_UKC073_MetaG_FD_89804 | JGI IMG/M metagenome (GOLD analysis project Ga0116180, IMG submission 89804) | Active sludge microbial communities of municipal wastewater-treating anaerobic digesters from USA - AD_UKC073_MetaG | ecosystem: Engineered > Bioreactor > Anaerobic > Digestate | place: USA... | reverse complement strand
GGGCGCCGGCGAGTTCGTCTCGGTGCGCTCGCAGCGCGAGCTGCTCGATGCCACCGAGCCGAGCGGCTTCGCCGATGCCATCCTGCCCGACCTCGACCTCGACGCGAACGAGCTCGCGCTGGTGTACCGCTCGCGCGGCGCCGACCCCGAGGCGGCCCTCCGGCGCGCGCAGGAGGTGCTCGCCGCGGCCCGGACCCCCGGCGTCGACGCCGTCATCTCCAGCACCCGCGGCGATCACGCCGAGGTGGTGGGCAGCGCCTGGGGCGCGGCGACATCGAGCTTCATTTTCTTCGCCAGCGGCGCGATCATTCCCGTCCTGCCCTGGCTGTTCGGCCTGAGCGGGGTGCCCGCGGTGCTGATCGCGCTCGTGCTGGTGGGCGTCGCCCTGCTCGCGACCGGCGCCACGGTCGGCCTGCTCTCGGGTGGGCCGCCGCTTCGCCGTGCGCTCCGACAGCTCGCGATCGGCTTCGGCGCGGCCGCCGTGACGTACGTGCTGGGGCTGCTCTTCGGCGTCTCGATGGGGTGACGCCCGATCGGTTCGGCGCCGCGCCGCGGCGCCGGCGGCATGGCACGCAGAAGGCCCTGAACAGATCTCTCTGTTCAGGGCCTTCTGCACCTGTGCGCGAAGGGGGACTTGAACCCCCACGCCCGATAAAGGGCACTAGCACCTCAAGCTAGCGCGTCTACCAATTCCGCCACCCGCGCAGGTCGCGGGCTCTTGCCCGCCGAGGTAAAACGTTACCACGCCATCTCCCCAACGCCGAATCGAGGGGGTGGTGCGCTCTCGCCCGGGCGTGTCTCGAATTCGCCGAGCCCGAGCGCGGCGGTGACCGCCGTCCCGCGCGAGCCAGCGCCCACCGCCGCGAGGCGCCAGCGGGTAGCGTGGCAGTCATGTCTCAGCATGCCGAAGAGCACCTGCCCGAGGTCGCGCGCGTCGCAGCAGACCTGATCCGCTTCGACACCACCAACTACGGCGAGGGCCGGGCGAACGGCGAGCGTGAGGCGGCCGAGTACGTGGGGGAGTACCTCGCCGCGCTCGGGCTCGAGCCCGAGTACTACGAGCCGATCCCGCGCCGCACGAACGTCATGGCGCGCGTGCAGGGACGCAACCCAGACAAGCCCGCGCTGATCCTGCACGGGCATCTCGACGTGGTGCCCGCGATCGCGGAGGCGTGGAGCGTCGACCCATTCGCCGGCACGATCAAGGACGGCTTGCTCTGGGGCCGTGGCGCCGTCGACATGAAGAACATGAACGCCATGATCCTGACGTCGATCGCCGAGCTGCTGCGCGCCGGCGAACGACCCGAGCGTGACATCATCGTGGTGATGTTCGCCGACGAGGAAGCCGGCGGCGGCGAGGGCTCACAGCTGGTCGTCACGCACCGGCCCGAGTGGTTCGCGGGCGCGACCGAGGCGATCAGCGAGGTCGGCGGCTACTCGATCATGGTCGGGGATCGGCGCGTGTACCTCCTGCAGACCGGCGAGAAGGCGCTGATGTGGATCAGGCTGCGCGCCCGCGGCCCCGCCGGGCACGGCTCGCGGCTGCAGGCCGAGAACGCCGTCACGCGGCTCGCGGAGGCCGTCGCGGCACTCGGCCGCACGGAGTGGCCCATCACGCTCACCGACACGACTCGCGAGTTTCTCGCGGGCCTCGGGGCGCTGGTCGACACCGACGCCACGGATCCGGACGAGCTCGCCGCGCACACCGGTCCGGCCGCCGGCTTCGTGCGCTCCACCTTCCGCACCACCACGAATCCGACCGGCCTCAGCGCCGGGTACAAGCACAACGTCATCCCCGACACCGCCGAGGCCCTCATCGACGTGCGGGTCATTCCCGGCACCGAGGACGCCGCCCTCGCCGACATCCAGCGCATCGTCGGCGACGACGTCGAGATCGAGATGGTGCACCGCGACATCGGGCTCGAGGTGCCGTTCGCCGGCAGCCTCGTCGAGGCGATGGTCGGCGCGCTCGGCGCGCATGACCCCGGAGTGCCGGTCATCCCGTACCTGATGGGCGGCGGCACCGACAACAAGTCGCTCGCGCGCCTCGGCATCGCCGGCTACGGCTTCGCGCCCCTCCGCCTGCCCGCCGACCTCGACTTCACCGGCATGTTCCATGGGGTCGACGAGCGCGTCCCCATCGACGCCCTGGTCTTCGGCCAGCGCGTGCTCACGGAGCTGCTGCGAAGCTACTGACCCCGGCTTTGCGCCATCATTGACCTGGCGCCGCGACGCTCCCGCGCGCCGCGACAGCCCCATGGATGCCGCGCCCGGTGCGCGATCACGACCCGAAGGACTCCCGCATGCACCTGATCGAAGCGATCATTCTGGGCTTCGTGCAGGGACTCACCGAGTTCCTCCCGATCTCGTCCAGCGCGCACCTGCGCATTCTGGGCGAATTTCTGCCGTCGGCGACCGATCCGGGCGCGACGTTCACCGCGATCACGCAGATCGGCACCGAGCTTGCCGTCGTCGTCTACTTCGCCAAGACGATCGGCAGGATCATCGCGCAGTGGTGGCGCTCGCTGTTCGGTCGGGTGCCGCGCAACGACCCGGACGCCCGCATGGGCTGGCTCATCATCGTCGGCACCCTCCCGATCGGCGCGCTCGGATTCCTGTTTCAAGACGTGATCCGCAGCACGTTCCGGAGCCTGTGGATCGTCGCGATCATGCTCATCGTCTTCGGCATCCTCCTCGGCCTGGCCGACCGCTTCGGCAAGCGCGATCGCGAGCTGCACCAGCTCACCTACGGCCACGGCGTCACGCTCGGCTTCGCACAGGCGCTCGCGCTCATTCCCGGCGTCTCGCGCTCGGGTGCGACCACCACGGTCGGCCTCGCGCTCGGCTACCGCCGCCCCGCGGCCGCCGAGTACGCGTTCCTGCTCGCCGTCCCCGCCGTCTTCGGCAGCGGCTTGTACGAGCTGCTCACCAGCTTCAAGGAGCCGGGGGTGTACAGCCTGTTCGAGACCGCGGCCGCGACCGTCGTGGCGTTCGCCGTCGGGCTCGCGGTCATCGCCTTCCTGATGGAGTACATCAAGAAGCGCAGCTTCATGCCGTTCGTCGTCTACCGGATCGCACTCGGCATCGTGCTGCTGATCCTGCTGGCGATGGGCGTGCTGCAGCCGTAGGCGGCGGGCTCAGCCCCGGGGCGCGCTCCCGCGCCCCGGCCGGCCCGGGCCGTCCCCGCCGCGGCGCAGGTACCGCTCGAAGGCGTCTGCGATCGCGTCGCCGGATGCCTCGGGCGAGTCCACCATGTCGCGCGTGCGCTCGAGCTGGTGGATGTACTCGGCCATCTCGTCGTCTTCGGCCGCCGCGGCGTCGATGTTCGCCTCCCAGACGGCGGCATCCCTCGCCAGGTCTGCGCGCGGCAGCTGGGCCCCGGTGAGATCCTCCAGCCGATCGAGCAGCGCGAGGGTGGCCTTGGGCGAGGGCGCGTGCCCCGCGACGTAATGCGGCACGCTCGCCCAGAGCGATGCCATGGGGATGCCGGCCTCCTCGGCCGCGGCCCCGAGCACGCTGAGGATGCCGACCGGGCCCTCGTAGGTGCTCCGATCGAGTGCCAGCGCGCCGCGCAGCGCCTCGTTCTCGCTGCCCGCGTGGATCGTGATGGGGCGCGTATGCGGCACGTCGGCGAGCATCGAGCCGAGCGCCACGATCCCCGTGATGTCTTCGCGAAGCGCCACGTCGATCAGCTCCTGCGCGAACGACTGCCATGCGCGCGACGGTTCGACCCCGCTCAGCAGCCACAGCTGCACGCCCCGCGTTCGGCGCTGCGGGCGCAGGATGGTGGCCTCCGGCCACTTCAGCGCGCGCCGGCCCTCGGCATCCATGCCGATCGTGGGGCGGTTGTACTGGTAGTCGAAGTAGAGCTCGGGGTCGACCTGGAAGACCTGCTCGAACGGCTGGGCTTCGCGAAGCACGCGCAGCGCCGCCGAAGCCGCCTCGCCGGCGTCGTTCCAGCCGTCGAACGCGACGACGAGGACCTTGCGTCCGAGCGCATCCATATCGCCACCTCCCGAGCCGACCCGACGATCCATCAAGAATAGGCGCTCCGCACCGCCGCGGCACCCGGGGGAGCGCACCGTAGGCTGGGGGAGTGACTGCACTTGCGCCCCAGGCGGTTCTCTGGGACATGGACGGAACGATCGTCGACACCGAACCCTACTGGCTGGCGGCCGAGGCCGCCCTCGTCGTGGACTTCGGCGGGACGTGGAGTCACGAACAGGCGATGCAGCTCGTCGGCAGCGGGCTCGAGGACGCGGCGCGCGTGTTCCAGGAGCACGGTGTTCGGCTGGGGATCCGCGAGATCATCGACCGCCTCACCGACGGCGTGATGCGCCGCGTCGCCGCCGAGGGGCCGATCTTTCGCCCCGGCGCCCTCGAGCTGCTGCGCGAGGTGAGGGATGCCGGCATCCCGACCGCCCTCGTGACCATGTCGATGCGCACCATGGCCGACGGCATCGCCGAGCTCATCGACTTCGACGCGTTCGATCTCGTGCTGGGCGGCGACGACGTGCCGCGACCGAAGCCGTTCCCCGATCCCTACCTCCGGGCCGCCGAGACGCTCGGCGTCGATATCGCGCGGTGCGTGGTGATCGAGGACTCGCCCACGGGCATGCGCTCGGCCATCGCCTCCGGCGCGGCGACCGTCGGGGTCTCGCACATGGTCTCGCTCGAGGGCACGGGGGCTCACGCGCTCTGGCCGACCCTCGCCGGCCGCGGCATCCACGATCTCTCGGCGGTTCTCGCCGATTTCACCTCCCAGCGCGAACAGCGAAAGTGAGCACCGTGCCAGATTCCCAGCCCACGCCCGCCGCCGCCGACCCTTCGGTCGCCGACCCCGCGACGATCGGTCCCGCGGCGATCGATCCGCAGCCGAGCGGCCCGTTCCGCGTCGGAGATCGGGCGCAGCTGACCGGCCCCAAGGGCAAGATGCACACGGTCACGCTCATGCCAGGCAAGGCGCTGCACACGCACAACGGTGTGCTGGAGCATGATCTGCTCATCGGCCTTCCCGACGGCTCGGTCGTCACCAACAGCGCCGGGCACGAGTACCTCGCGCTGCGCCCGCTGCTGAACGACTTCGTGATGTCGATGCCTCGCGGCGCGGCGATCGTCTACCCGAAGGACGCCGCGCAGATCGTCGCGCAGGCCGACATCTTCCCAGGGGCCACGGTCGTCGAGGCTGGAGTCGGCTCGGGCGCGCTCTCGCTCTGGCTGCTGCGCGCGGTCGGCCCCGCCGGCCGCCTGCTCTCGTTCGAGCGTCGTGACGAGTTCGCCGAGGTCGCGACCGCGAACGTCTCGACCTTCTTCGGCGAGTCCCCCGCGACCTGGAGCGTCACCGTCGGCGACCTGGTCGACGAGCTTCCGCGCGCCGCGACCGCGGGCAGCGTCGACCGCGTGGTGCTCGACATGCTCGCCCCCTGGGACTGCATCGATGTCGTGGCCGACGCGCTCAAGCCCGGTGGCGTCGTGCTCTGCTACGTCGCCACGGCGACGCAGCTCTCGCGCGTGGCGGAGTTCATCCGCGGCACAGGGCTGTTCACCGAGCCCATCGCAAGCGAGACCATGGTGCGCGGCTGGCACGTGCAGGGGCTGGCGGTGCGCCCCGATCACCGCATGGTGGCGCACACCGGATTCCTCATCACCGCACGCCGGCTGGCCCCGGGCGCCGTGCTGCCCGATGTGAAGCGCCGAAAGGCGAAGGCGCCGACGTACGGCGACGAGGACGTCGAGCTGTGGACCCCGGGCGCCGTCGGCGACCGGACGATCACCGACAAGAACCTGCGCAAGCGGGTGCGGGAGGCGACACGAGCCGCGAAGTGGGCCACCGGCGACACCGGCGACGACACCGGGCACGCGGCAGCCGGTGACATAGACTGACGATCGTGCGCAAGCTCCCTCTTCTTCTCGCCGCCCTCGGCGCCTCGGCCCTCGTGCTCGCGGGCTGCTCCGCCTCGACCCCCGAGCCCTTCGCGGCCGGGTGCGACACGCTCGCGGTCAGCGACCCGAGCGTGACCGACCTCGTCACGGTGAAGGGAGAGTTCGGCGTCGCCCCGAAGGTGACGATGTACAGCCCGTTCGTCACCGAGCAGACGGTGCACTCCGTCGTCGAGGCCGGCCACGGCCGCGTGATCGACACCCCCAACCAGCTCGTGAGCCTCGACATGGCGCTCTACAGCGGCACGACCGGCGCCCAGCTGGTCACCTCCGTGTTCGGCGACGCGAATCCGGCCAAGCCGATCGCCCTCTCGAGCTGGGGAGAGACGTTCGAGGGGCTCCAGCGTGGCCTGATGTGCGCGACCGAGGGATCGCGCGTGATCGTCGCAATGCCCAGCGATGACGTCGCGGGCGGCCAGGGCGTCGGCGCGCTGGGCATCGCCCCCGGCGAGTCGATCGTCGCCGTGGTCGACGTGCGCGACGTGTTCCGCTCGAAGGCCGATGGCGCCGACCAGTTCGTCGCCGGCCACGGCCTGCCGACCGTCGTCCGCGCGGCCGACGGGCAGCCCGGCGTCACCATTCCGGTCGGCGCACCGCCGAGCGAGTTCGTCGCCAGGACGCTCAAGCTCGGCGATGGCGACACCGTGCAGGCGGGCGACACCGTGATCGTGCAGTACACCGGGCTCACCTGGAACGAGCGCGCCGTGTTCGACTCGTCGTGGTCGGGGCCGGCGCGCGAGATGTCGCTCGACGGCGTGATCCCGGGCTTCGCGCAGGCGCTCGAAGGCCAGACGGTCGGCTCGCAGGTGCTCGCCGTGATTCCGCCGGAGCTCGGCTACGGCGACCAGGGCACCCCCAAGATTCCCGCGAACTCAACGCTCGTGTTTGTGGTCGACATCCTCGGGATCGGCTGAGCCCACCCCTAGGATGGGGCCGTGTCCGCAGCATCCGTGCGCCCGGAAGAGCGCCAACTCAATCTGGTGCTGGCCCTCGTCGCCACCCCCAACGGCCTGAGCAAGGAGCAGATCCTGCGCAGCGTTCAGGGCTACGCCGAGCGCGCCGGCGGTGACCGCCGTGCCCTTGAGAAGATGTTCGAGCGCGACAAGCAGGATCTGCGCGAGGCCGGCATCCCGATCCTCACGCTCGGCGCGTTCGACGATCCCGACAACAATCAGGACTCGCGGTACACGATTCCCAAGACCGAGTACGAGCTGCCGGACGACATCACCTTCTCGCCGGCCGAGATCGCGCTGCTCAACCTCGCCGCCGCCGTGTGGAGTCAGGGCTCGCTCTCGGGTGCGGCGCAGAGCGCGCTGATGAAGATCCGCTCGCTCGGGATCGACGTCGACGAGCCGATCCTCGGCTTCGCCCCGCGCGTCAGCCTGCGCGATCCGGCGTTCGACGCGCTGCGCACCGCGAACGAGAAGGCACTGCTCGTGCGGTTCGCGTATCTGCGACCGGGGGATGCCGCGGCCGCCATGCGCACGGTCGAGCCGCACGCGCTGCTGGAATACGAGGGCCGCTGGCATCTGTTCGGGCTCGATCACGATCGCGGCGCGGAGCGCACGTTCCTGCTGTCGAGAATCAGCGGCGCGGTGACGATCACGGACGCGCAGTTTCCGCCCGTGCGCCGCGATGGCGCGGCGGCACGCGCGCGGGCGGCGCTCGACGCGCTGGCTGCGAGCCAGCACGCCGTCGTCGAGGTGACGCCGAGCTCGGAGGCCGCGCTGCGGCTCGGCCGGCGCGGGCGCATCGACGACGGCGTGCTGCACCTGCCGTTCGTCGACGCCCACGTGCTCGCCGACGAGCTCGCCTCGTTCGGCCCCGAGGTGCTCGTGCGCGAGCCGGCCGAGCTGCGCGAGCTCGTGATCGCGCAGCTCACGCGCGTGCGCGACGCGCACATGGGCCCAGCGCCGCTCGCGCCCGCGGCCGTCGCGGCGCGGGGGGCCGCCGCATGACCGGCCGGCAGCGTCCGCTGCTCGCCGGCGATCGACTCACCCTCATGCTCACGCTCGTGCCGTACCTCATCGAGAAGGGGCCGGTGTCGGTGGCGGATGCCGCGGCCGACTTCGGCGTGGCACCCGCCGAGATGCGGCGCGGCATCAAGGTGATCGCCGTCTCCGGCGTTCCGGGCGACGGCGGCCTGTACCTGCACAACGATCTGTTCGACATCGACTGGGACGCGCTCGAGGAGCGTGACGAGATCGTCCTGCTCACGCACGTCGCGATCGACCGGTCGCCGCGCTTCACCTCCCGCGAGGCATCTGCGCTGATCGCCGGGCTCATGGCCGCCAGCGGCGTTCCCGGCGTGAACGAGCGCGGCGAGGTGGCGAGCCTCGTGCAGAAGCTCGCGCACGGCGCGGTGGAGGCGCCGGCCGAGCTGGCGATCGCCGTGGGCCAGGTCGACGCGCTGCAGGCGCGCATCGCCGACGCGGTCGCGAGCGGCGTGCAGCTTCGCTTCGACTACCGTCCCCTCGACGGCCCGGTCGAGCGGCGCACGGTCGACCCCGTGCGCGCGTTCTCGAGCGACACCAGCTGGTACCTTCGGGGCTGGTGCCACACCCGCCGGGCCGAGCGAACCTTCTTGTTCGACCGGATCACCGACCTCGAGGTGACCGAGATTCCCGCCGCCGTGCACGAGCCGAGCGAGGGCGGGCTGTTCGAGCCGTCCGGCGACGACGTCACCGTCACCGTGTGCTTCGACCAGACGCTCACCCCGCTCCTGGGCGCCTACCTCGACGGGGCGAAGGTCAGCACGGCCGCCGGCGTGTCGACCGCAGTCGTGCGGGTCGCGCACCTGCACAGCCTCAAGCGGCTCGCCGCGCGGATGGGCGGACTCCTCGTGGTGCTGGACCCGCCCGAGGCGCGGCGCGTGGTGGCCGAATGGGCCGCCGCCGGCCTTGCCCGCTACGACTGAGCGTTCAGGCAAGACCGATCAATGCGGGTTACACTGGAGATCCAGACCCCTACGCGACGGAGATCTCATGTTTGGCAACGCATTCCAAGGATGGCACCTGCTGATCATCCTCGTCGTCATCCTGCTCCTGTTCGGCGCTGCGAAGCTGCCGGCGCTCGCGAAGAGCATGGGGCAGTCGGCTCGCGTCTTCAAGGGCGAGATGAAGGCCATGAAGAACGACGATGAGGCGGATGCCGCGGCCAAGGCCGCGTCGGCTGCCACCGACACCACCGTCGACGGCGGCACGACTTCATCGGAAGCGGCGCCCGTACAGCGCTCCACCGACCCCGCGGCATAGTCGGCGGTGACCACCGCTGATGCCGGGCGGGCGACACCCCGCGCCGGCAAGAGTCGCGAGCGGCGCATGTCGCTCGGCGCACACCTGCTTGAGCTTCGCCGCAGGTTTCTGATCTCGGCCGCCGCCCTGGTGGTGGGCATGATCATCGCATTCTTCATCGCCGACCCGATCATCGAGTTGCTCACCGAGCCGATCCGCGAGATCGCCGATCGCCGCGGCATCCCCAACAGCGCGCTGCTGAACTTCGGAACGATCACCGGCGGGTTCGACTTCCGGCTGCGGATGGCGTTCTCGATCGGCATCTTCATCGCCGCGCCCATGCTGCTCTACCAGGTCTGGGCGTTCATCATGCCCGGGCTGACACGCCGCGAGATGAAGTACACGCTCGGCTTTCTCGCGGCCGCCATCCCGCTCTTCTTCGCCGGATGCGCCGCGGGCTGGTTCGTGATGCCCAACATCATCGAGCTCATGTCGACGTTCGTGCCCGAGGGCGGGGTGAACTTCTTCGAGTACAAGGAGTACTACGACTTCATCTTCAAGCTCCTCCTCGTGCTCGGCGTCGCGTTCGTCCTCCCCGTGCTGCTGGTGATGCTGAACCTCGCGGGCATGATGAGCGGCAAGGCGATCCTCAAGGCCTGGCGCTGGGCGATCCTCGCGATCACGCTGTTCACCGCCATGGCCACGCCGGCCGCCGACATCGTCTCGATGTTCCTGCTCGCGATCCCCATGGTCGTGCTCTACTTCGCGGCGGTGCTCATCGCGATGATCAATGACCGGCGCGTCGCCAAGCGCCGAGCCGCGGATCCGGTGCTCGGGAGCCTGTCGTGACCGCCGCGGCGGGCGAGAGCCCCGCGGAGCGATTCGCGGCCGCACGCGCCGCGCAGCGGCACCCCCAGACCGCCGTCTTCGCGGCGAATCAGCGGTTCGAACTCGACCCGTTCCAGCTCGAGGGATGCTTCGCGCTCGAGGAGGGCCGAAGCGTGCTGGTGGCCGCCCCCACCGGCGCCGGCAAGACGATCGTCGGCGAGTTCGCGGTGCACCTGGCCATGACCGGGGCCCGCGACAAGGTCTTCTACACGACGCCGATCAAGGCGCTCAGCAACCAGAAGTTTCACGAGCTGACCCAGGTGTACGGTGCCGACCAGGTGGGGCTGCTCACGGGCGACACCAACATCAACGGCGGCGCGCGCATCGTGGTGATGACCACCGAGGTGCTCCGCAACATGCTCTACGCCGACTCGCCGGCGCTGGCCGAGCTGCGCTTCGTGATCATGGACGAGGTGCACTACCTCGCCGATCGCTTCCGCGGCGCGGTCTGGGAGGAGGTGCTGATCCACCTGCCGCGCGCCGTCAGGCTCGTCGCGCTGAGCGCCACCGTCTCCAACGCGGAGGAGTTCGGCGACTGGCTGCAGGAGGTGCGCGGCGACACCGCCGTCGTCGTCTCGGAGGTTCGGCCAGTCCCGCTCGATCAGCATGTCTACCTGCGCGGCGAGCTCGTGCCGCTGTTCGACTCGCACGGGGGCGGGGGCGTCAACCGTGACCTGCTGCGCCTGCGCCAGGGCGAGGGCGGCGCCCGGGGCCGGGGCCGGGGGCGGAACGGCTCGCGGCGCGAGCAGCAGCGGCCGCCGGCTCGGCCCACGCGCGTCGACCGCGCGCACGTCGTCGACCTGCTCGATCGCACGAACCTGCTGCCCGCGATCTTCTTCATCTTCTCTCGCGCGGGCTGCGAGGCGGCGGTGCAGCAGGTGCGCCGCTCGGGGCTGCGCCTGACCACCGCCGAGGAGCGAGACGAGATCCGCTGGATCGTCTACGAGCGCTGCCGGACGCTGCGCGACGAAGACCTCGACGTGCTGGGGTACTGGCAGTGGCGCGACAACCTCGAGCGGGGGATCGCCGCACACCACGCCGGCCTCCTGCCCGCGTTCAAGGAGGTGGTCGAGGAGCTCTTCCAGCGCAAGCTCGTCAAGGCCGTATTCGCCACCGAGACCCTCGCCCTCGGCATCAACATGCCCGCGCGCACCGTCGTGCTCGAGAAGCTCGAGAAGTTCAACGGCGAGGCGCGCGTGCCCATCACGCCGGGGGAGTACACCCAGCTCACCGGGCGCGCCGGACGACGCGGCATCGACGTCGAGGGTCACGCCGTGATCCAGTGGCACGACTCGCTCGACCCGGAGGCCGTGGCATCCCTCGCCTCGAAGCGCACGTACCCGCTCAACTCGAGCTTCCGCCCCACCTACAACATGGCCGTGAACCTGATCGACCAGTTCGGGCGCGTGCGCGCACGCCAGATTCTCGAGTCGTCGTTCGCGCAGTTTCAGGCCGACCGCGCGGTCGTCGGCCTGGCGCGGCGTGTGCGCGAGCAGGAGACCTCGCTCGAGGGCTACGCCACCGCGATGACGTGCCACCTCGGCGACTTCGGCGAGTACTCGGGCATGCGCCGCGAGCTGAGCGATCTCGAGAAGCTGAACCGCCGCGACGTCACCGCCGGACGCGCCACCCGAGACGCGCGTCTCGCCCAGATCACCTCGCTGCGAAAGCGCCTCTCGCGGCACGCCTGTGACAAGTGCCCCGATCGCGAGCAGCACGCGCGCTGGGCGGAGCGGTACTGGAAGCTGCGGCGCGAGACCGACAGGCTGCGCCGCCAGATCGAGGGACGCACCGGCACCGTCGCGCGCGTGTTCGACCGCGTGCTCGACGTGCTGCGCGCCCTCGACTATGTGCGCATCGATGAGCACGGCGAGGCGAGCCTCACCGCGGCGGGCCGCACCATGCGCCGCATCTACGGCGAGCGCGACCTGCTGGTGGCCGAGTCGCTGCGCCTCGGGCTCTGGAACGACCTCGATGCCGCGGGCCTCGCCGCGCTCGCGAGCTGCCTCGTCTACGAGCCGCGACGCGACGAGTCGGCGGGCGAGCACGGGCTCCCGCGCGGCCGGTTCCGCACCGCGCTCGATGCGACCGGCGAGCTCTGGGCGCGCCTCGACGACCTCGAGCGCGACAACCGGCTGCCCGGCTCCGAGCCCCTCGCGCCGGGACTCGCGGCGGCCATGCAGGCGTGGTCGCGCGGCGCCGACCTCGACCGCGTGCTGACGCAGGCAGACATGGCCGCCGGCGATTTCGTGCGCGTGACCAAGCAGACCATCGACCTGCTCGACCAGCTCTCGATCGTCGCCGACGGCGAGGTCGGCCGCACCGCGCGCCAGGCGCTCGACTCGGTACGGCGCGGCATCGTGTCGTACAGCACGGCGTGAGCCGCCCCGGGCCCGGGGCCGCACCGGCCCCTCGTGTGCGCGCAGAGCCCGTCGTGCCGTTCTCCGTCGCGATCTTCGCGGCGGCGGCATCCGGCTTCGTCACCGACCTCGCGTTCCCGGATGTCGGCATCTGGCCGCTCGTGTTCCCGGGCATCGCGCTCATGCTGCTCGCGCTCATCGGCCGCGGCGTCTGGGGCTCGCTCGCGCTCGGCCTCGTGGGCGGCCTCTCGTTCTTCCTCATCCACCTGGCGTTCGTGGCGCGCTATCTCGGCCCCGTGCCGTGGATCGCGCTCGCGGTGCTGGAGGCGCTCATCTTCGCCCTCGGCGCTGTCGGCATCGCGCTCGCGTACCGCTGGATGCCGCGGCCCCGCCCGGCGAGCAGGCTCATTCTGCTGCCGGCCCTCGTCGCCGCGATCTGGGTCACGCGCGAGAGCATCGCCGGAATGCTCCCGTATGGCGGCTTTCCGTGGGGCCGTGCCGGGCTCAGCCAGTCGGCGAGCCCGCTCGCCGATCTCGCCTCGTGGATCGGCATCTCGGGGTTGTCGTTCGTGATCGTGGCCATCGCCGCCTCGGCGATCGAGTGGTTCCGCATGCGCGCGTGGGCCACCCCGCGCACAGCCGCGCTCTCGGCGGTGCCCGCGCTCGGCGCGCTCATCGTCGCGGTGCTGATCCCGCAGTGGGCCACGACGCCCGCCGGAAGCATCACCGTCGCGACCGTGCAGGGCAACGGTCCGGCCGGATACTTCGATCCGCGGGGCCCGGGCGATGTGCTGGCCGCGCAGCTTGCGGCGACCGCCCCGCTGCGCCGAAGCGAGGGCATCGACGTGCTGGTGTGGCCCGAGGGCAGCGTCGACATCGACCCGCTCCGCAGCGCGGCGGTGGCCCGCACGCTCGACTCCCTCGCACGCGATGTGGATGCGCCCATCCTGCTCAACGCGATCACGACGCGCGACGACGAGTACTTCAACACCTCGATGCTGTGGGAGCCGGGCCCCGGCGCGGTCGCCATGTACGACAAGCGCAACCCGGTGCCGTTCGGCGAGTACGTGCCCGATCGCGAATTCTTCGCCGCGCTCGCGCCGGAGCTGATCGGCCTGATCGGCCGCGACTACACCGCGGGCACGAACCCGCCCGTCTTCGACATCGACGGCGCCCTCGTCGGGCTCGCGATCTGCTTCGACGTCATCTACGACCCGCTGATCTGGGAGGGCGCACGCGAGGGCGCGCAGCTGTTCCTCTTCCAGACCAACAACGCCGACTTCCGCGACACCGACGAGAACCAGCAGCAGCTCGCGATCGCGCGCATGCGGGCGATCGAGACCGGGAGATCGGTGGTCAACAGCTCGACGGTGGGCGCGAGCCAGGTCATCGCTCCCGACGGCACCACCCTCGACGCGCTGGAGGCAGACGTCGCGGGGCACATGGTGACCGAGGTCGAGCTGCGTGACGGGCTGACCCCGGCGGTGGTGCTCGGAGGATGGGTGCCCGGCCTGCTCGCGCTCGGCGCGGGCGCCGGGCTCGCGATCGCGGGGTTGCGTCGTCGCGGCCGGTCGGCCGACGCTTCAGGCGCCTAGGCGGTCACGCCTGCAGCGGAGACGAAACACGCCGGCATCCTTGCGGATGCCGGCGTGATCTGAAGCAGCGAACGCTATGCGCCGATCTTCATCTGCTTGGTTGCCGTGCCGCGACGGGCACGCAGGTATTCGAGACGCTCGTCGAGCAGCTCCTGGAGCTCCTCGCGCGTCCGACGCTCGAGGAGCATGTCCCAGTGCGTGCGGGCCACCTTCTCGCCGCTGCGGTCGATGACCACGGGCGCGTCGTTGATCGTGAGCGCGGCCTCCGCGCCGCAGGTGCGGCACTCCCACGCGTCCGGTGCCTCGGCATCGGCCGCGAACATCACCATCGTCACTCGTTCGCACACCGTGCAGGTGTACGCGTGCTCCGTGCGCTCACTAAACACGACGCCGTCTTCGCTCTGTAGGCTCTGGGCGCCGAGTCGCATGCCGCGAAGGTTGCGATCTGCCATGTTGTGGCTCCTCTCAGTCGTATCCAGGTATAACGTCGCCGCCTGTGTGCTTCATCCGAAAGGCCCCATCGCGCCCAAGACTCACAGCAAACACTCAGGCGGCACGAACTCGGTGTGAGGTATACGCGCCTACGGGCGCTCCTCGAAGAGGGTCAGCGCGACGTCGGCGCGGTCGGTGACGATGCCGTCGACCCCCGCGTCCGCCAGGCGGCGCATGGCATCGACCTCGTTGATCGTCCACACGTGCACCTCGACGCCCGCCCGATGCGCCATCGAGATCAGGCGCGGCGTGAGCACGCGCACGGGGCCCTGCCGCTCCGGGATCTGCAGCGCGTCGATGTCGCGAAGCGCCCGCGCCAGCAGCCGGCGCGAGCCCAACCACACCGCCACGAGCACCCTGAGCACGGTCATGCTGCCGGGGGATGCCGCCGGCCTGCGCCGCGCACCCGCCTGCATGACCGCGGCCGTGGCCGCGCGCCGCCGCCGGTCGGCGAACGCGGTGAGCAGCACCCGGTCCGTGTGCGGGGCGATGATCGGGCCGACGGCAGCGGTGGCCGCGTCGGCCTTCACGTCGATGTTGAATCGCGTGCTCGGAAACCGCTCCAGCGCCTCCTCCAGGGTGATCAGCGCGCCGCGCGGCGCCATCAGCGCGCGAAGCTCGGCGACGTCGACCTCCAGCAGCGTTCGCGGGTCGCCCAGCACGCGCCGCAGGTTGTCGTCGTGGAACAGCACCACGACGCCGTCGCGGGTGAGGTGACAGTCCGATTCGACGAACTGCGCACCTGCCGATACCGCATCGGCCACGGCGCGGGCCGAGTTCTCGGCGACACCCACCGCTGCGGCATCCGCCGTCACGAGCCCGCGGTGCGCGAGCACTCGCGGGCGCCGCGCGCCGAGCAGATAGGGATGATCCGACACGCCGAGCCGAGCCAGGCGCTACGTCGTCTCGGGCGACGGGGGAGCGGGGTGCTGCGCGGCGGGCGTCGAGCCGCTGTCTTCGGCCATCCCGGCGGCGGCGATGGCCGCGGCCTCCGCCTCGGCACTGGCCGCGCTTGCGGCGGCGGCCGCCGCCGAATCGCGCGCGCGCCGCGCGACCGGCGCGGCACCGGAAGCGCCAGGCGTGCTCGCGCCGCCCGGGCCCGCGAAGTCGGGGCCGCCGCGACCGGCGAACGCGCCGCCGATGCCCTTGAGCGCCTCGGTCAGCTCGCTGGGGATGATCCAGAGCTTGCTCGACGGGCTGTCGGCTACCTTCGGCAGGGTCTGCAGGTACTGGTACGCGAGCAGCTTGTCGTCGACGCCGCCGACGTGGATGGCGTTGAAGACCGTCTCGATCGCCTCGGCCTCGCCCTGCGCCCGCAGCACGGCAGCCTGCTTGTCGCCCTCCGCGCGCAGGATCTCGGCCTGCCGGGCGCCCTCCGCGGTCAGGATCGCCGACTGCTTGGTGCCCTCCGCGGTGAGGATCACCGCGCGACGGTCGCGCTCCGCGCGCATCTGCTTCTCCATCGAGTCCTGGATCGACAGCGGCGGGTCGATGGCCTTGAGCTCGACACGGCTCACGCGGATGCCCCACTTGCCGGTGGCCTCGTCGAGCACGATGCGCAGCTGGCCGTTGATCTCGTCGCGGCTCGTGAGCGCCTCCTCGAGGTTCAGCCCGCCGACGACGTTGCGGAGCGTCGTCGTCGTGAGCTGCTCGACGGCGCCCAGGTAGTTGCGGATCTCGTAGGTGGCCGCGCGCGCGTCGGTCACCTGGAAGTAGACGACTGTGTCGATCGAGACGACCAGGTTGTCTTCGGTGATCACCGGCTGCGGCGGGAAGGAGACGACCTGCTCGCGCATGTCGATGAGCGGGCGCACCCGGTCGATGAAGGGGACGAGCAGGTTCAGGCCCGGCTCAAGGGTCTTGTGGTAGCGACCGAGCCGCTCGACCACGCCGGCCGTCGCCTGCGGGATGATGCGAATCGACCGCACGATGACGACGATGACGAAGATGAAGACCGCGAGCGCGAGCAGCCATCCGATCGCCGTGGGGATGAAGCTGTCGTTCATGGCGTTTCCGCCTCCTCTGTCTTGGGGTCGGCCGGTGCGACAAATGCCGTGGCCCCGTCGATCGCCGACACCGAGATCACGGTGCCCGGTTCGAGGTCGGCGGCACCCTGCGTGCGCGCCGTCCAGATGTCGCCGTTGCTGAGCTTGACCTGGCCGCCGACGCGGCTCACCGTGATGGTCACCAGGCCGCGAAGGCCGATGAGCGCGGCCACGTTCGACTTCGCGGGGTCTGCGCCGCGGCGCAGGCGGCGCAGCAGCGGTGGCCGCAGGAACAGGATCAGCACCGCTGCGGTGAGGGCCCCGATCACGACCTGGAGCCACAGCTCGGCCCCCAGCAGGTCGGCCACGAGCCCGGCCACGCTGCCCAGCGCGAGCATGAGAAACGTGAACTCGAGGGTGAGCGCCTCGATCGTGAGAAAGAGCAGGATGAGCACCACCCAGCCGATCCACGCGAAATCCTCGATGGCCTGCAGAACCTCCACGGCGCACCTCCCTGTGGGGCAAACCTAGCACCAGGGGTGCGCGCCGGCTCGGCGCCGACCCGGCGATTGCTAGGCTCGAGGGGTCGCGAGAGCGGCCGCCGCGGGCCACCGCGAGTCACCCCGAAGCAGGAGCGCAATCGTGTCAAACCCCCTCACCCCCGGCTCACTCCAAGGCAAGCGCGTGCTCGTCACGGGCTCATCGCGCGGCATCGGCGCAGACACCGTGCGCTACTTCGCCGAGGCGGGCGCCGACATCGTCGTCAACTACCGCAACAAGGGCGCCCGTGCCGAGAAGCTCGGCGCCACCCTGCGCGAGCTCGGCGGCCGCGTCATCGTCGCCGGCGCCGACCTCACCGACCCCGCATCCGTGCAGGGAATGTTCGACACGATCGCCGCCGACTACGGTGGCCTCGACATCCTCGTGCTCAACGCCTCGGGCGGCATGGAGGCAGGCATGGCCGAGGACTACGCGCTGACCCTGAACCGCGACGCGCAGCTGAACGTGCTCGACGCGGCGACGCCCCTGATGGGCGACGGCTCGCGCGTCGTGTTCGTGACCAGCCACCAGGCGCACTTCATTCGCACCGTGCCCACCATGCCCGAGTACGAACAGGTCGCGCTGAGCAAGCGCGCCGGCGAGGATGCCCTGCGCGAGCGGATCCCCGGGCTCGCCGAGCGCGGCATCGGCTTCACGATCGTCTCGGGCGACATGATCGAGGGCACGATCACGGCGACCCTGCTCGAGCGCGCGAACCCCGGTGCGATCTCGTCGCGCAAGGAGGCCGCGGGCAAGCTCTACAACGTCTCGGAGTTCGCGGCCGAGGTGGCGGCCGCCGCGGTCGACCCGGTGCCCGAAGACAACACCCGCCTCGTGGGCGACATCACCGACTTCATCAGCTAGGAGCCGACATGCGCACCGCCGACATCGAGAAGCTCGTCTCCGTCTCCCGTCCGGCGGTCGCGCCCGACGGCTCGTTCGCGATCGCCGCGGTCTCGCACCCGGACGTGCGGGCCAACGCCGACGTCGGGCAGCTCTGGCGCTTCGAGCTGGACGGCGCGCGGCCGCCGCGGCGACTGACGCGCGGCACGGCCGACCGCGCGCCCCGGCTCTCGCCGGACGGCGCCCTGGTCGCGTTCCTGCGCGGCGACGCCAAGGGCAGGCCCCAGCTGCACGTCGCGGCCGCGGACGGCGGCGAGCCCGTGCAGGTGACCGACGAGCCACTGGGTGTGAGCGAGCACTGCTGGTCGCCCGATGGCACCCGCTTCGCCTTCGTCGCGCGCGTGCCCGAGCCGGGCCGCTACGGCTCGGTCGAGGGCTTGGAAGCCGCCGCCGAGGCGCCGCGTCACATCACCGGCCTGCGCTGGCACGCGAATGGGCTCGGCTACATGGCCGACCGTCCCGCACACGTGTTCACGGTGCCCGTGCCGGATGTGCTCGCCGAGCCGCTGTACGTCGCCGCTCCCGCCCTGCGCGAGGAGGGCGATCCCGAGCCCGCGAAGACGGTCGTGCCCGCGGCATCCACCCGCCTGTCCTTCGGAGGCGCCAGCTACGGCGGCGTCGTCTTCTCGGCCGATGGCACCGAGGTGCTTGCGGGGGTGGACGAGATCGAGACGCGCGCGCCCGATCTGCGCACGCGCCTCGTCGCGATCGCCGTCGACGGGGGAGCGCAGCGCGAGATCCTCGACATCGGGGCGAACCTGAGCGTGAACGAGCTTGCGGTGCTGCCCGACGGCGCGGTCGCCCTGCTCGCGTCCGACGCGGGCGCCGGCGGCATCGACTTCGTCGCGCCCGGGGTCGCGCTGTTCCTCCTGCGCGACGGCGTGCCCGAGCGCCTCACCGATCCGGAGGAGCTCGACCTCGGCGAGGTGGGCAGCCACATCGGCACCATCGGAGACGACCTGCTCGTGCAGGACCGACGCCGCGGTCGCGTGCGCCTGCTGCGCGTGACCCGTGGCGGCGAGCTGAGCGAGGTGCTCGGCGGCGACCTCGAGGTGCAGGGGCACGGATCGGCAGGCGACCGAATCGTCGCGGCGGTCGCGACGCCGGAGAGCTTCGGCGAGCTCGTGCTGATCGACGGCGACGGCACCCGCCCGCTCAGCGACTTCGGCGCCGCGCTGCGCGCGACGACGCTGGTATCGCCGCGCGAGGTGACGATCGCCGCGCGCGACGGCTACGAGGTGCACGGCTGGATCGCGACGCCGACGGGGGAGGGCCCGCACCCGGTCCTGCTGAACATCCACGGCGGACCCTTCGCGCAGTACGGCGTGCACGTGTTCGACGAGACCCAGGTGCTCGTCGACGCCGGCTATGCCGTGGTCTACTGCAACCCGAGGGGCTCGGCCGGCTACGGGCGCGCGCACGGTCGCAGCATCCGCGGCGCCATGGGCACGGTCGACTACACCGACGTCATCGACTTCCTCGATGGGGTCGTCGCCGACGACGAATCGCTCGACGGCTCGCGCGTCGGCGTGATGGGCGGCTCGTACGGCGGGTACATGACGGCGTGGGTGATCGCACACGAGCATCGCTTCGCGGGGGCGATCGTCGAACGCGGATTCCTCGACCCCGTGTCGTTCCAGGGCACGAGCGACATCGGCTCGTTCTTCGGCGACGAGTACGTCGGCACCTCGCCCGAGGCGATCCAGGCGCAGAGCCCGATGGCACGTGCCGGCGACGTCTCGACGCCGACCCTCGTGATGCACTCCGAGCTCGACCTCCGCTGCCCCCTCGAGCAGGCGACCCGCTACTACGTCGCGCTCAAGCGCGCCGGGGTCGAGGCCGAGATGCTGATCTTCCCGGGCGAGAACCACGAGCTCAGCCGCGGCGGTCAGCCCCGGCATCGCGTGCAGCGATTCGAGGCGATCCTCGACTGGTGGGCGCGCAGGCTTCCGGTTCGCTGAGGCCACAGCCAAGACGAAGCCGCACAACACGAAGCCGCAGCCCGTCCCGGATGCTTCCGGGTCGAGCTGCGGCTTCGCTGTCGTTCGAGGGAACCGGGCCCCGCGATCAGTCCTTCTTGCCGAAGGTGAAGGCGCGGATGACCTGGACGATGCCGAGGACGATCAGCGAGATGCCCATGAGCAGCCACAGCGCGGCGGCTCCGAGCAGCGGCGAGAACAGCAGCACGATGCCGGCGATGATGCTGATGATGGCGAAGAAGATCGAGAAGCCCTTCGACGCCGCCGCGCTCAGGGTCGTCAGCGCAACGATGCCCTCGATGATCCACATGATGCCGACGAGCACGCCGATGAAGACGGCCAGCCAGAGCGTCGCGGCTCCAAGGTTCATGAAGGCCAGGATGCCCGCGATGATGAAGACGACACCGAGGATCAGGTGCCCGACACGAGCCCACCCGCCCATGGACTTCGAGAAGATGCCGAGTGCGGCATATACGACGCCGCCGACGACGGCGTAGATCGCGATGATGGCGGCCACGACGGCGGCCGTCTTGCTCGGCCAGACGAGAATCAGGATGCCGACGATGACGGCAATGACGCCGCCGATGCCGAGCGCAGTGCGGATGGCGTTGGTGGCGGATCGCTCCGTCGACGCGCTTGCAGTGGACATGGTGGTCACCTTTCCGTGAATCAACTGTGAAGTTGCGCTTCAAGGTTAGGGCACAAGCCGCACCCGCGCCAGGCGCCACCCCGCGGCCGAGCGCGAGCGTGCGGCGCCCGGGCCGTGAGCATGCGGCCATGCGCATACGCACGGCCCGGCCGCCCCTGAGCGTTCGGTGAGAGTTCTCATGTCGGTCGGCGGGGGAGCGGCGGCCTCGAGGTCGGCTGCATAGGCTCGCCCAATGGCGTCCGCACCGATGCACGCACCGACACCGGCAGAGAGCGATGGGGCCGACCGTGTCTGGCGGGCACACACCCTTCGCCTCCGCCGCCGCGTGCTGGGCGCGGTGGGCATCGTGCTCGGCCTGACGATCGCGGCGCTCATCGCGATCTTCGCCATCACCACCTCGTCGGAGGGCGATGTCGCGGTGCTGATCGGCCCGCTCGATTCGCCTGCACTCGCCGGGCTCGGCATCGTCATCGCCTTCATCGCGCTCGGCGTCGGGCTGTGCCTGGTCCCGGTGCGCTGGCCCTGGCTGTTCGTGCTCGTCCCGGCCCGCATCATCGCGGTCGCGGCATCCTGTGCGGCGGCGTTCTTCTGGTGGATGACGACGTCACCCACGGTGACGCCGCTGCTCAGCGACGGCTGCGAGACGGGCTACGTCGTGAAGGAGGACGCGCTGCTGTTCGCCGTGCAGGGCACGGTCTACCGCCAGGACGGACTCCTGGTCACGCGCGTCGCGCAGACCAGCGGCGATGACGCATATCGCGCGTTCGACGACGGGGGCTACACCGTGGCACACGATGGTGACGCGCTGCGCGTCTGGTACAACGTGCACCGAGACCCAGCGGCCCAGCCGGTGGCAGCCGCAGGGGAGCCGTCGTTCGTGCTGCCCGCGCGCACCGACGCCGCCTTCGCCTGCGGGCTCAGCACCGGCGCGCGCACCCCGGAGGCGGTGCCGCCGGCGCCTGCCGCCTATGACGAAGCCGAGCTTCGTGCGGGCGTCAGCGAGATGCTCGCGGCCACCCTTGCCTCGGCCGCGGCACCCGTCGTCGACGCCGGCGGGGTCGAGATCGACCCCGTCGCCATCGCGCCGACCATGAGCGAATGCGAAAGCGGCGGCGTGCGGGCAGGCCTCGGGCTCGAGTTCGCGACCGCCGACAACGCGGCATCCGTGCGAATGATCCTGAGCCTCTGGGATGCCGCTGGGTACGCACCGGACCGCGCGATGCAGACCGACGTTCGCTACAGTGAGCGGCTCCCGGTCCGCAGCATCTCGATCCACGACAAGACGACGATCGACGGGCTCATCCACATGTCGATCCTGTCGGCGTGCTCCTCGGCGGATGAGTAGCCGACGAAGGGCGAGAACCATGACGTCCAGACAAAGCGCCGCGGCGCCCATCGGCCCGATTCTTGCGGCGGTGGGCTGCGCCGTGCCGGCGGTGCTGCTGGCGATGGGCGCCGCGCGTCTGGCGTCGCTGTCCGGGGAGCTGCCGGTCTACGACCCGACGCCCGCAGAGATCGAGACGTGGAACACAGGAAACACGCTGCTCGCGCTCGGCGGGGTCGGCCTGCTCGTGTGGAGTCTGCTCGTCGTACTGCTGCGAGCACGTCTCGCGTTGACCCCGGGGGCGACCGCACTGACCGTCGCCGGCGGCATCGTCGCGAGCGGCCTCGTGGCGGGCGTCGTCTGGATGACCGTGCTCCCGCCGCTCCCCGTGGGGTGATTGCCGATAATGCACATTATGTCAGTTCAGCGCTCGGGCCGGTCTCCTGCACCAGGCGTTGCAGGCGCGCGTACTCCCCGGCCATGCCCGGCTGCGCGATGCGAACGTCGGTCGAGACGCCGCGCGCGATGACGTCGCGCAGGTAGCGTCGGTCCGCCTCGAGGCGAGCCGAAGCGTCGGCGCCCACCGAGCCGTGACCGGGAATGACCAATGCTGCCCGCTGCGCGTACGGCTCCAATGCCGCCAAGCCGCGCAGGTACGCCGTCACGTCGTCCGGGTCGAACGGCAGCGGCAGCTCGACGTCGCTGAGCATGTCGCCGGCGATGAGCACCCGCTGCCGCGGCAGCCACGCGGCCGTGTGCCCGGGCGCATGCGCGTCGTGCACGATCAGCTCTGCGACGATGCCCGGCGGCAGCATCGCCTCGGTGAGCGACGCCGTCGGCGCGACGCGCCCCATCAGCGCCCTTGTGCGCGCCGACGCCCGCTCCCCGAGACCCTCCAGCAGCGCCTCGCGCTCGGTCTCGGCGAGGCGTACCGTGCGCTCAGACGCCCAGCGCGGCGCGGTGCCGAAACGGTCCGACCAGAGCAGGTGATCGTGGTGTGGATGCGTCGCAAGCCCACCGACGACCGTCAGCCCGCGCTCGACGAGGAAGTCGGCGATGGCATCGAGCTCGTCGTCGTGCCACGCCGGATCGATGAGAAAGGCCTCGGTCTCCCCCACCAGAATCGTCGAGTTCGTCTGCATCGTGCGGCTCGTCGAGACCCACACGCCCGCGGCGAGCTCGTGCATCACGATATGCGGCCCGGATGCGGGCGCCGTGCCGCGCACGCCCGCTCCCCCTGCGGCGCACGGGGATCAGCCGAGCGACTCCTTCTCCGGCGTGCGCACCCGTGGCGGGCCCTGCGGATCATATGAACCACCCTCGTTCACCCAGTCTGAGATATCGGCGGCTTCCTCCGGCGAGACCGGCTTGGGCTTCCTGCGCCGGAACCATGAGCCCACTGTCTCCTTGATTTTCGACATGCTCGCACCATAGCAGCGTTGCCGCCAGACCGCACCTAAATACGCTTCTGATCGGGATTTTCTGGGCGACAGGATCGCCGACCCGGACGCCCGGCCACGACAGGCGCCACACCGAGCCCTGAGCGCGACTGTGCCATGGTGGACGCATGCGTGCGGTGATTCTCGGCGGAGCCGGAGCGATCGGCGGCGCCACCGCAGCGCGACTCGCAGACGCCGGCTGGAGGGTCGACGTGACCGGCCGGTCGCCCGAGCACATGCCGCACGAGCTGCGCGATGCCGGCATCCGGTTTCACCGGATCGATCGCTCCGACACCGCGGCCATTGAGCGCCTCATCGGCACAGGTGCCGAGCTGCTCGTCGACCTGCTCGCCTATCGCGCCGACGATGTGCGCGCGCTGCTGCCGGCGCTCAGTTCCGTGCGCTCCCCCGTCATCATCTCCTCGCGCGCGGTCTACGTCGACGCGCAGGGCAACCACATCAACGGCGACCGTCCGCCGCGCTTTCCCACTCCCCTGCCCGAGTCGAACCCGACGCTGCCGCCGGCCGCCGACGACGCCGATCCGCATACCCGCGAGGGGTACGCGCCCTGCAAGGTCGCCGTCGAGCTCGCGGCGCTCGACAGCGGCCTGCCCGTCACCGTGATCCGGCCGTCGAAGGTGCACGGCCCGTGGGCCCGAAACGCCCGCACGACGACATTCGTGGAACGGATGCTGCGCGGCACCGAGCCGATCGCGCTGGCCGGGCTCGGGGCATCCGTTGATCACCTGACCGCGGCCGCGAACACCGCGGCACTCATCGAGACGGTGGCCGGGATGCCGGGAGCCCGCGTCGTGCACAGCGCCGACCCGGACGCCCCGACGGCGCGCCGGATCGTGCGGGCGATCGGCGATGCCCTCGGCTGGCGCGGCGAGCTCGAGCTGCTGGAGGCGACGGAGGCGGGCGACGACGCGGCGCGTGGCGCGCATCCGTGGGCGGCCCCCAACCCGATCGTGCTCGACACCTCCGCGGCACTCGCGCTCGGCTACCGCCCGGCAGCGCTCGGCATCGACCTCATCAAGGACGAGGCGCGGTGGGTCGCCGCGCGGCTGCGCGCGGCTCAGAGGCGCTGAAAGCTCTGCCCGTGCGGCCCGACGAGGGCGACCGGCTCGCCGTCGACAGCCAGGACCATCCGGCCGTGGGCGTCGACGCCCGCCTTGGCCGCGATCTCGGGCAGCACCTGCACGCCCTCGTAGCTGATCCAGGTGACGTTCACCCACTCGTGCTGCATGGCGCGCATCATCGCGACGAACTCGGCGCGGCGCTCGGGCGTCAGGTACGCCAGCACCGCGGAGTGGAAGACGACGACGTGTGCGCCCGCGGGCGCCTGCGCCACGAGCGCTGGAACTCGCTCCACGATGTCGCCGGCGACCAGATGCGGCGGGTCTGCCGCGATGAGCTCGGCCGCCGCGCGAAGACGGACGCGCCGGGCCTCGTGCTCCGGCCAGATCAGCGCCTCGAGCCAGTCGAGCTGCTCCGCGTCGCGCAGATCGATCGGGCGCAGGTCGACGCCCGCGCGCCACACGACGGTGGGCACTCGGGCCGGAATGCTCTCGGCATCGATGCGGCACGGGAGCACGATGGCGCTGCGGCCGCCGGGCGGGTCGAGCTCGACGATCCCGTCGCCGGCGTCGTAGCGGTACCGGTAGCTGTAGCGGTCGGGATAGAGCACGAGCCCTGCGGCGGAGCCCGCCTCGACGAGCGCGAGCCCACCGTGCTCGTCGCCCAGGCGTGCGAGCACCGGCAGCAGCGCCGCGCAGCGCGCCGCCTCGTTGGTCTGGGTCGAGCGCTCCAGCACGACCCGGACCACGTCCTCCCAGTGCTGCGCGAGCCACCCGCGCAGCTGGGCATACGAGCCGAGGGGCGCGCCGAGCCATCGGGATGCCGCGAACACGAGGTTCGGCTGCTGCTTCATGCCGGGCAGCCGCGCGATGCGCTCCGTCATCTCGGCTTCCTCGGCGACACCCATCGCCCACTCGAAGTAGGTCTGAGACACGCCGACGGCCTCGTCCTGCGCGAACTGGCGGTACAAGCTCGAGACGGCATCGTTCATGCGCTCAACCTAGCGCGCCACCGCGCCGCCGATTCAGCGCCTGCGCTCCCGCGCGACCCGACCGTTGTGCGCGAAGATGGCGAAGAAGGCGGCCACCGGCCCGAGCAGCAGGATGACGAGCGGCCAGTACCAGCCGACGAACGCAAGCATGATCGCGCCGAGCACCATGAGGGCCGTTCCGAGCACGCGGAGCCCGATCGAGCCCGGCGGTGCGGCGAGTGGGTTGCGGAAGTGCGGGATGCGCGAGCGCGGGTTGGCCCGGAGCGTCATTCCCAGCGCCCGCTGGAACAGCAGCAGGCCGATCAGCGCCGCCAGCCCACCGATCACGATCATTCCCCGAGCCTAGCTTCGCGCGCGCGGGTGGCACGCCCGGCCCGCGTGATGCGCGGCAGTCTCGTCAGCCGCGCCGGGGCGACGGCGCCGCGATCGGCGGCAGCGGTCGGCTCATCCGGAAGTTCGTCAGCTCGACGCCTTCGATCATCGGGTGCTGCTCGGCCTCGACGACGAAGCCGCGCGCCGCGAAGAACGGCCGCGCCGTGACGCTCACGTTCGCCCAGAGTCGTGTGGCACCGAGGTCGCGCGCCCGCTCGAACACGGCCGCCAAGAGCGCGCTCGCCACGCCGCGCCGCGCGTGGGCGGGCGCGACGAACATCATGTCGATGTATCCCTCGCCGTTGACGTCTGAGAACCCGGCGATCGCACCACCGCGCACCGCGACCAGGCTGGCGCGGGCGAGCATCGAGCGATTCCAGTCGCCGAGGCTGCGTGCGCCCGGTCGTGCCCATGCCGCGATCTGCTCCGGCGCATAGTCGTGGGCGGCGGTGACGGTGACGGCCGCGACGAACACCCCGAGGGTGGCCGACGCGTCGGCAGGGGCGTACGCGCGAACACGGACGGGCGCTGGTGCGAGCTCAGGCATCCACATTCCCCTCGATGAGCCGGTCGCGCACGATCTCGCGGCGCGGTTGCCACGACGTCGCGATACGGCGGCAGTCCCAGCATGCTCCCACACCCAGGACTCTGGGCGCGGCGCTCCGCCTCGCCTAGCCTTGCCACATGCCTCGGGTCATCTATTACACGGCGTCCACGCTCAACGGCTTTCTCGCCGATGCGCACGACTCGCTCGATTGGCTGTTCGTCGTCGAACAGGCGCAGGACGGGTTTCCCGCGTTCATCGAGGGCATCGGCGCGATCGTGCAGGGCTCGACCACCTATGAGTGGGTGCTCGCGCACGAGGACCTGCTCGCTCACCCAGAGAAGTGGCCGGCGTTCTACGGCGCACGGCCCACGTGGGTGTTCACCAGTCGCCGGCTGCCCGGGGTGACCGGCGCGGATGTGCGCTTCGCCGCCGGCTCGGTGCGCGACGCGTGGCCGGCCATCGCCGAAGCCGCCGGTGACCGCGACGTCTGGGTCGTCGGCGGCGGCGACCTCGTCGGCCAGTTCGACGACGCCGGCCTGCTCGACGAGATCCGCATGCAGATCGCACCCGTGACCCTGACGGCCGGGCGGCCGGTGCTGCCCCGCAACATCGACTCGACGCGTCTTCGGCTCGAGGCCGTGGCGCAGAACGGGCAGTTCGCCGAGCTGCAGTATCGCGTGCGGCATCCCGAGTCGGCTGCCGCATCGGGCGCGCGTGGTGCGTGAGCTGCGTCCCACCCGCGCCGCGCTGTGCGTCGCGCGCGACCATCATGCGCGCGGAGGCCGTGACCGAGGGCCACGAGACGCCCCAGCTCTGACCCTCGCAGACTATTCGACCGTGTCGCCCGGCTCCATCCGCCGCCACGTGCCGTACTTGGGCTCGCGGCCGTCGCCGGAGGAGGTGCGCCGCAGGCGGCGCAGCATCCACGGCCCGACGTGCTCGCGGTAGTACTCCCAGCCGCGCGGCCCAGTTGCGGGCAGCGGTGGCATCGACCACCAGGCTGCATCGGCCTCGTGGCCGAGCGCGCCGAGCACGCGGGCGGCGACGCGGTGGTGCCCGCGCGAGTTCATGTGGAGGCGATCCTCAGACCAGTAGCCCGGGGTCGAGAGCTCGCGGTCGGGCCAGTTGAAGGCGCGGATCACGTCGTCGCGGCCGACGAAGCTCTCTTCGACCGCGTCGGAGAGCAGGTCGCCGCGGCGCTGGATCATGCCACTCATCGGCAGCTGCTGCGCCGGGTTCGCACCCGAAAGCAGGATCAGCTGCACGCCCTCCTCGTCGCAGCGGCGCAGCACCTGCTCGAACGCATCGACGATGTGGGTGATCTTCGTGCGCGGTCGGAGCACATCATTGCCGCCGCCGTTGAACGAGAGGTGCGTGGGCTGCAGGGCGAGCGCACGCTCGAGCTGCTCGTTGATGATGGGCCACACGAGCTTGCCGCGAATCGCGAGATTGGCGTAGTCGATGGGCTCCCCGCCCGCATCGGCCCAGCTCTGAGCGACGAGGTCTGCCCAGCCGCGCGTGCGTCCGTCAGGGTGCGAATCGCCAATTCCCTCGGTGAATGAATCGCCGATCGCGACGAATCGAATCTTCTGCACCGCTCTACTTTAGGCGTGCTCGCGCGATGGCTCGCAATATTTCGTTCGGCGCGGGCGCGAGTCGCCCCTACTCCCCCAGCAGCTCGCGCACGCGCGGCGCGACCTCGGTGCCGTAGAGCTCGATGCTGCGCATCATGTGCGCGTGCGAGAGCGTGCCGGTCGAGAACTTCAGATCGAAGCGCTGCGCGCCGAGGGTGCGCATCGTCGATGCGATCTTTCGCGCGACCGTCTCGGGCGAGCCGACGTACGTCGACCCTTCGGGACCGATCTCGTGCAGGAACCGCGCGCGACTGTAGGCCGGCCAGCCCCGCTCGCGGCCGATCGTGTTGTTCATCGCCTCGAAGCCCGCGTAGGCCTCCTCCTGTGCCTGCTCGTCGGTGTCGGCGATGTGGCCCGGCGAGTGCACGCCGATCGGCTGCGGCTGCCCGCCGAACGAGTCGACGGCCCGGTGATACAGGTCCACGAACTGCGCGAATCGCTCCGCGGGGCCGCCGATGATCGCAAGCATCAGGCCGAGGCCGTGACGCGCCGTGCGCACCACCGACTCGGGGCTGCCGCCCACCCCGACCCAGGTCTTCAGCCCGCGCTCGGTCTTGGGGTAGACGTCGGCCGCGTCGAGCGCCGCGCGCGTCGTGCCCCGCCACGTGACCGGCTTCTCGGTGAGCAGCTGCGTGAACAGCTCCAGCTTCTCCTCGAACAGCACCTCGTAGTCGCGCAGGTCGTAGCCGAACAGCGGAAACGACTCGATGAAGGAGCCCCGCCCCAGAATGACCTCGGCGCGGCCGTTCGACACGGCATCCAGCGTCGCGAAGCGCTCGTAGACGCGCACCGGATCATCGCTCGAGAGCACGGTGACGGCGGTGCCGAGGTGGATGCTCTTGGTACGCCCTGCCGCCGCCGCGAGAACGATCTCGGGGCTCGAGATGGCGAACTCGGGGCGATGGTGCTCCCCCACGCCGAAGAATGCGAGGCCCACCTCGTCGGCGAGCACGGCTTCGTCGACGACGTTGCGGATCGTCTCGGCACCCGAGAGCAGTCGGCCTTCGGCGTCGCGCGTGATGTCGCCGAAGGTGTCGAGACCGAGCTCGATGTCGGCGGGATTGATCTGGCTGCTCATGGGCGACGCTCCTTTTTCATTCACCAGAATGTAACGACGCGGCGGCCGCGGCATTCCCGACGCAGTGGTGCACGGATGTGCGCCCGAGACATGCGGGTGGCACCCGTCCCTCGCGCCTCGCCTTTGCCGAGCGTAGGGTGCATGGCATGACGACGCCACACGTCGGCGCAGTGCCAGGCCCCGAATTCGGCGGACGATTCGCCGATCGCACCGACGCGGGCGCACGGCTCGCGCCCCTGGTCGCCTCAAGCGTGGGGCGCGATGCCGTCGCGCTCGGGGTGCCTCGGGGCGGCGTCGTCGTGGCGGCCGTCGTCGCCGAGCGGCTGGGACTGCCGCTCGGTGTCGTCGTGGTGCGCAAGCTCGGGGCCCCGGGGCACGAGGAGTACGCCGTTGGCGCGATCGCCGATGGCGTGCGCGTGCTCGATGCGGAGAGCGTACGGGCGCTGGGGGTTTCGGAAGGCGAGCTCGGCGCGGTGGAGGCGCGGGAGCGCGTCGAACTCGCGCGGCGAGCCGCTCGCTACGTCACGGATGCATCGCGGGATCTGCACGACCGCGAGGTCGTGATCGTCGACGACGGGATCGCGACGGGCTCGACGGCGATTGCCGCGTGCGAGGTCGTCCGTGCGCGCGGCGCATCCCGAATCGTGCTCGCCACACCCGTTGCCCCGGCGTCGTGGCGGCCGCCCGTCGCGGCGGTCGACGAGTATCTCTGCCTCGTGCCGGCGCGAGACTTCTGGGCGGTCGGACAGTTCTACGAGCGGTTCGAGCAGACGACCGATGCCGAGGTCGAGCGGCTGCTGGGAGCGTCACCGCAGGAGTGAGCGCGTGCGGGCCCGCGGCACGGCATCGAGCGGCGGCGGGGCCGGCACTGGTGCCGACGGCCTTCCGCCCTGCTGATCCCCGGGGCGGTCTGATTCCGCGGGGTGGGCTGATTCCCCGGGGCATCGGTCGGATTCCTGAGGCCCTTGGGATTCCGGGCTCCGGCCCGATCCCGGAGCGTCGGCCTGACACCGCGGTGTCAGCCCGCCGAAAGCCGCCGCTTCTCGTGCTCCACGTCGAACGCGGCCGCCGGCCATTGCGGGTTGATGTCCTGCAGCGCGCGAAGCAGCAGCGCCTGCACCGCCAGCCGCGCATACCACTTGCGGTTCGCAGGCACCACGTGCCAGGGCGCGTGCGGCGTCGAGGTGCGGTCGAACACGGCCTGATAGGCAGCCATGTACTGCGGCCACAGCGCGCGCTCGTCGACGTCGCCGGGGCTGTACTTCCAGTGCTTGTCGGGGCGTTCGAGGCGTTCCATGAGCCGCCCGCGCTGCTCGTCGGGCGAGATGTGCAGCATCACCTTCACGATGCGAGTGCCCGCGTCGTGAAGCTCCCGCTCGAACTCGTTGATCGCGCCGTACCGCCGCTCGATCTCGGTCTCGGAGGCGAGGCGGCGCACCTTGCCGATCAGCACGTCCTCGTAGTGCGAGCGGTCGAAGACCCCGATCATGCCGGGCGTGGGCACACGTCCCCGGACGCGCCACAGAAAATCGTGTGAAAGCTCCTCCGACGTCGGCTTCTTGAACGCGGTCAGCATCACGCCCTGCGGGTCGACCGAGCCCACCACGTGCCGGATCACGCCGCCCTTGCCGGCGGTGTCCATCGCCTGCAGCAGCAGGAGCACCGAGGCATTCGACGAGCCGGTGCGCGACTGCGCGTACAGTCGCTCCTGGTACTCGTCGAGCAGTTCGGCGCCGGCGGCGAGATCCTGCGCTCCCTGGGCCTTGCCTGCGGGATGCCCCGGGGCGGCGTCCGCGTCCACCGCCGCCAGCTCGAACCCGGGCCCGACGCGCAGCGTCTCGACGGCATCGACGTTCCAGGCGGCATGGCTGTTCGCGGTCATGTGCCCATCATGGCGCCATATCGCCGGGGAGGCGACCGCGTAGCTGTCGGCGCTCGCGACGCTCAGCCCAGCAGCGTCGCCCGCAGCGTGTCGAGCCCGACGCCGCCCAGATCGAGGGCCCGCTTGTGGAACGCCTTGATGTCGAAGGCGGCGCCCTCGCGGGCGCGCACCTCGTCGCGCACGTTCTCCCACAGCCGCTGGCCGACCTTGTAGCTGGGCGCCTGCCCCGGCCAGCCGAGGTAGCGGTTCACCTCGTAGCGCACGAACGCCTCCGGCATGTTGACGTTGCCCATCATGAACTCGAGCGCGGTGTCGGCATCCCAGATGCCCTCGCCGTCGAGGCGCGGCTTGCCCAGGTGCACGCCGATGTCGAGCACCACGCGCGCCGCGCGCATGCGCTGGCCATCCAGCATCCCAAGCCGGTCCGCCGGGTCGTCCAGGTAGCCGAGCTGCTCCATCAGCCGCTCCGCATACAGCGCCCAGCCCTCGGCGTGCCCCGACGAGCCGGCCAGCAGACGCCGCCAGCTGTTCAGCTGCGCGCGGTTCGCCGTCGCCTGCCCGATCTGCAGGTGATGCCCGGGCACCCCCTCGTGGTAGACGGTGGTGAGCTCACGCCAGGTGTCGAACTCCGTCACGCCCTCAGGCACCGACCACCACATGCGGCCGGGGCGCGAGAAGTCCTCGCTCGGGCCCGTGTAGTAGATCCCGCCCTCCTGCGTCGGCGCGATGAGGCATTCGAGCGTGCGGATCTCTTCCGGAATGTCGAAATGGGTCGCGGCGAGGCCCGCGACCGCGCGGTCGCTCGTCTCCTGCATCCACCGCTGCAGCGCCTCGGTGCCATGGAGCTTGCGCGAGGGATCGTTCTCGAGAAACTCGATCGCCTCGAGCACGGATGCCCCGGGCTTGATCTCGTTGGCGATCGCCTCCTGCTCGGCGACCATGCGCGCAAGCTCCTCGATCCCCCACTCGTACGTCTCGTCGAGGTCGACGGTCGCGCCGAGGAAGCGACGCGACGCGAGCGCGTACATGTCGCGCCCCACGCCGTCACGCTCGCCGGCCACGGGCGCGAGCTCGCCGCGCAGGAACTGCGCGAGCCGGTCATACGCGCCTCGGGCGGCGTCTGCGTTGGCGCCCAGCTCTCGCCGCAGCGCGCCGGGCAGCTCGCCCTCGGCCGGGGATGCCTCGGCGGCGAACGTCGCGAAGAAGCCGTCGTCATCGGTGTACCGGGCGATCTGCGTGATGACCTCCGTCACCTGCCGGCGCGCGGGCACGACGCCCGCGCGGATGCCCTCGCGCAGGGTCTCGACGTAGCCGTCGATCGCCTCGGGCAGCGCCCGCATGCGGCGCGCGATCGTCGTCCAGTCCTCTTCCGTGTCTTTCGGCATCAGATCGTAGACCGAGCGCAGCTGCTGCGCCGGCGACTCGATCACATTGAGGTCGCGCAGGTGCACCTTCGCGTCGTGCTGCTCGAGCATCAGGCCCAGCTCGGACGACAGGTCGGTCTTGGTCACCACGTCGACGTCGTCGACGGGCTCCAGGGCGGCCAGCGCGGCGACCGTGCGTCGCGCCGCCGCGGCGAGGGCGTCGTGGCCCGCCGGCGACTGGTCCGCATGGCGGTCGTTCGCCGCCGTGCGTCCGACGTAGGTGCCGATCTCAGGCATCTGCTCGACGAGGGTGTCGACCCACGCCTCCGCAACCTGATCGATCGCGGTCTGGGGACGCTGCGCACTTGTCATGCTCCGAGCCTACGACCGCCGAGAACGCGCCGCCAATCGCCCGTGTCGGCCGGGTTCGTCGGGTCCCGCTAGTGCGCCGCCTCGTCCCAGTTCGCGCCGCGACCCAGCTGCACGTCGAGCGGCACCGAAAGCTGCGCCGCGCCGGCCATGCGCTCGCGGACGATCCGCTCAGCCGCATCCCACTCCCCCGCGGCGACCTCCACGACGAGCTCATCGTGGATCTGCATGAGCACCCGCGAGCGCAGCCCCTCTGCCCTGATGTCGGCGTCGATGCGGCACAGCGCGATCTTCATGATGTCGGCCGCGCTGCCCTGGATCGGAGCGTTGAGCGCCGCGCGCTCGGCGTTCTCACGCTGCACCCGGTTGGTGCTGTTGATGTCGGGGAACGGGCGACGGCGCCCGAAGATCGTCGTCGTGTAGCCGTCTTCCTTGGCCTGCATGACCGAGCCGCGCAGGTAGTCGCGCACCGCCCCGAACCGCTCGAAGTATCCCGTCATCAGCGCCTTGGCCTCAGCCTGGTCGATGCGCAGCTGCTTCGCGAGGCCGAACGCGCTCAGTCCGTAGACGAGGCCGTACGACATCGCCTTCACCTTGGTGCGCATCGCCGGGGTGACGTCGCCCGTCGCCACGCCGAACACCTGCGCGCCGACATAGCGATGCAGGTCCTCGCCGGCGTTGAACGCCTCGATCAGCCCCGGGTCGCCCGACAGGTGCGCCATGATGCGCATCTCGATCTGCGAGTAGTCGGCGGTGAGCAGCGTCTCGTACCCCTTGCCCACGTGGAACGCGGCGCGGATGCGCCGGCTCTCCTCCGTGCGCACCGGGATGTTCTGCAGGTTCGGATCGGTGCTCGAGATGCGCCCGGTCGTGCTGCCCGTCTGCACGTACGTCGTGTGGATGCGGCCGGTGGCATCGATGGCGGCATCCAGCGTCTCGATGATCTGACGCAGCTTTGTGGCCTCCCGATGCTGCAGCAGCAGGTCGAGGAAGGGATGCGGGTTCGTCTCCTGCAGCTTCACCAGCTCGGCGGCATCGGTCGAGTGCCCCGTCTTCGTCGCCCTCGTCTTGGGCATCTCGAGCTGCGTGAACAGCACCTCCTGGAGCTGCTTGGGCGAGCCGAGGTTCACCTCGCGCCCGATCACCTCGAACGCGCGCTGCTCCAGATCGCTCGCCCGGGCCCCCAGCTCGGCGGAGAAGGTCGAGAGCTGCTCGTGCGAGACCGCCACGCCGGCGAGCTCCATCCGCGCCAGCGCCATGAGCGTCGGCATCTCGATGTCGACGAGCACGCTCAGCGAGCCCTGGTCAAGGTCGTCGCGAAGCGCGTCGGCGACCCGCAGCGCGTACCAGGCATGCAGCGCGGGGCTCGGGTCCTCGGTCTCGGGGATCAGCTGGTTCGGATCTCCCTGCGGCAGCGTCTCGCCGAGGAAGCGGTCCACCAGATCGGCGAGCGTCTTATCGGGCAGCGTCGGGGTGCGCACCCAGCCTGCGATGAGGGTGTCGAACGCGAGTCCGCCGAGCGCGACGCCCGCGCGGCTGAGCGCGCGAACCTGCGGCTTCGCGTCGTGGAAGATCTTCGGCGAGTCGGATGCCAGCCACGCCTCGAACGGGGCGACGTCGACGCTGCCGATCGTCCATGGCAGCTCCACGGCCTCGCTCGCGGTCGCCAGTCCGGCCGACACGATCCTGCCGCCGATCGTGCGCACCTCCACGGCGATGCCCAGCGGGCTCGAGGCCACGGCGCGCACGAGCCAGGCCTCGAGCTCCTCGTCGAGCAGTCCCTGCACGCTCGGCGCGCTGACGGATGCAGCGCTCTCCGCACCCGCGACGCTGCCGGCGTCGATCCCCTCGAGGTCGAGCACGCGCTGCAGCATGGTCTTGAACTCGAGCCGCGCGAACACATCGCGCACGGCGCTGGCGTTCATCGGCTGCACCGCCAGGTCGGCCGGGCCGACGGGGAGCTCGACGTCGTTGACGAGGCGGTTCAGCCGGCGGTTGCGCTCGGCGTTCTCGCGGTGCTCGCGGAGGTTCGCGCCCACGACGCCCTTGATCTCGTCGGCCCGGGCGAGGATCTCCTCCAGCGAGCCGAACTGGTTGATCCACTTGACCGCGGTCTTCTCGCCGACCTTGGGGATCCCGGGCAGGTTGTCGCTCGTCTCGCCGACGAGCGCGGCGATCTCGGGGTACTGCTCCGGCCGCACGCCGTACTTCTCGAACACGGCCTCGGGGTCGTAGCGCTTGAGCTGCGAGACGCCCTGCACCGAGGGATACAGCAGCGTCACGTCGTCGTTGACGAGCTGAATCGTGTCGCGGTCGCCCGAGACGACGAGCACGTTGTAGCCCGCCGCGTCGCCCTGGGCCGCAAGGGTCGCGAGAATGTCGTCTGCCTCGAAGTCCTCCTTCTGCAGGGTGACGATGTTCATCGCCGCGAGCGCCTCCTGCAGGAGCGGGATCTGCCCCTTGAACTCGGCCGGCGTCTCGTTCCGGGTGCCCTTGTACTCGGGGTACTCGCGCGTGCGGAACGACTGGCGCGACATGTCGAACGCGACCGCCATGTGGCTCGGCTTCTCGGCCTTGATCAGGTTGATCAGCATCGCCAGGAAGCCGTGGATCGCGTTGGTGTGCTGGCCGTCGCGCGTGCGAAAGCTCTCCACCGGGAGCGCGAAGAAGGCGCGGTACGCGAGCGAATGCCCGTCGACGATCAGGAGAGTAGGCTTTTCGGAATCCGACACCCCTCAAGCCTACCGGCGGCCCGCGCTCGCCTCGAAGGAGAAATCCCAATGTCGACCGACACCTCCGCGACCCCGACCCCCGTCGAGACGCCTCCCGCGACGAAGCGCTCACACGGTGGCGACCTCGGCGCGCGCATGGGTCTTGAGGTCATCGAGCTGACCGCCGAGCGCGCGGTCGCGACCATGCCGGTCGCCGGCAACACGCAGCCGATGGGCATCATGCACGGCGGCGCATATGTCGTGCTCGGCGAGTCGCTCGGCTCGATGAGCGCCAGCCTGCACGCCGGTCCCGGCCGCTACGCGGTCGGCGTCGACATCAACGCCACGCACACGGGCTCTGCACGCTCCGGCATCGTGACCGGCGTCTGCACACCCGTGCACCTCGGCCGCACGCTCACCGTGCACGAGATCGTCGTCACCGACGAGAGCGGGCGCCGCTGCTCGACCATCCGCATCACCAACATGCTCCTCGACCGCCCGAAGCAGGCCTAGCCCACACGCAGCTGCAACGAGAAACGGCCCGCAATTGCGGGCCGTTTCTCGTGCATCCTGCTCGTCGGTGAGCGGACTAGTCCTTCTTGGGCGCGAGCTGCTCGATGATCGCCTTCGCGACATCCTGCATGGTCAGACGGCGATCCATCGACGCCTTCTGAATCCAGCGGAAGGCCTCGGGCTCGGTCAGGCCCATCTTCTCGTTCAGCAGGCCCTTCGCCCGATCGACGAGCTTGCGGGTCTCGAACCGCTCGACGAGGTCGCCGACCTCCGCCTCGAGCGTGATGATCTGCTGGTAGCGGCTGAGCGCGATCTCGATCGCGGGGAGCAGGTCGTTGGGCGTGAACGGCTTGACCACGTACGCGAGGGCGCCGGCCTCGCTCGCGCGCTCGACCAGCTCCTTCTGACTGAACGCGGTCAGCAGCACGACGGGCGCGATGTGCGCCTTGTTGATGCGCTCGGCGGCGCTGATGCCATCCAGCTGCGGCATCTTCACGTCCATGATCACGAGATCGGGGCGAAGCTCCGTGGCGAGGGCCACAGCGGTCTCGCCGTCACCAGCCTCGCCGACAACCTCGAAGCCGTTGTCACGGAGGATCTCGACGATGTCGAGACGGATCAGCGATTCGTCTTCTGCAACGACGACGCGGCGAGGGGTGGCCGCCGCGGGCGGGATGGTTTCTGGCTCAGTCACCATTGCATCTTACGATATGGTCAATCAGGTACGTACGCCGGTGTGGCGGAATGGTAGACGCGGGGCACTCAAAATGCTTTGCTCGCAAGGGCGTGCGGGTTCGAGTCCCGCCACCGGTACGTGAAAAAGGCCGTCCTCCCGGACGGCCTTTCACGTTCGACGCGGGCTTTCCCGCTCCCGACTCGGCTACGTGCGCGCGGCCGTATACGCCGGCGCGGCGCCGTGCACGGCATCCCCCACCTTGTGCACGCGGATGTCGTTCGTCGAGCCGATGATCCCGGGAGGCGAACCCGAGATCACCACGACCTTGTCGCCCACCTGCGCCTTGCCCGACGCGAGCAGATTCTGGTCGATCTGCAGGTACATCAGGTCGGTGTGCTCGACTCGCTCGACGAGGGTCGTCTGCACGCCCCAGGTGAGCGAGAGCCGCCGACGGATGCCCGGCTCCGGGGTGAAGGCGAGCATCGGGATCTTCGAGCGCAGCCGCGACATCCTGCGCGCCGAGTCTCCCGACTCGGTGAAGATGCACAGGTACTTGGCGCGCACGAAGTCGGCCACCTCGACCGCGGCCATGGTGATCGCCCCGCCCTGCGTGCGCGGCGTCATGTTCAGCGGCGCGATGCGCTCGAGCCCGTGCTCCTCCGTCGAGTCCACGATACGCGCCATGGTCTCGACCACCTGCACCGGGTAGCTGCCCACGCTCGTCTCGCCGCTGAGCATGACCGCGTCGGCGCCGTCGAGCACCGCGTTCGCGACGTCGCTCGTCTCGGCGCGCGTGGGCACCGGGTTGTCGATCATCGACTCGAGCATCTGGGTGGCGACGATGACGGGCTTCGCCATGCGGCGCGCGAACTCGACGGCCTGCTTCTGCACGATCGGCACGGCCTCCAGGGGCAGCTCGACGCCCAGGTCGCCGCGGGCGACCATGATGCCGTCGAACGCGTCGACGATCTCCTCGAGGTGCTCGACCGCCTGCGGCTTCTCGATCTTCGCGATGACCGGGATGCGGCGACCCTCCTCGTCCATGATGAAGTGCACCCGCTGCACGTCCTGCGCGTCACGCACGAACGAGAGCGCGATCAGGTCGGCGCCGATGCGCAGCGCCCAGCGCAGGTCGTCTTCGTCCTTCGCGCTCAGCGCGGGCACGTTCACGGCGACGCCGGGCAGATTGATGCCCTTGTTGTCCGAGACGTTGCCCGCCACGACCACCCGGGTCGTGACGACCGTGTCGTCGGCCGACATCACCTCGACGCGGACCCGGCCGTCGTCGATGAGGAGGAAGTCGCCCGGCTTCACGTCGTTCGGCAGGCCCTTGAACGTCGTCGAGACGATCTCCTTCGTGCCGAGGATGTCATCCGTCGTGATCTTGAACGTGTCGCCGACCTCGAGAAAATGCGGGCCCGCCGCGAACTTGCCGAGACGGATCTTTGGGCCCTGGAGGTCGACGAGCACCGCGACCGAGCGACCGGCATCCTCGGCAGCCTTGCGCACATGCGCGTAGCTGAGCTCGTGCACCGAGTGCTCGCCGTGGCTGAGGTTCAGGCGCGCCACATCGACGCCGGCATCGATGATCGCTCGCACCGTGGCGAAGGTCGAGGTTGCGGGACCGAGTGTGGCGACGATTTTCGCGCGTCTCATGGCGATGCTCCAGTGGTGACTCCAGGGGGATGCGCGGATGTCGGCGCCACTGCGCCGGCGCATGCGCGCCTCCCCCAAGCCTACGCGGGGTGCAGCCCGATGGCGACGTCGCCGGGCGCAACGGG
>Ga0116180_1000457_pt1 | contig 38435 bp, 30 predicted proteins | sample AD_UKC073_MetaG_FD_89804 | JGI IMG/M metagenome (GOLD analysis project Ga0116180, IMG submission 89804) | Active sludge microbial communities of municipal wastewater-treating anaerobic digesters from USA - AD_UKC073_MetaG | ecosystem: Engineered > Bioreactor > Anaerobic > Digestate | place: USA... | reverse complement strand
CACTCGAGGTCGAACTCCCCGTTCCGGGGCTCCCAGGTGGACCACACGGACTCGCCGACGCGGATCACGTTGAAGTGAGCCGCGCGCATGAGGTCGAGGTCGCGCTCGAGGTCGAGGCTCGGCTGGTACTCCGGGTAGTAGGCAGCGCCGAACCGCAGGAGGTGCGGGTGTTGGGCTGTGATCTACATGGGACTTCCCGGGAGCTGGCCGACGTGACGAGCCAAACGTTACCGGTAACATTTCGCGCGTGGCAAGGTTTCCGGAAAAGTCGCCCCCATGGCTTTCAGGGGGCGGGGATGCCCCCGCCCGGGCGGCCCGTGGACGCGCGCGGGACGAGCTCCCCGACCGGCATCCCCAACTCGGGCGGCCCGCCGCCGCCCTCCAGCGCCAAGAGCGCCTGCACCGTGCTGCGTCCCATACGGGGGAAGTCGACGGCCACCGTGGTGAGCGGCGGCCAGTAGTACGCCGTGTCCGCGATGCCGTCGTAGCCCGACACGCTGACGTCGTCCGGGACCCGGATGCCGTGCTCCTGCAGCCAGAACAGCGCCCCCAGGGCCAGTTGGTCGCTCGCCGCGACGATCGCGGTGGGGGCGTCCGCGTGGGGGTAGGACGCCATGGCCTCGTAGCCGGCGGCGGCGCCCCACAGCCCCTGGGTCTCGCCGCAGTTCGTCAGGCCCCGGCGGGCGAGCGTCTGCCGGTAGGCCTCGCGGCGGTTCCGTTCCGCCAGCCAGGAGACTGGGCCCCCGATGTGGAAGAAGCGTTCGTGGCCCAGGTCGGCGAGGTGGCTCACGACTCGGGCGAAGGGGTGTTGGAGGGCGCGGTCGTCGTCCGGGCCCAGGACGGGCTCGGCCTCCACGACCCACGGGACCCTCAGCCGTTCGAGCTGCAGCAGCCGCAGGATCGGGTCGGAGGGCGAGATGACCACGACCCCCGCCAGCATGGTGCGGTTCATCAGGCGGACGGCGTTCCGCAACGACACGTTGTCCTCCGGGTCGACGCGGAGGATGTCGAGGACGTAGCCCGCGGAGCGCGCGGCCTTGGTCGCCCCGGCCAGGATGCGCTGCGGTGCCCAGTCGTCGATGTCGAACACGAACGCACCGATCCGGTGCGACTTCTTCGTGGAGAGGGCCTGCGCGACGTCGTTGACCTGGTAGTCCAGGGCCTTCACCGCCTGCTCCACCCGCTCGCGGTTGCCGGGTCGCAGGGAATCGCCCTTGAGGTAGCGGGACACCGTCTGGTGGCTCACGCCCGCCGCCTCCGCGACGGTGTAGATCGTGGCGGGTCGGCCGGGCGGGCCGCCCTCCGGAGCGGAGTCCTCGATCGCCATGCTCGCCGTCACCTCCTCACGGGCGCCCGCGGCCTACCCGGAACGTTAGCGGTAACGCACGGGCTCAGGCCACCCGGCCGCCGGGCGCGGACGCGCGGGCAACGAGGAACGCCGGGGGGTTGAACCCGTGCTCGGCGAAGGCCGAAGCCACGGCGTCCGCCACCCGCGACTCGGCCCCCCGCTCGACGAGCGCGATGGCCGAGCCCCCGAACCCGCCGCCGGTCATCCGGGCACCCCGGGCCCCGGCGTCGCGGGCGGCCGACACCGCGACGTCGAGCTCGCGGCAGCTGACCTCGTAGTCGCCCGCCAGCGAGGCGTGGGAGCCGTCCAGATCGGGCCCGATCTCGGACAGCCGCGAGGCCGACACGAGGTCGATCACGCGGCGCACGCGCTCCTCCGTGAAGACGTGCCGCGCGCGGTTCGGTCAGCGTCGGCATTTCGCCCACCAGCGCTGTCACCACGGGCAGCACGACGATGGTGAACATCCAGCCGAAGTCGAGATGCACCAGCAGCGGCGTGCCTCGCTGCACCCGCTCGAACAGCCGGTGGTGCGCCATCCAGAACACCGCGATCAGCAGAAAACTCATCGCGAAGCTGAGCACCTGGCTTTAGCGGGCGTTCAGCCAGACCGCCGTGTCGCCCTGCTCGGGCGCCTCGCTCACGCTCTCCATCAGCGGCAGAATCAGCAGGGTCATGGCGATCGCCACGGCGTCGGGGAAGAACACCACCCGCTCGATCGGTTGCGTACGGTCGTGCTTGTCGGGCGCGGCGCTGGAGTGGTGGCCGGGGGTGGTCATGCGGTGCAGCCAAGCGACCCTGAGTACGAGCTTTGTCGCTCGGTGAGAATGGGGGCTGGCTGCCGCGCCCGAACCGGGCAGACTGTGGGGCATGATCACCATCACAGTGAAGTGGGACGTGAAGCCCGAGTACGCCGACGACTACATGGAACTGACCCGTGAGTTCACCGAAGCGACCCGCGCCGAGCCGGGCTGCCTCTGGTTCGACTGGTCACGCAGCGTCGACAACCCCAACGAGTACGTGCTGGTCGAGGCGTTTCGGGACGGGGCGGCCGGCGGCGAGCACGTGAACTCGGAACACTTCAAGAAGGCCATGGCCACCCACGGCGAGTACGCCGCGAGCCGGCCCAAGATCATCAGCTACGAGATTCCGCAGGACGAGTGGAGCGAGCTCGGCGAGCTGCAGATGCCCGAAGCCTGAGCCCGCTTCGCTGGTCGCTCGTCGAGACCAGTTGCGGTTGAGCCTGCCGAAACCGCAAGGGACGCGCTGGTCCAGCTCCCCGAGACCGGTTGCGGTTCAGCCTGTCGAAACCGCCAGGGAGGCGCTGGTCGACATGACCCGCAGCCTAATGCGCCCCTCGTGGTCGGTGTGGTGCTCGGCGTGCTGCTGCTGGGAGAGGCCGTACGGTGGTCCGAGCCTGTCGGCGCTGCGCTCGTGATCCTGGGCATCGCCATCGTGCAAGGGCGACTGAAGCGTCGGCACGCCTGAGTCAGCTGCGCAGCACCTTCGCCATTGGGCGCCCCTTGGCGATCTCGTCGACCAGCTTGTCGAGGTAGCGGATCTGCCGCATCAGGGGATCGGTCAGCTCCTGGATCTTCACCCCGCAGATGGTGCCCGTGATCTCCGACGACTTCGGATTGAGCGTCGCCTGTTCGAAGAAGTCCTGGAACGTGGTCTCCTCGGCAAGGTGCCGCTGGATCTCCTGCTCGTCGTACCCCGTCAGCCAGGTGATCGCCTCGTGAAGCTCCGCGACCGTACGGCTCTTCTTCTCGACCTTGGTGACGTAGTACGCATACACCGAGGCAACGCTGGTGGTGTAGATGCGATGCATGGCCGCTACGACCTCTCGGTCTCGGGCAGGTCCGGCTCGCCGAGCGACAGCATCAGCCGATTGGCCCACGAGAAGAAGGCTCCAGCGTTGACCACGTCAAGGATCGCGACGTCGTCGAAGCCAGCCTCGCGGAGCCGTACGACATGCTCCGGACCGAACGTGGGCGGCGTGGCTGCCAATGCGGCACTCGCGGCGACGACCGCGTCCCACTCCTCCCCCAGCTCGGCGGTGACGCCCTCGTCGAGCAGCCGCTGCACGTCGTCGGTGCGCTTGCTGAAGTGCGAGGTGAACGCGCTGTGCACCGACGCGCAGTAGATGCAGCCGTTGACCCGCGACACGGCAGTCGCGGCGAGCTCACGCTCTGCCCGCGGCAGACCGTCCGCGGTGTTGTAGAAGATCTCAAGGTCAGCACGGGTACGGGCACCCAGCACGTCAGGCTCATCAGCGAGAAGCCGGAAGTACGGGTTCTTCGCCCGCGGCTTCTGCACCAGCCCCTCGTAGTGACGCTCAGTCAGCTCCTCGATGGCCATCGGCTCGAGCCAGGGGTTCCAGTCCAGTGACTCCTGGGTGAACCGGTCAGGGGCAGTCATCTCAGGCCTCCTTGATTGCGCGCAGGCCAGCCACGAGGCGGAGCTGATAGGCGAGGAACGACACCAGTTGCGACAGAGTCACGATGCCGGGGCGGTCCCAGCCCTTGACCTGCAGGTCGACCAGCCAGCCTGGATCAGCGTCCCGGGGATGCAGGACCAGTCGATGGGCGTGTCGGAGAGCCGCGGCCAGCCGGTCGCCCATCCCGTCAACCTGAGCCAGATCCACGACCAGGTCGCCACCCGGGACGTCCTCGACGGTCAACGGCCCGGCTGGGAATGACCCGTACGGGCCCGTCGCCACGCCTTCCTCCGCCAGCGTCTCCACCACCCCAGCCAGGTCGGCATCCACCGCCTGCAACCCTGCGAGGTAGTGCTCCGAAGCCACCGCGTCGGAATGCAGGATCGCCACGAACGCTGCGACGGCCCACCGTTCGGTGCGGCTCATCGAGGACTCGTCTGTTGGCTCGAGCAGCAGGTCGTAAGCTCGCTGGGTCTGCTCCAGCGCGACTGGCCGGTGGGCTCTGAGCTCGTCAAGGTCGGGAGCGTCTGCCAACGAGGTGACCGTGTCCATGCTCCGATCGTAGGCGGGATCCGGCGACCTACCGGCGACATCGGTCAGAGTGTGAGAGTCTCCCGGCGTGGCAGGACTACGGATTGCAGTGCTGGGTACGGGTTCCATCGGACGGCTGACCAGGGACGCACTTGACGGTGTCGACGGCGCGGAGGTCGTTCGCATGCTGTCGCCGCGGGAGCCGTACACCTGGGGCGACGATGTTGACGTCGTGGCGGTCTGCACTCCGAACGGGCTGCACGTCAGCCATGCCCGCGAGGCTGTCGCGGCTGGAAAGCACGTCGTCGTGGAGAAACCGCTGACGCTCGACGTGGCTGAGGGTGAGGAGTTGCTCGCCGACGCTGACCAGGCCGGTGTGACGGTCTCGGTCATCTCGCAGCGCCGCTGGGAGCCCGTGGTGCAGGCAGTCAAGCAGGCGATCGACAGCGGTGTCCTCGGACGGCCGCTGGTCGGCGAGTGCGTGATGAAGTGGTTCCGCGACCCGTCGTACTACCGCGACGTGCCGTGGCGCGGTACGACCGACCTGGACGGTGGCGTGCTGTTCAATCAAGGCGTCCACGTCATCGACCTGCTGCGCTGGCTGCTGGGTCCCGTGGACGGCGTCGATGGGGCCACCGTCACCCGGGTGCACCAGATCGAGTCCCCTGACACCGCAGCCGCATTGCTGCACTTCCAGTCCGGTGCGCTCGGCGTGGTCGCCGCGACGACGGCCGCGCACGACCCTCAGCCCGCCCACCTGAACCTCTGGTTCGAGCACGGCACGATCCGGCTGGATGATGACGAGCTCGTTGAGTGGTCGGTTCCCGGCATCGCGGCACCCGACCTGACTGGCGGCGTGGGCAGCGGATCGGCTGACCCCACCGCCATCGGTGTGCTCGGTCATCGACGCCAGTGGGAGGCGATCGTGGCCGACCTGGAGGCCGGTCGACAGCCGGCGGTGTCCGGTCGCGACGGGCTCGGTACGGCCGCCCTGGTTGCAGCGATCCACCAGGCCTCGACCGACGGCACGCGGGTCGCCCCCAAGGTCCGCTGATGTCCCCCGTCCTGCTGCGCGCAGGTGCCGCCCAGCGCGACGTGACGCCGTATGACAGACCGGCCAGCCTGGCTGGGTACGCCGGACGCAACGAGCTCTCCCTGGGACACTGAGGCGGCATTGGTCAGTCTGATCGCCGACCTCGGCCGCTGACGGCTGGCTCCGGCGCCAAGGTCGTGGGCGGCGCCGTCCCACATCTCGCCTCCGGGGGCAGCCGCGAGAGCGCTCGTGGTCGAATGGGCACATGGGTTCCCTTGTCGTGGTCGGAGTGGGCCCCAGGGGCGTGTCCGTGGTCGAACGGATCGCCGCCCGTCAGGTGACGGGACCGCTCACCCTCCATCTCGTCGACCCGTACGAGCTCGGCGCCGGTCGGGTCTGGCGTACGGACCAGGACCGCGAGCTCTGCATGAACACCCTCGCTGGTGCGGTGACGCTGTTCACTGACTCGTCCTTCGGTGGCAGCGGGCCGGTCGCCGTCGGACCGACGCTCTACGAGTGGTGCATCCTGGCTCGGGAGTCGGCCCATGAACACGCGCAAGGGCAGGGGCTACGCCCCTCGCCGTCGCCACCCTCGGGGTCTGGCATCACCGCCGAGGTACGGGCCGCGTACGACGCCGTGCCCGTACGTGAGTCCTTTCTCACCGACCCTCAGTTCCTTCGCGAGATCGCCGACATCCGTCCCGAGTCGCATCCGAGCCGCGCCCTGTACGGGGAGTACCTGGTCTGGTGCCTGGCCAAGGCTCGCGCCGCACTGGGGCCCGGCGTCGAGGTGGCGGAGCACCGTACGAAGGCGACTGCCATCGCGCGAACCGACCGGGGCGTACGGGTAGACCTCGCCGACGGGTCCTCGATCGACGCCGACGCCGCGATCCTCGGTCTGGGCTGGCTCAACTCGCCCGAGTCGTCAGCCGACGCCGCCCTGCGCCGTCAGGTCGACACACCATCGGTGCTCTGGGTGAGTCCGAACTCCCCCGTGGACCAGGACCTCAGCGGGATCACCCCTGGTGAGGCCGTGATCGCTCGTGGCCTGGGGATGGGCTTCTTCGACTCGCTCTCCCTGCTCACGCTGGGCCGGGGTGGGCGGTTCGAGCCGGCCCCCGGCACCGACGGCCGCCGGCTGGTCTATCTCCCGTCCGGCGATGAGCCGGTCGTGCACGTCGGCACCCGCCGCGGGATGCCGTTTCGAGCCAAGTCGCTGTGGGGCGGGTTGCCGCCGATGCCCACCCAACGCCATCTGCGCGGACGGGACTGGTCGGTCGAGGTCACCCCGATTGACGTTCAGCGCACGATCTGGCCGCTCGTGGCGAGAGACGCGTACGAGAACTACTACGCCACCTGGTCCCGGCTTCGACCCGGCACCCTCACCGCCGACATGAGCGGGCTGATCTTCCGTACGCCTGCTGCTCAGTTGGCTGACGCCACCCACGCCGCTGCCCCCGACCTCCCTCGTTTCGACCTGGCCCGGTTGGCCGACCCCGCACAAGGCACCTTCCCTTCGCCAGCAGGCTTCGACTCCTTCGTTCGGAGCTACCTCGACGACGACCTCACGCAGGCCGACCTCGGCGCCGACTCGCCGGTCAAGATGGGGCTCTGGTCGGTCAGCGTGAGCCGCCGGTTCGTCTCGCAGCTGACGGCATTCGACGGCACCGACGCGGAGTCGTACGACGGCCCGCTCGCCCGACTGATGGCCTTCGGCGGCATGGTCGGCAGCGGCCCACCGGCCTTCCGGAACCGACAGCTGCTCGCCCTGGCCGAGGCCGGGTTGGTCAGGTTCGTGGGCCCCAGGATGCAGACCTGGTTCGCCGACGGCGCGTTCCGGGCCTCCTCGCCGCAGGTCGACGACTCGCACGTCGAGGCCCGGGTGCTGCTCGACGCCTGGATGAGGTTCCACGATGCCCGCGACTCGGCAGATCCGCTGATCTCGTCGCTGCTCGATGCGGGGCTGGCTCGCCCGTACGCCCGACGCTCCCGACACGGTGGCCGTACAGCAGGCGCCTCGCTGGATGTCGACCCCACCACGACAAGGGTGATCACCGCATCTGGTACGCCTGACGCCGCCATCCACGTGATCGGCATCCCGGTGGACGAGGCTAGGGCGGACACGATCATCTCGCCCATGCCCTCCACAGACCCGACGATGCTGCGCGAGACCGACGCAGCCGTCGCGTCGGCGCTCTCTCGACTCTTGGAGGTCTCATGAAGCCCGTCGCGGTCGTCACCGGAGCCACGGGCGGCATGGGCGCCGAGATCGTCACCGACCTCGCCTTGACTCATGACGTGATCGCGGTGTCCAGAAACGCCGCCGCGTTGGCCGCGCTCCAGACCAGGACAGGCTGCTGCGGGTGGCTGGGCGACCTCACCGATCATGCCTTCCTCGCTGAACGAGTCGCCGAACTCGGCCGGCTCGACGTGCTGGTCCATGCGGCCGCCGTCTCCACACATGTCGCGATCGACGACGCCACCGTCCACGAGTGGCGCCGCGAGCTCGAGTCGAACGTCATTGCTCCCGCCGAGCTGACCCGTCTCGCCATGCCGCTGCTGCGCGCGTCGCGGGGCACCGTGATCTTCATCGGGTCAGGTGCGTCCACGAAGCCGGTCCGCGGCAGCATCATCTATCCCGCCACGAAGCACGCCCTGAAGGCCCTGGCTGATGGGCTCCGGCTCGACGAGAGCAGCAACGGGGTGCGGGTAAGCACCGTCTCACCTGGTCAGACCGACACGCCGATGCTGCGCTCCAGCTGGGACGGTGACTACACCACCGAGCGGTTCATCCAGCCCGCGTCGGTGGCTCGCGCCGTACGGTTCGTCGTCGACGCCTCACCGGATGTGCACCTCACCGACGTCGCCGTCCGGCCCCGAACCGAGCTCGCCTAGTCGTCGATCCCGGCTGGGATCCGGAGCAGCAGGCGGGGCTGGCTTCGTACATTCCCTGTCGTCGTACCACTCCGAGTCGCAGCCCGGGCAGACGTAGACCGGGGCGCCGTCGACCGTACGACCTGTCACCCGCTCCGCGCACGCGTCCTGACAGGGGTACGAGACGAGGTCGCGGATCATGGCTCCAAGTGTGCCGCGCTGGGTCGACGCGGCTAGTGTCGAGGGATCATGGAAGCCGTCACCCTGTCGTACCCGATCCACGACTCACGCCTCCACAACGGGCTTCGGGTCATCGTCAGCCCTGACCACTCCAGCCCGGTGGTTGCGGTCAACCTCTGGTACGACGTCGGCTCTGGTGACGAGGTCGCAGGTCGGACGGGCTTCGCGCACCTGTTCGAGCACCTGATGTTCCAGGGTTCACGTAACGTCGCGTCAGGGGACCATCTGGGGCAGATCCAGGCGGCCGGCGGATCGGTCAACGGCACCACATCGTTCGACCGGACAAACTACTTCGAGGCTGTACCCGTCGGGGCGCTGCGGCTCGCCCTGTGGCTCGAAGCCGACAGGCTCGGCACCCTGCTCGACGCCGTCGACCAGGACAACCTCAACAACCAGCGTGAGGTGGTCAAGGAGGAGAAGAGGCAGCGTTACGACAACGTGCCGTACGGCGACGTGTTCGAGCACCTCGTCACACTCGCCTTTCCAGCCGACCACCCGTACGGTCACCTCACGATCGGCTCCATGGCTGATCTCGACGCCGCGTCGCTCGACGACGTACGGGGGTTCTTCACGACCCACTACTCCCCCGATCGCGCGGTGCTCACCCTGGTCGGTGACATCAGTGCCGAGGATGGCCTTGCTCTGGCCAGCGAGTACTTCGACCACATCCCGACTGGCCAACCGCGGGAACGGGCTGAGGTGGCGCCGTTGGCTCCCCTGGTTGACGTTCCCCGCAAGGAGGTCGTCGCTGCGGTGCCAAGGGACGCGGTGTACCTGTGCTGGCGGGTGCCCGCCGTCGGGGACCCCGCCCTGGAGGCCCTCACGCTGGCGACCTCTGTGCTCGGGGATGGCCTCACGTCGCGTCTGCACGAGGCGCTTGTACGGTCGGAGTTGGCGGAGAGCAGCGCAGCCTTCGTGATGCCGCTCGTCCGGGGAACATCGCTCGCCGTGGCCTACGCCCGCTGCCGCGACGGCGTCGACCCCACGGCTCTCGAGGCGGCCCTCGTGTCAGCCTGGGACGCGTTCACCGCCGACGGGCCGACTGATGCCGAGCACCAGCGCGCCCAGGTCCAGTTCAGCCGGGAGTGGCTGAGCGACCTCGCCGACGTCCAGCAGCGGGCAGACACGATCGGTCAGCTCACCACGCAACGCAACGATCCGGACTTCATCAACCGTCGCTTGGCGCTGGTGTCGGCACTGACCGCCGACGATGTGGCCAAGGCCGGGCGACGCTGGCTGCCGAGCAGCAGCCGTGCCGTGCTGGTCTACCGAGCTCTGGAGGAGTCATGAGGATGGACCTGCAGCCGTACGGGCAGCCGCGGCCTGAGGTCGAAGCACCACCAGAGTGGCACTTCCCGACCCCCGAGATCCACACCCTCGCCAACGGGTTGACCGTCTGGGTCTACCACCGACCCGGCCAGTACGTGGTCTCGGCCTCCCTCGTGCTCGACGTGCCCCTCGACATCGAAGAATCCGACCTCGAGGGCATCGCCACGATCTCCCTGCACACCCTCGATGAGGGCACCCTCGACCACCCCGGGACGTCGTACGCAGAGGTGTTGGAGAGCTCCGGCGCCGTGTTCGGCGGCTCGGTCACCCTCTCGGCTACCACCTGCTCGGTGGAGATGCCCGTCACGTCGTACGGCCGAGCCATGGCACTGTTCGCAGAGGCTGTCCGCACGCCCGCTCTGGCCGACGACGACGTGACCCGTCACGTGGCACTGCGCCTGGCCGACATCGAGCAGCATCGCGCCAACTCGTCACACCTGGCAGGCGTGCTGACCCGTCGAGCCGTCTTTGACGCCGGCTCCCGCGCCTCACGGATGAACGGCGGCACCTCAGCCTCTGTGGCTCGAGTCACCCCGGAAGCTGTCAGGCAGTTCCACCAGACCTGGTACTCCCCCGTTGGAGCCGTGCTGGTGGTCGCTGGCGATTTCCTCGGGTCCGACCCCCTGCCTGCCGTCGAGGCGGCCTTTGGAGACTGGGCACCGAGCCCCGGTCACCCGCTGCATCTGCCTTCGCGACCAGGGTCTGCCCGCCCGTACGTGATCGGACGCGACGGCTCCGTCCAGGCCGACGTCCGCCTCGCGGCCTTCTCGATCGACCGTCATGACCCACGATGGGCACCGCTGCAGGTTGCGTCGTACGCCATGGGTGGGGCGTTCCTCTCCCGACTGAACCGAGTGCTGCGCGAGGACCGCGGCTACACCTACGGCATCTCCATGAGCCCGCATCCCCTGCGCTCCGGTGGGTACTGGACCGTCGGCGGCTCGTTCCGCAACGAGGTGGTGGCCGCCGCAGTCGAGGAGACGCAGGCGATCCTGGACATCTCACACAGCCCCTTCACCGAGGTGGAGGTCAGCCAGGCAGTCAGCTTCCTGACCGGTGTCGCGCCTTTGCGCTACGCGACCGCGCAGGGAGTCGTGGAGCAGGCGGCCGCACTGGCTGCCGCAGGGCTCGACCCCGGTTACGTCGACCGGAGCCTGACCAGACTCCGGCAGGTGACCGCGGCCGAGGCGACCGCTGCCTACACCGAGCTTGTCCAGGACCCCGTCCTGGTCGTGGTCGGCGATCCGACGGCGCTGGCCGGGCTGGGCCACCCGGTCGAGACCGTCCCTGAGCTCTAGCGGACGCAGGGACGACCTCGACGATTCGGAGCCAGCCGTTCAGCGGCCCGCCGCCTTGACTGCCCGCTCGACAGCCGCCTTCGCGTCGTTGACCGCCTTCTGGTAGCCCGCAAGGTCACCGTTCTTCAGCGCTGTGTCAGCAGCGTTGAAGGCCGCTCCAGCCTCGTCCAGCGCCTTGTCAACGGCGACCTGGTCCACCGCTCCGGTACCCCCGCCAGGCGGAGGCTGAGTGCCAGGTGTGCCGCCGGTCTCACCCTCGCCGGTGTTCACTCCCGAGTCACCGGAGAACACCTGGTCGAGGGCTCCTTGCAACGTCTCGGCAATCCCTGTCCGGTCACCAAACCGGACGATGATGAACCGGAGTACCGGGAAGGCGCCGGTCTGAGTGTCCTGCCGCTGGGTGTACACGGGCTCGACATAAAGCAGGCCGCCGCCCATCGGGATGGTGAGGAGATTGCCGAACAGTGCCTTCGCGGTGGCGTTCTGCTGGGAGAACGGAAGCAGCGTCTGCTGGACGCGGTCGTTGGTGGTCATGGAGTTGAACGCCTGCCCAGGGCCTTCGATCTGCTGGGTGTCGGACATGCGCAGGACCCGCAGCCGCCCATAGTCGGGACTCGCCGCATCAGCCACGACGGACATGTACGAGGCCAGGTTGACCCGGTTGATCGGTGTGTACACCGTCGTCTGTGAGAAGACCGGTTGAGCATCTCCGGGAGCAAGCTTGCCGTCCCTCTGCGCGTCAGGCCATTTGATCGACAGGTAGTACGTCGGTTCCTTCGGCCTGGTCCGCTCATCGGCCCGCTTCAGCGGATCGGGTGGGATCACCCACATGTCGGACTGGCTGTACCAGTCCTTCGGCTCCTGGATGTGGTACCTGGCGAGGACCTCGCGCTGCACCTTGAACAGGTCCTCGGGGTAGCGCAGATGGTTCATCAGGTCGTTCGAGATCGCCGACTTCGGCTGGACCGAGCCTGGGTAGACCTTCATCCACGTCTGCAGCAGCGGGTCGGTGTCATCCCACGCGTAGAGCGTCACCGTGCCGTCGTAGGCGTCGACCGTGGCCTTCACCGAGTTCCGCATGTAGTTGACGTTCTGGTCGACGACGAACGCTGACGACGAGGTCATCGCATCGGACGTCGCACTGCGCAGCTGCACGACGTGCGAGTTCGGGTAGTGGTCAGTCATCGTGTAGGCATCGACGATCCAGACGATTCGGCCACCCACGATGGCCGGGTAGACGTCCTGGTCGGGCGTCAGCCACGGCGCAACGGCCCGGACCCGCTGGGCTGGGGCACGGTCGTACAAGATCTTGCTGGCTGGGTTCACGCGGTTCGACAGCAACAGGTTCACGTCGCCGAACCGGATCGAGTAGAGGAACCGGTTGACCAGGTTGCCGATGTCGACGCCGCCCTTGCCGGTATAGGTGCGGAACTGCTCGCCGCCCCCCTGCGTGCCACCGGGCGTGTCGAACTCGATCGGGTCGGCTCCTTCGGGCTGGCCGACGACGACCCAGTTGTTCTGGAGCTCGCCGTAGTAGATGCGCGGCTGCTCAGCGGTCAGCTTGCCGAGGGTGGGGATGTCCTTGGCCAGCCACTCCGGCTCACCGCTGGTCTGGCGCTTGTTCCCGTACGCCGCCACCAGCCCGTAGCCGTGGGTGTAGACGGTACGGATGTTGTTCCACTCCTGGTTGGGCAGACCCTTCTGGTCGATCTCCCGTGCGGCGATGACGACGTCGGTCTCCCTGCCGTCGATGGTGTAGCGGTCGACGTCGAGGACCGGAGCGAACGAGTAGAAGCCACGGATCTGCTGGGTCTGCTCGTAGGTCTGCTGCACCATGGCCGGATCGATCAGCCGGATTCCGGGCAAGGCGGCAGCGTCGCTGCGCAGCTGGCCGGGCACGGTCGTGGTCTTGGCGGAGTAGTCGTAGATCTCTGCCTTGTCGACCCCGAACGCCTGCCGCGTGGCAGCGATGTGGTTCTCGATGTAGGGGCGCTCCTTGTCCGGCTCGTTGGGCTTCACCGTGAAGGACTGGACGATCATCGGGTAGATCAGCCCGACGATCAGCGACGTCACTACCATCAGCACCACCGACGCGACCGGGAGACGCCAGCTCGGCCGGACGGCGTTGTAGAAGAACAGGGCCGCGGTGATGAACGAGGCGACGGCGCCCACCATCAGAGCCGTCATCCGAGCGTTGTCGTCTGTGTACGTCATGCCGTTGAGCAGGCCGTTGTTCGACAGTACGAGCGCGTACCGGTCGAGGAGCTGGTCGATGCCATGGGCGACGAGCGCCAAGCCCAGCAGGATCGACAGCTGCGACTGCGGGCCGCGGGCGGACTTCACCCCGGGCTGACGACCGATGCTGATCGAACCCAGAGCGAAGTGCACGGTGGCGGCCACACCGGCCGAGATCAGGAACACCGAGAGGGCGAAGCTGTTGAGGAACCGGTACCAGGGGAAGCTGAACACGTAGAAGCCAACATCCATGCCGAAGTTGGCGTCGGCCGTCCCGAACGGCACTTGGTTGCGCCAGGCGAGGAACGTCGGCACCTGCCCGGCTGCGGCGACGCCGCTCATCAGGCCAAAGAACGCCGCTGGGACGAGCGCGACGAGCCACCCTCGCTGATCGAGGAGGTCGCGATAGCGAGCCAGGACCGGGCTGGCCGCCCCGCCTGCGTCTCGAGACAGCCGATAGGCGACGATCATGGCTACCGCCACGGCGGCAGCCATCACCAGGGCGAACGCAGCGAACATGCCTACCGAAGTCCACAGCTGGGTGCCGAACACCTGAGGGAAGCCCAACGACCTGAACCACAGGTGGTCGGTCCAGACCTCGCTGAACAGGAGGAGCAGATAACCGAGCACGGCGACCGCGATGACGGTGGGCAACAACGACCTCCGCCGAGCGGGGAGGCTGGTCACAGAAGCGGACACGGAGTCTCCTTCGAAAGGGTGAGGCAGTTCAGTCCAATGTAGCCGCGAGCGCCGCAGCCAGACCCGGCACCATCGACTCGCCGCCAAGCAGTTCGGTGGGGTTGCTCCGCAGGCGGGCAATGCTGTGTCGAGACCCTTGACGGAGTGCGCCCGTCACGACCCTGACGTCATGGCGCTCCGGATGCCCTGCGACGAACTCCGCAGCACCCTCCTCGGGAATCTCATCCTCCAGGGCAGCAGGCAGGAAGCTGCGCTCCACGGCGAGGACGCACCCAGCCACCGTGACAGGCCAGGCAATGTGCGCCAAGGCGCTCATCAAGTCCCGGCCCTCGTGAAAACCCTCCTGCTCGACACTGGAGAGGTGACCCGCGGGATGCTCAGCACTGAGCTGAGCAGCCAGGCCTGGCTCGGCAGCCAGCAGCTCGTCGGTGGGAACGAGAGCGAACAGTCGTGCAGGTTGGTCCCACCCGGCCGTGCCCACGTGGCGTTCGATCTCCAGCAGAGCCGCGACCAGCGCGTCGTCGCTCGTCAGCATCGCTCCACCTGTCCTTCCCGGGCTGGGTCGTTCAACTGCTCGAGCGCCGTGATGGCTCCTGACAGGGTGTTCACCTTGACCAGCGTCACCTTCGTGGACATCCCGACAGTGTCGGCACAGTTCCCGGCCGGCACGAGGAAGATGGTCGACCCCTTGGCTTCCGCCCCCGAGATCTTCTCCTGAATACCACCGATCGACTGCACCTCGCCTGCAGCGTTGATCCCGCCAGTGCCAGCCACGTGGCGCCCGTCGAGCAGGTCTCCGGGGGTGATCCGGTCGTAGATGGCGATCGCGAACACGAGCCCGCCCGAGCCGCCACCAATGTTGGGATCCACGCCGTACGACACCCTCCCGGCGTAGGAGAACCCCGTCGTCCAGGTCACACCGATCGTGGCGACCTTCCCGTCGTTGTTGGATCCCACCGTGTCGATGGTGGTCGAGAGCGCCTGGCCATTGCGCAGGTAGCCCACGACCAGCTTCTGTCCGACGCCCTTATCACGGATCCGCGCCAACACGTCTTCGGTCGACGTCACGGCGACGTTGTCGATCGACACGACGAAGTCCCCGGGCTCCAGCTTGTCGTTGGCAGGGCCGGAGAGCCGTACCGACTGAATCATCGGCAGCTCGCGAACTGGCTTGCCAGCAGCCCGCAACGCCGCAACGGTGGCGTTGGACTGCGAGTCGCCCATCAGCTGCTTCTCCTCCTCCTGCACCTGCTGAGGGCTGCGCCCGGCGGGATACACCGCCCATCGGGGGAGCACGTCTCGCGAGGGCAGGACGTAGGCGAGCAGGGCTTCGGGAAAGCTCAAGGTCGAGTCAGCCCGGGTCTGCGCCACCGTCGTGAGGCGAAGCTCTCCCGACGTCGGGTAGGTGGCAACCCCTTGCACGTCGATCACGGGCGACCCGTTCGTCGTTCCCAACACGTCGTACGTGGTGCCAGGCGTCCACGCGACGAACGGAGTGGGAGCAAAGGCAAGCACAGCGGCACTGACAATGAAGAGCACGGCTGCGACGATCGCTGTCCACGTCTGCCGAGTCATGACCCCACCCAGACCGAGGCTCCGTCAGTGAGGTGCTCGTGCTTCCAGATCGGTACCTGCTGCTTGAGCGACTCGATCAGCTCTCGACACGCGTCAAGGGCGGGAGCGCGGTGCTCAGCACCGACTGCCACCACCACTGCCAAGTCACCGACCGTGAGGTCTCCGACCCGGTGGCTCACCGCGATCGAGACGACGTCGTGGGCAGCCGCGACCTCGTCGGCCACGGCTCGCAGAACGTCGATCGCCTTCGGATGGGCGGAGTAGTCAAGGCCGGTCACGGACGCCCCATCATGATGGTCACGCACGATCCCGACGAAGATCCCGACTCCTCCGACGCGGGGGTCGGACACGGCGGCCAGGGCAGCGTCAACGCTCAAGGGTGCCTCGGACACCTCGGCGACGACGACCCTGCCAGACATGTCTTGAACACTACCGGAGCCCACCGACAGTCCCTGGCCACCCCAGGTACGCTCGGGAGACATGACCAACCGGCCAGGTGACGGCGACGACTTCCCGCCCGGCGACGACCCGTTCGGCTCGCCCTTCGGACCAGGCTCTGCCTTCGAGCAGATCTTCCGGCAGCTCGGCCTGCCCGTTCCGCAGCCCGGCGAGCAGTACGACATGGGCGCCATGCTCGCCCACATGCAGGGACTGTTCGCCACCATGCCCACCCAGTCGATGACCAGCGCCGCCGGCGGGGTCAACTGGACCTTCGCGAAGGACACTGCCCGCAAGGTGGTCGCCTCCCTCGGTCCCGATCCGACACCGTCGACGCACCAGCGCCGCGAGACCACCGACGCGATCCACCTGGCCGAGCTCTGGCTCAACGACGCGACCATTTTTGGCGGCGTCTCCGCACCACCAGCGGTGTGGAGCCGAGCAGAGTGGGTCGAGGCGACGATGCCAGCCTGGCAGACCATGGTGGAGCCCATCGTCTCCACGATCGGTCGAGAGATGGGCTCGGCTGTCTCTGCACAGATGGCCGAAGACCCAGCCATGGCCGGGATGAACCAGATGCTGCAGCCGATGCTCCAGCAGTCGGCGTCCGGCCTGTTCGGTGCCCAGCTCGGCCAGGCGCTCGGGCGTCTCGCCACCGAAGTCGTCTCGGGCACCGACGTGGGGCTCCCGCTTCTCGCCAAGCCCCAGGTGGCGCTGGTCTTGACCAACGTGCTGGCGTACGGCGACGGCCTCGATGTGCCTGAGCGTGATGTCGTCCTCTACCACGCCCTCCGGGAGGCGGCCCGGCAGCGGCTGTTCTCCGCAGTTGGCTGGCTGGGACCGCAGCTGGTGGCACTCGTGCTGCACTATGCCCGCGAGATCTCGGTCGACCCGGAGGCCTTCGAGCAGTCAATCGGTGAGATGGTCAGCGGGTCACAGGACGACTTGGCTCGCCTGTCTGAGGAGCTCGGCCGCACCCTCTTCTCCCCCACCAAGACCGACACCCAGATGGAGATTCTGGGACGCCTCGAGACCTTGCTCGCTCTCGTCGAGGGGTGGGTGGACGACGTCGTGGCGCAGGCCACCGCGACCTATATGCCCGCTGCATCTGTGTTGGCCGAGACCGTCCGTCGTCGTCGGGCTGCAGGGGGACCTGCCGAGCAGACCCTGGCCCATCTGGTTGGTCTTGAGCTGCGTCCGCGGCGCCTGCGTGACGCGGCGAACCTCTGGGCTGCCTACCGGTCGCACCACGGCGTCGAGGCCCGGGATGCCGTGTGGCGCCATCCGGACGTGATCCCCACCGCTGCCGACCTCGACGACCCGCTCGGGTTCGTCGAGGGGCGTGGTGAGTCCACCATCGACGACATGGACGCGGCTTTGGCGAAGCTGCTGGAGGACGAGCGCGGCGAAGCATGAGCCATCAGGCTGAGGCGGTACCCAGGTCGGCCTCGTCGAGATCCGTCCGGCCCAGCCCGTGGGCAAGTCCTGCAAGGAACCCCCTGGCGCGGTCGTAGTCGGGATGTCGGCTCGCCAGCGCGTGGAAGGCGGGGCTGTGGTTGTGGTGCACCAGATGTGCGAGCTCGTGGAGCAGGACATGGTCGACCACCCACCCGGGAGCTCCCTGAAGCCGGGTTGACACCCGGATCTGGCCCGAGGCCGTGGAGCAGGATCCCCAGCGGGACTCGGTACGGCTCCAGCGGACGCCCGCGAGGCGGTCCAGCACGCCCGGGTGGTCTGGCAGATAGGTCCCGGCCACGCGTCGCGCCTGCGTCAGCAGCCCGTCGTCTCCCGTAGGAGCCAGCAGGCGGCGCTCCTTGGCCTGAAGCTTGGCGACGATCGAGCGGGTCGCCGCCACCTCTTCCGCACGGGTCATCCGGGCAGGGATGGCCACGACGTAGGTGTCGCCCTCTCGACGCACGCTGACGGTCTTGCGGCGGCGGGCACTGCGCCGTACAACGATCGTCGGTTCCGTCATGTGGCTGACTGTAACGGCGGCCACCGACAGGTTTCGGGGCCGGACATAGTGCAAGGCCTTCGGGACTGTGCCGCTTGCCTTCCCCTGCGAGCGGACGTCCACCGAAGACCTTGCGCTGGAAAGGCTAGGGGGGCTGGGCTGCGGCGTCAAGGTGAGCATTGCCACAGCGGTCGTTGGCGTGTCACGGTTGCCGAGCGACCCTGCAGTGTGCGTAGAGTACGCCCGCAGGACCGAGTGCGCCGCAGGAGCGCATGAACCGACATAGGAGGCAACGTGTCCGACGAGACGTACAAGGGTGAGTTCTACTGCGTGAAGTGCAAGGCCAAGCGCACTGCCACCGGCAATGTCGTCGTCAACGACAAGGGGACCCGCATGGCGAAGGGCAAGTGCCCCGAGTGCGGCACCAACCTGAACCGGATCCTCGGCAAGGCCTGAGAACCGATCTGAGCGGGGGCGGGACCACACGGTCCCGCCCCCGCTCTGCTGTTGCTACGAGGTTCTCCGATGCAGGTGTTGTCCGGGACCGAGATCATGTTGTCGCGGTGGTGTCCGGGTCCGCTGAAGTCTGGGCGGGGACGACAGCGGCGGTCACGATCGGTCCATGACGATCTGCAACGCTGCCACTGGGCCTGACCAGCGAGACTCCCTCGTACCGCCGCTCCTGCCGCGACACCCCCGCCTGGTCGGTGATCCGACCATCGTCTGGCGAGCGGCGCAAGAGCTTCAGGTTGGCTTGGACGACGACGCGATCGTGCTTTCGTCGGTCCCCCGGGCGGCCGAAGCGGTGATCCGCCGCCTGACTGGGCGTCACGACGTCGATGATCTGACGGAACTGCTGCCGCGGCCGTGGATCGAGTGGCTGCTCGCCAACCTGCAGGCCCACGGGCGCCTGGCAGATGGTCCAGCCACCAGCGACCAGATCAGCGTCCGCGTGATGGGTACGGGGCTGGTCGCCGCTCAGCTGGCTGGCGGGCTGCTCGACACGGATGTCAACGTGCGCCTCGCTGATCCCCTGAACGGCAGCAGCCGTGCCCTCCAGCACCTGGCAAGGCTCCTGTCTCGAGGTCGTCGACCCGCCCAGCAGCCGGTGCTCGAGCCCAACGTTGACCTGAGATCTGGTGGGCTCACCCTCAGCATCGTCGCCACCGACGCTGCCGAGCCCGATCGGATGCTCACCGACATGCTTGTCCAGTACCGGCTCCCCCACCTTGTACTCCGGATCCACCCTGGCCGTGCGCTGGTGGGGCCACTGGTCATCCCCGGCCGCACCGCCTGTGTCCGGTGCCTTGACCTGCTTCGGACGGCGAGTGACCCGGCGTGGCCGATCGTGGCATGCGAGCTGTCGCGGATCAGCATCCCGCCACATCAGGCGCCCACGCGGTGGGCGGTAGCGCTCGCCGTGGCACACGTCCTGGCCTTGGCCACTGGTGGCCTCCCCGACAGCCTGGGCGGCACGCTGGAGCTGGGCAGTGACGGGATCACGCGCTTCCGCCGGTCGGCTCGGCATCCCGCATGCCACTGCAGGGCTGCGGAGCTTGCCGACAGTGGGGCAAGAATGGTGGCGTGAGAAATTCTCCTTCGCCACAGTCCGACCTTCCCAACGACCAGGAGCGTGTGCCTACGTCCACGATCGGTCGCGGAGCCAGGCTGCTGGGCGTGCCGCTCGGCATGGCGGGACGGGCCACGGTGGGAGTCGGGCGTCGACTGATGGGTGAGAGCGCCGACTCCGTCGACGCTGACCTTCGGGAGCGAGCCGCTCTCCAGCTCTTCAAGGTGCTCGGGGAGCTCAAGGGCGGCGCCATGAAGTTCGGCCAGGCGCTCAGCCTCTTCGAGGCGGTGCTGCCCGACGACATTGCCGAGCCGTTCCGCCAGCACCTGGCCAAACTTCAGGACTCAGCACCACCGATGCCGGTCTCGAGGGTCGAAGCCGTCCTGGCCGATGAGCTGGGGCCAGGCTGGCGCGACCTCTTCTCGTCGTTCGGTCGTCGTCCGGCTGCAGCTGCATCGATCGGGCAGGTGCACAAGGCCGTCTGGGCTGCCACTGGGGAACCTGTCGCGGTGAAGATCCAGTATCCGGGCGCTGAAGCGGCACTGCGCAGTGACCTCGCACAGATAGCCCGCCTCTCCACCGTGGTGGCTCCACTCGCCGGTGGGGTCGACGTGAAGGCCCTCGTGGAGGAGCTGTCCGAGCGCGTCATGGAGGAGGTCGACTACCTCACCGAGGCAGACCATCAGGCGCGCGCGGCAGCAGCGTTCGACGGTGACCCCCAGCTGGCTGTGCCTCATATCCGCGCCGCCTCGCGCCGCGTACTGGTCAGCCAGTGGTTGGACGGGAAGCCGCTGCGTACGGCCGTGACAGCCGACCAGACCGAGCGGAACCGGATTGGGCTCACCTACGTGACGGCCCTGTTCGCTGGACCGCAGCGGGCCGGGGTCCTGCATGGGGACCCGCACCCCGGCAACTTCTTGATCCTGCCGGACGGGCGGCTTGGGGTGATCGACTGGGGGCTCGCTGCTCGGTTGCCTGAGGGGCTGCCTTACGACATGGGCCATCTGATCCGGGTCGCGATCGACGGCGATGCCCCCGGTGTGGCTGCGGGATTGCGAAGCCTTGGCTTTGTGACCCGCGAGGTCTCCGCCGACGCACTGCTGGGGTATCTGGAGCCGTTCGTGGAGCCAGCCAGCACACCCGAGTTCCACTTCACCCGGGACTGGATGCGATCGCAGTACGAGCGGATCGGCCGGGACTCCCGCAGTGACGACTCGGTGGCGCTGACCCTGAACGTGCCGCCGGTCTACGCGCTCATCCACCGAGTCTGGCTGGGCGGGATCGCGGTGCTCTCCCAGCTCGATGTGAGGGCGAGGTTCAGGGATGTGCTGACCGACTACCTGCCCGGTTTCGGACCGGGGTCCTGATCCGGTCTCGCACCGGCCTGACATGGCAAGAGCCGGGCCGGTGGGAGCCGGCCCGGCTCTTGGTCCGGGTGGTGATGACAGTGGGATGGTGGTCCCAGGGCGGGGCGGTCATGCCGCCGCCGGCACGTCGATCTTGCGAGGCCGGCCGCGGGGCCGCTTGCGAGCGACGACCTCGCCCTGCACGAGGAGCTGGCCTCCCCAGACGCCGTGCGGCTCACGCCGCTCGATCGCGCTGGCAAGGCACTGGTCCCTGACGGGGCAAGGGCCACAGACGAGCTTGGCGAGCTCGACCTCTGCTGGTGACTCGGCGAAGAAGAGGTCGGGATCCTCATCCCAGCAGGGCAGCCGAAGGTCGACTGCTTCGGGTTCGAACGGAGCCTGGAGCTCCAGGATGGTGAGAGACATCAGTGTGCTTCCTGGGTGGTTGGTGGATGTGTCCGGTCCCGGGAAACACGAAGGCCGTGAGTCCCCGGGTGATCTGGGGAGTCACGGCCTGATGCGGCCTGGAGGAGTCAGGTCCTCACAGGCGGCCCCAGATTGAGCCCAGATCCATGGAGTTGTCGAACGTGGCGCTGTGGTCGAAGGTGCCGTTGATGAAGGCAGACTTCTCCCGGTAGGCGACGGCGGCCGCCGGCATGGCAACGCCAACTGCGGTCGTCCACGTGGTCTGGATGATCAGCATCGGTCGCCTCCCTTCGGCTCGCGTTCGTTCTCGGACACCACCCAGTGGTGGCTGCAGACCACAGTAGAGAGACCATCGAAGTGACCGCAACTCATTTAGAGCGAGATTCTCGATCGTGGTCGACACCCGTCCGGTCTCAGGAACTCCTGGCCACGATGCTGACGACGGCACTTCCGTACCGGTTCGCCCTGGTCGGCCCGACGCCGTCAATGGGCAGGAGATCCGCGTGGGTGCGCGGCCGTGCCTCAGCGATCGCCGTCAGAGTCGCATCGGAGAAGATGACGTACGGCGGAAGTCCCTCGAAGTCGGCCTGGAGCCGCCGCCAGTCCTTCAACGTGGCCAGCAAGGCGTCGTCGTAGGTGCCGGGGCAGTCGCGGTGCCTCGCCATGGCACGTTCGGCGGCGCTGACGATGCTCGTACCGCAGACCGTGCAGCGCGTCGGCAAGGGCAGGGGCGCGGGCTTCCGTTGCCGTGGGACGCGTCGCGGGGTCGCCCCTCCAGGTCCGCTGACCTCCAATCCGTCTAGGAAGCGGGAGCGACGACGGGCGCCGCCGCCCGTACGACCGGTCGACCACGAGACCCTGAGCAGACTGCGGGCCCGGGTGATCCCCACGTACAACAGACGGCGCTCCTCAGCCAGCTGCTCCGGGGTCGTGGCAAGGACGAACGGCAGGCCACCCTCATGAACACCGATCAGGGCAACCGCGTCCCATTCGAGTCCCTTCGCTGAGTGGAGCGTCGCGACTGTGACGCCTGATCCGATCGGTGCCAGGTCGACCTCAGTGCGACGCTGGATCTCATCGACGATCTCCCCAAGGGTCGTCGTCTGGTCTCGCGATGCCGCGAAGTCGGCCATAGCGTCGACGAGCGCATTCTGGGACTCCCAGCGCTCCCGGACCTTTCCTGCGCCAGAGGGCGGCTCCTGGGTCCACCCGAGCGCGGATAGTGTCGCCCGGACGCGAGGAAGTCCCTCAATGTCACCCTCGGTCCGGGCGGCGGCTCGAATCGCCGCCACCGCCTGGCGCACCTCGGGGCGCTCGAAGAACCGCTCGGCGCCTCGGACCTGGTACGGGATCCGCGCCTCTCCCAGCGCCAGCTCGACCGTCGGTGACTGCGCGTTGATCCGGAACAGTACGGCCATCTCGTGCCAAGGCGTTCCGGCGGCGTGACAGTCAGTCAGCCACTGCGCGACGGCTGCGGCCTCGGCTGCCTCGTCGACGGCTTCGGCGAGGAGGGGCGCAGGACCGTCGGGCTGCTGAGCCACCAGTTGGACGTGACGCTCACGGGTTCCGTTCAGCAGTGCGTTTGCCCAGTTGACCACCTGCGGCGTCGAGCGGTAGTCACGGACCAGCTCGATCACCTGCGTGCCAGGGATCCGTTGCTGAAGCGAGAGGAGGTGCGTGGCCGAGGCGCCTGCGAACGTGTGGATGGTCTGCGCTGGGTCACCGACCACGCACAAGTCGCGGCTGTTCCCCCGCCACAGGTCGAGCAGCCCCTGCTGCAAGGGACTGACATCCTGGTACTCGTCGACGACAAGGTGACGGTACGTGCGCCGTACCTCTGCGGCAATGTGTTCGTGGTCGCTCAACAGGGCCGCACAGCACAGGAGGATGTCAGTGAAGTCGATCCTGCCGCGATCCCGTTTGATCTCCTCATAGGTGGTCAGGACGCGTGCCACCTGCTCGGGCTCGAGTGCCGCAACCGCCCGGTTCGCGGCGCGGGCAATGGTCGCGTAGGACTCGGGCACCACGTTGGTGACCTTCGCCCACCCAACCTCCGCCACGAGATCTCGGACGACGGCGGTGTCGCTCGGCAGTCTCAGCCGGGTCACCGCCTCGGCCACCATGGCGAAGGAGTTGTCGGCGACCGGCGGGAGGTCATGGCCGTAGGCGCGCGGCCAGAAGTAGGTTGCCTGTCGCAGCGCGGCCGAGTGGATCGTTCGGGCAGCGACCCCGTCAACGCCAAGCGTCTGAAGCCGCGTCCTCAGCTCGCCCGCTGCTCGTGTGGTGAAGGTGACTGCCAGCGTGGCGCGGGGCGCGTACGCCCCCACGGCCGCGGCATAGGCGATGCGATGCGTGATGGCTCGGGTCTTGCCGGTGCCAGCGCCAGCGATCACCGCGACCGGCACCTCGAGGGTGGTTGCCACCTCACGCTGCTCAGGGTCGAGCTGCTCGAGGAGAGCCTCGGGGTCTGGACGTGTCACCAGCACACTGTGTCACGGAGCACCGACAGGCCAGCCACGCAGCCGTACGGCGACCCACCAGCGCGTCGTGGACCTGCACCCGGCCGAACGGAAAACTGTCATGGGTGCGTCCTAGGGTTGAGTTCACCATGAACCGATCACCTTCTCCCGGCCTCGTCGTCCACTTGGGCGAGCGCCTCGATGTGCTGGCTGATGCGCTTGGCGACCTTCTGGAAGGGCCTCGGGACGATCCCTTCAGCATGGATCTGGTGACCGTGCCGGGGCCGGGGATGCAGCGGTGGCTCGCGCAGCGGCTGTCTCGTCGGCTCGGTGCTGTGCAGGATGACGGCGTGTGTGCGGGGGTGGCGTTCACCTCCATCGACCGGCTCTGCCGTGACGTGATGGCCACGGCAACCGGGGTGGACCCGCGAGACGATCCGTGGGCCGGTGAGCGGTTGACCTGGGCCGTCCTCCGAGCCTTCCACGCCTCGGCGGGCGAGCCGTGGTTCGCGCCGGTGGAGTCGCACCTGGCTGGCGGTGACGATGAGCGTCCGGGGCGACGATACGCGACCGCACAACGGTTGGCCCGACTGTTCAACCGGTGGCTCAGGTGGCGGCCGGCGGATCTGGAGTCATGGCTGACCGATACGGACCACTGGCAGGCACGGCTCTGGCGCAGCGTGGTCGATCAGATCGACGCGCTTGACCCGTTCGAGAGTCGCCGCGCAGCCCTTCGCGCAGTCGTTGACCGGCCTGACGATGTCGCGCTCCCTCCCATGCTGCATGTGCTGTGCCCAGGGCCGGTTTCCCCTCTCGTCCGGGAAGTGGTGTCAGCGCTCGCCCAGCATCGCGAGGTCCAGGTCTGGCTGGTGGCCCCCGACGCGGCGCCGAGCGACGACCAGCCGACGCGATCGTCTGGACCGGTGCGTTCCCGAGAGGCAGCCGTCTGGCGCTCCGCAGCGACGGCTGTCCGGATCCACCAGGTCGGCCAAGGGCCTCTCACGCTGCTGGGAGCTCTGCAAGGCGAGGTACGGGGAGCACCGCTAGGCACATGGCCCACGGATACGACGGTCCAAGTCCATTCGTCGCACGGTCCTGAGCGTCAGGTGGAGGTGCTCCGCGACATCCTGGTGGGGCTGCTGGAGTCGGACCCCTCATTGGAGCCACGCGACATCGTGGTGATGACCCCAGACCTCGCGACGTACGGACCTCTTCTCCGAGCGCGAACAGGCCTCAAGCTCGGTGAGGCGCAGGGCCTGCTGCACCCGGCCCACGGCATCCGGATCGCGGTGGCTGACCGCAGCCTGCGTGAGGCGAACCCAGTCCTGGATGTGCTGAGCCGCGTGCTTGACCTCATCACCTCACGAGCTGAGGTGTCGGAACTGCTCGACCTCTGCGCCACCGCCCCGGTGTCCCGCCGATTCCACTTCGGTGGCGAGGTGGAACGGCTCGGGCAGCTCATGCGCGGCGCGGGTATCCGCTGGGGCATCGATGCGAAGAGCCGAGCCCGATTTGGGGTGTCCCATTTCCAGAACACCTGGCAGATGGGTCTGAACCGGCTGCTGCTCGGTGTCACGTTGTCCGAGCGTGACCTCGTCGCTGTCAACCAGACCGCACCGTACGACCTGATCGACTCCCAAGAAGTGGCCCTGGTGGGCTCGTTGGCGGAGCTGGCGGGCCGACTCCGCGCTGCCATGGACGTGTGTGCCACTCCCGCCGCCCCGGTTGTCTGGGCGGCACGACTGCGCAGCATCCTGATCGGGGATCACGACGAGGCGGGCGACCTCGTGGGCGGGCTGGTGTCGGTGTCCGCCTCCGACGGCTGGCAGGTCAGTCAGGCTCAGGCCCAGCTGGCGGACCTAGCAGAAGCCGCCGGGGGTGAGGCGCCGCTGCTCTCCTTGGGCGACATCAAGGTGCTCGTCCGCGAACGGCTGCAGGGGCACATGGCCCGCAGCGCACTCCTGACCGGGAACCTGACTGTGACAAGCCTCGACGCCCTCAGTCAGGTGCCGCATCGCGTCGTCGTGCTGCTCGGTCTCGACGAGCAGCAGTTCCCTCGTGCCGTCGTCGCTGACGGAGACGACGTGCTGGGGCGGTCCCCGGATGAACCCGATGCGGCCCAGCTGGATCGGCAGGCGTTCACAGACGCGATGATGAGCGCCCTTGAGACCTTCGTGGTGATCCATCGTGGCCGCGACACTCGATCGAACGAGCCGGTCCCAGCGCCGATCCCGGTCCAGGAGCTGGTCGATGCTGCTGCACGGCATGGGGTCGAGGTGGTGACCCAGCATCGCCTGCAGCCCTACGACCTTGAGGGCTTCAGCGTTGGGGCGCCGGCCTCGTACGATGCGGCCGCAGCCGCGGGAGCCCGTGCGCTGGCAGTGGGACGGTCGACCGGCGCCCCACGAGCACGGGATCGGTACAGCACGGAAGGGATTTCCCCCACGGCCGCCCCCGAGTCACTCGACCTGGACGACGTGATTGCCTTTCTCCAGGACCCCCTGCGGTTCTTCAAACAGAACCGGCTCCTCCTGAAGAACAGGTGGCAGGACTCTTCAACTGACCAGATCCCTCTTGAGCTGAAGGCGCTTGAGGCTTCGGCCATCCAGCGTCGGATGTTGTCGTTGCGCCTGTCAGGAGTCGAGTCCGGTGCCCTCCAGCTCAATGAGCGGCTTCGCGGATCCGTCCCTCCGATGGCCCTGGGAGACCGCTGGCTTGCCGACGCGACCCGCTCCGTCGAGCAGGTCGTGAGGAAGGCTGCACCACTGCTTGCTGTGGCGCCCCGCGATCTGGACATTGCTCTCGAACTGCCGTGCGGGATCCTGCTCACCGGTCGGGTGTCGGTGCGCGACACCTTGGTCCTGACCGTGATGACGGGTTGGCTGAAGGGAAAGTGGGTGGTCGACCTGTGGGTGAAACTGCTCGCGGCTGCGGCAAGCGAACCCGACCCCCAGCGATGGCGGGGGCGGCTGATCAGTGACCGTGAGGTGCAGCTTGCCGCGCCGACTGATCCCGTCCCGGTCCTCGACGATCTGGTGCGGCTCTACCTGTCCGGCCGTGACCGACCACTCCTGCTGCCGTCCGACATCGCCTGGTCTGCCATCACCGACCAACTCGACAACAAGCCCACCTTGCCGTCGCCCCGACGGTCCTGGCGCTACGAGCGAGACAGCTGGAGAGGGTACGCCCCTGACGACTTCGACGAGTTCCTCGCCGCCCCCGGCCCCGACGGCAAGCCTGAGTTCCTGACGCTGCTGCCTCGCGTGTACGGGCCAATCGCCGCCGCCCGCCCCACCCACCAGGGAGCTCAGCGGTGACCACCTTCGACCCGACCGGGCCGCTCCCGTCCGGCACCCTTGTCCTCGAAGCGAGCGCCGGGACAGGCAAGACGACAGCGATCGCTGGCCTTGCCGCCAGGTTCGTGGTCGAGCGTGGCGTGCCGTTGAGCCACCTCATGATCGCCACGTTCTCAGGAGCGTCCACCCGAGAGCTCCGCGCCCGAGTACGGGAGGTGCTCGAGCAGGTGGAACGGGTACTGGCGGGCACCACGACCGCAATCTCTGGAAGTGTTGCTGCGCACCTTGCTGAGTCGATCGAGGAACAGCCGACCCGGCTCGGTCGGGTGCGGGAGGCTCTGGCCGCGTTCGACTCAGCCACCATCTGCACCACTCATCAGTTCTGCGACCGGATGCTGGCTGAGCTTGGTGTCCTGGTGGACCACGAGCCCGGAACCACTCTGGTGGATGATCTCTCCGAGCTGCGCACGCAGGTCACAGCAGACCAGTACCTGATCAGGTATGCCGATGCCCGTGCGACCCCCTTCGACCTGACCACCGCCAACCTGCTCGGCGACCATGCAGCAGTGAGATCAGCCGCACTTCCTCTTGCTCCCACAGATGCCACCGGACTCGCCGCAGAACGGGTCTCTTTCGCCGACGCTGTCAGACGAGAGGTCGAGCGACGCAAGCGGTTGACCGGCGTCTACACCTTCGATGACATGCAGCTACGACTGCGCGACGCACTGATCTCGCAGCAGGGTCCGTTGGCGCGCGAGATCCTTCGCGGCAGGTTCCCGGTGGTGCTGATCGACGAGTTCCAGGACACCGACCCGGTCCAGTGGGACATCGTCCGGCACGCTTTCGCCGGAGCCAGCACGGTCGTTCTGATCGGCGACCCCAAGCAGTCCATCTACGGCTTCAGGGGCGCTGACGTGTACGCGTACCTGACAGCCGTGACCGAACACACGGTCGCGACCCTCGACACCAACCACCGCAGCGACCCTCGCGTCGTGAACGCGGTGACGCGGCTGTTCGCCGGAGCCGAGCTCGGCGACCCGCGCATCATTGTCCGCGACGTCGACACCACTGATACCGCCCCGAGCCTCGTCACCCACGGGCCGTGGGCGGCGCCCGTGCGACTGCGGTTCTCCGACTGCGAGGCGGAGCTGACTCGGCAACAGGCCACCAACGCGATCGATGCCGACCTGACCGCAGACATCGCAGCCCTCCTCTCCTCGAGCAGCCAGCTCCACCGCCCTCGAGACGGGTCGGTGATAGATGTGGCACCCCGGCACGTGGCCGTGATCGTGTCCACCAACCGGCGAGGTGAGAGCCTCCGGGACCGGCTCGCTGGCGCGGGCATACCAGCAGTCTTCAGCGGCTCGTCATCGGTGTTCAGCTCCCAGGCAGCGAAGGACTGGCAGACACTGCTGGTCGCCTTCGCACATCCGCGCACCCCGGAAGTGCGCGCCGTCGCGCTGACGGACTTTGTCCGCTGGACGCCAGCGGAGCTCGCCAATGCCGACTCGACACAGGTGGGTGAGCTCTCCCAGCTGATCAGGACCTGGCGGCGGGTGGCGGCCACCCACGGGATGGCGGCCCTCTTCGAGACGATGACGTCGATCGACCAGATCACTACCCCCCTGCTGGCTGAAAGAGGCGGCGACCGAGTGGTGACCGACCTTCGTCACGTGGCCGAACTTCTGCAGGCCCGCCAGTCCCGAGACCGACTGGGCCTAGAGCAGTTGCTGGCCTGGCTCGACGACCAGCTGGAGCGGGGACAGAGCTCCCGCGATGAGCGGAGCCGCCGTCTCGAGACCGATGCCGACGCAGTGCAGGTGATGACGGTGCACCAGGCCAAGGGCTTGCAGTACCCGATCGTGTACGTGCCGGAGATGACGACCACGCCCTACGGGCCGAGGACCCCTGCGTCCTCGAGCGCCGCCAAGAAGCAGGACTGGACCTCGCCGTACCAGGTCCATCTGGCTTTGGGCACTGGCTCCACCGAACGCTTCCTGGACGTCGGAGGCAGCGCCGCTGAAGGCGCAGCCGAGCGCCTCGCCGCTCACCAGGCGGAGGAGGCTGGGGAGGATCTTCGTGAGCTGTACGTGGCGCTGACGAGAGCGGAGTGCCACCTGACGATGTGGTGGGTGCCGTCGGCCCACACCGCGGCGTCGCCGCTCCACCGAGTCCTGTTCCGCGACACCAACAGTGCCCATGTGCCCGTCGAGCTGCCGGTGACCGCGCGGCGCCCTGACGCCATCGGTCGACTGACCGGTTCCGAGATCAGGATGGAACCCATGCGCGATCCGGCGCCGGGCATCTACCAGCCACCGTCGCGCGAACTGGTCCCCGCTGCGCGGTTCACCCGCGACGTGGACCTTTCCTGGCGGCGGACGTCGTACTCGGCGCTGACTGCGAATGCGCACCATGACCTTGGTGACGACGGGCTCCTGGTCGACGAGCCACCGGATCCAGATGACGCTCTGCCGCCCGAGGCCGGTGACGAGCCAATCTGGAATCTTGGCGTGATCGACCACCTGGCGGTGCGGTCACCGATGGCCGACCTGCCCGGTGGGGTGGCCTTCGGCAGCCTCGTCCATGCCGTGTTCGAGTCGTTCGATCCCAGTGATCCCGGCTCCCTGACCGACATCGTCAGAGCCGAGACCGCCCGACTCCCCGTCCCCGACGTGACCGTCGCAGCCCTCGTCGATGCGATGTTGCCAGCGCTCGACACACCGCTCGGGCCCCTGTTCGACGGGCTCCGACTCAAGGACATCCCCGCACGCGACCGGCTTCCAGAACTCGACTTCGAGCTCCCGCTCGGCACGTGGGGAGAACGCCAGACGCGCAACGCGGCAGCCACCATGGCTCAGCTGAGCGACCTGCTCGCCCGACACATCCCTCGCGATCACCTGCTCGGTGACTACCCCGAACGGCTGCGCGACGCCGGACTTGCCACAGATCCACTTCGTGGCTTCCTGACCGGCAGCGTCGACGCATGTGTCCGGGTCGGAGAACGGGTGGTCGTCATCGACTACAAAACCAACAGACTCGGCCCCAGAAATGCAGAGTTGACGCTTGGCCATTACACGCCGGAGGCGATGGCCGAAGCCATGATGTCGTCGCACTACCCGCTGCAAGCGCTCCTGTACAGCGTCGCTATGCATCGCTTCCTGCGCTGGCGGTGGCGGGACTACGACCCCGCCGTGCAGCTCGGCGGCATTGCCTACCTCTTCGTGCGTGGCATGGCAGGGGCCTCGACCCCTGTCGTGGACGGCATGCCCACCGGTGTGTTCACCTGGCTGCCCCCTGCCGACCTGGTCACGGAGCTGTCGGACCTCCTCGCCGGCGCCGGAGGCAGATCATGACGCCGCCTGCAGAGCGCCGGGTCGAGACTGCCACCCGGGCCAGCGGGCTGCTCCGGATCTTCAACCGTGCTGGCATCCTCGATGTGGCCGACGTCCAAGTTGCGCAACGAGTCAGCTGGCTGGCAGGTGAGTCGTCGGAGCCGGTCCAGCTCGCCTTTGCCCTTGTCGTCCGGGCACTGCGTCTGGGGTCGGTCTGCGTCACCGTGGAGAGCATCCGAGCCGACGTCGAGCAGTCCATGGAGGGTGATCTTCCGGCTGATCTCCCGTGGCCCGAGTCGGGTGCTTGGCTCGCGGCTCTCTGCGCCAGCCCATCGGTCACGTTGGGCGACGCCGCCAAGGGGGAACGACCGCTCCGGCTCGTCGATGGACAGCTGTACCTCGAACGATCCTGGGAGCAGCAGGAGGACGTCCGTCGCTCCCTCACCACCCGCGCAGCCGCGACGCCGCCGATCGTCGATGACGAACTACTGGACGCCTGGGCGGCCACCCTGTTCGACGGCGTCGGGCTCGACCCAGACGAGCCAGATCTCCAACGACTCGCCGCCGAACGTGCCGTCCGGTCCCGAGTTGTCGTGATTGCTGGCGGACCAGGCACCGGCAAGACGACGACCGTCGCCCGCCTCCTGTCGCTTCTTGCCCTCCAGGCTGGCCAAGTCCCGCGGATCAGCCTCGCGGCTCCATCCGGCAAAGCAGCGGCTCGGCTGCAGGAGGCTGTCCTCACCGAGCTCACCACCCTGCCGATCGACCCGGCTCTGCGATCTGGTCTGGCGAAGGTGCGCGGCGTCACGCTGCACAAGCTCCTGGGTCTTGCCCCCGGCAAGCGCCCCAGCGCGAACGCGTCCAATCCTCTGCCCGCCGACGTGGTGGTCGTCGATGAGACCTCGATGGTCTCCCTGTCTCAGATGGCGCAGCTGCTCGACGCTGTCCGGTCCGATGCTCGGCTTGTCCTCGTCGGCGACCCCGAGCAGCTGACCTCGATCGATGCCGGTGCCGTGCTCTCTGACATCAGCTCCGCGGTCGAGACACGTCACATCCACCTGCCCCATGTGCGGCTCACCCACACGTGGCGGTACGACGGCGTTCTTGGCCAGCTCGCGGCAGCCGTTCGCGCAGGAGAACCTGCCGCCGTCCGAGACCTTCTGGACTCCGCGTCCGAGCCGTCGGGCCCCACTGCTCGATGGATCCGGATGGACGATGCTGGCACGATCACACAAGCTGACCTGGCGTCCCTGCGCGCGTCCATCCTCCCCGCAGCGAAACAGGCGGTGCAGGCGGCGAGGGCTGGAGACGCGCGCCTAGCACTGGACCAGCTCAAGCATCATCGGGTGCTGTGCGCTCACCGCAGCGGGCCGCTCAACACTGAGGTCTGGAACCGCCAGATCGAGAAGTGGTTGGTCGAGGAACTGCCTCAGTACGGCGATTCGGAGGATCGGTACCCGGGCCAGCCCCTCCTCGTCACAAGAAACGACCCTGACCTGGGGATCAGCAACGGCGACAGCGGCATCATCATCGACACTGGTCGTGGGCTGCGCGCGGCGCTCGACACCGGCAGCATCCCGCTGCTGCTTGCGCCAGCCCAACTGGAGAGCGTCGAGACGGTCCACGCCCTCACGGTCCACAAGGCACAAGGCAGCCAGTTCACCGCAATCACGGTCGTGCTGCCGATGCTGGGATCTCCGCTGTTGACCAGGGAGCTTCTCTACACGGCACTGACGCGAGCGTCTCACCACGTCACGTTGGTCGCCCACCCTGCCGCCCTGGAGCAGGCGGTGACGCGCCGGGCGCTTCGAGCATCCGGCCTGCGGACCCGACTCTGATCCTGGCGAACTGCTGCTCGCCGCGGCCAAGCGTGAGCCGACTCCGCTCAGTCGAGGTCAGGCGGGGTTCAGCCAGGCGGAGACGAGACGATGCGCGATCGAGGACGCACCGGGAAGACCGACCGTGCCCTGGTCGACCTCGGCCAGCAGCTCCTCACGGGTGAACCACCGCGCTTCGACGATCTCCTCACCGTCGACGACGATGTCAGTGGTTCGTGCGACGGCATGGAACCCGAGCATGACCGACCGCGGGAAGGGCCAAGGCTGGCTCGCCACGTACGTCACGTCCCTGAGCAGGATGCCCGCCTCCTCGTACACCTCACGGTGAACCGCCTGCTCCAGGGACTCCCCTGCCTCCACGAAACCTGCCAGCACGGAGTACCGGCCCACAGGCCAGACGCCTTGGTGACCCAGGAGCAGGCGGTCGGACTCGTCGGTCACGGCGACGATCACGGCCGGATCTGTCCGAGGGAACAGCTCGCGCCCGCAAGCCTGGCAACTGCGTGCCATCCCTGCTGCGATCACCGTGGTCAGGCCGCCGCACCGGGGGCAGTGGGGCTCCAGGCGGTGCCACTCCTCGAGAGCTGCCGCCATGGTGGCGAGACCCAGCTCGGGAGGAGACAGTTGTGAACCGACCTCACGGATGGTCATGGGACTGTCGACAGGTTCCGGGGTGGCGAACCACGCTTGGTCGCCGACCCGTCCGAGCAGCCAATGACGGGCAGGGTCGTACGGCGTTGACGCCGGTTCGGTCCGTAGCTGCGGTCCGTCGGATCCGTGGACAACGCCGAAGCCACCTCGGTCACTCACCAGCAGAACGCACGCTGCAGGCCACAGTGCGGCGACCGCCGGTTCCTGACGGCGCACCTCGTCGAGGCGGTGGAACGGCGCCGGACCTGCCCAGTAGTTGCTCACCGTCGACACGCTACCTTCCGCCAAGCCTGCGCATGAGACCCTCTATCGCGGAGCGATCCGGAAGCCCCTCGACAATCTCCAACCGGTCCGTCCGCACATGGTGGAAGGCCGCGGCGACTCTCTCAAGACGAAGCCCATGGAGCTCAGCCCACGCGAGGCGATAAAGCCCCAGCTGGAGGCGGTCCGGTTGGGACCGCCCCGTCTTCCAGTCGACGATCAGGACGTCGTGGCCAGCAGGCACAATGCTGGGCGCGGTGTAGGCAGCATCGATCCTGCCTCGGACGAGTTGGCCGCCCACCGACAAGAGGAACGGGAACTCAAGAGCCGCCGGAACAAGCTCACCAAACCGGCCCGCGGCGAAGGACTCGCACAGCGCAGTGAGCTCTTCGTCCACCTCCTGGTCATCATCGACCCGCTCCAGTACATCGTCGGGGTCCACCAGCGTCGGCGCCTCGAAGTGACGGAGAACCCAGTCATGGAAGCGCGTGCCGAACCGCGCAGCGCGCGAGGGGGCCGCCGGCATCGGGCGGGCGAGATGAGCTGCATAGGCAGCCGGATCTCGGTTCGCCCGCAGGACCTCCATGGCGCTGAGGGTGGCTGGCAACGGAACCTCGACCACTGCGCGATGGTGGCCACGGGCCTCGTTCAGCAGCCGCTCGGCCGCATCGTCCCAGCTCGACACCAGTGCGACCACTTCCGCGGGCGCCGCGATCATGGCCTGGGCGAGACGCTGCCTCTCCACCGCGACCGATGGGGCGTCACGGCGCATGGCTGTCACCGTGGAGGCAGCCAGCCGGCGACGAAGCAGTGCATCGGGATCCGGCGGCACCGGCCACTCGTAGGAGGACTCTGCGCCCTCAAGTGGGTTCACGGTGCCAGGAGGTCCCGCCTGAGCAAGCACGGTGCCGTCGCGCTGAGCCGCCTCCTCGAGCACTCTCAGGTAGGGCGACGGCAGCCGAGGCTTGGCATCGCCGACGCGCCAAGAGTGGGCGCTCGCTACGACGAGCTGCCGCGCACGGGTGACCGCCACGTACGCGAGCCGATCCTCCGAGCGTCGAAGATCCGCCCGCAGCTCCTGGTCGTAGAGACCGAAGCCAGCGTCGCTCGCCTCGGTCAGCTGCGGCACAGTGGCATGATCTCCACGCAGCTCGGCAGGCAACGCGGCCGCCGCCTTGACCCAGTTATCGGTCACCCGGTTGGCCGGGAAGACGTCCACGAGCAGAGACGGCAAGTAGACGACGTCCCACTCCAGACCCTTGGCCTTATGAACCGTCAACAGCTTCACCGAGTCGGTCGCGGCGGGAACCACCTGCTCGAGTCCCATGCCGTGATCCTCCTCCGCCTTGAGATAGGCGAGCAGGCCGCCGAGTGAGGCATCGGCATCGACATCGACGTAGCCCGCAACCGCATCCAGGAATCCGCCCAGCTGAGCCAATGGGGTGGCTGAGCCGGACTCGGCGGCCAGCTCGACCTCCAAGCCCAGCATCGACACGACGCGCCTCACCAGGTCAAGGACCGGCTCAGCGCTGTGGCGGCGCAGCCAGTCCAGCTCTGCGGCCGCCTTTGCGAAGCGTTCTCTTCCCTCGAGGGAGAACGGCGCGTCACCAAGGTCGGTGAGTGCCTCGACGAGCGACACGAGCTCACTGGGATCCACATCAGCCACCGCAGCGTCGAGCGCTGCAGTGAGCGGGTCGCCAGCCAGGACCGCCTCACCCGTACGAGATCGAGCCAGCTCACGGGCACGCCGACCGAGCAGCTCAAGGTCTCGGTGCCCGATCCGCCATCTGGGGCCGGTGAGCAAGCGCACCAAGGAGGGATTGTCCGTCACATCGTCGAGCACCCTCAACATGGCCACGATGTCAGCTATCTCAGGGATGGACAGCAGGCCGCCAAGCCCCACGATCTCCACCGGGACGTCCCGAGCGGTGAGTGCTGCGTACAGCGGACCAATGTCGCCGTTGCGCCGCAGCAGGCAGGCGATCTCCGACCAGGTCCCCGTCCGACTGACCGGGCCCTGTTCGGCAATCCGGTCGGCGATCCATGCCACCTCCTCCGGCCACGACTCGAAGGTTGCCGTCGTGATCGTGCCCGGTGCTGTGCCTTCGGGAGCACGAAGAACGGATCCGGACAGGTCGTACGCCAGAGTGGGATCATTCCTGAGCGGGGCGGCGAGGACATTGGCCGCATCCAGGATTCGCGGGCCACTGCGCCTGTTGACGGTCAGAGAAAGCCGTGTGGCGGACCCGCCGTCGGCCTTGGGGAAGTCCTCGGGGAACTGAAGGATGTTGCTGGCCGCTGCCCCTCGCCACCCGTAGATCGCCTGGAAGGGATCACCCACCGCGGTGACGGGATGGCCCTGGCCGGCTCCGGCAGCGCCGCTGAAGAGGCCTCGCAACAGCACCGCCTGCGCTGAGGACGTGTCCTGGTACTCGTCGAGGAGAACGACCCTGAACTGGTCACGCAAGGCGCGCGCGACGCTGGGTACCCCCTGCGCCAGCCGCGCCGCTGCTGCCATCTGATCGGCGAACTCGACATAGCCGAGGCTGCGTTTGAGGTCTTGGTACTCCCGCACCAAGGACGCGAGCTCCAGCCTCTCGTGAGCGATCGACTGCGCAGCGCGGACGGAGGCATAGACATTCCGGCGATTGTTGAGCGGCGCGTTGGCGAGCTCAAGGAGATAGTCGCGCGCTTGGATGTCGAGCCCCTCCTCGGCAACCAGATGAGCCTGCAGCTGTGAGTCGAGGCCGAGGAGCCGCTCTGTGACGGTCGCTGGCCGAAGTCGCGAGATGTGCTCGAAGGGGCCTGCAGCCGAGGTCACGACCCTCGATGCCAGCCGGAAACGGGACGCCCCGGTGATCATCCGCGGATCCCCCTCGTAGCCGAGCCACAGACCATGCTCACTGACCAGCCTGGCCGCGAAGGAGTCGTACGTCATCACGACCTGTTCCCCGGCGTCATCCACCTGGTCGGCGCTGAGGACGTCCGCCTTCACCAGTGCCGTCCGGATCCGGTGAGCGAGCTCGGCGGCCGCCTTGCGGGTGAACGTCAGTCCCAGCACCTCTCGCGGCTGGACGGCCCCCGAACCAACCAGCCACACGACCCGAGCGGCCATCACGGTCGTCTTGCCCGAGCCGGCGCCAGCAATGATGACCGACGGCTCCAGCGGCGCAGTGATAGCCGTCAGCTGCTCGTCGGAGAACTGGATTCCGAGAGCGGCCACGAGGTCATCAGCAGTGCGCAGCCGAGGAGCAGTGAGCAGGTTACGGGCCGTGTGCGGGTCGACATGACTACTCACCTGAGCACCTGCCTCCCTTCGGTCTGGGCCGGGCAGCTCGCCTTGAACTGGCACCAGGTACAGGAGCCGCCCCGGGTCGCGACGAAGCGATCTCGAGCCACGACCCTTGCCGCGGTCGCGAGTCGGTGGTGAACCCACGTCTCGTGGTCATGTTGCGAGCCGATCTCCGACCGATCAACGTCATCGAGCATCGCGGAGGACGGTTCGTCTGACAGATGTGGACTCAAGTCGAGGGAGGCCTGTCGCAGCACCTTGGGCGACGGTGACCCCGTGCCCTCGGGATGCCGGAGGTAGACGAGCTCCGCACCGCCCAGGCCGGACCCGGGGGCTAGCTCGGAGAACGCTCCGAGACGGGCGGCCAGCTGATAGACCCCGAGCTGGTCCAGGGCGGCCACCTCGTTGCGTGATGGAACCGATCGACCCGTCTTGAAGTCGACGATGTGCAGTCGCCCATCGCCATCGCGGTCGAGCCGGTCGACCGTGCCGGTCAGCTCAAGGTCGTGGCCAGCCACCCGGACCGGCACCGAGAAGGGCACCTCCACCCCCAACACCTCGCGGTGGCTCACCGTCTCAGTCCACACAGCCAACCTCTCCAGTGCGATCTGCGCCTCGACCCGTTCGGTGTCTGACAGCCACGGGGCGTCGAACGGGATCTGGTGCCAGACCCGTTCGAGATGCTCCCCCAGCTCCCTCGGGTCGACATCGCTCTTCATGGCGTGCTCTGCCACGGTGTGGACGACAGTTCCGAAACTGGCCGCCGACGTCCGGCGCGCGTCGGCCGAGGCCCGGCGGCTGAGGAACCACTGCCGCGGACAGGACAGCAGGCTGCCGACCTGGCTGCCCGAGAGTCGGACCAGTGAGTCCGGGACCCGGGCCGCGGCACTCAGCGAGTCCAGCCCCCACCAGCGGGACGGGTCAGCTGAGGGAACCAGCGCTCGACCAGCGTCGTCGCGGGCATCAGCAAGCCTCGCGAGGCGATCGGCTGCCGCGAGGCGAGCCGTCGGATGCTGCGTCGGGTCGACGGCGGCGCGCCGCAGCTCGGCCACGAGACTGGTCAAGGTGAGTGGTTGGCGGGGCCGACCAGCGACGGCCACCGGTTCGACGGCCAGCTCGGCGAGGAACCTCGAAGGCTGGTCCCCCTCGCCCTCCACCCCTTCGACCGCAGTCACGACCAGCCGACGAGAAGCTCGGGTGCAGGCCACGTAGAAGAGTCGACGCTCCGCTGCCAGCAGGGCGGACGCGGTTGGCGGCTCGCCCGGACCTTCGACATCGATCCGGTCGACCTCCAAGAGTGTGGACCGGCGGCGGACGTCGGGCCAGACCCCCTCCTGCACTCCAGCCACCACCACGAGTGGCCACTCCAGGCCCTTCGCGCGGTGGGCTGTCAGCAACCTGACCCCACCCGGCCGGACGTCGGACTCACGGGCGGTGTCGGCCGGAATCTGCTGTTCGGCGACCTCGGCAAGGAAGCTGGCAGCACCTCGAGCTCCAGAGACCCCGTCGGCCCTGGACGCGAGGTCGAACAGGGCACACACAGCATCCAGGTCACGGTGGGCAAACCGGGCCGCAGCACCACCATCGGCAACCTGGGCCGAGAGCCGCTCCGGCCACTCTGTCCCCTGCCACAGCGTCCAGAGCGCCTCGTGCGCGGTTGCACCCGACCGAATCTCCCGTGAGACTCTGTGCAGCAGATCAGCAAGGGCGCGCGCTGCCTCGACCTCAGGCACTGGCTCGCACTCCTCGAACCTGCTGGGATCAGCGATCGCCTCCCGCAGCAGCTCGCCCGACGACCGCGGTACCCCCGCTCCAGCCAGCTCGCTCCGCTCAGCGGCACGCAGCGCCCTACCGACCCGGCGTACGCGGACCGAGTCCATGCCGCCCAACGGCGACTCCAGCAGCTGAGCGGCCTGGGAGAGGTCGACATCTCTCGGGTTGACCGCCACCTCCAGCGCCAGCAGCAGCGGTTT
>Ga0116180_1000456_pt1 | contig 38440 bp, 32 predicted proteins | sample AD_UKC073_MetaG_FD_89804 | JGI IMG/M metagenome (GOLD analysis project Ga0116180, IMG submission 89804) | Active sludge microbial communities of municipal wastewater-treating anaerobic digesters from USA - AD_UKC073_MetaG | ecosystem: Engineered > Bioreactor > Anaerobic > Digestate | place: USA... | reverse complement strand
AGCTTTGCCCTGAACCTGTTGCGTTTCAATGGCGTCACTAATATCAGTCTGGGCCTCTACGATAATGCCCTTAACTTCGACCAACTGCTGGCCTACCAAGGACTCTAGCGTTGAACAGCCCTGATTACCAGCCCAAGGTGGATATGCGCTACGGCCGGGTCATCGGCGCCGAAGCGTTAATCCGCTGGCAGCATCCCGAGCAAGGGCTGCTGGGACCGAACGAATTCCTGCCGCTGATCGAAAACACCCTGCTGGATTGCCGCGTCGGCGACTGGGTGATCCAAACCGCCATGGCCCATCTGGAGTCCTGGATGGCCGCAGGTCTCCTGCTGACGATCAGCGTCAACATCTCGGCCACGCAGTTGCAACAGCCCGATTTCGTCGCCCAACTGGACCGGCAGCTGCGCGCCCATCCGACTGTTCCGCCCCATCTACTGGAATTGGAAGTGCTGGAGTCGGCGGCCCTGCAGGACATCGACGCCGTATCCGAGCTGATCAAGTCCTGTCGTCGTCTCGGCGTCAATTTCGCCCTGGACGATTTCGGGGCCGGTTATTCCTCGCTCACCTATCTGAAGCGCCTGCCGGTCGCCACCATCAAGATCGACCAGTCCTTCGTGCGCGACATGCTGCACGACCCGGAAGATCTGGCGATCGTCGAGGGGATCATCGGGCTGGCCAAGTCGTTCCAGCGCCAGGTCATTGCGGAAGGGGTGGAAACGGCTGAGCACGGCGTGCAACTGCTTCGTCTGGGCTGCAATCTGGCGCAGGGCTACGGTATTGCCCGCCCGATGCCGGCCGAAGCCCTGTTCGACTGGGTAGCGCGCTACTGCCATCCACCACTATGGACTCACACGGCGACCAGCAAATCCAAGTGCGGCCGCCGTCCCAAACACCGCCAGCTGCCAGGCTAAGGCTCCGGATCGCCCAGCCGCCAGGGTCCGGGGCCCAGCCGTTCGCTCAGCTGCGCAGCAGACCGTACGATTTCGCCGGTCACCTCCAGCGCCAAGATCTGTAGCGCACCACCCCCGCCGCAACCAGCCAACAACCGCTCATCGGCCGCTTCGAGCACCGCTGTCGCCGCAGACGTAGCCGCTTCGAGCACCCGCGTGCGCAGAATGCGCGCCGGCTGACCGGCGATTGCGGTGAATGCGCCCGGATACGGCGGCGCCACCGCGCGCACCAGGTCATGGATGCGCCCTGCCGGCCACTGCCAGTCGATACGGCCATCCGCCGGCTTGCGACCGGAGAAATAGCCACCCTGACTCAAGTCCTGCACGATGCGCGGCGCTGTACCGGCGATCAGGTCCGGTAACACCCGATGCAGGGTCAGTTCGGCAGCCAGGGTGACCTTGTCGAACACCTCCCGCGCGGTATCGTCGGGCAGGATCGGCACGGCGGTTTGCGCCACGATATCGCCCGCGTCCGGTTTGACCGTCATGTAATGCAGGGTCGCACCCGTCTCGCGTTCGCCATGGATGATGGCCCAGTTGACCGGCACCCGACCGCGATAACGCGGTAGCAAGGAACCGTGCATGTTCAAGGCGCCGCGCGCAGGAATCGCCAGCAGCTCCGCCTTCAGCATCTGCCGATAGTAGAACGAGAACAGAAAATCGGGTGCGAGGGCACGGATGCGCTGCACCAGCTCCGGGGTATTCGGGTCCGCTGGGGTGAGGGTCGGAATGCCATAGTCGGCGGCAGTGGCCGCAACGCTATCGAACCAGATGCATTCGCTGGGATTGTCCTCGTGGGTCAGGACCAGCGCCACCTCGACGCCCCGCGCCAGCAACACCTTGAGGCAGCGCACACCGACATTGTGATAAGCCAGGACCACGGCGCGCGGCATGGTTCAACCCTCCGTGCGCTGTTCCAGAACAGCCTGGATGGTGAAGCGCGGGCGTTCGCGCACCTGCAGGTAGATGCGGCCCACATACTCGCCCAGCAAGCCAATCCCGAACAGCTGGATGCCCATCAGAAAGAAATCGAGGCCAAATAGGGTGAACAAGCCCTCGGCTTCCGGCCCCACCACCAGCCGGCGGATCGCCAGATAGGTCACGAATGCCGCCGAGGCCAACGCCAGAATGATGCCAGCCAGCGAAAAGATCTGCAGAGGAACCAGCGAAAAGCCGGTCACCAAATCGAAATTCAGCCGGATCAGCTTGTACAGCGAATACTTCGACTCGCCGGCGGCGCGTCCAGCATGGGCCACGACCACCTCGGTCGGATTGGCGGCGAAGGTGTAGGCCAGCGCTGGAATGTAGGTGCTGACCTCGCGCGACGCCACGATGGCCTGGATGATGGGACGGCTGTAGGCGCGCAACATGCAGCCCTGGTCGGTCATGCGGATGCGAGTGATGCGCTCGCGCAGCCGGTTCATCAACTTGGAGGCGAGGTGCCGCCACAGGCGATCCTCGCGAGTCTGGCGGATGCTGCCGACATAGTCGTAGCCCTGATCCATCGCCGCCAGCAGCTTGCCAATCTCTTCCGGCGGGTTCTGCAAATCGGCATCCATGGTCACGATGCGCTCGCCGCGACAATATTCGAACCCGGCCATGATCGCCATATGCTGGCCGTAGTTGGCGTTGAATAGGATGACCCGCGTCACGTCGGGCCGGGCCAGGAACTGGTCTTTCAGCAGTGCCGCCGAGCGGTCACGGCTGCCATCGTTGACGAACAGGATCTCGTAGGACACCCCCAACGCATCCAGCGCCGGATAGAGCCGGGCGAACAGCGCCGCCAGCGTCGCCTGTTCGTTGTATACCGGGATGATGACCGACAGTTGTGGATCGTTCATGACAAAACCTCGCTGATCGCCGCGCACACCCGCGCCACGTCGGCGGGGGTCATCGCTGGAAACAACGGCAAGGTCACCGTCTCGCGCGCGATTCGCTCGGTATTCGGCAACTCGCCTTCGTGATGGCCACGGCGGCGGAACAGGGTGGTGAGATGGGCCGCCTCGTAGGAGAGGCCGGTACCGATGCCACGAGCCTCGAGGGCGGCGCGAAACTGCGGGCGGTCGATGGCCATGTGCGCCAGCGGCAACAACGGCGCGAACATGTTCCAGCTATGCCCGGTCTCCTCGCCGGCATAGCCGGGGTGTGGTAGCAGCCAAGGCAGATCGGTCGGAAAGCGCCGAAAATACTCGGCCACCAGCTCGCGACGCCGGGCGTTGAATTCCTCCAGCCGCGCCAGCTGGCCCAGACCGATCCGGGCGTTGACATCGGGCAGGTTGAACTTGCCGCCGGGAAACGCGACATCGCGGGTACCGTCGGGCAAGCGGGTGATGCCGTGAAAGCGCAGGGTCTCGACCTCACGCGCTTCGGCCTCGTCGTTCAGCACCAGCGCCCCGCCTTCGATTGCGGTCAGGTTCTTGTTGGGATGGAAGCTGAACACCGTCAGGTCGCCGAAACTGCCGATCCGCTGCCCGCGCCAGCGCGAACCGATGGCGAGTGCGGCATCCTCGATCACCCGCAGCCGGTAGCGATCGGCCAGCGCGTACAGCTGCGCCATGTCCACCGGCAACCCCGCAAAATGGGTCGGCAGAATGGCGCGGGTCCGCGGGGTGATGGCGCGTTCGACCGCGGCGAAATCCAGGTTGCGACTCAGCAGTTCGACCTCGACGAACACCGGGGTCGCGCCCACTTTGGCGATCATGTTGGGGGCGGCGAAAAAGGTCTGCGAAGGCGTAATGACCTCGTCGCCGGGACCGATGCCGCATAGCTGCAAGGCGACTTCCAGCGCGGCGGTGGCGGAATTCAGCACCCGCACCGGTCGGCCGCCCAGATAATCCGACAGGGCCGCTTCGAAGCGCTTGACCTGCGGGCCGGAAGTGATCCAACCCGAGCGCAGCACCTCGGCGACGCCGGCGATGGTCTCTTCATCGAGGGTTGGCCGGGTAAACGGTAGATAAGACATGGGTTGTCCAGGCGACAAAGGGAGAAGCGATGTCATTCAAGACCTTGCAAGCAAATAGACGCCGACGATGACGAAGCCGATGCCCAGCCAGCGTCCGCTGGTCAGCGCCTCGCCGAACAGGTACCAGGCCGCCAGCGCGTTGACCACATAGCCGATCGACAGCATCGGGTAAGCCATGCTGACCGGTACCCGCGACAGGGCCATGATCCAGACCAGCACGCTGATGCCGTAGCAGGCGAAACCGCCCAGAAAATGTGGGTTGGTGGCAATTGACAGGGCCAGCGGCCAGGCATTGGCAACCGTCGGGGTGATCACCCCGAGCGTGTTGGCCCCAGCCTTCAGCAGCAGTTGCGCGACGGCGTTGAGCAACACGCCGATCAAGATCATAGCGAAGCTGGAGGCGGTCATCGGCGACTCACGATGACCCGACGCGGGTCGCGCGCCAATAGCCGCATCGGCAAACCTTCCTGGCTGAAACGCTCATAGTTGGCCACACTCATCATCGCATAACCTTGCGCCAGCACCAGCCAGCGGGCTTTCCAATCCTCGAGATCCGCGATGCTCTTCCAGGGTTCCGCCGTCTGACCCAGGGCAAATTCATCGACGTAATACACCAGGGTTGCCGGCCGCTTGAGATAGAACGGCAGGGTCTGATCATACATCCAGACGCTGTAGAACGGCGCATCCCGCTCGAACGGCCCCGCCGTGGCCTCGGCCTGGCGCACGATATGATAGGACGAGGACAAGGAAGAGAGTTCATCGTGGCCATTCAGCGCCAGAATACCGGCCGTCAGACTGCCGAACGCCAGGGCGACCATGCCAAATGTGCGGGCAGCCCGGCGGAAGAACCAGACCGCCGCCAGCGCACCGACCGTAAAAGCCAGGACCGAGCCCTGTATCCAGGGCGCATAGTGGCGCACGATCTCGAACGGCGATCGGGCATTGACGAAGAATCGCGCCGTGATCCACTCGCCGCCGATCAGGACCACCAGCAACAGCGCGCCGCCTACTGCCGCCAATCCCCAAGCCAGACGACTCAGCACGGTCGGCGTCATCCGTTGCATCTCCAGCGCCGCGAACAGGGCCAAGGCCGGAAACATCGGCAAAATATAGGATGGCAGCTTGGAATGGGAAACGCTGAAGAATACGAAGATGAAGCCGGACCAGATCAGCAACAGACGCCGTACCTGCAGCGTCCCCCGCTCCCCTACCCGCCGCCAGCCTTCGCGCAACCGCAGGACGATGTAGGGCGTCCAGGGCATCGCTCCGAACAACAGGATGGGAATAAAGTACCACCAGGCCCCTTCGCGGCGGTGGACCTTGGTCAGGAAACGCTCGAAGTGTTCGTGTACGAAGAAGAAGCGGGCGAATTCGTCGTTGGCCAGCGATACGGCCACGAACCACGGCACGGTGATCGCCAGAAACAGGATCAAGCCCTTACCGAGGTGCAGGCGAGTCAGCAAGCGCCAATCGCGTTCGACCACCATATAGATCGCCAGTATCGCCCCCGGCAGCACCACACCGATCAGTCCCTTGCTCAGCACCGCCAAGGCCATCGCCGCCCACACCGCCAGCATACCGTTGCGCGTGGCCGTGGCCGTCGCCCCCGGCCGCTGCGCCCACAGAAAGCTCAGCAGCGCCACGGTGAGAAAGGCGGCCAGCCCCGCATCCAGGGTGTTGATATGGGAATTGATGATGAAGCCGCTGCAACCACCCAGCGCGGCGGCAGCGGCCAGGGCAATGTCATCATCGCCGTACAGGCGGCGCACGGTCCAGAACATCAGGAGCACGCACGCGAAGGCCGTGGTCGCCGGCCACCAGCGTGCGCCCCACTGGCTTTCGCCGAACAGCCGGAACGCCGCCGCCGTCGCCCAATACTGCAAGGGCGGCTTCTCGAAATATTTGAGATCGTTCAAGCGCGGGGTGACCCAGTCGCCGGACAACGCCATCTCGCGACCGATCTCGGCATAACGCCCTTCATCCGGGCTGACCAGCTTGCGATATTCCAGATTGCTGAACCAGATCAGCGCGAACACCGCCAACAACCCGACCAGCAACAGTGTGGACCAGCGGCCGGCGGTCGAGAACGACCGGGCTGACGCTGGCGCTGCGTCCAGCATCGTTGCATCGGCGGCCCGCTCGCCGACCGGTGTTTTCTTCTCGTGTACGACCATGACGCTCCAATCGTTCTGTCAAAAAGGGTTGAGGCAGTCCGTCAGTACGACACAGCCGGACACAATGGCCAGGCCCGAAATCGTTGGTCAACATGACCTCAGCCCGTCGATAAAGTGCCGACAACTTCTTCAGTCGCTGGCAACCGGCGAAGTTGACGGTTTTTGTCGATCTCGCTGAGGTCGGTTGAGCCTTGCCCGATCAACGGCACTGCGAAATCGGGAGTCAGCATGACCTGTGTCGTGCTGCTATCCGACCCTCGGCGGGTTCAACGCGGACAGATGGTGACGGGTTAAGTGGCGCACATGCTGGCGCGCAAACGACTGCCGCGTCCTTTGCAGCGCTGTCGCCAACGGAGCCCCCGTCCATGTCGCGGAGAGTGGAGCGCAAGAAGAGTAGAGGTAGCGTTCAAGCTCGGCGACCCGCCTTTGCAGCTCCTCGTCGGTCGTCGCCTGGACATAATCCCGAATCGACGTCGCACCGGTGCGCTGCACCCAAGCGGCCAGCGCCGCATAGCTCCGCGCGGGGTCGTTGGCGCGGCATGCCGCGAACAGACGCTCGAAGTAAGCGCCCTCCGTTTCGCGCTGCGCCGCGCGCTGCGCCATCAGGAAGCCGCGCGCCTTGGCTGGCCAGCGACGCACCCGCCAGGCAACCACGAGGACACCCAAAACCACCGCGGTCGGCACCAGCCAGCGCTGCCAATCGGTGGTGGGATTCTCGGGCAACGGCAGAGTCTGCGATGGGGGCGGCGGGGCAATGGCAGTCTGCTGCGCGCTGGCAACGACCGTCACCTGGATTTCGGGCGCTTCTGCCAACTGGGTCTTCTGGGTACCCGGATCGAACCAGCTCACCGAGACCTTCGGCAACAGATAGTGGCCCGGACGATCGAAGCGATAAGTCACGACATCGACACGCCGGCCACCCTCGAACTGGCCGCGATCGCCCTTCAGATCGGTGAGCTGGGGATCTCTCTTGTAGAGATGCACACCCTCCGGCGCCGTGAAGCTCGGCGGCGGGATCATCATCGACTGGGTCTGATCGGCGTCGATCTCGATGGTGCGGGTGATCGCATCGCCGACATGCATCGTTTTGGCGAGCCCCTCAACCTGCTGCTTGATCGTCATCGACGCCACCGCAACGGCGCCTTGTCCACTCTTCGCTCCGGGTGGTGCGAGGACGTCGATCTTCTCGGGCGGTAGGGTGACTGAGCCCGGAGACGACTGGCCGGGCACCGCCGCATACTGGAAGGTGATCTGCACTGGCGGCAGGACAAAGTTGCCATCGCGCTGGGGGACGATCACGTAGCTACGCCGGATGCCTGCATAGGTGACGCCATCGATGGTCTCGTTGAGGTTCGCCGCGCCCTCGTCGGGCATGGTGACGACGGCCCCCGGCAGGTCGAACAGCGGAAATTGTAGTGCCGACAGGAAGTAGTTCGGCACCAGGACCGTCACATTCAGGCGCAGGGACTGGCCGACATAGATCGGACCCGTTTGTTCGAGCTGGACCCGAACCTGAGGGGCGTCTGCCGCCTGCCCGACCGCCGACAGGGTCAGCATCAGGAGAAAGAGTGCAATCCTCATGGGGTGGCCTCCTGCCGTTGCTGGTTCTCCAGGGCAAATTTGCGCGCCAGCATCTGCGCCGGACTGGTCTGGATGTTGCGCATCCACATCTCTGCGGTCTGGGCCGCATTGAGTTCCGTCGTGCCGAGCTTGCCCTTCTTGCCCAGGTCGTCGAACTTGATCTGGTCCGGTGGCAAGTCGGGGGCTTCTCCATAATCGTCGTCCTTCTTCGGCGGGATCAGCGTCTTGACCAGCGCGAGGTTGCGCTTTGCCTCCTCCCAATCGGGGCGCTCCTTGAGGGCCTGCTGGTAGCTCTTCACCGCCTCTGGATATTTCCCGAGGTGAGCGAGGGCATTCCCCTGGTCGTAGTCACTTTCCGGGGTGTCGACGCGGGCGAACGCCTCGACGGCGGGGGCAAATTTTCCCGCCCGGTATAGGGCGACCCCCTTCCACATCGGATCCGTAAAGTGAGCCGCCGCCTGCGCGAAATCGCCGCGCTCGAAGAACAGGCGACCCTGTTGATCCGGGCTCAGCCAGGGCGACAGGAGATCGGCCGCCTGGGTATTGCTTGGGCCGGTGCCCAGCCCAACCGCCAGCACCCACACGCTGACCCAGCGGACCGTCCAGCCGCGCCGGAACCAGAACACCGATAGCAGGACGATCAGCGGCACCAGCCCCCAGCCTTCATCCTCCCAGCGCGTCGCCGTCTCAGCCTGGCGCTGCGCCAAGTGAGTCTGGACGTTGTGCTGAATCCATTTGACGTCGGCATCGTCGGCAGTCACGGTCGCGACCTCGACCCCAGCCCGCTTAAGCCGCTGCAGCGCCTCGACATCCAGGCGGGCAAAGACGCGTCTACCGGTCGCATCCTCCAGGAAAGCGTCCGGACCGGTGCGCACCGGTCCGCCCTGCTCGGTGCCGATGCCCAGTACCATCAGTGAGTCCTTGCCGCTATGGTGCGCGAGAGCGTCGAAGCTCGCCGGCTCGACACCGTCGGTGATGAACAGAATCGTCCCCGGCACTTCCTCGCTGGCCAGGTTCTTCTCGACTAGGCGCAGCGCCTGGCCAGTGTCCTTGGCGCCGGGCGGCAGGAGGCTGGTGGCGAGGGCATCGAGGTAGGTGCCGAGCAGCGCCCTATCGTCGGTCAGCGGCAGAACGAGGTGAGCGCTGCCGGAGTAGACAAAGAGCGCCGTGCGCGCGCCGGGACGCAAGGCCAGGAGATCGTGCACCTTGAGCTTGGCGCGCTCCAGCCGCGTTGGGGAAACATCGATCGCATCCATCGTCTGGGAGATGTCGATGGCGATCGCCAGCGGTGCCTTATCCTCAGCGAACGGGGGGCGTTCGTGGCGCCAGGTGGGTCCGGCGGCGGCGATCGCGCCGAGCATGATCGCCACGACGGTGGCGTAGACCGGGCGGATGTGCCAGCGCGCCCGCGGATCCACGACCAGGTGTTCGAGCAGGTGCGGCGCGATGATCCCTCGCCAGCGGCTGCGCACATCCTCGCGCCGGGCGACGATCCATGCCAGGAGCAGGGCTGCAGGCAGCACCAGAAGCCAGGCCGGGCGCAGGAAGTGGAAAGTCTCCATCAGGGGGTCACCTCGCGGCGCTTCCAGCGTCGCAACGACACCAGAACGAACATGACCAGATGATAGCCCAGCACGAGCACCACAGCGCCACCGAGCGGGTAGTAGTAGAGTTCGCGCTTAGGCCGCCAGCTCAGGGTCTTTTGGTTCTGCGGGGCGAGTTGGTCGATCGTGGTGTAGATCTGCGTCAGCGCCGCCTGGTCCTGGCCGAAGAAGTAGCGCCCGCTAGTAGTCTCGGCGACCTTCTCGAGGGTTGTGGTATCGACCTTGGCCTCGCCGGTCGCGTTCGGGTCGCCGATGCCGATGGTGTCGATACGGATGCCATGCTCCTTGGCGATCTCGGCGGCGCGCGCCGGCGGCATGCGGCTGGCGGTGTCGCTGCCGTCGCTGAGCAGGATCATCAGCTTGTCCGGAGCCTTACTGGCTTCGAACAGCTTGATTCCGAGACCGATGCTATCGCCGAGCGCCGTGCGCGGTCCGGCCATCCCCGGCAGAGTCTGGCCGAGCATGGTGCGGACCGTGGCATGATCGAGGGTGAACGGCACCAGCGGATACGGGGCATCCCCAAACACCACCAGCCCGATGCGATCGCCTGTTCGGCGCTCGACGAAGCGCTCGACGACCTGGCGCACCCCCGCCACGCGGGTTTCCAGCTGGCCTTGAGGATCGCGGAAGTCGCGGGTATCCATCGATTGCGACAGATCCAGCGCTAGCAGCAGATCGCGGGCGGGTTGCACCTTCTGGATCGGTGGTTCGACGAATTGCGGCCGGGCCAAGGCCAGCACGATCAGCCCCCAGCACAGCGGTGCCAGCAGTTTCTGCAGCCGGTTGGTCCGAAGTATCACCGCGCCCGGTTGTGGCTCCAGGCCCGCGGCCTGAGCCACGTCGCCAAAAAAGGCGAGGCGCACCGAGGCGCTTTCTTCACGATACGGCGGCAGCAGCCACCAGGCGAGCAGCGGTAACGGCAGCGCCAATAGCGCCCAGGGAAAGTCAAGTTGGTACACGGTGCGACTCGATCCAAAGGCGGACAGCGCGCGCGCAGGCGTGCGCATCCTGCGGGGAAAGGGACGCGAGCACCTCGGGCCGGTACTCTGCGTCGTCGAGCAATCGCGCCATCCGCTCGTCGATACCGGCATGGCCGCTTTGCCGACGCAGGAAATCGATCCAGGCGTGGCCGAAGAGCGAGGCAACCTCCGCCCTGGGCCAAGCGCTGAGCGCGGTTCGTTTCAGCAGCACCGCCAACCCAGCGAGCGCCGTAGCGCGTTGGTCTTCGCGATCCAGACGCGCATCGAGCGCGGCGCAGACCTTGAGCGCCTCGCGCCGATAGCGGTTCGCAGTGAAGCGTCGGGCCAGGTAAATCCCCAACCCCAGCGCAGCCACGAACAACACGCCCGCGAGCACCCACCAGCCCCAGGTTTGCGGAACCCACGACACCGGTTTCGGCATCACGATGTCCGCCAAACCCGTCAGCGCATCGTGGCTCGTCAGTTGGACGACCCCCGTGTTCCCGGTCACCGCTACCCCCTTCGCCCCACCAGCTGCCCGAGCAACTTACGGAGCTGATCCGCCGTTGGCTCCGCCGACGAGATCGGCAACACCGGCACGCCAATCGCGCCGCGCCAGTCGAGCAAGGCCCTGAGCCGCGTGTCCACGGCCTCGGCCAGACGCTTGCGCACGGGGCCAGTGCCGAACGGTAACTCGACTTGCAGTTCGCCGTCGCTCACGACCAGATCTCCGGCCGACGGCAGCTCGAACAGAAAGGGGTCGTAGATCAGCATGGCGATGACGTCGTTGTGGAGCGACAGGCCCAACAGCAGATCCCGTGTGCGCTCGTCCTGGCCGTCGAAGTCGCTGATCACGATGACCAGATGATCGTGATCGGCCACACGGGCGACAGCCTCCAGAGCGGCGTTGAGCTGGGAAGAATTGCGCTTAGCGGTCGAATCGGCGCGCAAGGCATTGTTCTGCTCGACGACAACCTCCAGCAGGCGGGTGACGGCGGCACGGCTACGCGCCGGGCGCACCTCGTCGAGGCGCTCGTCGTTAAGCACCCAGCCGCCGATGCGATCTCCGACCGCGAGAATCCGCCACGCGCAGAGCGCCGCCGCCTCCGCAGCCACCACGGACTTCATGGCGCGACGGGTGCCGAAGAACATGTTGATGCGCTGATCCACCACCACCAGCGCGGGTCGATCCTTCTCTTCCGTATACACCCGCACATAGGGCTTGCCCATCCGCGCCGTGGCGCGCCAATCCATGGTGCGAATATCGTCGCCGGGCAGGTAGGGCCGCAGTTCCTCGAACGCCAGCCCGCGTCCGCGCACGCGCGAGCCGTGGCGACCGGCCAGGATGCTGTGGACCGGTTGCCGCGGCAGGAAGCTGAAGTCACGCGCCGCCATCTCCAGCACGCTCAGGTCGTCGAGACTGGCGTAGACGCCACCGACCGCCGCGCGAGCCGGCGCCCGCTGGATCGGAACCTGCGATCGACCCAGTGCGGAGAGCGAGAATCCCATGGCAGCCATCAGGCGACGGCGACCTTCTGGACGATGCGGTCGATCACCTGGTCTGCGCTCTTGCCGCTGGCGTGGGCCTCATACGAGAGGATCAACCGATGGCGGAACACATCGTGCACCACGGCCTGGACGTCATCCGGGGTGACGTAATCACGCCCCGACAGCCAGGCCATGGCGCGCGCGACGCGATCAAGACCGATCGAGGCGCGCGGGCTGACCCCAACCTGAATCCACTTGGCCAGCTCCGGGTCGTATTGGCCAGGCGTACGCGTTGCAAACACCAAGGCGACGATGTAGTTGGCGACCGCCTCGGAAACCGCGACTTGGTTGATCTCCTTGCGGGCGTCGAAGATGACGTGTTGCTCGATTTTCTTCTCGGTCGGCCCCTCGGCCTTTGGGGCGCTCTTGCTCCCCTCCTCCGCGCGATTCAGCTTCACGATCTCGGCTTCGGCCTTGGCGTCCGGATAGCCCACGCTCACATGCATCAGGAAGCGGTCCATCTGCGCCTCGGGCAGCGGATAGGTGCCCTCTTGCTCGATGGGATTCTGCGTGGCCATCACCAGGAACAGCGGCGGCAGCGGGTGAGTCTCCCCGCCGACGGTCACCTGGCGCTCCTCCATCGCCTCGAGCAACGCGGCCTGCACCTTGGCGGGCGCGCGATTCACCTCGTCGGCCAGCAACAGGTTCGCGAACACCGGGCCGCCCTGGAATTTGAACGCTCCTTTGCCGCCCTCGGTGTAATAGACCTGCGAACCGGTGATATCCGACGGCAGGAGGTCGGGCGTGAACTGGACGCGCGAAAACTGGGCGTCCAGGCACTTGGCGAGGCTCTTGATGGCGCGCGTCTTGGCGAGGCCGGGCAAGCCCTCGACCAACAGGTTGCCGTCCGCCAGCAGCCCGAGCAACAGGCGTTCGATCAGATTTTCCTGACCGATGATCGATGTCGCCATCTGCTTTTTCAGGTCCAGGATACCATCACGTGAACTCATGCCCTGCTTCTCCAGATTGAATGATCTAGCGCCCTGAGCCGAGCGCCCAACGGTAATAGGGATTGTTCGGCTCGATCTCGAATACGTACTGCATGATCCGCCCCCATCCTTCCCGGTCGCCCTGATAGGCTGAGAGACCGGCCTGGTAGAAGCTCAGCAGGGCATCGCGCGCCGTGGCCACCTGGCTTTGAAAAGCGGCATCGGCCTTCGTCAATGGCGGCTCCCCACGGACGCCGAAGAGATGCACCAAGGTGCGCGGGAAATCGCCGGGCAGCATCCAGGGGCCATATTCGATACGTGGACGATCGTCGGTCACCGCCAGCGCGTCGCCGGCATAGCGTTCCAGCCCGGCCCGATCGGTGACCCATGTAGCCATGAGGGCCGGCGCGGACCCGATACCCACCTCGGCCAGCGCTGCAGCGACCTTGGGTTGTCCGTACCTCTGCTGGATACGTGCCGCATCGAGTTCGATCGGCGTCATCGAGCCGATCAGCAACATCTCATGCAACTCGGTCGTCCAGAGGGTCGCGTATGGGAAGACGTCCAGGAAGCTCCGTACCAGCGAGCGGGTGTCCTCGTCCGTCTGCGTGGATAACGGCAGCCACTGCGCGAACAGGCCGTCTGGCTGCAGCCGCTGGGCGGCGAGCCGATAGAAGTCCCGTGAATAGAGATTGACGACACCGGCGGCGGAAGGTGGCGGCGGCTCGAGCGTGATCAGGTCATAGCGCTGGTCGCTGCGCGCCAGCTCGCGCCGGCCATCCGCAAGACGGATCTCGAGCGCTGGATTGGACGGGGCGCCGAAGTGACCGCTGAAGTGCGACGCAGCGCGTACGACGGCCGGCAACAGCTCGGCGCAGACGCGGGCTTCAAGCTTCGGGTACTGCAGCAGGCTTCCAGCCGTGATTCCGGTACCGAGACCGATCACGAGCACGGAACGCGGCTCGCCACGATGGATGAGTAACGGCAGAAGCGTCTGCAGGCGCATGTAGCGGATCGACGGCAGCGAGTCGCCCGAGTTGGAGACACCCTGGATATACAACCGGTGAAACGGATTCTGCCGCGCGCCCTGGGTGATCACGGCGATATCGCCGCCAGCGCTGGCCTCATGGTACACGAGCTCGCCACCGTGTGCCCGCGCCAACTGGCGCGCGAGTAGATCCGACGGCAGGGCAAAGGCCACGACCACGGCCACGACAGCCAGCCCGAGGGTGCCGAAACGCAGGACAGGCTGCACCTGACTGTTGCGCAACACTGCGACGACACCGATGCCGGCCGCGACCAGCGCGAGCACGCTCAACGCGCGCTCGACCCCCAGCGCCGGCACGAACACGAAGCCGGTCAGCACCGTACCGGCGATGCCTCCGGCCGTGTTCAACGCCAGCACCCGGCCGGTATCGCGGCCAGGATGGTCAGGGTCCGCCGCCAGACGCAGCGCAATCGGGAATGCCGCCCCCAGCATCAGGGTCGGCACGAAGACGACACAGAGCGCGACAATGGCGAAGCGCGCGGACATGGCCAGGGTTTCGCTACCCGTGAGCCCGAACATCCAGGTCGCGGCCTGTACCTGGAGCGGTGTCAGCCAGGCGCCGAGAAGCGCCATTTCCACCAGCGCCACGAGACCTGCAGCCACGATCAGGCCACCGAACCATCCCCAGGGGTCGCTCAGTCGCGCCACGCGCCGCGCGCTCCAGGCACTGCCGAGCGTCAGCGCGACGAGGTAGGTTGAGAGCACGATCGCGAAGGAAAACGTCCGCGTGCTGGTCCACTGCACGATCGCGTGGGTCCAGACAACCTCGTAGCCGAGCGCGACGCCACCGGCGACAGCGTAAAGGATCAGCGGCCGCCAGGCGGGTCGTCGGTTTGCATCGGGGTGCACCACGCGAGACCGAAGGGCACGAAGAAGTCCGAAGGCGACACACGCCGCCAACAGATTAAGCACCGCAGCGGCGACCGATGAACCCAGGATTCCGAGCCAGGGGATCAACACGAAGGGGGTGGCCAACGCGCCCAGGATGGCGCCCGCCGTGTTCGCCGCATACAAGCGCCCACCGGCCCCGTCAATCTGCCCGATCGTCGGCGCGACCCAGCGCGTCAACACCGGCACGGTGCCACCCATCAGGAACGCCGGCAAGCCCACCAGAGCGAATGGCACGAGCCACGCGAGCCCTCCGACCACCGATTCGAGCCGCGCCCACCACCCGGTGGCCGTCGCCAGCACCAGCGTCGAACCGACGCCGAGTACGGCGATGCCGACCTCCAGGCCACCGTACAGCAGCCCCGGCCGCTCCCAGCGGTCGGCCCACCAGCCGAACAGCCAGCTGCCGACTGCTAGGCCCGCAAAAAACGCGCTGACGGCCGTCGTCACCGCGAAAACATCGGCGCCGACCACCAGCGATAACTGCTTGGCCCACAACAACTGATAAACCAGTCCGGCAGCACCCGACACCATCAGCAGCCCGCTGGCGGTCAGCGACATGTGGCTGACCGCCTGGCGTAGGATGCCGCGGCGAACCGCGAGGGCGGAGCGGATGAGGCCCATCGCTCCGCGCCTGCCGGACTGGGGCATGTCCTATGCCTACGGCTTCGCTGGCTGTGACTTCTCCTGTTCCTGCTTCGCCTGCTGCTGCTTTTGCAGCTCCGCCTTCAGCTTCTCAGTGGCCTGGTCGATCGAGAAGGAGGCCGGAACCTGACTGGGCGGATATTCGACGAAGGTCTTGAGGAAGGCTTCAGCCCGTTGAATACCTTCGAAGATCAGGTAGACGTTTTGTGTATTCCACTGGTCCCAGTTGTTGGTGGGACCGATGTCGCCACGCTCGTAGGGATCCATGCGTAGGTTGTAGATCTTGGGCGTACGCAGGCAGGTGAACGGGTTCCTCCAGATGTCGAACCCGCCGGGCGCCCGCTGCTCGCAGAACACGATCTTCCAGGCCATGGGTTCGGTCGCGCCCGGCTCGAGTGCGTCGTAACGCATCGCCACCAGCTCGCCGTCATCATCGAAATAGTAGAACGTGTCGCGTGCGGATTTGTCGGTCTGGCCCGTCAGCAGCGGCAGCTGGTTGAAGCCGTCCAAGTGCACCTTGAAGGTCTTGTCGCCGATCTGGGCGCCCTTCAGCAGGCGCTCCTTGATGGTGGTGTCGCCGACCGCGGCCATCAGGGTCGGGAACCAGTCCTCACCCGCGAACATCCCGTTGCTGACCGAACCCGGTTTGATGTGGCCCGGCCAGCTGATCATGGCCGGCACCCGGAAGGCGCCCTCCCAGTTGGAGTCCTTCTCGCTGCGGAACGGCGAGGTGGCGGCGTCGGGCCAAGTGAAGAAGTTCGGCCCGTTGTCGGTGGTGAAGACCACGATGGTGTTTTTCTCGACTCCGAGCTCGTCCAGAGCTTTCATCAGCTTGCCGACGTTCTGGTCCATCTCCCACATACCGTCGGCATACTCGTTGCCCCGAGGGCCCAGACCACCCTTGCCGCGGTAGGACTCGCGCACATGGGTGAAGATGTGCATGCGCGTGAAGTTCATCCACACGAAGAACGGCGTCTTGGCGGTGACCTGCTTCTTCATGAACGCGATGGCGGCATCGGTAGTTTCGTCGTCGATCGTCTCCATGCGCTTGGTGTTCAACGGACCGGTATCGTCGATTTTGCCGTCAGCGAAAGAGTGGATGACGCCGCGCGGGTTGTAGAACTTGAGGAACGCGGGGTTGTTGCTCGGCCAGTAGGGCCGCTCAGGCTCTTCCTCTGCATTCAGATGGTAGAGGTTGCCGAAGAACTCGTCGAAGCCGTGATTGGTGGGCAAGAACTCGTTGCGGTCGCCGAGGTGGTTCTTGCCGAACTGGCCGGTGGCGTAGCCCAGGGGTTTGAGGGCCTGGGCGATGGTGACGTCACGGGCTTGGAGTCCCACCGGCGCGCCTGGCACGCCGACCTTGGTCAGGCCGGTCCGGAACGGCGATTGCCCGGTGATGAAGGCTGCACGCCCTGCGGTACAGCTGTTCTGGGCGTAGTAGTCGGTGAACAACATGCCTTCGTTGGCGATGCGGTCGATGTTCGGGGTCTTGTAGCCGACGACGCCTTTCATGTAGGCGCTGAGGTTGGTGATGCCAACATCGTCGCCGAAGATCACGAGGATGTTCGGCTTGTCCTGGCCCGGCGCTGGTTGCGCCTGCTGAGGTGGCGACGCTTGCTGCGCTGAAACCGTCGCGGTTCCCATGGCAGTTACCATTATGACTGATATTAAGCGAAGGCGAATCAACGAATTGACAGCTCTCATGCTACCTCCCTCAGGCCCTTGCAGCCTGACACGGACACGTTGGGTTCTTAAGCATAGCAACGATTTCTCGCAGCCGAATCATTCTAAAATACCACGCGATGAACGATGCAATTTTTGCTGATTAGGCGATCGGAGCGATCGCGCGATGTGCGGTGTTGGCAGGAAACTGTTCGCCAATACTACAGCTGTAGAAAATCGCTCAAAGTCAATTCTATTAGAGATTTCCCACAGTTACCACAAAATATAGGGATATGGAGTTTACACTCAAAGCGCTGGCTTATTTGAAGTCATAACCGAAAGTGAACATCAAACCTGCGCCACCAAGAGCGTCAAGCTGTACGCTGAAATTTTCGTACTTATAGCCCAGACCCGGCACGATACCGGGCGCTACCCCATTATGATTGAATGGAATTTTATCTTCGTAGGGTTCCTTGTAACCCAACAGCAGGCCGCCGGTCAGCTTGAAATACAGACTCTTGAAGATGTCCTGATCGCTGATGAAGTCCAGCGACCAGACCTTTCCTCCATAGATGTACTCGCATTTCTGATTAAAGCTGTTGTTGAAATAGGCCGCTCCCAGCAACCATCGTTGGGGAGATTGCCATTCGAGGCCGACCAACCAGGAAAATTTCGCGTGATCGGGACTGTAGCTGTAGTGAATGGCGCCAGGGGCCACTTGTAACATCAACGAATCGCCCGGCATGAAAATGTCCGCTCGCGCGCTACCTGTAGTCAGCAGAGCGAACGCCATGATCCAGGGCATCCGACGAAGCCCGATAGAGCGAAGCAGTCTTGAACATATCGAACTGAAGGCCATGGCGCACCTGACAGGCTCATCTGCGGAAGGACAGGGATCGAGGACAGTTGGAAGCCGCGCGATTATGCGTGATTAGCGACCTGTTTTCCAAGACTTACCGCTTTGTTGCCCTGTTCGGTCAAGCTGACCGGCCATCACCGCATCCGACGATGCACGGTTGTAGACGGTGATTTATCTTATCCTCTGAGGAAAGCCGAACTCGACTTACGGCGCCCTGATCGCTTGTTCCACGACATGAGCTCATTCCATGGATACTGAAGACACTTTGGAATTACAGATCAACGAGCACCTCCATGATCCCATGCCTGCGCAAACCACGCTCACGCTCCCGTTTGAGCTGCGCCAGAAAAGCCGCTTACGAGCGCGCCTGGACGATGGGCGGGACGTAGGGCTGTTTCTGGCGCGCGGTACGGTGTTGCGCCATGGCGACTGTCTGCGCACCACCTGCGGGCTGGTGGTCGAAGTGCACGCCGCCTCCGAAACGGTTTCGACCGCTCGGACCGAGGACGCGCTGCTGCTGGCGCGAGCGGCCTACCATCTTGGCAACCGCCATGTCGCTCTGCAGGTCGGTCCCGGCTGGTTGCGCTATCTGCATGATCACGTGCTGGACCGCATGGTGCAGGAACTGGGGTTGACGCTGAGCAGCGAGCAAGCCCCGTTCGAGCCGGAAACCGGCGCTTACGGCGGCGGTGGCCATCACCACCACCCTCACGCCGATGACGCTTGACCCCACCGCCCTGCCCCGCCTGCTGCAGCTGTGCAGCCCGGCCTTGCCAGTGGGAGCCTATGCCTATTCCCAGGGGCTGGAAAACGCAGTGGAACGGGGCTGGGTCCGCGACGAGGCCAGCGCGGGACAGTGGATTCTGGGGCTGCTGGATCACACGCTGCGCTGGCTGGACCTGCCGATGTTCGCTCGACTGTACGCAGCCTGGGGCGAAGATGATCCAACGGCACTCCGGCGTTGGAACGCCCGCCTGTACGCCGCACGCGAGGCGATGGAATTGCAGGACGAGGATCGCCATCTCGGCGCAGCGCTGGCCCGCTTGCTGGCCGATCTGGGCATGGCCGAGGCGGAACCGTGGCGCAGTCAATCGCGGGTCTGTTTCGCCACCCTGTTCAGCCTGGCGGCGGCGCGCTGGCGTATCCCCCTGCGGGAAGCGGCCACCGGCTATGCCTGGACCTGGACCGAAAACCAGGTCACCGCCGCCACCCGGCTGATTCCGCTGGGCCAGACCGCCAGCCAGCGGCTGCTGGTCGCCGCTGGCCCGATCATCACCACGACGGTGGATGCGGGCCTGACGCTGCCGGACGACGAGATCGGCGCGGCTGCGCCAGGGCTGGCTCTGGCCGGCGCGTTGCACGAGACGCAATATTCGCGGCTGTTTCGATCCTGAAATCCGCTGGCATACCGGTTGCTATCGGATGCCTACTTCAATTCCCACCGCAATAGGCCATTCTCCATGAACAAATCTCCACTGCGCGTCGGCGTGGGCGGGCCGGTCGGCTCCGGCAAGACCGCCCTGGTCGAAGCCCTGTGCAAAACCCTGCGCGCGCGTTATCAGATCGCCGTCGTCACCAACGACATCTATACCTATGAAGACGCTCAGTTCCTGACCCGCGCCCAAGCGCTGGAGCCGGAACGGATCGTCGGCGTGGAAACCGGTGGTTGTCCTCACACCGCCATCCGCGAAGACGCCTCGATCAACCTGGCGGCGGTCGCGCAACTGTGCCAGCGGTTTCCCACACTCGACCTGGTGCTGGTGGAATCGGGCGGCGACAACCTCAGCGCTACCTTCAGCCCGGAACTGTCCGATCTGACCCTCTACGTCATCGATGTCGCCGCTGGCGACAAGATTCCCCGCAAAGGGGGTCCCGGCATCACCCGTTCCGACCTATTGGTGATCAACAAGATCGATCTTGCGCCCCATGTTGGTGCATCACTGGAGGTCATGGAGCGCGACGCCCAACGAATGCGGGGCGAACGACCGTTCGTCTTCACCAATCTCAAGACTGGGCAAGGGCTGGATCAGGTTGTCGCCTTCATCGTCGCGCAAGGCATGCTGGACGCTGGCAAATAAGCTAACCAGCCATGCCCCTTTTTCGAGCGCCGCAACGGCTCGATCCTGCCTCATGCAACGCCCTACCCGGTGACAGATTGCACCATAAATAAGCACAGCGCTGATCATTCCGACGCACCAGCCATGCCAACCTGCTCATAAATATGGATATAATGGCTTGGCATAATCCTTGATTAAATCGCTCTCCAGGCCCGCGCCCAAGCAAGCGGGCTGGTCCATAACGACGTGAGGGCTAATCGAGGTCTACCTATGATTAAAAACCTGCCGAAATTCCTCCGGGGTGCACTGTTGACGGGCGCGCTAGCGCTGGGCGCCACCCTGGCCCACGCCGCTGACACCATCAAGGTTGGCGTCCTGCATTCGCTGTCCGGCACCATGGCCATCAGCGAAACCACGCTCAAGGACACCGTCCTGATGCTGATAGACGCTCAGAACAAGAAAGGCGGCCTGCTGGGCAAGAAACTGGAACCCGTGGTCGTAGACCCAGCGTCGAACTGGCCGCTGTTCGCCGAAAAGGCGCGCGAACTGCTGCAGAAGGACAAGGTCGCGGTGGTGTTCGGCTGCTGGACCTCGGTCTCGCGCAAATCGGTATTGCCGGTGTTCGAAGAGCTGAACGGCATCCTGTTCTATCCGGTGCAGTACGAGGGCGAGGAATCGTCCCGCAACGTGTTCTACACCGGCGCCGCGCCCAATCAGCAGGCGATTCCGGCCGTCGACTATCTGATGAATGATCTGGGCGTCAAGCGCTGGGTGCTGGAAGGCACCGACTACGTGTATCCGCGCACCACCAACAAGATCCTGGAAGCCTATCTGAAGTCCAAGGGCGTCAAGGATGAAGACATCATGATCAACTACACGCCGTTCGGTTTCTCCGACTGGCAGAGCGAAGTGGCGAAGATCAAGCAGTTTGGCTCGGCCGGCAAGAAGACCGCCGTGGTCTCGACCATCAACGGCGACGCCAACGTGCCGTTCTACAAGGAACTGGGTAACCAGGGCCTCTCCGCCAAGGACATCCCCGTGGTCGCCTTCTCGGTCGGCGAGGAAGAACTGTCCGGCATCGACACCAAGCCGCTGGTCGGGCATCTGGCCGCCTGGAACTACTTCGAGAGCATCAAGAATCCAGCCAACGACGCCTTCATCAAGGAATGGCATGCCTTCATCAAGGATCCGAAGCGGGTCACCAACGACCCGATGGAAGCCACCTACATCGGCTTCAACATGTGGGTAAAGGCGGTGGAAAAGGCCAAGACCACCGATCCAGACAAGGTGATCGACGCCATGGTCGGGATCGAAACCCCCAACCTGACCGGCGGCACCGCCAAGATGCTGCCTAACCACCATCTGACCAAACCGGTGTACATCGGCGAAATCCAGGCCGACGGCCAGTTCGACGTGGTGTGGAAGACCAAGGGCCTAGTGCCGGGCGACGCCTGGTCCGACTTCCTGCCGGGGAGCAAGGACATCACCGCCGACTGGGTCACCCTCAAGTGCGGCAACTACAACACCGTCACCAAGAAATGCTCCGGGCAGAACTTCAAATAAGCTGATCGGTATGGTCTCACGCTCCGCCCGGTGCGTGCTCCCCTCTCCCCACCCGGAGAGGGGCTAGAAACACCCAGCGGAGTTCTTCATGTCCTGCACGGGAGATCCTCCCTCATGCCATCCTGCATCCCTGTTCGCGCCTGGCTGGCCGCCTGCATGCTGGCGCTGGCGGCGCTCTGCGGCTCGCCGGCGGCGTATGCCGGCGACGACGAGCTGAGCGCCACACTCATCCAATTCCGGGATGCCGATTTCGACGGCAAAACCGAACTGGTCGAAAAACTGGTGGTTCTCGACAACCCACGAGTCGCCGTCATCCTCAATGCGCTGTCCGACAGCCGCCTGTATTTCCAGGAAGATCCGGGCCGGGTCGTCATCGGTCTGGGCGATGGATCGGAAATCACCATCGAAGATGCCGTGACCGGCGCAGCGCTCGGCCAGGTCGGCAAGCGCGATCTGGACCGCATCACCGCCAACAACCGCCTGCGCAGCCTGATCGAGGATCGGCTGGCCAGCCTGGGCCTGAGCAGCGCCGATCCGAGCCAGCGCCGGGCCGCCATCGATGTGTTCCTACGCAATCCTGACCCGGCCGGCGTACCGCGTCTGCAAGCCCGGCTGGCAGTGGAAACCGACGCGAAGACCCGACAATTGCTGACGGTGGCGCTCGCCCTGGCCGATCTGGCCAATCCAGATGCCACCGTCCGCGCCAAGGCCGCCACCGATCTGGGCGGCCAGTTGCAACCCGAGATTCGCGGTCGCCTGGCCAAGGCAGCGACCGAGGACAGCGACCCCGCCGTGCGCGAAGCGGCCCAACGCGCCCTGAGCCACACCCAGTTCCGCCTGCAGATGCTAGGTTGGGCGGAAACCCTGTTCTTCGGCCTGTCGCTGGGTTCGGTGCTGATCCTGGCCGCCATCGGTCTGGCGGTGACCTTCGGCGTGATGGGCGTGATCAACATGGCCCACGGTGAATTGATGATGCTGGGCGCTTACACCACCTGGCTGGTGCAGCAATGGCTGCCGGTCAACTGGTCGCTACCAGTGGCGGTACCGCTGGCCTTCCTGGTCACCGCTCTGGTCGGCATCGCCATCGAACGCGGGGTCATCCGTTTTCTCTACGGTCGGCCGCTGGAAACCTTGCTGGCCACTTTCGGCATCAGCCTGATCTTGCAACAGGCGGTTCGAACTATTTTCTCGCCGCTGAATCGCTCGGTCTCCGCCCCGGACTGGATGAGCGGAACCTTCGCCATCGGTCCGCTGGAAGTGACCATGAACCGCCTCGTCATCCTGGGTTTCTGCATTGCCGTATTCGCCCTGCTGTGGCTGGCGCTGCAACGCACCCGGCTCGGCCTGGAAGTGCGGGCGGTATCGCAGAATCGGGCCATGGCTCGGGCCATGGGGGTGCCCTCGGCTCGCGTCGATGCCCTCACCTTCGGCCTGGGCAGCGGCGTGGCCGGCGTGGCCGGGGTCGCCCTGTCGCAACTGACCAACGTCGGCCCCAACCTGGGCCAGAGCTACATCGTCGATTCGTTCATGGTGGTGGTGTTCGGCGGGGTCGGCAATCTCTGGGGCACACTGGTCGCCGGTCTCTCGCTCGGCGTCGCCAACAAGGTGCTGGAACCCTGGACCGGCGCGGTGCTGGCCAAGATCGTGGTGCTGGTGTTCCTGATTCTGTTCATCCAGAAACGCCCGCGCGGCTTGTTCCCACAGCGCGGCCGGGCCGCAGAGGTCTAAGTCATGCTCATTCCTCGCTGGCTACTTTCCGACCGGGCCGGGCTGGTGCTGCTGGCCGTGCTGGCCATCCTCGGCATAGGCGTCCCGATCCTCAGCCTGTGGACCCCGCCGGACCATCCGCTACACCTGAGCGCGTATACCGTAACCCTGCTCGGCAAATATCTCTGCTACGCCCTGCTGGCGGTCGCCGTCGATCTGGTGTGGGGCTACATGGGCATTCTCAGTCTGGGCCACGCCGCGTTCTTCGCTCTTGGCGGTTACTGCTTCGGCATGTATCTGATGCGCCAGATCGGGACGCGCGGAGTCTACGGCGATCCGGTACTGCCAGACTTCATGGTGTTCCTCAACTGGAAGGAACTGCCCTGGTACTGGTACGGCTTCGACCATTTCAGTTTTGCGCTGCTGATGGTGCTGGTGGTTCCCGGCCTGTTGGCCTTCGTGTTCGGATGGTTCGCCTTCCGCTCGCGGGTGTCGGGGGTCTATCTGTCGATCATCACCCAGGCGCTGACCTACGCCCTGATGCTGGCCTTCTTCCGCAACGAAATGGGCTTCGGTGGCAACAATGGTTTGACCGACTTCAAGGATGTACTGGGCTATCCAATCCACGATGACGGGACCCGCATCGTACTGTTCATCCTGTCGATTCTGGCGCTGGCCGGCGGTTACCTGTTGTGCCGCTGGCTGGTCTCGACCCGGATGGGACGGGTGCTGGTGGCGATTCGCGACGCCGAGGATCGCGCTCGCTTCCTCGGCTATCGGGTGGAACAGGTCAAGGTGCTGGTCTTCACCCTGTCGGCCATGCTGGCTGGCATCGCCGGGGCGCTGTACGTGCCGCAGGTCGGCATCATCAATCCGGGTGAATTCGCGCCGATCAACTCGATCGAGGCGGTGATCTGGGTCGCGGTCGGCGGTCGGGGCACCCTGGTCGGCGCGGTGGTCGGCGCGGTGCTGATCAACTATGCCAAGAGCTGGTTGACCGGCGCTCTGCCCGAGGTATGGCTGTTCGCCCTGGGCGGACTGTTCGTGGCCGTCACGCTGTTGCTGCCACGGGGTTTGATCGGCTTGTTACGGCCGCGGGAAACGACGACATGAGCGAACTGATCTCCGATCTCGACGGCGGTGGGCTCAGCCTGCCCCAGAAACCGGTCGATACCCGCCACGGTATCCTGCTGTATCTGGAAGAGGTGACCGTCAGCTTCGATGGCTTCAAGGCCATCGACAACCTGTCGCTGTACATCGGCGATGGCGAACTGCGCTGCATCATCGGCCCCAACGGCGCTGGCAAAACCACCATGATGGACATTATCACCGGCAAGACCAAACCGGATTCCGGACGGGTTTTCTTCGGCCAGAACATCGACCTGCTCAAACTGGACGAGCCGGCGATCGCCCGAATCGGCATCGGCCGCAAGTTCCAGCGCCCGACCGTGATCGAGCCGCTGACCGTGATCGAAAACCTGGAACTGGCCATGTCCGGGGCCAAGCGCCTGCGAGGACTGATGACGACCCGCCTGAACAGCGAGGAGCGCGATCGCATCGCGGCGGTGTTGGAGCGCATCGGTTTGAGCGAGCACGGCGGGCGGCTGGCCGGCATCCTGGCCCATGGCCAGAAGCAATGGCTGGAAATCGGCATGCTGCTGATGCAAGAGCCCCGCCTGCTGCTGGTCGACGAACCGGTGGCCGGCATGACCCCGGCCGAAATGGATCGCACTGCCGAACTGCTGCGTTCGCTGGCTGGCAGCCATTCGGTGGTGGTGGTGGAACACGATATGGGCTTCGTCCGCTCCATCGCCGACTACGTCACGGTCTTGCACCAGGGCCGGGTACTGGCCGAAGGACAGCTGGAAGATCTGCAAATCGACCCCACGGTCATTGAAGTCTATCTGGGAGCCGGCGATGCTTACCATTGAGGGTTTGAATCAGTATTACGGCGAATCCCACACTTTATGGGATCTCGATCTGGAAGCGTCGGAAGGGGTGGTGACCTGCCTGATGGGGCGCAACGGCGTGGGCAAGACCACGCTGCTGAAATGCATCATGGGCCTGTTGCCGGTCCGCAGCGGCCGGCTGATGTTCGCCGGCCAGGAGCTGCACCGGTTGCCGGCCGAGCGGCGCGCACCGCTCGGCATCGGCTACGTTCCGCAGGGCCGGCAAATCTTCCCACTGCTGACCGTCGAGGAAAATCTGAGAATCGGTCTGGCGGCCAATCCGCGCCGGCCACGACAGGTGCCGGAATTCATCTTCGAACTGTTCCCGGTGCTCAAGACCATGCTCAAGCGACGCGGCGGCGATCTGTCTGGCGGCCAACAGCAGCAGTTGGCGATCGGCCGCGCCCTGGCGCTGGAGCCCCGCATGTTGATTCTCGACGAACCGACCGAGGGCATTCAGCCCAATGTCGTGCGGGAAATCGGCCGCGTCATCCGCCGACTGAACCAGCAACAGGAAGAACAGGCCCGCGAGCAGGCCGCCATCGTGCAGGAAATCGGCGTAGCGGTCAGCCGGTTACGCCAGGAACAGGGCATGACCGTGCTGCTGGTGGAGCAGAAACTACCCTTCGCCCGCTGGGTCGCCCAGCAGTTCTGCATCGTCGACAAGGGCCGGACGGTCGCCAGCGGAGCGATGACCAGTCTGAACGACGAACTGGTGCGACAATACCTGACCGTGTGAAACGCTCGCTATCCCCCTTCGGCAAAGTCGGCTAAACTTGAGGTATCATTTACGAATACCAGTCGATCGACGTGCCAGGATACGGGCAGCGCTCCCGTCGAACCGTTCATCCGACGAGGAACCGTTCCATGCAAGACCAGGATCTTCCTAGAGGAATCAAAAGCTTCGGACTCTTCAGCCGCGGTCCGCACTACCCGTCAAGCGGTATTGCTGGCTTGCTTTTGTCCCGTCCACGTCGGCATTCATCCCCAGGTCATGCAGGTGATGGCTAAGCGGCCGCGCCATACGAGCCAGCGTCGCCCATAGCGCTCCGATCGGCCCTGCACGGTCCGATGGCCCAAACCCCGTTTCCATCCACAGGCACCGTGTTCGCCCTCATGCAAGACCACCATCGTTCTCCGCGCCCCTTCATCCGCCAGGAAGGGGGAAACGCCGTCGGCGTGACCTGCCCTCCTGGCCACCGTGGCGCGGCGATGGTTTTGCCCATGGAGACCCTTCATGATTGAAGCCTCTGCCGTCTCCCGGGAGCTTCCCGCCAAACCCAACGACAAAACCGTACTGAGCCATTACTCGGTCACCGACTCCGGCTACGACGAGATGTATTCGGCGCCTGGCGAGTTGCGTCCGCACTGGCGCCACATGGCGCGGTTCCTGGAGGAAACCGGCAGCGAAGAACTGGCTCGCCGTCAAGCCGAGATCCAGCGGCTACTGCAGTCGGACGGCGTCACGTACAACACTTACGACGACCCGCACGAATCGCAGCGCTACTGGTCCCTGGACCCTATCCCACTGTTGATGACCGGCGAGGAATGGAGCACCCTGGCCGCTGGGCTGGAACAACGTTCGCGCCTGCTCAACGCCCTGCTGGCCGACCTGTACGGCCCGCGGCTCACGATCCGCCATGGTTGGCTACCGCCGCAACTGATCCATGCCCATCCCGGTTTTCTGCCGCCCTGCCACCAATCGCTGCCGGCCGGCGGTCGCTGGCTGATCTTTCACGGGGTGGATCTGGCCCGTGGCCCCGATGGCGTATTCCGCGTCTACGGCGACCGGAGCCAGTCTCCATCCGGAGCAGGCTACACCCTGGAAAACCGCATCACCCTGGCCCGGGCGATGCCCTTGCTGTATCGTGATGCCCCGCTGCGGCGTCTGGCCAGTTTTCTCGAAGCCGAGCGGACCACCCTGGCCGGCATGGCGCGGCACAATCCCGAAAATCCGCATGTGGTGCTGCTGACTCCCGGTCCCAACAGCCCGGTCTATTTCGAACACGCCTATCTGGCCAACTACCTGTCGCTGAGCCTGGTTGAAGGTGAGGATCTGGTGGTGCGCGACGGTCGGGTCTGGCTGAAAACCCTCGGCGGGCTGCGGCCGGTGGATGTCATCCTGCGGCGGGTACTCGATGCTTTCTGCGACCCATTGGAGCTGCGCGGCGATTCTCTGCTTGGCGTTCCCGGCCTGCTGCAGGCAGCCCGCGGCGGCCATGTGGTCATCGCCAACGCGCTAGGCAGCAGTCTGATCGAAAACCCCGGTCTGGCGACTTTCCTGCCCCTGCTATGCCGACACTTGCTGGGCGAAGATCTCAAGTTGCACTCGCTGCCGACCTGGTGGTGCGGTCAGGCCAGCGACCTGAGTCATGTGCTGGCGCATCTGGATACGCTGGTGGTGCGCTCGATCCTGCCGGGCGGCCCGTACTGGGAAGGCCAGCAGCTGGACACGGCTGCCCGCGCCCTGCTTACCGAGCGCATCCGGGCCAAACCGCATCTGTTCGTAGCGCAGGCGCCCTCGGCCCTGTCGACCGCGCCGGTGCTGGAAGACGGCCGGCTGGTACCGCGGCCGGTGATGTTGCGCGGCTTCGTGGTGGCCGAGAACCATGGCTACCGGGTCATGCCCGGCGGCTTGGCGCGGATCTCGTCGGGATTGGACACCTTGCAGCTCGCTTTGCAAAAAGGCGGTATCAGCAAGGATTGGTGGGTCATGGCCCCGACGCCCCAACGCCATGTCAGCCTGCTGCGTCAGGCCCACGGCCCCATCGTCGTCACCCGCGACGGTAGCGATCTGCCCAGTCGACTGGCCGATAACCTGTTCTGGCTGGGCCGCTACAGCGAGCGGCTCGACAGCACTACCCGCCTGTTGCGGGAAGCGCTCGGACGGTTGCTGGAATGGGAGCAGGACAACACCGACGAGCGCTGTCTCGACGATCTGTTCCAGGCCCTGGAAATCACGGTGCCGCCAGTGGCGGAATCGCCCCGTGCGCGCTTCTTCGCGCTGCGTCAGCCGTTGCTGGATCTGGTGCTGGGATCGACCCATCCAGGCAGCCTGCAAGCCATCTTCGGCGGAATGTCGCGCACCGGTCGGGCGGTTCGCAATCATTTGGGCGATGACAGCTGGCGTCTGCTGAATCGCCTGCAACACTGGATCCAGGAGCCCTCGCCCAACATGGGCGCTCGCCAGGCGCGCGAGCTGCTGGAAGAGGAATTGATGGTGCTGACGGCCTTTTGCGGGCTCAACAACGAAACCATGCCGCATCATCAGGGCTGGCTGTTCTTCGACATCGGCCGCTATCTGGAGCGGGTGCTGCACACTCTGAATCTGTTCAAGCTGGCCTTCATCACCGCTCGCCATCCCGGCGTCCCGCTGTGGGAAGTGGTGTTGACCATCACCGACAACCTGACAGCCTACCGCCGCCGCTATCGCTCCGCGCTGCATCCAACGGCGATCATCGACCTGCTGCTGTTCGACGAAGGCAACCCCCGTTCGGTCGGCTATCAGTTGCGGCGCTTGCAACGAAACATCGGCCGCCTGCAACAGCCGAAGAATTCACCCTATCGCAGCGCCGAAGAACGGTTGATCCTGCAGGCCACGACCACCCTGCAGCTGGCCGACATCAAGGCCCTGGCCACCCTGTCGCATGACAGCACTCGCTCCAGCGCCGAGCTGTCCCGGTTGCTGGACGATGTGCAAGAGCCGGTGTTGACCCTGTCCGACGCCATCACTCACAGCCACTTCAGCCACGCTGAAGTGCCTCAACAGCTCATTACCATGCAACCATGAGGTACACCATCACCCATCGGACCCTGTACCAGTACAGCAGCGGCGTGGTGCTGTGCCACAACGAAGCGCGCCTGCTGCCCCGGGAAACGCCCTGGCAATTGTGTCGGCCCAGTCAGATTCGCATCCGGCCGCGCCCGGCGCTCTCTCTCGAACGGCAGGATTTCTTCGGCAACCGGGTGCTGTACTTCGCCATCCAGGATGTGCACTACCGATTGGAAGTGACGGTCGCCACCGAGGTACGGGTGCTGAACGAGCGGCCATTCGACGAAACCAGTTCGTCGCCGCCCTGGGAACAGGCCCGCCAGGCATTGTGGGAAAGCCTGGACCCGGAAATCATCGAAGCGCGCACGCTGGCGCTGGACTCGCCGTTCGTGAAAACCCGACCGGCATTCCTTGCCTACGCCGAGCCCAGTTTCCCGCCCGGCCGCCCCCTGCTAGAAGCCGTGGCGGATCTGAACCAGCGGATTTACCGGGAATTCAAATACGATCCGCACTTCACCACGGTCGCCACACCGCTCGACGAAGTGTTGAGCGAGCGGCGCGGCGTCTGCCAGGATTTCGCCCATCTGGCCATCGCCTGCCTGCGGGCGTTGGGACTGGCGGCCCGTTACGTCAGCGGCTATCTGGAAACGTTGCCGCCACCGGGCCAGGCCCGACTGGTCGGGGCCGATGCATCACACGCCTGGCTGGCGGTGTATGTACCGGGTATTGGTTGGGCCGAATTCGACCCGACCAACAACTGCATGCCCCGCGAGAAACACGTCACGCTGGCCTGGGGACGAGACTACGGCGATGTCGCTCCGCTGCGCGGCGTGATGACCGGTGGGGGTTCGCACGCGCTGAAAGTCGCGGTGGATGTCGAGCCCAATCCGGAGCCGTTCAAGAGCTGATCGCTCAGATCCGTACCGCCAACACGTCGCAGGGCGCGCCGTGCAGTACGGCGTTGGCGGTCGATCCCAGCAACAGCGCCAAGCCATGGCGACCATGGCTGCCCACCACGATCAGATCGGCGCCATGATCTTTGACGGCGCCGAGAATGCCTTCCTTGGTGGACGGCGCGTTGACCACCCATTTGTCGGCGGCGTCCAGACCAAGGCGTTGCGCCAGCTGGCCCAGCGCCACCCGCGCTTCCTGCAGCAGGGCTTCGTCGGGCAACTCCGGCAACACCGGCAATAGCTCGTAGCCGCCGCCCAAGCTGATGTTCACATCTTCGACCACGTGAATCAGGCTCAGGCGCGCGCCATATTTCTGCGCAATGTCCTTGGCGCGTTCACCCACCCGCGGCGCGTCGTCGGAAAGATCGGTCGCGAACAACACATGTTGGTAAGCCATGTCATGCCCTCCTAGACAACTGTCGAAACGGACCCAGCCCAAACCCCACTCCCGACTGTCACCGAGCGGGCTCCCGCACGGCTCACTGCGCAGCCGCATCCAGCAGGGCCTGCAGGAACTCGCGGGTTTCCTGACGGGCCGGATCGTTGGCCGGCAGACGCTTCTGCGATTCGCGCAAGGCGCTGACCCCAAGCCGCACCTGCACCAGGCCGAGATTGTGTAGGGTGCGGGCATCGTCGTGACGGCGCAAGGCTTCGCGGTAGGCGCGTTCCGCCGAGTCCAGCCGGCCCTGTTCCGCATAGAGATTGCCCAACTGGAACCAGGGGCCGGCCTCCTTGGGCTTCAGCCGGGTCAATTGCAAATAATACCCCTCCGCCACATCCCAGCGTCCGGTTTCGTAGGCTTGACGGGCGCGTTCTTCGATAAAAGCCGGGCTGGGCGGTGCAACAGGGGTCGCAGGCATACTGGGCGAGTGCGCCGCCGCTGGAGCGGCGTCCTCGACCGGCGGTCGGCTGGCCGGCCCGGTCACGCCCGTCCTGTTCTCATCCAGGGCAGCGCACGCGCTCAAAACCGCGCCACAGCCCACGATCAGCGCCGCCCGCTTCATGTACTTCACCCGCCGTTGGGCGATCCACTCGCGACGCCGTAGCGCCGGACCACGTAATCGTCCACGATCCGCTGAAAATCGGCGGCGATGCTGTCGCCCTTGAGCGTCACGGTTTTCTCGCCATCCACATAGACCGGCGCGACCGGAATCTCACCGGTGCCGGGCAAGCTGATGCCGATATGAGCCTGCTTGCTCTCGCCGGGACCGTTGACCACACAGCCCATCACCGCCACTTTCAAACCCTCGACACCGGGATAACGCTGCCGCCAGACCGGCATCTGCTCGCGTAGATAGTGCTGGATCTGCTGAGCCAGACGTTGGAAATAGTCGCTGCTGGTGCGCCCACAGCCGGGGCAGGCCACCACCGCCGGGGTAAAGGACCGCAAACCCATCGACTGCAGGATTTCCTGGGCGACGATGACTTCCTGGCTGCGACTGCCACCCGGTTCGGGAGTGAGCGAAACCCGGATGGTGTCGCCGATGCCCTCCTGCAACAGCACAGCCAGCGCAGCGGTGGAGGCGACGATGCCTTTGCTACCCATGCCGGCCTCGGTCAGACCCAGATGCAGCGGGTAATCGCAACGCACCGCCAGCTTGCGATAGACCGCGATCAGATCCTGCACCCCGCTCATCTTGACCGACAGGATGATGCGGTCATGGCCCAGACCGATCTCCTCGGCCCGCTGCGCGCTGTCCAGCGCCGAGCGAATCATCGCCTCGTGCATCACTTCGACCGCCGACTGGGGCTCCGGCAGACCGGCGTTCTCATCCATCAGCCGCGCCGCCAGTTCCTGATCGAGGCTGCCCCAGTTCACCCCGATGCGCACCGGCTTGTCATGGCGACAGGCGATTTCGACGATGGTGGCGAACTGCTCGTCCCTTTTGCGACCCCGACCAACATTGCCGGGGTTAATGCGGTATTTGTCCAGCAACTCGGCACAGACTGGGTACTTGGTCAACAGCCGGTGGCCATTGAAATGGAAATCGCCGATCAACGGCACGTCGATGCCCTGCGCTGCCAGCCGCTCGCGGATATCCGGCACGGCAGCGGCAGCGGCCTCGTCGTTGACGGTGATCCGCACCAGCTCCGAACCGGCCCGCGCCAACTCCGCCACTTGCTGGGCGGTCGCGGAGGCATCGCCGGTATCGGTATTGGTCATGGACTGCACGACGATGGGCGCATCGCCGCCGAGGGTGACAGCGCCAATGCGAACGGCGCTGCGGGGACAGCGTGGGACGGGGCAATGGGGACGGGTCATGGTCTCACCTGGCGACGCTCACAGCGAGCGTCAGATCATCAATTCAGCGTAAGAACTCGCGGCTGATGGCGCGAAAACGGTCGGTGCCAGCGCGCTGCAGCCATTCGAAAATCACCATCTCGCGGCTGACGATGCGCACTCCTTCGGCTCGCATCCGCGCCAGCGCCAGTTCCAGGTCGCGCGGCGAGCGGGAGGATACGGCGTCGGCCACCAGATACACTTCCTTGCCGGTCGCCTGCAGTCCGAGGGCGGTCTGCAACACGCAGACATGCGCTTCGACCCCGACCAGCACGATCTGATCGCGGCCAAGAGCATCGATCCGCTGCATGCATTCCCGCTCGGCAGTGCAGGAAAAATGCGTCTTGGTCGCAAACGCATCGGCTGGCAACCTGTCGCGCAACGCCGCCACCGTAGGGCCCAGGCCCTGAGGGTACTGCTCCGACGCCAGCACCGGCACCTCCAGGCGCTGAGCGATGCGCACCAAATCGATCGCGTTGGCGATCACGGCATCGGCCTGGTGAATCGCCGGCATCAGGCGTTCCTGAAAATCCACCACCAGCAGACCGGAAGTCTCAGCTCTCATCAACATCGCAGGTTTCCTCGCTTCGCTGCCACGGGCAGAGACCGCGTTACGGCGCGATCAAGGTAATATCCTCGTTGGGATTGCTGCCCTTCACCACTTGGGTCTGTAGTCCTTGCCAGGCCGACTCCAGCAGATCAGCCGGCGCACGGGTCTGCGGATCGTCCATGGCGAAGGTGAACAGGCTCATGCGCGGCTCCAGTTTCTGCAGGCTGACGCTGCCCACCCAAATCGGCAGGTCATTCCCCTGCAGCCGCGCGCCGACATCCCAGAGCCGCAGCAACCACCGGCTGTCGGGATCAGCGCCATAACGCACCATGGTCAGGTCGTCCTCGCTGCCGTCATGGATCTGCGGCAACACCGGCAATTCCGACAAGGTCACTTGTGGGCTCAAGCAGAGCAGCATACCGCGCCAGCTCAGCGGCGGCGACGGTTGCCAACCGGACGCCATCAGTCGCGCCTCCACATCCTGCCGGGAGCCCGCCCACTGCAGCACGAAATCCTGCCGACGGTTGCCGCGAAAATCCATTCGCTGCTGGGGCAGACTCCGCCAGCCGCCCTGCCACCATTGCGCTTGCAATTGCACTTCCAGCGCTATCTTCGGCTGGTAGCGTTGCAAATCGCTGCGATAGTCGACGCTGACGTGCAACAGATCGGTCGCCAATAGAGCGATCGCGCTACACACCAACAGACCGCGCCAGCGCAAGGCCCGAGTGGTCGAGTGCCGATTGTAGGCCAACCCCAGAGCCGCCACCCAGATCAACCCCAGACACAGCCCGGCCAGGGTATCGGTCAACCAGTGGATGCCCAGATAAAGGCGGGCGAAGGCGATCGGCACGATCACGAAGGCGGCGGCCAGATAGGCCAGCCAGCGGCGCTTCGGCGACAGCTCGCGGGCGATCAACACCGCCAGGAACCCGAACACCAGGGTACTGAAGGTCGCGTGCACCGAAGGGAACGACGAGTCCAGAACGCCCTGCGACATATCGGCCAGGCTGGAAACCGGCAGCAGGCGCTTGAACAGCAGGCTGGTCATCATTCCAAAGCCCAGCACCGCCAGCCAGTGCCAAGCCGCCGATGGGTTGCGCTGCCAAATCAGCCAGCCGAACACCACCAGGCTCAGCGGCAGGATGACCTGATAATCGCCCAGTTCGGCGGTGAACACCATCAGGGCGTCGGACCAGGGCAGGCGCAATTCCTGGAAGAAGTGGTAGAGACTGAGATCGAGGCCGCTGGGCAATTGCTGGCCGGCGGCGCTCAGGCTCAGGCTGATCAACACCAAGCTGCCCAGCAACAACACTGCCAGGGTCGCCAGTCCACGCACCTCGCCTTTCTCGGGGTCCAACAACGAGGCGCTGATGGGGCCGATGAAGCGTCGTCCCTGGCTCCAGCGACAAAAGCGCGGCAACCAGTCGGTGGCATGGGTTTGGAACAGTCGGGCCAGATGTTGCACCAGCCAGGTGGTCACCCACAGCAGGGCGACGATGATCACGATCAGCACCGCCAATCGCCCCGCCACCCGCGATGCGATATCCAGCGAAGCGCCGAAAGCCATGCCAGGCAACAGGTAGACCGGGGCCCACAGTACCCCCGAGATGACGTTGGCGACCATGAAATGGCGCCAGCTCATGTCCATCATGCCCGCCACGGTCGGGATGGTGCCGCGCACCGGGCCGAAGAAGCGCCCGAACAGTACGCCTTTGCCACCGTGCTTGCGGAAAAAATCCTCGCTGCGGGCGATCAGTTCGGGGTGCCTGGTGAACGGCCAGACGCGGCGGACGCGCTGGTGAAACACTCGACCGATCCAGAAACTGATGGCATCACCGACAATGGCGCCCCACGTCGACCACCAATAGGCCGGCCAGAACTCCACATGACCCAGGCCGATCAGAGTTCCCAAGGTGAACATGATCAGCGCGCCGGGGATGATCACGCCGATGATGGTCAGCGATTCCGCTGCCGCCGAAGCGAATATGACGAAACTCATCCAGCCCGGATGGGCGGTCACCCAGGCAAACAGGGCATTGACGAATTCGGACTGCATGGCAGGCTCTGTGGTGAGCGGAGATATGCGGGTGGATTTGGATCCGCGCGCGCCGGGATTATGGTTGCGAACGGCGCTTTATGCCACAGAAGTTTGCAACTTTACCACCTCAAGACGACATCGACCGCGCTGGTGGCTTGCTGCCGCACCGGACATGCCCGGCTCTGGTCAGCTCTGGATGCAGATCAGCGGCTCCGGCCAAGCGGCCTGCCTGCACGCCCGCCTTGCCCGATCGCATCCGTCACCGCGCTGTCGCCTTTTCACTACGCGGCGCTCCCTCGCCCAACGCCCGACGGTGTAGCTGCAGCCGAGCGACCCTCAACCCCGCACGGCACACGCACTCGGCGCCATCTACACCGACTTCACGCCGCTGATCACATCTGCCGAGCTTGGAAGGCAGGCAGCGATCCTGGCCCTGGGAAACGCGTGACTTGAGCGGGTATCCGGTCAGGCTCAAGGATCGCTTGTATCCTGAGTGCGCATCGGTACCCGATACCCGCCGCCTGCCACCTGTCCCTGGCCATTCCTAATGGTCGCCGTTGCGCACCCGATGCACCAATTGCTCCAGTAGATCATCAGGCACGTCGCTCAAGCCTCGAATCAGTTCGGCGAACAAAATCGGCCTGGCCATGATGATTTCACGGATATCCTGGGCCACCTTGCCCGCCAGCGCCAGCAACAAATCCACATCCTCTCCGAGATCAGCCGCCAGCCGTCGGATCATTTGTTCCGAGGGGGGAGATACATCGCCCCGTTCGACCTTGCTGAGATAAGCCGGCTCTACTCCAATTCGATGCGCCGTCTGGCGAATCGAATAGCGACGGTTCACCGCGCGGCGTTGCTCGCGAAGATTTCGTGTATAAAAACCAAAGCTCATGATCGCCCCCCCAACTTGATCCATTGAATCTGTCTTAAAATCGAAAAGATCCAAAAACGCCCGAAGGTTTCATGCGTTAAGCAAAGCCTAAGCCAATACCGCCGAGCCGCCGATCATTCTCTTACCATGCCGAATGATCAGCTTATGAATCAAGCACTAATAAAATAAGAGGAGGATAAAAAACAGAGGAAGGAATGCCAATACGAAGCACTGAACATCGAGATTTGAAACAAGGCCATTCTAAGCTGTTTCAGTCTGAAACGTCAGCATTTTGCTCAGGTTGTAACTCGTGTAGCAATTTATAATATTTTAGACGTCGCCACAAGGTCGTGCGACTTATTCCTAATTCCTTGACAGCCAGAGTCAAGTTGCCATCACATAGTTTGATAACTCTCAAGATCTCCGCCCGCTCCAGTTGTTCCAAGCGAGTCAGATTGCGAGAGCTTGGGGGCAAGGTCGGCAGCCACTCACCGACATCGATCTGAGCATCGCTACTCAAGATCAAAGCCCGCTCGATCAGATTCTCCAATTCTCTGACATTACCCGGATAGTCGTACTCAATCAATGCACTCAGAGCTTCCTTGGTAAAACCCACAGCGGGCCTGCTAAATTTTTCACAAAATTTGCGCAGATAAAAATCGGCCAGCAATGGAATGTCACCCAACCGCTCACGCAGCGGAGGAATGGAAATTGGAATGACATTGATCCTATAAAACAGATCAGATCGAAACCGGCCATTCTCAATCTCAACCCGTAAATCCTTATTGGTTGCCGCAATAATCCTCACATCGGCCTGCCGAGGTTCAGTCTCGCCTACTCGGCGGAATTGACCTTCCTGTAAAACCTGCAAAAATTTGACCTGCAATCCTGGGCTCATCTCACTGATCTCGTCCAGAAACAGCGTCCCGCCATCGGCAGCCTCGAACAATCCTTTTCGATCCTGGATAGCGCCGGTGAATGCACCACGCTTATGCCCAAACAGCTCGCTTTCGAGCAGACTTTCGGGTAGCGTTCCGCAGTTCTGCTCGACGAACAACCTGTCTTTGCGAGGGCCATGATAGTGAATATGGCGCGCTAATAACGTCTTGCCGGTACCGGTTTCTCCCGTCAACAGGACAGTGACTGGCGTCTTGGCCACTCTATTGACCTTTTCGATGACTGCCTGCATGGCAAGACTGTTACCGATGACCTCACCCCATCGCCATTCCTTGGCTACTGCATTCCTCAAGATGGTGTTTTCAGTGCTCAACCGCTCATTGGCAATCTGCAAGTCTTTCAGAAGCCGTTTGTTTTCCAACACTAGGTCGTAACTCTCCAAGGCCCGCTTAATAACGAGCTTGAGTTCTTGTCGCTCCCATGGCTTGGTAATATATTGATAGATATGACCTTTGTTGACGGCTTGCACCAGCGAAGCGGTATCGGTGTATCCGGTCAAGATAATACGAATGGTGTTAGGGCTGATTTGAACAGCTCGCTCCAGTAGCTCCGCGCCTGTCATCCCAGGCATCCGTTGGTCGGCGATGATGACGTCAATATCCTGTATTGCCAGTATTTCCAGCGCTTCAACCCCACTGGATGCCGTAAAAACCTCGTATTCTTTGACGAAGGTCAATCTCAGACTTTGTAGGATATCGACTTCGTCATCGACAATCAGCAAGTTGCGTCGCACATCATGTTTTTCCATGATTTTTCCTGACCTGACCAACGGGTAGCTCGATCGTAAATTCCGTTCCTTCACCCAACCGGCTAGTAACTCGAATCGTTCCATTGTGCTTCTGAATGATTCCGTAGCTAATACTGAGTCCAAGCCCCATTCCAAGACCTTGCTTTTTTCTGGTAAAGAATGGATCGAAAATTCGCCCTATATCGTCATCTGCGATACCGATACCATTGTCTTTAATAGCGATCTTGACCCAGTCACCGCTCAGCTTGGTCTCGATCCATACATCCCCTTGTTTTTGAATGGCTTGTGCAGCATTCTGCAGCACATTCATAAAGACCTGATTAATTTGACCTAGATAGCATTCGACCGGCGGTAGATAGCCATAATCACGATGGATCGTAATCCGATTCTCATATTGTTTGGTCAGCATCTTCAGAGTGGAATCAATCCCTTCATGCAGATCAGCTAATACCAAACCGACATCATCAGTGCGAGAAAAAACGCGCAAATCTAATACGATTTCCTTAATCCGATCGGCACCATTCTTGCAACTGGTAATCAATCCTCGCAGACCCTCCATAGTCTTATCAATCTGAATTTGTTCTTTTAGTCGATGGCCATCATTTTGGTTTGGTTTGCCTGATTGATGATTATTTGCATATACCTCGACAATTCCCACCAAATCCTCAGCGTATTCTTCTATAAAATCTAAGTTATTATAAATAAAAGAGATAGGATTATTCAGTTCATGGGCGACACCCGCCACCAAAAATCCTAATGAAGCCATTTTTTCCGAATGAACGAGTTGGTTTTTCGCGCGGGCTAACTCCTGATAAGCCGCTTCGATTTGCTGGTGGCGATGCTGGAGTTCCTCATGAGCAGTAGATAACTGATAAGTACGTTCGGCAACTTCGATTTCCAGTTCACGATTGGCTTTTTCCAGCCACTGGCGACGCTCACGCTCAGCCAGTAGCGCCTGCATCAGCAGATGACCTCCAAAGACCAGGACCAGCCCCAAGAGACTCGATAATATCGGAAACCATAGACCCATCTGGGTAAAAGCCCCGTAAGCGGCAACCAGCAACGACCCCACCAACGCTATCGTCACGATCAGCGCAGTGATCGGTTTCAGATAGACGATCAGCAAACTCGACGCCAACAGCAGCCCCAACAGCAGAATCCAACGCCACGGCTGTTCCAGCT
>Ga0116180_1000453_pt1 | contig 38547 bp, 30 predicted proteins | sample AD_UKC073_MetaG_FD_89804 | JGI IMG/M metagenome (GOLD analysis project Ga0116180, IMG submission 89804) | Active sludge microbial communities of municipal wastewater-treating anaerobic digesters from USA - AD_UKC073_MetaG | ecosystem: Engineered > Bioreactor > Anaerobic > Digestate | place: USA... | reverse complement strand
TGGCGATCTTCCGTGCCCGCCGCTCGGCTTCGGTCGACGACGCCAACCTGCTGAAGCTGTAAGGGAGCGACGCACGTGACTTCCTTCGTCATTCCGCTCGGAGAGGTCGGGGCCACCGCCCAGGCCGCCACCGGCATCACGGCATACGCGTGGTTGCTGGTCGCGTTGCCCCTCTTCGGCGCAGCCGTCCTGCTGCTTGGCGGCCGCCGCACCAACTCGTGGGGGCCGCTGTTCGCCACCCTGATGTCGTGGTCGGCGTTCCTCGTCGGTGCCGGGATCCTGGTCAACCTGCTCGGGTATGCCGGTGAGGAGCGCTCGCGCTCGCTGCACCTGTTCTCGTGGATCCCGGCCGGGCAGTTCCAGGTCGACGCCGGCATGCTGCTGGACCCCCTTTCGGTGTCCTTCGTGCTGCTGGTGACCTTCGTGGGCTCGCTCATCCACGTCTACTCACTGGGCTACATGGAGCACGACCCGGACAAGCGCCGGTTCTTCGCCTACCTCAACCTCTTCGTCGCGGCCATGCTGCTGCTGGTCACGGCCAACTCCTACCTGCTGGTCTACGTCGGCTGGGAGGGTGTCGGTCTGGCGTCCTACCTGCTCATCGGCTTCTGGAACTGGAACCCGCCGTATGCCAGCGCGGCCAACAAGGCCTTCGTCGCCAACCGCGTCGGTGACCTCGGGATGAGCATCGCGATCATGCTGATGTTCTGGCAGTTCGGCAAGACCGACTTCGCGTCGGTCAACGCCGCTGTCGGCGGGGCCAGCCAGGGCGCGCTCACGGCCATCGGGCTCTTCTTGCTGCTGGCCGCCTGTGGCAAGTCCGCGCAGTTCCCGCTGCAGAGCTGGCTCGGCGACGCGATGGCCGGTCCGACCCCGGTGTCGGCGCTCATCCACGCGGCGACCATGGTCACCGCCGGTGTCTACCTCGTGGTCCGCAGCCACGCCATCTTCGACGCCGCCCCCGCCGCCCAGCTCGCCGTCGTCATCGTCGGCGCTATCACGCTGCTGTTCGGGGCGATCGTCGGCTGTGCCAAGGACGACATCAAGAAGGCCCTAGCCGCCTCGACGATGAGCCAGATCGGCTACATGATGCTTGCCGCGGGCCTCGGCCCCGCCGGCTATGTGTTCGCGATCTTCCACCTGCTCACCCACGGCTTCTTCAAGGCCGGGATGTTCCTCGGTGCCGGGTCGGTCATGCACGGCATGAACGACAAGGTCGACATGCGCGGTTTCGGCAACCTGTCCGGCGCCATGAAGGTCACCTGGGCGACGTTCGGCCTGGGGTGGTTGGCCATCCTCGGGGTGCCGCCGTTCTCGGGCTTCTGGAGCAAGGACAAGATCATCGAGGCTGCGTTCATCGGCGAAGGCTGGCGGCCCTGGGTCTTCGGCCTGGTGACCATGCTCGGTGCGGCCATCACGGCCTTCTACATGTCGCGACTGTTCTTCATGACCTTCCACGGCGAGAAGCGTTGGCCTAAGGATGCCCACCCGCACGAGTCGCCCTCGCTGATGACCGTCCCGATGGTCATCCTCGCCTTCGGGTCGGCCTTCCTCGGCCTCTTCCTCGCCCTCGGTGACCGCTTCGCGACCTGGCTGGAGCCGGTCGTCGGTGGCGGGCACGGCGCCGAGCACCACCCGGTGCTGCCCATCCCGGTCATCACGTTCGGGACCTTGGCGTTGGTCATCCTCGGTGCCGGATATGCATGGCTGCGCTACTGGCGTGACCAAGTCCCGAAGACGGCTCCCGCCGGCAGCCTGCTCACCCGGGCCGCTCGCCAGGACCTCTACCAGGACCAGGTCAACGAGGGTCTGCTCATGCGTCCCGGTCTGCACCTGACCCGCTCGTTGGTCTACGCCGACCAGAAGGGCGTCGACGGCGCAGTCGGAGGGCTGGCGGCCCTCATCGGCGGCACCTCGGCCCGGGTCCGCAAGATCCAGAACGGCCTGGCCCGTTCCTACGCCCTGACGATGCTGCTCGGTGTCGTCGTGATCCTCGGTGCCGTGTGGGTGATGCAGTGATGAACCAGTTCCCCTGGCTGACCGTCATCGGCGCCCTGCCGGCGGTCGGAGCCCTCGTGCTCTGGCTGCTGCCGGCATCGGTCGCCGGCCGGGCCAAGCAGATCGCGCTCGGCTTCTCGCTGGTGACGCTGCTGCTCACGGTCCTCGCGGCATTGCAGTACAACGCCTCCTCAACCGAGCGCTTCCAGCTCGTCGAGCAGCACCCGTGGATCCCGCAGTTCGGGGTGAGTTACGCCCTCGGTGTCGATGGCATCGCGCTCGTGCTCATCCTCATGTCGGTGATCCTCGTGCCGATCTGCCTGCTGGCCGCCTGGCGTGACCTGCCGGCCGACCAGGTCGGGCGTGAGCCGCACTACTTCGCGCTGATGCTGAGCCTGGAGACCTTCATGGTCGGGGTCTTCGCGGCGACCGACGTCTTCCTCTTCTACGTCTTCTTCGAAGCGATGCTCATCCCGGTCTACTTCCTCATCGGCCAGTTCGGCGGAGCCCGACGGCAGTACGCCGCGATGAAGTTCCTGCTCTTCTCGCTCGCCGGTGGCCTCATCATGCTGGCGGCCGTCATCGCCCTCTACACCCAGGGCCCGGGCGGGGCCGATGGCTTCCTGGTCAGCAAGCTCACCGGGTTGGCGATGCCGGAGAGCACCGAGCGGCTGATCTTCCTCGGCTTCTTCCTCGCCTTCGCGGTCAAGGCCCCGATGGTGCCCGTGCACACCTGGCTGCCCGATGCGGCGACCGAGTCGCGTCCGGCGACGGCGACCCTGCTCGTCGGTGTGCTGGACAAGGTCGGCACTTACGGGATGATCCGGTTCTGTCTGGAGCTGTTCCCCGGGGCCAGCCAGTGGGCCACCCCCGTGGTCATCGTCCTGGCCGTCGTGTCGATCATCTACGGCGCGCTGCTGGCGATCGGGCAGACCGACATCATGCGTCTGATCGCCTTCACGTCGATCAGCCACTTCGGCTTCATCGTCTTGGGCATCTTCGCGGTGACGACGACGAGCTGGGCCGGTTCGAGCCTCTACATGCTCAACCACGGGTTCTCGACCGCCGGCCTGTTCCTCTTCGCCGGCATGCTCATCAGCCGCCGCGGCAGCAAGCGGATCCCCGACTTCGGCGGCTGGCAGCGCATCGTGCCGGGCCTGGCGGGCATCTGGCTGGTCGCGGGCCTGTCGTCGTTGGCTCTGCCGGGGCTCGGGTCGTTCATCTCCGAATTCCTCGTCCTGGCCGGCACCTTCCAGCGCTACCAGGTGCTCACCGTCATCGCGACGACCGGCATCATCCTGGCCGCTCTCTACATCCTGCTCATGTACCAGCGGATGATGACCGGGCCCAAGCCCGAGAGCGCGGTCGGCACCCCCGACCTCAGCCTTCGGGAGAAGTGGGTCGCGATCCCGCTCATCGCGTTGTTCCTCGTCCTGGGCTTCTACCCCAAACCGGTCCTGGACGTGATCAACCCGACGGTCAAGACGATCCTCACCTCGGTGAATATCTCGGATCCGGCGCCCGCTGCCGGCACCGCTGAAGGGAGCTCGAAGTGACCGCCCTGCTCACGGCTACGCCGGCGGCGTTCACCACCGCGACGGTCGACGTCGTGGCGCTGTTGCCGCTGCTCATCGTCTTCGGCGGCGCGCTGCTCGGTGTCCTCGTCGAGGCGTTCGTGCCCCGTGCGTCCCGCTTCCAGACCCAGGTCGTCCTCACCGTCGTCGTGCTGGTGGGTGCGCTGGTGGCCCTCGCTGTCGGCGCCGTCAACCACCGCGGGACCACCGCGGGCACGGCCGGCTCGGACGGCATACTGCGCGGTGCGGTGGTCATCGACGGACCGGCGCTGTTCATCCAGTCGATCATCCTGCTGTTCGCGCTGCTCGCGGTCTTCACGTATGCCGAGCGGCTGGGTGGCGTCGGATCGGACACCTTCACGCCCATGGGCGCGGCGGTGCCGGGCTCGGCTCGCGAGGCCGAGGCGTTGCGAGCCGGCGCGATGACCGCCGAGGTCTTCCCGCTGTTCCTCTTCTCCGTCGCGGGCATGATGCTCTTCCCGTCGGCCGGTGACCTGCTGACCATGTTCGTGGCGCTGGAAGTGCTCTCGCTGCCGCTCTACATCATGTGTGGGCTGTCGCGACGCCGCCGCCTGCTCTCGCAGGAGGCCTCGCTCAAGTACTTCCTTCTCGGCGCCTTCTCGTCGGCGTTCTTCCTCTTCGGCGTCGCACTGCTCTACGGGTATGCCGGGTCGGTCTACCTTCCAGCCATCGCGGCGGCGATCTCGTCACCGGTCGCGGGTCTGGGCGGACTGCTCGTGCCGGGCATCCTGCTCATCGCCGTGGGCTTGCTCTTCAAGGTCGGTGCGGTGCCATTCCACATGTGGACCCCTGACGTCTACCAGGGCGCGCCGACCCCGGTCACCGGGTTCATGGCGGCGGGCACCAAGGCGGCGGCTTTCGGCGCGATCTTGCGGTTCTTCTACGTCGGTGTCGACCAGGCGGTCTGGGACTGGCGCCCGGTGCTCATGGTCATCGCGGCCCTCACCATGGTGGTTGGCGCGGTGCTGTCGGTCACCCAGACCGACATGAAGCGCCTGCTGGCCTACTCCTCGATCGCCCACGCCGGTTTCGTCCTGCTGGGCGTCACTGCGGTGAGCCGCGATGGCATCTCGGGCACGCTGTTCTATGTGCTGGCCTACGGGCTCACTTCCCTGGCGGCCTTCGGCATCATCGCCCTGGTTCGCGAGAACGGCTCCGAGGCCACTCACCTGTCGCAGTGGGCCGGACTGGGCAAGCGCCACCCGTGGACGGCCGGTGTCTACGCCTTCCTGTTGTTGGCCTTCGCCGGTATCCCGCTGACGTCGGGCTTCACCGCCAAGTTCGCGGTCTTCGCGCCGATGCTGGCGTTGCACACCGCCGGGTCGACGGCGCTGGTTGTGCTTGCTCTGCTGTGCAGCGCGATCACCGTCTTCGTCTACGCCCGCATCATCGTCCTCATGTACTTCACCGAGCCGACCCACGACGACGTGGCTGTGGTCGACGCCTCTGGCGGCACCATCGCGACGATCGCCGTGGGGTCGGTGCTCACCCTGGTGCTCGGCGTGGCTCCCGCGTTCGTCCTCAACCTGGCCGCTCAGGCGTCGCAGTTCATCCGCTGAGACCTGAGCGCCTGCGAAAGACGATCACCACGCCATGACTGCTCCGCCTGTCCTCGCTCTGCCCGGGGTCACTCCGGCGCTTGCCGAGGCCCTGGCCGCAGCCATGGCGCGGGTCGATCGGCTGCTCGTCGAGACCGTCGACCACGCCGATCCGTTCATCGCCGAGGCGTCCGGGCACCTGCTCGCGGCCGGCGGCAAGCGGTTCCGGCCGACGTTGACCATCCTCGCCGCGCTCGCGTGCGGTGAGGTGACCGACGAGGTCATCGCTGCAGCCGTCGGTGTCGAGCTCACCCACCTCGCCTCGCTCTACCACGACGACGTCATGGACGAGGCGCTGGTGCGCCGCGCGGTGCCGAGCGTCAACGCGGCATACGACAACTCGACCGCGATCCTCGTCGGCGACCTGCTTTTCGGCAAGGCGTCCGAGCTCGTCGCCGGGCTGGGGCCGGAGGCCGTCCTCATCCAGGCGCGCACCTTCGTGCGACTGTGTGCCGGCCAGATCCGCGACACCCGCCCGTGCCCCCCCGGCACCGACCCGATCGCCTATTACCTCGACGTGCTGGCCGACAAGACCGGGGTGCTCGTCGCGACCGCGGCCCGCTATGGCGCGATGTTCTCCGGCGGCACGCCCGAGCAGGTCGAGGTGCTGCGGGAGTACGGCGAGTTGCTCGGGATGGCCTTCCAGCTTGCCGACGACATCATCGACATCTCCTCGGACGGCATACAAAGCGGGAAGACGCCCGGCACCGACCTGCGCGAGGGGGTCGCGACCCTCGCGATGCTGTATGCCGCGGCCTCCACCGACCCGTCCGGGGCGCGGCTTCGCGAGCTGCTCGCATCAGACCTCAGCGGCGACGAGGCGGGGGTGGCCGAGGCGCTGGCCTTGTTGCGCGTCGACCCGGCGCTGGAGCAGGCCCGGGCCCACACCCGCGCCGTCGGTGCCCAAGCCAGCGCCGCACTGGCTGGCCTGCCCGACAACGACGCCCGCGCTGCGCTGGTGGCCCTCGTCGAGCAAGTCGTCGACCGCGTCGGTTGAGCCGGTTGGAGCGCGGGGCCGCCTCGCGCTAGTCGTCGTAGTGGGTCCACATCCGCAGGACGTGGACGACCCGCTCGTCGGGGTGGACCTCGTAGACCAAGCGGTGCTGGATGTTGATGCGTCGGGAGTAGCAGCCGGACAGATTGCCGACGAGCTTCTCGTACCGCGGTGGCGTCGCGAAAGAGTCCATGGTCAACAGCTCAAGCAGGCGCTGCGCCTTGCCTTTGAGTCCAGCTGCGGCGAGATTCTTGGCGTCCTTCTGGGCTTGCCGCGAGTAGACCAACTGCCAGGCGGGGCTGTTCACCAGTCGAGATCGGTCGCGCCGGCCGTGACGCCTTCAGCACGCGCTTCCCGGACGGATTCGACCAGGCCCGGCACCGACTCGAGGAAGAGGGTCTCCTGGATGGCCCGCCAGTCGTCCTCGCCGATAAGCACGGCATTATTGCGCTGGCCAGTGATGGTCAGCGGCTGCGACTCGTCGTTGACTTGGTCGATCAGTCGGTACAGATTCGCCCGCGCTGACGTTGCGCTCACTGTGGTCATCTTTCCACCTCCACACCGGAGCGTACGTCTTCACGTACGCTCAGGCAAGCGGTCGAGCACCGCGAGCTCGCAAGGAGTCGACGCTGAGCACCGCGAGGGCCACCCACACAATGGCGAACCCCACCCAGCGGGCCGGCGTGATCGTCTCGCCGAGGATGAGGCTGCACAGCAACTGCATGACCGGCGTGATGAACTGCAGCAGCCCGATGGTCACCAGCGGCACGCGCCGGGCGGCCGAGGCAAAGAGCAGCAGGGGCACCGCGGTGACCGGCCCGGTCAGCACCAGCAGCGTCGTATGCCACCCGCCGAACCCGAGGAAGGTGGCCCCCGATACCTGCTGGCCCGCGGTGCTGGCCAGGTCGGCGCCCTGCCCGACCAGCCACAGCAGCACGAGCGCCACTGGGAACAGAGCCGCGGTCTCGACGGTGAGCCCGTGCAGTGCCGGCAGACTGGCGCCGACGCGCTTCTTGATCAGGCCATAGAGCGCGAAGGACGCCGCGAGGGTGAGAGCGATCCACGGCACCTTCCCGCCGACGATCGTCAGGTATGCCGCAGCGACGGCGCCGATCGCGACCGCCACCCACTGCAGCCGGCGCAGCGGCTCCCCGAGGATGACCACGCCCAGCGCGACGGTGAGCAGCGGGTTGAGGAAATAGCCCAGCGCAGCCTCGCTGGTGTGCCCCGCCATGACCGCGCCGACATAGACGCCCCAGTTCACCGCGAGCACGAGCGCAGCGACAGTGAGCCCGACCAGCAATTTGCGCCGCGCCAGCAGCGGCCGCAGCCAGGCCCAGCGCCGCCCGATGAGCAGCACGACGAGGCAGAACAGCAAGCTCCAGAGGATCCGGTGCGCCAACACCTCCAGCGGCCCGGACGGCCCGAGCGCGTGGAAGTAGAGCGGGAAGAACCCCCACAGCAGGTATGCCGTGAGCCCGAAGAGCGCGCCCCGGCCGGCTTCCGGGTGCGGCTCACCCGCAGCGCTCGGAGGATTGGCAGCGCTCGAAGGGTTCGGTGGGTTCGGTTGGTTCGGCGGCAGGGGATCGGCAGGCGAGGCTGCGGTCACGCTCCGACGGTCCAGGTGTCGTGTCCGCCCAGCAGTGCGGCGAGGTCGGCGTCGGTGGCCGGCCCTCCCGCCTGGGCGACGGCCTGCTCCACCTGTCCGCGGACGAGATCGTCGTATGCCGGGCGGCTCACCGACCGGAAGATGCCCATCGGCACATGGGACAGCGTCGACTCGGACAACCGCGACAGGGCGAAGGCCGTCGACGGGTCAGGGTCGGTGGGGTCATGGATGACCACCCGCTGCGGGTCGGCGTCGACCTCGGGGACGATCCGCAACTCGTTGTCGGTGTCGCGGATGACGACCTGGCCGCCGGCCGCGATCGGCTCACCGGCGCGCAGGTGGAAGATCCGCCGTTCCGATTCGGCGCGGTCCTTGAGCACGTCGAACGCGCCATCGTTGAAGATCGGGCAGTTCTGGTAGATCTCGACCAGCGACGCACCGCGGTGCTCGGCAGCCGCCCGCAGCACTCCCGAAAGGTGGGCGCGGTCGGAGTCCATGGTGCGCGCGACGAAGCTCGCCTCGGCGCCCAGCGCTAACGCCACCGGGTTGAACGGGGTGTCGACCGACCCGAGCGGCGAGGACTTGGTGACCTTGCCCTGCTGCGAGGTGGGGGAGTACTGCCCCTTGGTCAGGCCGTAGATCTCGTTGTTGAACAACAGGATTGTCATGTTGACATTGCGGCGCAGCGCGTGGATGAGGTGGTTGCCACCGATCGAGAGGGCGTCGCCGTCGCCGGTGATGACCCACACCGACAGATCGGGCCGACTGGTCGCGAGGCCGGTCGCGATCGATGGCGCCCGGCCGTGGATCGAGTGCATGCCATAGGTGTCCAGGTAATACGGGAAGCGCGAGGAGCAGCCGATCCCGGAGATGAAGACGATGTTCTCCCGGCGCAACCCGAGCTCCGGCAGGAAGCCCTGCATGGTCGCGAGGATCGCGTAGTCACCACAGCCGGGGCACCAGCGCACCTCCTGGTCGGAGGTGAAGTCCTTGCGGGTCTGCGCCGGCGCGTCGGGAGCCAGTAGCGGCACCCGGGAGGTGCCGGTGGACGGCATACCGAGGGCGTGTCCGGGGTGGCCGAAACCGGAGTGACCGAGGCCGGGGTTGTCGAGCTTCACTGGGCACGCTCCACGGACGGTTCGGGCAGCGCTTGGACGGCTGCGGTGAGGACTTCGGCGAGTTCGCCGGCGGTGAAGGGCAGGCCGCGCACGGCCGTGTGGGAGTGCACGTCGACGAGGTACTTCGCGCGCAGCAGCAGGGCGAGCTGACCGAGGTTCATCTCGGGCACGATGACCCGTTCGTAGCGCCGCAGCACCTCCCCGAGGTTGCTCGGGAACGGGTTGAGGTGGCGCAGATGTGCGCGCGCGACCGGCATGCCGTGTCGGCGCACCGAGCGCGCGGCGGCGTGAATCGGGCCATAGGTGGACCCCCAGCCGAGGACGAGCACGCGCGCGTCGCCGTCGGGGTCGTCGACCTCCAGCGCCGGGATCGACGCGGCGATGCCGGCGATCTTGTCGCGGCGCAGGTGGGTCATCCGCTCGTGATTGTCGGGGTCGTAGGAGATGACGCCGGTGACATCGGCCTTCTCGATGCCGCCGATGCGGTGCTCCAGACCGGCCGTGCCGGGCACCGCCCACGGCCGCGCCAGCGTCTGCGGGTCACGGGCGTAGGGGTGGAACACCGGCGCGCCCTTATCGTCGACCGCGTTGGGTTCGGTCTGGAAAGTGACGGTGAGGTCGGGCAGGTCGGCGACCTCGGGCAGCCGCCACGGCTCGGAGCCGTTGGCGAGGTAGCCGTCCGAGAGCAGCACGACAGGCGTCCGGTATGCCGTGGCGATCCGGGTCGCTTCGATGGCCGCGTCGAAGCAGTCGACCGGGGATTGCGCGGCGACGATCGCCACCGGCGACTCGCCGTTGCGGCCGAACATCGCCTGCAGCAGGTCGGCCTGCTCGGTCTTGGTCGGCAGGCCGGTGGCCGGGCCGCCGCGCTGGACGTCGACGACGACGAGCGGGAGCTCGAGCGACACGGCTAGGCCTATCGTCTCGGCCTTGAGGGCCAGGCCCGGGCCCGAGGTCGAGGTGACCCCGAGGGCGCCGCCGAAGGATGCTCCCAGCGCCATCCCGACGCCGGCGATCTCGTCCTCGGCCTGGATCGTCGTCACGCCGAAGCGCTTGAGGCCCGAGAGGGTATGCAGGATGTCGGTCGCGGGGGTGATGGGGTAGCTGCCGAGCACCAGCGGCAGTCCCGCTCGGCGGGCCGCGGCGACCAGGCCATAGGCGAGGGCGGTGTTACCGGTGATATTGCGGTAGGTGCCGGCCGGCATCGCGGCAGGCGCGATCTGGTAGGTGTGCGCGAAGTCTTCGGTCGTCTCGCCGTAGTGCGCACCCGCGTGCAGCGCAGCGATATTGGCGGCCAGGATGTCGGGCTTGGTGGCGAACTTGCGCCGCAGGAACTCCTCGGTCGACTCCAACGGCCGGGTGTAGAGCCACGACAGCAGCCCGAGCGCAAACATGTTCTTGGCGCGCTCTTTGTCCTTGCGCGACAGCTCGAAACTCGCGAGCGAGTCGACAGTCATCGAGGTCAGCGCCAGCGGGTGCACGTGGTAGGACTCCAGCGAGCCGTCTTCCAGGGGCGACACGGCATACCCGACCTTGCCGAGGTTGCGCCGGGAGAACTCGTCGGTGTCGACGATGATCGTCGCGCCCCGCGGGATGTCGCGCAGGTTGGCCTTGAGGGCAGCGGGGTTCATCGCGACGAGGACGTCGGGCTCGTCGCCCGGCGTGAGCACGTCGTGGTCGGCGAAGTGCAGCTGGAAGCTGGACACTCCCGGGAGGGTGCCGGCAGGGGCGCGGATCTCGGCGGGGAAGTTGGGCAGGGTGGCGAGGTCGTGACCCGCGACGGCGGAGTCAGAGGTGAACCGGTCGCCGGTCAGCTGCATGCCGTCACCGGAGTCGCCGGCGAAACGGATGACCACCCGATCCAGTTGGCGCACAGGCTTGTTCATGGTTCCTCGGTGTCCTTGCTCCCGCCCGGAATGGCCCCGCGGAAGCCGCGACGCCTCGACCATGGTATTGGGAATCTCGCATCGTGGAGGGTCTAGCTCACGATGCGGCGCGCGCGCAGCTCGGCGACCTCCTCCGAGGTGCGGCCCAGACCGGCCAGGAGCGCGTCGGTGTCGGTGCCAGGAGTGACCGGAGGCCGCGCCGGAGCGGTCTCTGCGGCGAAGCGCGGCGCGGGCCGCGGCAGGTTGACACCCCCGACCTCTCGGTATGCCGTTCGCGCCCCGAGATGGGGGTGGTGCGGCGCTTCGTCGAGGGCGAGGACCGGCGCGACACAGGCATCGGACTGCTCCAGCACGGCGGCCCATTGGTCGCGGGTGCGGGTCAGGAAGAGCTTCTCCCACAAAGCTTTTGCCTCCGGCCAACGGTTCTGGTCAAGGCGGTGGTCGGTATGCCGTGGATCGTCACCGGAGAGCGGGAAACCGCTGCCTGGCACGTCGCGCAGATCGTCGTCCAATCGCGTGACGAGCTCGGCATAGAACGCCGGCTCCAGCGCCCCGACGGCGAGGTGCCGTCCGTCGGCGCACTCGTAGACCTCGTAGAACGGCGCCCCGGTGTCCAGGACATTGTGGCCGGGCTTGCCGCCCCACATCCCGCCGGCGATGAGGGCATGGGTGAACGTCGTCAGATAGGACGCGCCATCGCAGATCGCGGCGTCGATGACCTGCCCGGTGCCGGTGCGTCCGGCCTCCAGCAGCGCCGCGAGCAGGCCCGCGACCATGAGCAGTGCGCCCCCGGCCACGTCACCGAGATAGGGACCGGGCAGCACCGGTCGCGGCGTCGTGTCGTCGCCGGCGTCGCGGACGACTCCGGACAACAACCCCGAGGTGGCGGTGTAGGTGAGGTCGTGACCGGCATACCGGGCTTGCGGGCCGTCCTGCCCCCACCCGGTCATCCGCGCGTAGACCAACCGCGGGTTGCGCGCGTGGCACTCATCCGGACCGAGCCCGAGGCGCTCCATGACCCCGGGGCGGTACGGCTCGATGAGCGCATCGGCACTCGCGACGAGGTCGAGGACGATCTCGCGACCCTCGGGTGACTTGAGGTCGACGCAGATCGAGCGACGCCCGCGGCGCAACACCGCGAGGTCGAACGGACCCGCGCCCCCGGGCCGGTCGATGCCGATGACCTCGGCGCCGAGGTCGGCCAGCACCATGCCGGCAAACGGCCCCGGCCCGATCCCGGCGAGTTCGACGATCCGCACCCCGGCCAGCGGACCGGCATACCCGTGGTTGGCGGAAGAGGCGGCAGGTGGGCAAGCAGGGACAGCGTCCATTCCCGCAGCGTATGCCGGTCGGTCACCACACGGGAGGGTCGCGCGGCGGGGTCCGCACCCGGCGCGAACTGGGGCGTTAATCGGGGCCGGCGCAATTGACCCGAGTAAAGCTCTGGTCTGATTTTCCCTAAATGCCTCACATGGATGAGCCGCTGGCATTAGCTTGCGCTCAGCGCCGACCCTCTCCCCGTGGTCGACGAGCGAGGAGATCGAGCGCTGTGAAGCCGACCCGTCGATTCGTGTCCCCGATGCGTCGCGCCCAGGCTGGGCGGCTGATCGGGGCGGTGGTCAGCCTCGGCCTGCTGACCACGCTCCTGTCGCCGGCCACCCTGCCGGCCTCCGCTGCGGGGGTCCGGACCGGACCGACGCCGACGCTCTCGTTCGCCGCCGCACCCACCGCGGCTGATCCGGGTGCCACCTTCGCCGTCGACCCGACGGTGACCGTGACCGACTCGACCGACACGATCACGCTGTCGCTGGCCGTCGACACCGGTGAACCGTCCGGGAAGCTCACCTGCCCGTCGCTCACCGTCGCCCCCGTCGACGGCGTCGCGACCTTCCCGGGTTGCTCGGTCGACAAGGGTGGGCGCTATCTGCTGCGCGCCACCCTCGGCGCGGTGACCGCCGACAGCGCGAGCCTGCTCGTGTCGGGCCCGGCCTATGTCGCATTCAGTACCCAACCGTCAGGTGGCCCCGCGGCACAGGCCTGGCTCGGCCAGCCGGTCGCCACGGTCGTCGACGGCGACGGAGCCGTTGTCGCCGACAGCACCGCCAAGGTCGGCCTCGTCGTCAAGCCCGGCACCGGCACCGGGGGTGGCGCGATCACCTGCTCCGCCGACAAGAACGCGACGGTCGCGGTGGCGGGTGTCGCCACCTTCGACGGCTGCAGCATCGACAAGGCCGGCTCGGGTTACCGGCTGTATGCCGTCGACGTCGACGACGGGGTCTTCGGCACCAGCGCGTCCTTCGACATCAACTCGGGCCCCGCCGCGGGCCTGCGTTTTGACACCCAGCCGGGCAGTGGGATCGCCGGCGGCGCCCTCGGTGTGCAGCCGCGGGTCTCCGTCGTGGACGCCATGGGCAACCGGGTCGCCAGCAGCACGGACAGCATCTCCTTGCAGGTCACCACCGGCACCGGCGCCGTCGGGGCAGCCATCACCTGCACCACCAACCCGCTCGCTGCCGTTGCGGGATCGGCCACCTTCGCGGGCTGCGCGGTCGACCTGGCGAGCGGCGGCTACACGGTGACGGCGTCCTCCGGCACCCTGACCAGCGCGGTGAGCACACCCTTCGACGTCACCACCGGAACCGGATCGCATCTCGCCTTCTTGACCAACCCGGGTGGCGGACCCGCGGGTATGCCGTTCGCGACCCAACCGGTCGTCGCCGTGACCGACGCCGGCGGCAACGGCGTCGGTGGTCTGGTCACCCTGTCGATCAAGCCCGGCACCGGCGCCCCTGGCGCCACGCTGACCTGCGCGGCGACGACCGTCGCCGCGAGTGCGGGCGCAGCCTCCTTCACCGGGTGTGCCATCGACCGGGTGAGTCCGACCCCTTACGTCCTGCAGGCCACCCTGGGCAGCGTGACCGCTGACAGCAGCGGCTTCGACGTGACGACGGGAGGCCCGGATTCGGTGGCCTTCCGCACCGAGCCCGGCGACGGCGCCGGTGGAACGCCGCTGGTCACCCAACCGACGCTGTCGGTGCGGGACGCCGGCGGCAATGCCGCGGCAGGAGCCGTCACGCTGGCCTTGGCGGCCGGCTTCGGCACCCCTGGAGCCACCCTCACGTGCGCCGGTGGCACGACGACGAGCAGTGTCGAGGGGATCGCTACGTTCAGTGGCTGCCGGGTCGACAAGGCCGGCGCCGGCTATCGGCTCCGGGCCACCATCGAGGGCTCCGTCGCCGCAGACACCAGCGCCAGTTTCGACGTGAAAGTCGGCTCGGCCACCCACCTGGCCTTCACCGCCGCGCCCGGCGCGACGGGGAACACCGGCGGCGTCCCCTGGTCGGTTCAGCCCGCAGTGGCCGTGCAGGACGCTGGTGGCAACCTGGTCGCAGCGTCGACTGCCACGATCGACCTGTCCGTGGCCGGTGGGCCAGGCGCTGTGCACTGCACGGCCGACCCGCAGGCCGCCGTCCGCGGCATGGCCTTCTTCAACGGGTGCTCGATCGACCGAGCCGGCACGGCATACCGGCTGACCGCCTCGGCTCCGGGGCTGGAACCGGCGACCACCGCGCCCTTCGACATCGCCGTCGGTGCGCCAGCGAACCTCGTGTTCACCACCCAGCCGAGCGCCGGGGTGACCGGGCAGGCGCTGCGCGGGCAGCCGGTGGTCGCGGTCGTCGATGCCGGGGGCAACCCTGTGCCCGCGGCGGGCGGCACCGTGCACGTGACTGTCACCCCGGGCACCGGCAGCCTCGGCGCCACGCTGAGTTGCGGCGGGTCCGCCGTCGACGGACGTGGCATCGCGAGTTTCGCAGGGTGCGCCGTCAGCGGCGCCGGAGCCGGCTACGCCCTCACCGCGACGTGGGGTCCGTTCTCGGCCGAGAGTATGCCGTTCGTCGTGCTGCGCGACTCGGCTCCGACGCTCGAGGTGGCGCCACTGGCCGCTCCCCTCGGCCAGGTCATCGGGGACGGCAGCCTGGCGCCCAACCCGACGTCGACCGTTAACGATGTCAACACCGCGACCGGCGCGCTCCACCACGTCTTCACCGACCTGCAGGTCGCCGGTGTCGGCAAGGACCTCGTCATCGAGCGCACCTACAACTCCAACGACACCTCGGTCGGAGCCTTCGGGCGAGGGGTCTCCTCGATCCTCGACCTCTCGGTGACCTTCAATGCGGCCGGCAGGGAGGCGACGGTGCGCGGCCTGGACGGGCAGCGGATCGTCTTCACCGGCCACCAGGGCAGCTTCACCCCGCCGCCGGGCGCACGCGCCGATCTCACTTGCACCGGCAACCAGAAGACCTGCACGGTGACCCAGTGGGACGGCACGACCTGGACCGTCACGGGCCCCCGACTCGACTCCTACACCGATGGCAACGGAGTCGGCCTGACCTTCGTCAGCCCGTCACCGACCCAGCGCATCGTCAAGCTCGCCACCACCGACGCCAAGGTCACCTATGACGTGACCGTGACCCTCAACGCCAGCGGGCAGGTCACCTCGGTGCGGACGCCGGCCGGGCGCCAGGTCAGCTACGGCTACACCAATGGCTCGCTCACCTCGTTCACCGACGCCCGCGGCAAGACCTGGACGTATGCCGTCGACGCCGGCCAGCGCCTCACCGGCATCGTCGATCCGACGGGCCAGACCCGGCTCGCCGCGACCTACGACGCCACCGGGTGGGTGGCGACGGTGAGCGCGAAGGGGAGCACCCGGCATACCGAAGACCGCTTCCGCTACGACAGCGCCACGCAGACGGCCACGCGCGAGGCGCACGTCAACGTCGGCGGCAGCCTCACCTGGGTGCCCTACATCGACACCTACCGCGGCAATGTCCTGGTGCGCCAGAGCTTCCCGACCGGCGAGGTGATGCGCTATTCCTACGACGCACGGGGCAACCTCACGGCGATCCAGGACCCCAACGGCTTCGTGCAAGAGCGGGTCTTCAGCTCGGCCGGTGACCTGGTCATCCAGCGCACGCCGATCACCTCGACGCAGACGGCGGTCGTGCAGTTCGGCTACGACAGAGCCCACCGGATGGTCAGCAAGACCGACGCCAACGGCAACGTCACGGCGTTCGGTTATCGCGGGGCCGACCTCATCTCGATCCTCCCGCCGGGTGACAAGAGCGGCGCGACGACCTTCTCGTATGCCCGCAGCGTCATGGTCGAGGAGCGCACCCCGGTCGGGCGCAAGACCTTCGTTCCGGACGCGCAGGGCAACATCGTGCGGATCACGGAGTTCGGGCTCTCCGGTCCCGCGCTCAACGGGAACGGGACGCGCGCGGCATACACCGAGTCGGGTCTGCAAACGTCCTTCACCGACCCCCGCGGCGTCTCGGCGGCGGGGGCGCTCGACCCGGCATACACGGCGACGTGGACCTACGACGGTGCCGACACCCTGCTGGGCACCCGTAGCCCCGTCGGTGTGACGATGTCCCTGAGCTACACCGACGCGGGTGACCTCGTGGGCAGTAGCGGACCCGCGGGCACGACGTCGTACGGGTGGAGCGAGTCGACCCTGACCCGCACCACGACGGCCCCTGGTGGCGTCGTCACGCGTGAGCTCTACGACCCGTCGGCCACCCTCCTCGCGGTGACCGGGGCCAGCGGTGGGCGGACCACCTATGTCAACGACGCACTGGGCCGGCCGGTGACGACCATCGACCCGAGCGGGCGGCGATCGGTCACGGCATACGACGCGCTGAGCAATCCTGTCGTCGTCGACGACGGCAGCGGCTCCCCGATCCGCCAAGAGTTCGACAGTGCCAACCGCCTCATCCGGCAGGTCTCCGGCGCTGACGTGACGCTGCTTCGCTACGACCTGGCCGGCAACCTGCTGCGGGTGCAAGACGCCCACGGGGCGGTGACCGAGCGGACCTATGACACGCACGGCAACGTCACGACGGTCAGCGACGGCGCCGGGACGACGACCTATCGCTACGACCTCGCCGACCAGCCGGTGTCGCGCACCGACGGCCGAGGTGGCGTCACGACCTTCGGCTATGACGGGCAGAGCCGACTCACCGACCAGACGGTGGCCGGCAACACCACGACCTATGCCTATGACCTCGCCGGCCAGCGCGTCGCGACCGTCGACCCCGAGGGCCGCCGCACGGCGCTCACCCTCGACGGAGCCAACCGCACCACTCGCACGACCTACAGCCAGACCGGCCAGCCGTCGATCGTCGTCGAGCAGACCTTCGACGCCCGGAACCGGCGCACCTCGATGACCTCTGGCGGCGTTGTGTCGACCTACAGCTACGACGCCCGGGGCAACCTCACCGGCGCCGGGCCGGCCAACCAGCGGTTCAGCTACGACTACTCCCGCCCCGGAAAGGTGCTGGAGACCTACCCCGACGGCACGCACGTCACCTTCGAGGTCGACGACGCCGGTGCCCTCATGCGACTGGACGGCACGAGTGCGGACGGGCATGTGCAGGCGTCCTATCTGCGCGATTCCAACCGTCGGGCGACGGCGATCTCGATGGCCAACGGTGTGGTGGAGAGCCGCAGCTATGACTCGACCGGCAAGGTGCTGGCCCAGTCGGTGCAGCGCGCCGGCACGGTGCTGGCGGGGGAGACCTACACCTATGACAGTGCGGGCAACCGGCTGTCCCAGCGCACGACCGCGGCCGGGCGAAGCGTCCTCAACGCCTATGCCTACGACGCGCTCGGGCGGGTCTCGGGGTTCTCGTCCTCGTCCTCGACGGTGCCGGAGGCGGTGGTCGCGACGGGCACCGGCGCCGCCGCGACGACGCCACCGGTGACCTCGGGACCGCCCTCGACCCTCCCGGCCGTCCCGACCCCCGCCTCGTTCGCCCCGGTCGTCAAGCAGCCTCAGGGGACCCCCACCGAGCCCGCATCACCACCGGCCGCGAGCGTCGGTTACGACGCGGTCGGCAACATCCTCAAGCTCGGGGACACCCGGTATGCCGTGAGCGACGGCGACCGCATCACCGGCCAGACCTCTCCGAGCGGTGGCTGGAGCTACGACCGCAGTGGCGCCGTCACGCGGATGACCGGCCCGAACGGGACGACGACTTTCGGCTACGACGCCGCCGGACGGGTGGTCAGGGCAACCCTGCAGCCGGCCTCAGGTCCCGCGACCACGGTGAGCTATGGCTACGACGGGGACGGCAACCGGATCAGCCGCACCGTCGGCGGGGCCACGACGGACTACGTCTGGGACCCCAATGCCAAGGACGCCCAACTCGTCCTCGAACGGTCGGGAAGCACCGTCCAGCGGCGCTACTTCAACGACGAGACCGGCCCGGTCGTCATCCAGACCCCGACCGACACCTACTACGTTCATCGCGACCCGCTGGGCAGCACCAACCAACTCACCGACGCCAAGGGCGCCGTTGTCGCGGCATACAGCTATGACGCCTTTGGTCAGGTGAGCGCGGTCGGGCCGGCAGCGGCGGCCAGCGACGTGCTCTTCCACGCGCAGCAGCGTGACCCGGTGACCGGGCTCTACAACCTGCGCGCGCGCACCTACGACCCGGCATCGGGCCGCTTTACCCAACGCGAACCCATGGCCACCCCGGTCGGCGCGCCGGTGGTGGGGGCTTACGCCTTCGTGCTCAATCGCCCCACGGCATACGTCGACCCGTCGGGCCTCATGCCGCAACTGACCCCGAGCCCGGCCACGTCAGGGGCTCGGCTTGCGGACCGGGCCGATACCGCGGTGAGTGCCATCAAGGGCGCCTTCACGGCCGTCGCCAAGATCGTCGTCCGCTACGGCGCCTACGGCAAGAGCCTGTCTGCCTCGGCAGCGTCGCCGGCGGCTCGCGCGGCGGTGGAGGCCAAGGACGCCAAGATCGCCGGCTTCGGCCTGGGTCTGGCGATCGTCGGGCTGTCGCTGCAGGCCTATATCGCCGTGGAGAACTGCCAGAACGGCACGATCTACCAGTGCGTGGGGTCGTCGGTCGCGCTGGCCGTCAATGCCACCTTCACCGCCCTGTGCATGGAGGCCACCGGTGGCATCGGCGCGGTCGGCTGCGCGCTCACCGGCATGATCCTCTCGGTGGGCCTGGAGACGATCATCAACCTCTACGGGCCCGAGATCGCCGATGCGTTCGTCAGTTTCGGGGGCATGGTCTCCGACGCGGCACAGGTCGTCGGTGCTGCCATCTCGAGCGCTTTCGAGGACGCCGGTGGGGCGATCGTCAGCGGGTTCAACGCTGCCGGCGACGCGATCGCCAGCGGCTATCGGGCCTTCGTCGACACGATGAGTCATTTCGACCAGCGGGCGTTGCAGTTCGCCGCGACCCTGGTGAGCACCTTCGACCTGGCCTACAGCGAGACGGCTGCGACGCTTCTCGGGCTCGGCTATGACATCCAGGGCGTCGCCGAGGCGTTCGCTCAGGTCTTCCGGCTCAGCGTCGAGCAGGCGGTCACCGTCCTGCGCGACACCTTCCAGGCCGCTGCCAGCGAGGTGGCATCTGCCCTCGAATCGGCTTACGCCGCAACGGCTTCCGTCGTCGCTGGGGCCTTGCGCGACGCCGGTTACGCCATCGACGAGATCGTCACCGGCATACACCACGCGTATGCCGTGACCGTCGCCGGCTTCGTCACCCTGTTGGCTGACCTACAGTACGGCTACAACCAGATCGCCAGCGCCCTCAGCGATGCCCTCGACGTGGGGGCCGCGGCCCTCGCGACCGTGTTCAAGGCGCTGGACTACACGGTCACCCAGATCGCCGATGCGCTGTCGCAGATCTACGACGCCGCCGACGCTGCAGCCGCAACGGTCCTCAAGGCGGTCGGCTTCGCCGTCAGCGAGGTGGCTACCGCGCTGCAGAGCGTCTACCGCGATGCGGCGGCGGTCGCCGCACGGGTCCTGCAGACCGTCGGCTATCTCGCGAACGAGATCGCCACCGGACTGCGGGACGCCTATCAGGCCGCTGCCGCTCAGGTGGCGCAGATCCTCAAGTCGCTCGCCATCGCTGCCGACCAGGTGGCCAGCGCCCTCGCCGGCGTGTATGCCGCAGCTGCCGCGGAGGTCGCGGCCCTGCTCTCTGCGGCCGGTTACGTCGTCGACGAGGTCGCTCGCGCCCTCAGCGACGTCTTCCACGAGACCGTGGCCGGTGTGGCGACGCTGCTGCGCAACGTCGGGTACGCCATCGGCGAGATCACCCGGGTGCTCGACGCCGTCTTCGCCCAGAGTGTGGCGGCGATCGCCGGCATCCTCGGCCAGATCGGGTATGCCGTCGACCAGATCGGCGCGGCGCTGCAGAGCGTCCTCAACGTCGCGGCTGGGGTCCTCTCGGGCGTCCTGAAGGACCTGGGCTACACCATCGACCAGATCGGTGGCGTCCTGGAATCGGTCTACAACCTGGCTGCTGCCGCGGCGGCATCGGTGCTGCGCGACATCGGCTACGCGGTCGCGCAGATCGGTGCGGTGCTGCAAAGCGTCTTCCAGGAGGCGGCCGCCGGAGCTGCCGCGATCCTCAAGACGATCGGCGCATCGGTTCAGGAAATCGCCAGCATCCTGCAGACCACCTTCGGCCAGGCGGTCGAAGCGGTCGGCAGCCTGTTGGCGAGCATCGGGTTCACCAGTGACGTCATTGCGAGCATCGGTGGCGCGTTCACGTCATTCGGCAATGACGTCGTGGACTTCTTCAAGGGTCTGTTCTAGCGTCCCGCAGACCGCCCTCGGGACGTGACCGCACGGCATACCAAGCAGTTGCCGGTATGCCGTGTGGTCACCTCACGGGGCGGCCGCGGCTGGGTGGAGTGGGACGCCGATGACGGAGGCGATCGCAGTGAGGTCGCGGTCCTGGGCGAGCAACTCGTGCCCGCCGCGCCAGGCCACTGCGGCGATGAGGCAATCGAGCAGCCCGCGCGGGGTGACTCCGACCTGGCGGCACGATCGGTAGATGCGCGCCGCGGCATCGAAATCCGCTGCGGCATCGAAGCGGGCCAGATGGAACCGGGTGAGCAGCCGCCGGAGTTGAGCCTCCCGGGCCGGCGTGCGGGCGCCGGCGCAGACCTCCATGACGATGGGCTCGGTGACCGCGATGGGGCCGTCAGCGGTGATGAGGGCAGTGAGGGTGAAGTCGACTGGGCTGCGGGTGGCTCGGTCGAACTCCACCCAGGCCGACGTGTCGACCAGGATCACGCGACGTCGGCTGGGCGCTCGTCGGCGGGGATCGAGCCGATGGCTCCAGCGCCACGCATGGCCAGCGCCTCATCGCGGGACATCGGATCGCCGGCCAAGTGGCGCAGGGCGAGGTCGACGGCTTCGGTCTTGGTGCGCAGCCCGAAGCGCTCGATGATCGCGTCGACGTAGTCGTTCTCGATCTCGATGTTGGTCCGCGTCCGAGCCATACACGTACTTTACACGTATGTCTGCCGGCGACCCGAGTCGAGTGGCGCTAAGCGGCCGTTGAAGTAGCCAGACCCCCGGGGTCCGCGAAGTTGCTGTTATTGCAGTTAAGAGTATGCTGATTTGCATGGGACACAGAGCGTTCACGACGACCCTCGACCCAGTCGACCCCACGGTCCGGTCCGACGCGAGGAATCTGGCCCTTCGTCTCACCGGCGACACTCCCCTTGAGGCCGCAGTGCGCGCGATGCTCGACGACGTGGCCCACGGCGCGCGGGTCCTCGTGCTGCGTGCCGAGGATGAGGTCACCCCCGCGCAGGCTGCTGACATCCTCGGTGTCACGCGCCAGTTCGTTGATCGGCTCTGCGAGGACGGCGTGCTCCCTTTCCGTCGCCTGCCCGACAGTCGCCACCGCCGTCTCCGCGTCCAGGACGTTCTTGACGTCGCTGCTGAACGAGAGCAGCGCCGAGCCGGGGGCGCCGCGCTGCGCGCCGCGCTGGGGGACTAGCACCGGTGGCCCGACTCCAGCGGGTCTTCATCGACACCAGCGAACTGTTCCCTTTCACGATCATGGATGTGCTGCTTACCCTGTCTGAAGACCTCCTGTTCACTTGGGTCTGGACCGATGAACTGCTCACCGAGTGGGAAGAAGTCATCGTCCGCGAGGGCCAACGCACCTCGAAGTCGGCTGCCTCGGTGGTGGCCGCGGTACGCACCTACTTCGGGAAATCCCGAATAGACCCAGCCGTCTACCGCACTCGGATAGCCGACAACCTCTCGCCCGACCCTGCAGACCGTATCCATGCTGCCGCCGCGGTCTACGGAGACGTCGATGTGTTGATCACTCGGAACCTGAAGCATCTCCGCACCAGGCCTGTCTTGGAAGCCGGCATCAAGGTCATCACCTCCGATGACTGCCTCTGCGCGCTTGTCGCAGACCGTCGTCACCACGTGGTCGCATCGTTCATCCGTGCAGCGGAGGCCAAACAGAACCCGCCGACGACTGCCCAAGAGCTGGCCTCGAAGGTGGCTGGCGCGGGTGCTCCTCGGTTCGCTGAACGCGTGAGGCCGCACCTGGCACGACCCCAGACTCAGCGCCCCTTGAAGTAGTCGAAGAGCTGCCGTTCCTTGACGGTGACCACCGCGAGTGAGGAGCCGACGAGCGCTCCGACGCTCAGCGCGAGGAGCACCCGGGCGGCGAACGGCAGCACCTGCCAGGCGTCGGAGGACGCTAGGCCATGGACGGCACCAAGAGCCACGACAACACCCCAGACCCACGCCACCGCAAGCACTGCGAGCTGCTCGACCATGGCGGTGAGCCACGACGCGCGCAGCGGCACCCCGGCATGGCGCGCGGAGGCGAGCTCGAGGCGGCGGAGCCACCACGCGGCATACCCGATCAGGAGTCCTGCTGCAAGCGCGGCCGGTGCCGCAGGCGCGGAGGGACGGCGGGCGAGTTCTCCGGCGCCGTCGAAGGTGGTACCGAGCGTGCCGTTGAGCTGGGAGAAGCGTCGCTGCGACTGTTCGGTCGATGGGTGGAAGGCCGTAGCAGTCAGGGCGGGCAGGACGCCGTCATCGGTCGGCCAGGACCGCACCCAGCACTCGTCGAAGGCGCCACCGGAGGGCACCGGGTCGATGACGGCATACCCGAGCCCTGGTCGCCGCCCGTCCTCGGGATAGGCGTAAACAGCCGCGACGCGAGTGGGTTGGCCGTCGAGTACGAGCGCAGACCCGACGCGCAGGCCGAGGTTGTCTGCCGCCTCGGCGGACAACCACAAGCCCGGTCCGTCAGGATGAGCTCCGAGAATGTCGGCCAATCCAGCGGTGGCCCGGATGAGGGGCACAGCCTGCTGCGGGAGCATGGCCGGGTGGACGGTGCGTGAGCCGAGAGTCACGGCGGCGGCGCCTTCGACGCTGGTGAGGCTGCCTAATCGCGCGCAGGCGGCGGCATCGACCTGCCCGCCACTTTCGAGGATGAGGGTCGATCCGCCGGCGTCCTGGAAGGTGTGCGCTCGGGTGACCAGTTGGGCGACGCTGCTGACCTCCAGGCCGAGCAGGGTGGCTCCGCAGAGGGTGAGGGCCAGCGCCACCGCGATCGGTCTCCCGGTGCCCGAGCGCAGGTTGCGCCACCCCTCGACGACGGCGTATCGGGCCTTCACGAGCTCACCCTCATGCGGCCACTCCCGCCAGGGAGAGGCGGTCCGTGCAGCGCTCCTGGACGCGCGGGTCGTGAGTGGCAATGACGACGATGCAGTCTCGTTGCGCGAGAGCGGCCACGACGTCGACCACCTCTTGGGCAGTGCGATGGTCGAGCGCAGCAGTGGGTTCATCGAGTAGGAGCAGATCGGGGTTGGTCGCCAGCGCGCGGGCGATCATCAGCCGTTGGCCCTCTCCGCCAGATAAGTGACGAAAGGCGCCGGAGGCCAGGTGGGCGATGCCCATGTCCTGCAGCAGCGTGTGGGCGGCGGTGTCCGCGTCGGCGCGTGACAGGCCGCGCGCGAGCAGGGGAAGGCTCACGTGATCAAGGGCGGTGCGGCCGGCAACCCCGTGGGGGCTTTGGAAAACCCACTGGATCCCGCTGATGCCTTCGCGCGCGATCGAGCCGCTGGTTGGCGGGATCCATCCCGCGATGATCCCCAGCAGCGTGCTCTTTCCCGAGCCGGACGGTCCGGTCAATGCGTAAACATGGCCCGGGCCGAGGTCGGCGGTGAGGTCCTCGAACAACGGCGGGCAGCCGGGGAATCGGTGGCCAACTCCCGCGAGGCCTACCCGCATGCCTGCATCCGAGACCGGTCAAGGACGACGGCGCGGATCGTGGCGCCCGCGTCGGGGGTGACGTATGCCGTCCCGAGTTGCGACCCCACGACGGTAACCCCGCGGGGCCCGTCGGGTGTGGTCACACAGCTCTTGCCGGCGGCCGACACCGGACCGAGCGCAGCCGGGGGGATAGGCAGCACATCTAGGGCGGTCGCGAGCTTGAGCATGCCTGTCACCGTGGGAGTCTGGCCGGCTTGAATGCTCTCTGGGTGGGCCGTCAACCAGGCCAACCCATCGGCGCCCACGCCAGCCGATCCGAGGGCGAGGCTCTGCCCGCCGACCGCGAAAACGCGAGGCCCCGTCACGAGATCGTTCGGAACGGCGGTGAGGCGGGCGCTCACGAGCGTCTGGGTCAGCGAGGCCAGCGGACGCCCGGGCTCGACCGCGGCGCCGACCGGGGCGTCGCAACTCACGACCGACACCTCGGCACGGGGGATCCAGACCACCCCGGCGCGGCTGATGGTGCCTCCCGAGGCGGGTGCGCCGGCGGCTTTGGCGACGGCGTCGTATGCCGTGATGACGGCAGACGTGACGGTGGACCCCTCGACCTGCTGGCCGGCTGCCCGCAGGGCCGTGATGAGCGCCGCGGCGTCGCTGCCCGACGCACCGACCGCGAGATCCCGCCACAGGGGCGTGCCCGTCGCGAGGGTGAGCAGTGGTCGACCGTCGATCGAGAAGGCCACCGTGCCCGACTTCATGGGGGTGCCTGGAGCGCAACTGGTTTGAGTGAGTAACCCTGCGGTGGGGGCGACGACGTGTTCGGCTGGACCCAACGCGAGGGTGAGGCCAGCTGGTCGCGGGTCATCCCATGGCTGCGATGCGACGGTGAGGTCCGATGGGGCAGCCGCGGAGGCGAGCACCTGCGGGTTGCCGACCCGGGCCAGCAGCAATGCCCCGATCGCGCCGATGCCGACGAGCAGCAGAGCGGCGAGCAGGTATGCCGTGGTTCCGCCCTTCCACCGGGAGCCGTGGGCCGTCGAGTCGGCCATCCGTCACGGCTCCAGCGGACTGGTCATACATCGCCCTGCCGCATCGCTCTCAAATGGCTTCGGTGGTGGCTGCAGGGCCCGGTCGCGGGCGAAGTCGCTGGCCGAGTAGCCGGCTGGCATGACGCCCTTGCGCACTAGGCAAGCGGCGATGATGGTGAACTCGTCCTGCTTCTGCGGGTTGCGCCGCATCTGGTAATAGAGAGATATCACATTCGTCGCCGACGCGAGGGCGCAAGTCCTCTGCTGGTCCTCCATTTTCTTCATTTCGTCAGATGAAGGCGTGCCAGCTACTGGGAATCCAACACTGTAGGCGTCGGCATCGGGCTCCCAGGAGACCGTCACCCCTTGGGCGGCGAGGCATGAAGAAAATGATTGCTTCGCTACAGCTACCTCGGCGGCCGTGATGGTCCCGTCGTCGAGGATCTTGCGCTCCAACTCCGAGGAGGCATTCGAAGCGGCCTCCTTGAGTTGAGATGACCAAGGCCCGGCGCCCGTGTTCGACTCGTTGTGAGCGCCGCCCGTGGCAACGACTTCGCCGCCTGCCGCGATCGGGGAGGCAGGCTGGGTGGCAACACCCCCCCCCGTCGCTTCGGTCGCCGCCGTTTGAGCAGCCAACGACCGAAGCAACAAGTAGGGCGGCTATAAGGATAGCAGTTGGACGTAAGTTCACTGCCACATTCACCTATCGCTTGTGAGGGTCCTGAAACAGGGAAGCGCCTAACCGTAGACGATTGTGCCCCAGGCGACTTCATTTACGTAACAAGCGTTCTGTCGAGAGGTGCCGTAGCTGTAGGCCATTGGCGCGAGATGCCAGTAATACAAGCCGTTCACGATGTTATTGTTGTAGTGTCGACTTCCAACTCTACAAACGTCGTTGTAGGTTGTGTAGTGGTCCTGACTGTATCAACAAGTTGCGGCAGAGGCGCTGGGTGCCGACACGGTTGCGGCGGCCAGTCCGGCCACGGCCAACACCGTCGCAGCACTGGCGCTCTTCAGTTTCGTTGCGATCCTTTTCGACATTGCAAATCCCCTGTCCTTGGTTGTTGCGGAGCCGACGGCTCACCGCTGGCGCAAGGCTATGTGCGGTCAACTGGGCTCGCAACCGGAACGGATCAGGGTTAACTCCCGCACCGCCCGAACCTCGATCGCACGACTCTCAAACCTGAGCACAGCCGAGGACAGTGCCAGCGGGACGGCATACAAGTGGATGTCAGGACGCCGTCCTCCCGCTAGCGCTGATCACGGAGATGGTGAAACGAAAGGCACGTGGGGACGTGCCTTTCGTTTCACCATCGTGTCGTCGAGTGCGCCCTGCCTGGCGCGGTGATCGGACTAGAGCAGTGCCGCCAGGTCTTCGTGGGCCATCGCGAGGACGGCGTCGCGGGCGTCGGTGGCGGTGCGGGAGTCCAGCGCCGCGGTGGCCATGCCGTGGCAGACCGCCATCGAGTGCAGCCCGAGGGCATAGCGCACGATGCCGACCTTGGACGGGGCCATCGACAACGAGCTGACCCCCAACCCGGCGAGCACAAGCGCGAGCAGCGGGTCGCCGCCGGCCTCGCCGCACACGCCGATCGGCTTGCCGGCGATCTTGGCGCCCTCGCAGGCCGCTCCGATGACGGCGAGCACGGCCGGCTGCCACGGGTCGAGCAGGTCCGAGAGCGCGCCCTCCATCCGGTCGGCCGCCATCGTGTATTGCGCGAGGTCGTTGGTCCCGAGGCTGCCGAAGTCGACCTCGGCGAGCACGTGCCGGGAGGCCATCGCCGCGCCGGGGACCTCGATCATGACGCCGACCGACGGCAGTCCGTTCTCGCGGACCCGGCGGGCGAACCAGGCTGCTTCCTCGGCGGTGGCGACCATCGGGGCCATGACCTTGACCTCGGCGGAGGTCGCCTTGGCGGCCTTCGACAGGGCCTCGAGCTGGGTGTCGAGCAGCTCCGGGCGCAGCGCCTGCAGGCGCAGCCCGCGCTTGCCCAGCGCCGGGTTCTCCTCCGGCCCGAGGTCGGCGAAGGCCAGCGGCTTGTCGGCACCGGCGTCGAGGGTGCGCACGACGACCCGCCGACTGCCGAACGGCTGGAAGACCTTGGTGTAGATGTCGGTCTGCTCCTCCAGCGTCGGCGCGGTGTCGCGCGACAGGAAGACGAACTCGGTGCGGAAGAGGCCGACACCCTCGACGTCCTGGGCTGCGGCGCTCTGGGCGTCCTCGACGCCACCGATGTTGGCCAGCAACTTGACGGGGTAACCGTCGGCGGTGCGACCCGGCCCGGACGATCCGGGCAGGGCGGCGCGGCGACGCTCGCGCTTGCCGATGAGCTCCTCTTGATAGGCAGCACTGGGGTTGAGCGTCACCTCGCCCGAGTCACCGTCGACGGCAACGATGGTGCCGACCGGGATATCGCGGGCCCCGACGAGCTGGACGACGGCCGGAATGCCCATCTGGGCGGCGAGGATCGCGGTGTGGCTGGTGCGGCCACCGGCCTCGGTGATGATGGCCCGCACGAGGGTGGGGTTGAGGGTCGCGGTCTCGGCGGGGGCCAGGTCGTGGGCGACGATGACGCTCGGCACGTGGAACTCCGGCACGCCCGGGTCTTCCTGCCCGAGCAGTCGCGCGACGACGCGGTTGCGGACGTCCTTGAGGTCGGTGACCCGCTCGGCGAAGTAGCCACCGAGGGCCTCGAACTGCGCGGCATACGTGCCGACCGCGTCGGTCACCGCGCGGGTCGGGCCCTTGCCGGCGTTGAGTTCCTTGAGCACGCCCTTGGCCAGGCCCTTGTCGCGGGCGATGAGCGCGGTGGCAGTGAGGATCTGCTGGGCGGTCTCGTCGGCGCCGGCCGCGCGCTCCTCGAGGGTGCGGGCGACGGACTCGAAGACCTCCTTGATGCGTGCGTGCTCGGCGACCGGGTCTGCGGGGGCGGGCTCGTTCTCGGGTGGGCGCACGTGGGCGCGCACCTGGACGACGGGTCCGACGGCGGCACCCGGGCTGACCCCGATGCCGCGGGGGTTCTCAGTGGAGTTCGACATGAATGAGGTCCTTCTGCCGGAAGTGTGGGGGCGGGTGTCCAACGGGGTCGGGCGGGTGTGCACCAAGGGTGTGCAGCAAGGGGCCGGCCGTATGCCGGTCCGGCCCCTTGCGCGTCTGGTGGGTCCTCGACTACTCCGCGTCGAGGTCGCGGGACAGCAGCTCGACAAGGGCGTCGAGCGCCTCGTCGGCACCCTCACCCTCTGCCGTGAGGACGACCTCTTCGCCGTGCTTGGCGCCGAGGGCCATGACGCCGAGGATGCTCGTCGCGTCGACGGCGTCCTCGCCGGGCCGACCGATCTCGATGTCGAGGCCGCTCTCGCCGGCCGCCTGCACGAAGAGCGAGGCGGGACGGGCGTGCAGCCCCACGGACGAAGCGATGGTGACGGTGCGCTGGGCCATGAGCCGTTTCCTTTCGATGGGATGAGTGGAGCGTATGCCGTGTGCCTGGCACCCGCACTGGGTGCGGGTGCCAGGCAGCGGGATGATCAGGCGTTGACGGCCGCGGCGGCGCTGTGGTCGCGCTGCTTGAGGACGATGACGATGAGCGCCATGACCGCCACACCGACCGCGAGGGCGATGAGGAAGCCGAAGAAGTTGCCGAACAGCAGGGCCACCCAGATGCCACCGTGCGGGGCCATCGACGTGACACCGAAGAGCATGCACAGGGCCCCGGTGATGGCCGAGCCGACGACCGAGGAGGCGATGATGCGAGCCGGGTCAGCCGCGGCGAACGGGATGGCGCCCTCGGAGATGAAGGACGCACCGAGCAGCCAGGCCGCCTTGCCGTTCTCCTGCTCGGGCTCGGTGAAGAGCTTCGGGCGCAGCGTGGTGGCCAGGGCCAGCGCCAGCGGGGCGACCATACCGGCGGCCATGACGGCAGCCATGATCTTGTACTGCGTGGCGTCCTGGGCCAGGCCAGTGGTGGCCAGACCGGTGGTCGCGAAGGTGTAGGCGACCTTGTTGACCGGGCCACCGAGGTCGAAGCCCATCATCGCGCCGAGGATGAGGCCGAGCACTGCGAGGCTGCTGCCGCCCATGCCGTTAAGCCCGTTGGACAGGGCGTCCATGAGGGCCTTGATCGGCCGGCCGAGGACGATGATGAACAACCCGCCGACGATGAGGGTCGACAGCAACGGGGTGACGACGACCGGCATGACGCCGCGGACGCCCTTGGCGACCTTCCAGCGGCTGATCCAGCGAGCGACCAGACCACCGAGGATGCCGGTCACCAGACCACCGAGGAAGCCGGCGCCGGTCGTGCCGGCGATAGCGCCACCGACGAAGCCGGGGACCAGGCCCGGACGGTCGGCGATCGCGTAGGCGATGAAGCCCGACAGCGCGGGGACGAGGAACCCGAAGGCCGCCACACCGACGCGGAAGAGCAGGGCGGCCCACCAGGTCAGGCTCAGCGGGTTGAAGCTGTGCATGATGCTGTGGGCGAGATCCTTGGGCAGGTTGATGTCGTATGCCGTGATCTCGACCGGGCCGTTCTTGCCCAGGGCAACCGTCGCGAGCATGAAGCCGAGGGCGATGAGGATGCCACCGGCGGCGACGAACGGAATCATGTACGACACACCGGTCATCAGCCACTGGCGGATCTGGGTGCCGAGGCTCGCGTTCGAGTCGACCTTGGTGGCCAGGCCACCGGTCGCTGCGGCGGCCGGAGCGGCAGCAGCTGCGGCGCGGGCAGCCGGGTCGTTGGCGGCGGCCACGGCCTGGGCGATGAGTGCCGGGCCGTCGGAGATCGCGCGCTTGACGCCCACGTCGATGGTCGGCTTACCGGCGAAGCGGTGCGCGTCCTTGACCGGCAGGTCGTGGGCGAAGATCACCGCGTCGGCGCTGTCGATGACCGACTGCGAGAGCGGGTCAGATCCGGCCGAGCCCTGGGTCTCCACGGAAATCGAGTGGCCGGCGGCCTTGGCGGCAGCCTCGAGGGACTCGGCGGCCATGTAGGTGTGGGCAATGCCGGTGGGGCAGGAGGTCACGCCAACGAAGCGCATCGAACGACCGGTCCTCTCAGGAGCAGCGGATGAAGCGGCGGCGGCCGCGACGGGGGCGGCTGCGGCGGCGGCCGCAGCAGGAGCGGCAGCGGCTGCAGCCGCGGCAGGTGCCGGGTCGAGAGCAACCGCGTCGTTGACCAGGCGGACGACCTCGGCCTTGGTCGTCGCGCCCCGCAGCGCGGCGACGAAGTCCTTCTTCATGAGCGCGCGGGCGAGCTTGGGCAGCATCTGCATGTGCGCATCGCCACCCGCCTCGGGGGCCGCGATGAGGAAGACGAGGTCGGCCGGGCCGTCCTTGGCGCCCCAGTCGAGGCCGCCGTCGATCCGGCCGAAGGCCAGCGAGGGCTCGGTGATGGCGGCGCTGCGGGCGTGGGGGATGCCGATCCCGCCGGGAAGGCCGGTGGCCATGGTCGCCTCGCGGGTGGCCACATCGGCGACGAACTGTTCGAGATCAGTGCACCGACCCGAGGCGACGAGGGTCGCGGCAAGCGTCCTCGTGGCTTCGTGACGGTCGGCACCGGCGAGGTCGAGAACGACCTGCGCTTCGGTGATGAGGGACATCGGTGCTCCTTGTGATCGAAGGCTGCGCTGCGGATGCCGGGGCAGGAGTCGGGGTGCTGGGTGAGAGTCGGCGGCAGGGGGTGACGTCGGGAGAAGGGGTGGTGCCAGGTGGTGCGAGCCGTCCCGATGCTCGGGTGGCTAGTCGGTGAGCGGGCGAGCGAGGTCGATATCGGTGGTGCTGGTCACCGCGATGGCGGCGACGTCTTCGGGGGTGGGCATCCGGCTGCCGGGCAGACTCACCGCGGCCGAGCCCCAGGCGACGCCGGTGGCGAGCGCTTCCGCGGTGCCGGCGTCACGGCATACCGCGTGCAGGAAACCCGCGAGGAGCGAGTCGCCGGCTCCGACCGTCGAGACCGGACGCGCGACATGGCCGCTGGCCTGGAAGACCCCTTCCGGGCTGACGGCGACGGCGCCGTGCTTGCCCAGGCTCACGACGACCGTGCCGATGCCGCCGGCGACCAGGCGCTGGGCTGCCGCGACGACATCGCCGACCGTGGTCAGCGGGGTGCCGACGAGCTCTTCGAGCTCCTCGTGGTTGGGCTTGATGAGGTCGGGACAGGCGGGCACGGCGACGGCCATCGAGGGGCCGGAGGTGTCGATGGCGACCTTGGCGCCAGCCGCGTGGCCGCGACGGACCAGGGTGGCGTAGAAGTCCTCGCCGAGCCCCGGGGTGAGCGAGCCGGAGCCAACCAGCCACCGCGCACCGTCGGCGAGGTGGCCGTCGACAGCGGCGAGCAGGGCTTCGATCTCGTCGGCGGCCAGCGTCGGGCCGGGTTCGTTGACCTTGGTGGTCGTGCCGTCCGGCTCGATGATCGCGACGTTCATCCGGGTGGTGCCGGTGATGGGGACGGCAGTGTATGCCGTGCCCGACCGGCCCAGCAGGGCCTCCATGAGCCGCCCTTCCGGACCGCCCGTCGGCAGGACGGCGACCGCGTCGCTGCCGTTGGCGGTGAGGGCGCGGGCGACGTTGATCGCCTTGCCACCTGGGTCGATCCTGCTGTCGGTGGCGCGGTTGACCTCGCCATGACGCAGCTCCGTGACCGAGATGGTGCGGTCGATGCTGGGGTTGGGGGTGAGGGTGATGATCATGCGCGGATGACCTCCGGTCCGAGTGACTCGATATCCGTTGCGGTGTCTTCGTCGAGCCCGGTGTCGGTCACGACGACGGCGATGTCATCCAGGGTGGCGAAGCGGCAGAAGTGCTCTGCCCCCACCTTGGAGGAGTCTGCGAGGAGCACGCAGCGGCGGGCTGCGGCGACCATGGCGCGCTTGCTGAGGGCTTCCGACGGATCAGGGGTCGTGAGCCCACGGGCCAGCGAGACGCCGTTCGTGCCGAGGAAGGCGACGTCAACGGTGAGCTCGGCGAGCATGTTCTGCGACCATTCGCCGACCGCAGCCTGGGTGCGGGAGCGGAACCTTCCGCCGAGGAGATAGAGCTGGATGGCCGGGTTGCTGCTCACGGCCGCGGCGATGGGCAGCGAGTTGGTGACGACGGTGAGCTCGCGGTCCCGCGGGAGGGCCTCGGCCAGCCGCAACGTCGTCGTGCCGGCGTCCAGCAGCAAAGTGCCTTCTTCGGGCACGAGGTCCAGCGCCAGCTTGGCAATGCGCTCCTTCTCGGCGACGAACCGCTCGGCGCGCGTGGCGACCGAGGGTTCGAAGCCGAGCCGTTCGACCGGGATGGCCCCGCCATGCACTCGCCGGAGTGCACCGACCCGCTCGAGGTTGGTCAGGTCGCGACGGATCGTTTCGGGGGAGACCGCCAGATCATCCGCGAGGGAGAGGACTTCCACGCGCCCTGCGGCGCGGGCGACGGTCAGGATGCGCTGCTGGCGTTCAGCTGCGTACATCGCGACCTCCACTTCCGCTGATGAGCTAACAAAACCCTAGGGCCCGGGAGTGGACCCTGTGGCTGAGTCTGCCTGAACGTGACCGTTTGTGACCGACAACTGGAGTCTAGGAGCACAAACGGGCGCATGTAAAGGGGGTTAGTCAAGAAAGTTGACAAATTCTTGGAGGTGGGTCGACGGCGGCCTGCGCGGTGAAGTGCTGGGTGTTCGATGCGATGCCGACCGCCCCGTCTGGTTGGGGCCGGGTACCGTGTGCGGATGGCCCCGCCCGGCGTCCTTCGCGTGCTCCACGTTCCCTTGGCGTGCTGTGCGCTGGAGTCGCTGGCTGCCGAGTCGGCCCTGGCCCACGTGGGCGCTGATCTGCGGTGCACCGACCCGGCGCTGGCCGACGTCATGGTGGTGTCCGGCACGGTCACCCACGCGATGGCCCCGATTCTGCGGGCGCTGCACGCGCAATTGACCGATCGGGCCCGTGTCGTGGCCTTCGGGGCCTGCGCCTCGACCGGCGGACCGTATTGGGACTCGCCCACCGTCGTCCAAGGCATCGAGTCGCTCTTCCCGGTCGACCGGTTCGTGCCCGGCTGCCCGCCGCGGCCCCAGGCCCTCGTCGACGCCCTCGCCGATTGGGTGGTCAGCGATGGCTGATCTGTCGGCGCTGGCGCGGGTAGCTCCCGAGCACTGGCTCTCGGCCGTGGGTGCGCTGCGGGAGGCGGGTTTCGACGTCTTCGACGTGCTCACGGCATACCAAGTGGAGGGTGGGCTGGAACTCGTGCTGCGCGTGTTGAGCTCCGACACCGGCGCCGCGGACGGGCTACACACGCAGGTCGCCTTCGGGGAGCCGATCGCGAGCCTCACCCCGGTGTATGCCGGCGCGGCCTGGCCTGAGCGCGAGCTCGCCGAGCAGTTCGGGCTCCTGCTGTCGGGATTCCGGGATGGGACGGGGGAGGCGGTGCGCCGGCTGCTGCTGCCCGAGGACGTCACCGACCAGGTGCCCGGTAAGCCTTTGCGTATGCCGTTGCGCAAGGAGAGCGAGTTGGTCGCCCGCCGCGACACGCCCTGGCCAGGTGCCCGATGACCGGACCTGGCCCGGTGCCGCCCGCGCGGCGGCGCGGGACGTTGGCGCTCATCCCGGACAAATGCACGTCGTGCATGATCTGCGCGCGCGAGTGTCCCGACTGGTGCATCCACATCGACAGTCACACCGAGACGATCCCGGCGCCGAGTCCGCGCGGACGGCCACGCACGGTCGCGGTGCTCGACGATTTTGTCATCGACATGGGGCACTGCCAGCACTGCGGCATCTGCGTCGAGGTGTGCCCCTTCGACGCGCTGGAGTGGGTCGCGCAGGCGGCGCCGGCCGAGGCGTCGACGGCTGCCCTACGCCATGATCGCGAGCGGTTGGCGGGGTTGCTGCCGCACACGGATCCGGCCGCCGAGGCTGTGGACGGCTGAGGCATGACGGCAGGGAACACGTCCGAGGACGCGAGACGTTGAGGCCGATATGCACAAGCACTACAACGGTCTGAAGACCGCCGCGCTGTTCGGCGCCATCTGGGCATTGCTGCTCGGTCTGGCCGCCGTCATTTCCGGCGGTCGCTACATCTGGGTCGGCGCGCTGCTGGGTCTGGGCATGACGGCATACGGGTATTGGAATAGCGACAAACTCGCGATCCGCGCGATGCACGCATACCCGGTGTCGGAGGCGCAGGCGCCCGCGATGTATCGGATCGTGCGCGAACTCTCTACTGCCGCAGGCAAACCCATGCCGCGGCTCTACATCTCGCCGACCGACGCCCCCAATGCCTTTGCTACCGGCCGCAATCCGGACAATGCCGCCGTATGTTGCACCGAGGGCATCCTGCGGCTGCTCGACGAGCGTGAGCTGCGCGGGGTGCTCGGCCACGAGCTCATGCACGTCTACAACCGCGACATCCTCACCTCGTCGGTCGCCGCTGCCGTCGCCGGTGTCATCACGTCGGTGGCGCAGATGCTCATGTTCACCGGGATGTTCGGCGGCGGGTCGGACGAAAATCGCCCCAACCCGATCGCCATGCTCGCGACGGCCCTGCTGGCTCCCTTTGCTGCGACGGTCATCCAGATGGCGATCAGCCGCACCCGGGAGTACGACGCCGACGAAGACGGCTCGCGCCTGACCGGAGACCCGTTGGCGCTCGCCTCGGCGCTGCGCAAGCTGGAGACCGGCGTCGCTCGGGCGCCGTTGGCCCCGTCGCAGCAACTGGTCAACGCCAGCCACATGATGATCGCCAACCCGTTCCGCGCCCAGGACGTCTCGCGGCTGTTCTCCACGCACCCGCCGATGCACGAGCGGATTGCCCGCCTGGAGGGCATGGCCCGCGGCCCGCAGGGGATGGCCAGCGGCCGCTGACCTGGGCTGGTTGGGTTCGGTTGGGCCGGGGGGTGGCAGGTTGCGGCTGAGCTAGCCTCGGGCGGGTGTCGAGTCTCGGTCGCGTCGAGGCCCAGCGTCGGGCCCACCAGGTGCAGGTGCATCGCTATGACATCGCCCTTGATCTGGATCGGGGGCCAGAGCACTTTGAGTCAGTGACGTCGGTGACCTTCTCGGTCGCCGACGTCGCTGGCGTTGCTGGCGTTGCTGGCGTTGCTGGGGGCGAGTCGGCCCTATGGATCGATGTCGCCCCGGCTGGCGGCGCTGCCGGGCTGCGAGAGGTGACGCTCAACGGCATACCTCTGGCAGTGGCGGCGTGGGCGGACGCGCGGCTGCCCCTCCCGGCCGCTGCGCTGAGGGCCGACAACGAGCTGCGGGTGCACGCGACGATGGCCTACCGGCGCGACGGCTCCGGGTTGCACCGTGCGGTCGACCCGGCCGACGGCGAGGCCTACCTCTACCAGCAGTCCTTCCTCGACGCGGCGCCCTCGGTGTTCCCGTGCTTCGACCAGCCCGACCTCAAAGCCCGGTATGCCGTGCGCGTCCGGACCCCGGCGCACTGGGCGGTCGTCGGCAACGGTGCCGCAACGCAATTGGCGCCCGGTGAGTGGGAACTCGCTCTCACGCAACCGATTTCGACTTACCTCGTGACCGTCTGCGCGGGGCCCTACGTCTCGATCCGGAGCGAGCACGACGGCATACCCCTCGGTGTGCACGCTCGGGCTTCTCTGGCAACGGAATTGGAGCGCTGGGCGCCGCAGATCTTCGAGGTGACCAAAGCTGCGCTGGATGCGTATCACGCGCTCTTTGGGATCAGGTATCCGTTCGGGGAGTACCACCAAGTCTTCGTGCCGGACTTCAACGCCCTGGCGATGGAGAACCCGGGCTGTGTGACGCTGCGCGACGCGTTGCTCTTCCGGGGCGCCGCGACGCCGGCCGACGTGCTGCGCCGCAGCCGCACGGTCGTGCACGAGATGGCGCACATGTGGTTCGGCGATCTCGTGACGATGACGTGGTGGGACGACCTCTGGCTCAACGAGTCCTTCGCCGAATACCTCGCGCACCGAGTGCTCACGAGCGCAACGGAATTCGCCGACGCGTGGGTCGACTTCGGCATCCTGCGCAAGCCCTGGGGGTATGCCGGTGAGCGCGCGCCGACGACCCACCCGGTGGCGGGAGCCCCGGCCGAGAACGCCCAGGATGCGCTCGCGAACTTCGACGGCATCTCCTACGCCAAGGGCGCCTCCGCGATTCGACAGCTCATCGCGTATGCCGGTGACGCGGGCTTCATCGCCGGGGTGTCGACCTATCTGCGTGAGCACGCGTTCGGCAATGGCACCTTCGACGAGTTCCTCGCTGCGGTGAGCGCCGCGTGCGATCGTGACCTGCGACCGTGGGCCCAGGCGTGGTTGCTCACCGCCGGGCGCGACACGCTCACGGTCGCGGTGGATGCCGACGGGCGAGCGAGCGTCGTGCGGACTGCTCCCACGGCATACCCAGCTTCTCGTCCGCACGTGCTCGACGTCGGGGTGTATGCCGTGCAGCCCTCGGGTGGGGTGTCCGCGCAGGTGACCCGGGTTGTCGTGGACGCCGACGTGACGCCGACCGGTGGGCTGAGCGTGCCCGCGCGGGACCGGGTGGTGCTGCCGAATGGCACCGACCTCACCTGGGCGGCGCTGGACCTCGACCCGGAGTCGGTGCAGGTGTTGCCGACCGTGCTCGGGCGGTTTGCGGATCCGTTGGCGCGGTCGGTCGGGTGGCAGTCGCTCATCGATGGGGTGGCGCTGGGGAATGTCGACCCGCGGGCGGCGATTGCCGCCTTTGAGCAGGCATGGCCGCGGGAGAGCTATCCGGCGCTGGCTCAAGTGGTGGCCGATGACCTGGTGGCGCTGGTGCGGCGGTTCGTGCCGGAGGCGGCGGCGAGGGCGCAGTTCGATCGCTTGGCTGCAATCGGGTTGGGGGTGCTTGAGCAGGCGGTTGAGGGCACGGTTGGAGCCGAGTTGTTCGCGGGGCAGGCCGTCGTCGCGGCGCAGTTGGTCGCTCGGTCCAGCTCGGATGCCGGGCTGTTGCGGGAGTGGCTGGAGTCGCCGCCAGCGGGGCTGGCGGGTGATGTCGACTTCCGGTGGACCGTGGTGACCTCGCTGGCGGCGTCGGGGGTGTTGTCGCTCGGTGGGTTGGAGCAGCAGTCCGAGGCCGATCGGTCGACGTCCGGACGATTGGCTTACCTCTATGCGCGGGCAGCGATGCCTGACCCTGATGTCAAGAGGTGGGCCTTTGATCAGGTGGTGTCGCCGAGTGCGGGCTTGACCAACCATGAGCAGCTCGAGCTCGCGCGCGGTCTGTGGCGGGCGCCGGATCCTGCGCTGGTGCGGGAGTTCGTGGCGCCCTTCCTCGCGGCGGTGCCCGTGATGCACGAGTGGATGGGCGCCGACGCAGTCCATCACTTGCTCCGCTTCGCTTTCCCTACCGTGGTCGAGCGGGCGACGCTGGAGCGCGTCGACGAGGCGCTGGCCGATCCGGCCTTACCCCTGTCGCTGCAGCGGGACTACGTGGAGCATGCCTGGCCGATCCGGGAGGCCGTGGCGTCCCGTGAGCACTGGTGGGCCGAGGCAAACTGACGCATGTGGCTGCTTGGCTGGCCCTGATCCAGCCAAACGCGTCAGTGTGACCCCGACTTGGCCAGCGAGAGGCTGAATGTGGCGCGGACAGGGCATGAAGCCTGTGGATAACGTCAGCGGGGTGTCGGTGGCTGAGGGCAGGCTGACCCCATGGCCTTCACCGATCTCCCTGCCGACTGGCCGCAGCGTGCGGTCACCGATCCCGCCATCTTCACCGACCTCGTCGACCTCGTCGTGACGGTCCGCGATCGCTCTCGCGGCTGCCTTGGCATCTGGATCTGCGGCCCCACTGGCCGTCTGCAGCAACCCATCGTCATCGAAGCGCCACCTGGGGGACTCGACGTGTCACCCAACCTGGCCGGCCTGCGACAGGAGAGCGGTGAGGCCGGGGACGGCTTCACCCCGTCGGACGTGCGGCTCGCCATCGACTCCGTGGCGACGACGCTGACTGAGCATGCGAGGCCCGGCTCAGGCCTGGTCATCGTGATCGGACGGCCCGGACGCGCGGACACGACCGATGCCGACCGGCATACCCACGAAATCGCGATGGAGGTATGCCGGGCACACGGCATACCGCTGCTGGGAGCCGCGGTGGCGACTCCCGATCGGGTCTGGGCCCTGCCGTCTACCCCCGATGCCGGGGAGTGGGCGGAGTCGGCCTGACGTTTGCGGACCTTTCGGCGCCGCGAGCTCAGCGGTAGTTGGTGAAGGTGAGCGCGACGTCGAGGTCTTGGCCCTTGAGCAGCGCCATGACCGCCTGCAGGTCGTCCTTGGACTTGCTCGACACGCGCAGCTCGTCGCCCTGGATCTGGGCCTTGACCCCGCGCGGCCCCTCGTCGCGGATGATCTTGGCGATCTTCTTGGCGTTCTCCTGGCTGATGCCCTCCTTGAGGGCGCACTCAAGGCGGTACTCCTTGCCGGAGAGCTTCGGGTCGGCGTCGGCGCCGTCGAGGTGCTTGAGCGAGACCTTGCGTTTGACCAGCCAGGTCTGCAGCACGTCGAGCACGGCCTTGACCCGCTCCTCGGAGTTGGCCTTCATGACGATCTTCTCGCCGGACAGCTCGATCGACGCGCCGACGTTCTTGAAGTCGTAGCGGTTGGCGATCTCCTTGGCCGCGGTGTTGACGGCGTTGGCGATCTCCTGCTTGTCGTACTTGCTGACGA
>Ga0116180_1000446_pt1 | contig 38795 bp, 37 predicted proteins | sample AD_UKC073_MetaG_FD_89804 | JGI IMG/M metagenome (GOLD analysis project Ga0116180, IMG submission 89804) | Active sludge microbial communities of municipal wastewater-treating anaerobic digesters from USA - AD_UKC073_MetaG | ecosystem: Engineered > Bioreactor > Anaerobic > Digestate | place: USA... | reverse complement strand
GAAGCATTGCAACCGTCAATCAACCGATTGACCAAGACGTAGAGCAGGCCTACCTCACGCGCTCAAAGTACGTGAGGCACCGCCCACCGCTTCGCGCTCACTTTTACGTGAGGCACCTCGGGGTTTTCGTCACCCCACCCGGTGGGGTCGCAGAGCGTTCGGGGGGATGGTCCCGAATCTGCCGGCGTGATAGTCCTCCAGCGCCCGAGCGACGTCCGATTTGGAGTTCATCACGAACGGCCCGTAGTGGACGACGGGCTCGCGGAGTGGGCGCCCACCCAACAGCAGAACCTCCAACGCGGGGTGCCGGGACTCCTGCCCACGGTCCGCGGTGACACCGATCCGGTCACCGGATCCGAGCACCGCGAGTTGTCCGGCGTGGATGGGGTGACCGGCCGGGCCGACGATGCCCCGCCCCGCCAGCACGTACACCAACGCGTTGTAGTCGGGGGCCCACCCGAGGTCGAGTCTCGCCCCGGGCTGGATGGTGGCGTGCGCCACGGTAATCGGCGTCCGGGTCGAACCGGGGCCGCGTCGGCCGTCGATGTCACCGGCGATGAGTCGGAGCAGGGCGCCGCCGTCGGCCGAGGACAGCAGGGTCACCGCCGAGCCCTCGATCGCCTGATAGGCCGGCGCGGTGAACTTGTCCCGCCGCGGCAGGTTCACCCATAGCTGGATCCCGTGGAAGAGTCCACCACTCTCGACGAGTTCGGCGGGCGGGGTTTCGATGTGCAGAATCCCGGCGCCCGCCGTCATCCACTGAGTGGCGCCATCGGTGATCAGTCCGCCGCCGCCATGGGAGTCCTGGTGGGCGAACCGTCCGTCGATCATGTAGGTGACGGTTTCGAATCCGCGGTGCGGGTGCCAGTCGGTGCCCCGGGGTTGGCCCGGTTCGTACTCCACCTCGCCCATCTGATCCATGTGCACGAAGGGGTCCAGGTCGGCGGCGGGCACTCCGGCGAAAGCCCGGACCACCGGGAATCCCTCACCTTCGAACCCGCGGGGCCCGGTGTTGATGTGCCGGACCGGCCGCTCGATGTCGGCGGGTCCGGCGGGCCGCACCCGCGGCAAGGTCAGAGTGTCTGCGGTGATTGCTGGCATACCCGACCCAACCGGACTGCGGTCCGCTTTATTCCGTTCAGGCTGGGAGTAGCCTGCAGGAGCAGGGCAACAACCGCGGGAGTCCGGGGCAACCGGTCTGAGAAGGTGGCTTACCGCGCCACCGACCGCACGACCGTCCGGGTAATGCCGGACAGGGAGCGTCGATCATGACTGTGCTTTTTTCGGTATGGGGATACGCCGTCACCGTCCTCGAACTCTGTGCGGTGATCACCTCCCTGCTGGCGATCGGCCTGGGCATCACGGGAACTCGCTGGACGTGGCCGCTCTACTTCCTGGCGGGCCTGCTGTACGGCTGGCTGTTCGTGGGGTTCGACCTGTTCGCCTCCGCGGCCATGCAGCTCATCTTCATGGCCGCCGCGGTCTGGGGCTGGTTCTCCTGGGGCCGCGAGGGGGTCCGGATACCGGGCCGGCTGACGCCTGCCGCGCGGGTGGGCGGGGCCGTCGCGGTCCTCGCCCTATGGGCCGTGGTGGCGCCGTTCCTGCAGAGCATCGGCGGCGCCGCCACCTGGGGCGACGCCTTCATGCTGGTCGGTTCGCTGGCCGGCCAGTTGCTCATGGTGCTGCAGAAGATGGAGACCTGGCCGACCTGGATCGCGGTGAACACCGTCGGGGCGGTGCTCTATGCCAGCCAGGGCTTGTACTTCACCTCGCTGTTCTACGCGGTCCTGATCATGATGGCGGTGGCCGGCTGGCGGACCTGGTCGGCACGCGCGTCGAACGGTGTCCCGGCTGCGTCCGTAGCCGCCCATGGCTGAGACCGCGCGCGCCGGGCTGATCTCGGTGGTGGGTGGCGAATCCACCGGCAAGTCGACGTTGGCCGCCGCACTCGGGATCCGACTGCCCGGGATCGTGGTCTCCGAAAGCCTTCGGAACTGGGTGAATCAGCACGGGCGCGTCCCCTTGGCCGCCGAACAGTCGGAGGTGATGGCCGCCCATCGGCGGGCGGAACAGTCCGCGCTGTCGCATGCGCACCGGACCGGGCCGGGATGGGTGATCTCCGACAGCGGTCCGCTGATGACCGCGGTCTACAGCATTCAGTACTACGGGGACGACTCCCTGCTGCCGCTGGCCCTGGAGTGGACAGCGCAGAACGACCGGGTGGTGTGGTGTCAGGACGATTTCCCGTGGCAGCCGGACCCGCAACGGGATGGACCCGATGCCCGGCTGACCTCCCAGCAGATTCTCGCCGCCATCTTCGCCGACAATCCCGGGCTACCGATGCTGACGGTCAACGGCCCACTCGATGCGCGACTCGACACAGTCCTGTCCACCGTGCCGAACCGTGATTGAATGCACAGCAGCAGCGCCGCGTCGGGCACAACATCGTGCGGCACGACACCGCCGTATCCGAGGTTTTCCACATGAGCACAGTCCTGATCACGGGGCACCGGAATCCCGACACCGACTCGATCTGCTCTGCCCTGGCCTACGCCGATCTCAAGGGGCTGTGCGGCGCCGACGTGGAGGCGGTGCGCCTCGGATCCGTCAGCGCCGAAACACAGTTCGCCCTCGACAGGTTCGGGGTGTCCGCGCCCCGTCTGATCGAATCCGTGGCCGATGAGGCAGCCGAGGTGATTCTCGTCGATCACAACGAGCGTCAGCAGAGCGCCGTCGACATCGCCGAGGTGACGGTCACCGAGGTGATCGACCATCACCGCATCGCAAACTTCGAGACGACCGGCCCCCTCTACTACCGCTGCGAACCGGTGGGCTGCACCGCCACCATCATCCTGAAGATGTACGGCGAGAAGGGGTTCTCGGTCAGCCCACCCATCGCCGGTCTGATGCTGTCGGCCATCCTCTCCGACACCCTGCTGCTGAAATCCCCCACGTGTACCGATGAGGATGTCGCGGCGGCCCGTGAGCTTGCGGCCATCGCCGGCGTCGACCCGCACGCTTACGGCCTGGAGATGCTGCGGGCCGGCGCGAACCTGCGGGACAGACCGGTCGACCAACTCATCTCCGCGGATTCCAAGGAGTTCTCGATGGGCGGGGCGAGGGTGGAGATCGCCCAACTCAACGCCGTCGATGTCGACGATGTGCTGTCCCGGCAGCAGGAGTTGGAGGCGGCGATGCGGACCGTCGTCGCAGCCAAGGGTCTCGACCTGTTCCTTCTCGTCGTCACCGACATCATCAACAACGATTCGGTCGGTATCGCTTTCGGTCCGCGCGCCGCCGTGGTGGAGGCGGCCTTCGGCGCCGCGATCCAGGACAACCGCGTCCACCTCCCCGGCATCGTGTCCCGCAAGTTGCAGGTCGTACCGATGCTCACCGAGGCGTTCGACAGAGGGTGACCACCGGTCCCCGGGCCCGCCGCGTGGTGGCTGCCCTGCTCGTCGTCGGCACGGCATCGTCATGCAGCCATGCGGGTCGGCATCCGCCGCAGGCCGCGGCACCGGAAGCCGTCCAGTCCCCCCGACCCCCCATGCCGCCCCGACCTCAGCCGGTCGTCATCGCCCCCGACGGGGAGTTCGCACCCATTTCCGATCTGGTCGACGCCGCGATCAGCGCTCGTCGGCTCCCCGGCGCGGTGGTGAAGATCGGGCACGCCGGCAAGGTCGTGGTGCACAAGGCCTTCGGTTGGCGCAAACTCGACGGCGAACCCGGACTCGACGGCTCGCCCGGCCCCGCCGAACCGATGACTGAGGACACCCTCTTCGACCTGGCGTCCCTGACGAAGATCCTTGCGACGACGACCGCCGTGCTCCAGCTGTACGACCAGGGCCGGGTTCAGCTCGACGATCCGGTGCAGACCTATCTGCCGGATTTCAACGCCGCCGACGACCCGCGGCGGGCCGAGGTGACGGTGCGCATGCTGCTCACCCACACCTCGGGGATCGGCGGCGACCTCAGCCGGCAGGGTCCGTGGGGCCTGGTGGCGGCCGACAAGGACGACGGCATCCGCCGGGCGCTCAACGCGCCCTTGGAGTTTCCCCCCGGCCAGGTCTTCCACTACTCCGACATCGGCTTCATCCTGCTCGGCACCCTCATCGAGAGGATCACCGGGGAGACCCTGGACGACTACGCCAGGGACAACATCTTCACCCCGCTGGGGATGACCGACACCCGCTATCTCCCCGCGGCCAAGGCGTGCGGTCCGCACCGGATCAGCGGCACCGCCATCGCCGTCGATGCCGGCGCCGCGGACGGTCCCTGTCCTGAGGACGGTTGGAGTACCGAACTGCTGGCCCGGATCGCCCCGACCGCACGGGACGAGGACACCCCCGGCATCAATCCCAATATCGACCGGCCGCTTCGGGGGACCGTCCACGACCCGACCGCGAGACGCATGGGCGGGGTGGCCGGCAGTGCCGGGGTGTTCTCGACGACCGACGATGTCAGCAGGTACGCGCAAGCGCTGCTCGATCGCCTCGCCGGACGACCCAGCACGTTTCCCGTGAAACGATCAACCCTGGAGTTGATGACGACACCGCAGCAACCGGGGCACCACGCGGGGCAACTCGCCGCCGCCAACGCGGCCCTCCAAGCGGCCATCGCCACCACCCCGAACACCGAGGATCCCCTGCTCGCTCCGCACTATCCGGCCGTCGCGGGAATGGATCTGCGTGGCCTGGGCTGGGATATCGACACCTACCAGTCCACTCCGCGCGGGCTGATCTTCCCGATCGGCAGCTTCGGCCACACCGGGTTCACCGGGGTGACGATATGGCTGGATCCCGGTTCGGACAGCTATGTAATCGTGCTGGCGAATGTGATCCACCAACGGGGCGGTCCACCCATCGTGAGGTTGAGCGGCGATGTGGCGACCACGGCTGCCCGGGCGCTGCATCTCTACGGGAGTTGATCCGGCGCTGCCCGGTCATGGACAGCGGGTCATCTGATGGGCTTTTCCGCTGCTCTCGTTGGTCGACTCCATGGTCGCATCGTCGATGACGGTGACGTTGACCTTGAAGTCGGGTTCGTCGACGAAGCTGATCACGCCGTCGTTGTAGGTCCAGTTACCGAACGGGCCGTCGCTGGTGCCGTCGGCCCGCAGTTCGATGGCCATCTGGCAGTCGCCGTCGGTACCCCACTTCCCCACCACGAATTCCCGGCTCGGCTTCGCACCCTTCATCGGTGCGGCGGGACTGGTTGTCGCCGACTCGGACAGTGCGGTCGACGTGGCGGTGGATGTCGCGGTCGACGTCGCGGTGGATGTCGCGGTCGACGTTGGGGTGGATGTGTCGCTGGACTTCTCGGCGGCCGGCTTGTCCTGGCCCCCGCACGCGGTCAATCCGACAGCCAGCGCCACGGCGATCGTGACTCGGATCTTCATCCCCATCCCCTTCTCGTACATCCCGGCCCTTCTCGTACATCCCGGTCAGGCACCCGCCCTCGCGTTCGCAGTCTCTCACCAAAAGGGACTCACCGTCGGGTTAACCGCGCGCGGCGGCGTCGAGCAGGGTCCTGAGTCGCGCGACCTCATCGGGATCGATGCTGACCGACGTCAAGTCTTCGTCCATAGCGGGGTTCGTGTACGCCATCGTGGAGGGGAGCGTCCGCCGCGCCGAACTGTGAAAGGCTCTCGCCGCGGTGAACCGCGCCAGTTCCGTGATGTTCGTCGACCGGACACCGGATCCCGGCATGACGGTGATGCGGTCCGCCGCCGCGCGCACGAGCGTCCGCAGCATCTCCCTTCCCCGGTCGACATCCGGTTGCAGCCCGCTGGTGAGGACACTTGAGCAACCCAGGCCGATCAAGTCGTCCAGGGCGGCGAGCGGATCACGCACCCGGTCGAAGGCCCGGTGGAAGGTCACCTGCATCGAGCCGGCGTGTTCGATGAGCTGGGCGCAGCGGTCGACGTCGACGCCCCCCTCCGGGGTGAGGATCCCGAACACCACACCGTCGCAGCCCAGTTCCCCGCACTGCTGCACGTCGGCGACCATGGCGTGGAACTCCGTATCGGAATAGCGGAAGTCGCCGCCCCGCGGCCGAATGATCGGGAACAGCTGAATTGCCGTGCTGCTCCTGGCAACGGCGATCGTCCCGTAGGAGGGAGTGGTGCCGCCCTCGTGGGGGTTGGCGCACAGTTCGATTCTGTCGGCCCCCTGCGTCTGCGCCACCAGACAGGAGGCCAGATCGAAGGCGATGACTTCCAGTTCCACCCCGCCATTGTTGGCCAATCGCGGCCCGTCGGGGCTTACGCTGAGAGATTGCCGGCCCGCAAGGTCCTGAGGGGGCTGTGATGGTAGATGACCGACGGATACCGCGGGCCGCCGCGGTCATGCTCGGCGCCGTTGCCGCGTTGATGACGACCCCGGCGATCGGTTGGGCCGAGACCCCGGATGCCGACACCTCCTCGTCCCGACGCGCCGACCAGCGCTCCGACAGCCGAGCCGACCGGCGCTCCGACGCCCGAGCCGAGCGTCGCGCCGACACCGCGACCCCGGTCGCCGTCGGGCGCGGGGTTCGGCCGCATTCCACGGCGGCGACGCATCGGCCGCGGTCTCGTGACGTGCTGCCTTCGGCCGCTTCGGCACAGAGAGTCCGTGACCTAGCGGAGCCGGCCGCAGCCCCCGGGCCAGCCCGATCAGGGCTTGCGGCGCGGGCCGTCACAGCGCCGTCCGCCTGGGAGGCGGGGCTGGCCTGGTTCCAGCACACCGTCAACAACGCGACACCGACCTTCGGGGATCAACTGCACACGGTGAGTGTGAGTCCCGGCCACAGCAGCGCGCCGATGGCGCTGGGCGGCTTCGACGCCGATGGAGATCCGCTGAGCTACACCGTCTCCGGAGCGGGCTCGGGAGACGGCGGTGTGCTGGCGATCGTGGACGGGGCCGCCGCGTACACACCGCCCGACACCTGGGACGGCACCACCTCCTACGATGACGCCTTCCTGGTCACCGTCACCGACGCCGGGGGCGACTGGCACCTGCACGGTCTGGCGGGTCTGCTGAACCTCCTGACATTCGGGATGTTCGGGTCGCCGGGAGACAGCGCCACAGGAACCGTGACGGTACGGGTGACGGCCACCCCGGGGGCAGGACCAGAACCGGGGCCGGATCCCGGTCCTGATCCAGACCCGGTTCCTGATCCAGACCCGGTTCCGGATCCTGACCCGGGTCCTCCCGCGCCGGAACCGACACCCGACCCCGATCCTCCGGTGGCGCAGCCCGACCCACCCGTCGTCGATCCGGACCCGACGCCCGGAGCGCCGGTGGTCGCCGGTTCCTTCCCGGTATCGTTCGTCAACTCCAACGGCACCTACGCCGACGACGAGATCTACGTCATGGTCATCGGGCAGGCCACTCCCGGGCAGTGGTCCTGGGTCGACCGGAACGGCGCCGCCCACCCGATCGACCACACCGCAGCCAACGCCGCCGACCACCTGGTCAAGAACGGTGTCAGCTACCCGAACATGTCGTTCACCCTTGCCGAGGCGGGCAGCCTGCGTATCCCGCCGGAACTGTTGGGCGCCCGGATCTACGTGTCACTCGGCGAACCGGTCTACATCGCCGTCAGCCCCGACAACACCGGGTGGGCCGGGCCCGATCCGGCCAATCCCACCGACCCCAACTACCGGACCGTCTACGACTGGTACGAGCTGAGCTTCAAGAACGGCTCAGTCCCGTTCGGCGGCAACACCACTCAGGTCGACCAGTTCGGATTCCCGTACACCTTCACCCTCACCCAGGAGTCGACCGGATACACCGCCACCCGCGGCATCACCGTGTCCCGCGACGAGTTGTTCCGCCGGTTCGAGGACACCATGCCCGCGGCGTTTCGATCGCTGATCATCGACGACGTCAACGGCGACCCGGTGCGGATTCTGGCACCCCGCTCACACCAGCCCGGCGAGCTCGCCACCTGGTTCGACGGCCCGGTCGACGACTTTTGGACGACGTACGCCGGGGAGCAGTTCGTGTACCACGGACCGGGCTTCACCGTCACCGGTGGCGTCGATGCCGAAGACCGGTTCGCCTACACCGTCACCAGCGCCGGCGGGGACGCCACATCGCACACCATGACCAAGCCGAGCACCGCCGACGTGTTCCGCGCCGACGGTCCGTTCATCGGCACCGGGTTGCAGGGCGCCTTCCTGGCCCACCTCGACGCCGCCTTCCACCGCGGCGTCGCCACCTCACCGCAGAACTGGGACACCGCGTCGGCCTACTACCCCGCCGGGGGGAGATGGAACAACTGGGCACAGTTCTTCCACGCCAACAGCGTCGAGGGATACGCCTACGGCTTCCCCTACGACGATGTGAACAGCCAGAGTTCGGTGCTGATCCTCAACAACTCCCAACCCCTGACCGGTCTCACCCTCGCGATCGGCGGTTGAGGGCGGGCCGGCGGGTAGATTTGCGTTCTCACGCCACTGCGACGGAGGGGCTCGAATGGCGGGCGGCCTGGTTGGACTTCTCGATGACATCGCCGCGCTGGCCAAGCTGGCCGCCGCCTCGATCGACGATGTCGGTGCCGCCGCCGGACGCGCCGGCGTCAAGACCGCCGGGGTGGTGATCGACGACACCGCAGTCACCCCGGCGTATGTCCACGGCCTTGCCGCCGAGCGCGAACTGCCCATCATCCGGCGGATCGCCATCGGTTCCATCCGCAACAAACTGCTGTTCATCCTGCCCGCCGCGCTCCTGCTCAGCGCGGTGGCGCCCAAGGTGGTCGAGGTGATCCTGATGTTCGGCGGGTGCTTCCTCTGCTACGAGGGGGCACACAAGATCATTCATGCGCTGCGGCACGACGACCACGACCACGACGCGCCCGCGGCGCAACTCGGCCCCGACACCGAGGCGACGACGATCGCCGGCGCGATCCGTACCGACTTCATCCTGTCGGCCGAGATCATGGTGATCGCACTGAAGGAAGTCATCACCGAACCGTTGCTGTCCCGTGGGCTGATCCTCGTCCTCGTCGCGGTGGGGATCACCGTGGCGGTCTACGGAGTCGTCGCGCTGATCGTCAAGATGGACGACGTGGGACTGAGCCTGGCCCAGCGCCCATCCCGCAGGTCGCAACGGCTGGGTCGGCTCCTGGTGGCCGGGATGCCCAAGATCCTCTCCTGGCTGTCGGTCATCGGAACCGCCGCGATGCTGTGGGTCGGCGGGCACATCCTGCTGGCCGGCCTCGATGAATTGGGCTGGGCCGCGCCGTACCACCTGGTGCACTCCCTGGAACACACCGCCCACGGCGTGCCCGCCGTCGGGGGCATCCTGGGCTGGTCCGCCAACACCCTGGCATCGGCAGTGCTGGGCCTGGCGGTGGGCACCATCATCGTGGCGGTGGTGGCGGCGCTGCCGTTGCACCGGTTGCGCCGCGCCAAGGGCGCAACCGATGCCGGCAGCGCTGGGTGACGACTACCCGGCGCGGGACTGTTCGAGCAGGTACCGGTCGAGGTTGACCAGTGCGTCACCGGGTCCGCCGGTGTAGCCGGCCAGTTTCATGTAGTCGACGATGCCGCGGAACAGAACGATCTCCTCGCGCTGCTCGGCGATGAACCACTGCAGCATGTTGAAGGTGTTGAAGTCCTTGCGGTCCAACGCCAGACCGGCCAGCGCGTCGATCTGTCCGGTCACCTTCTTCTCATGCTCGTAGGCGGCGTTGACCACGGCGACGAGGCTGTCGTAATCGGCGGGCGGCGCCGGAATCGCCTGCAGGCGAACCGGGACGTCGGCCTCGACCAGGTAGTCGACCAACCGGTTGCGGTGGTCCAGTTCCTCGGCGACGTGGCTGCGGAAGAACGCCGAGGCACCGGGCAGACCCTTGTCCTCGGCCCACATGCTCATCTGCAGATACACCTGGCTGGCGTAGGCCTCGCTGGTGATCTGGTCGTGCAGGGGCTGGACCAGGTCGTCGTGGATCATGGCGTTCCTCTCGTGGTTGACCGCCGGGCGGCTTCCGCCCGGCGGGGTTTGGTCAGCGACAGCCACACCGAACGTGGCCTGACCGCCTTCACCTCCCGGATTTCCGGGTAGCGCTCTTGCACCGCGCGACTCACCAGGTGGCCGACGGTCCGTTCGCTCTCCGAACAGCCCCGACAGGCTCCGGTCAGCTCGACGGTAAGGACCCCGTCACGCACCGAGACGACCCGGATGCCGCCGCCGTGCGATTCGGCGACGGGTGCGACGTCCCGTTCCAGGATCGCCTCGATGCGACGGCGAAGTTCCGCCTCATCGATCGGGGTGTCGATCGGCGCGTGTTCGGCGGACGAGAGCGCGGCGATCAGCGCGCTGCGCACAGCGGGCCCGTGACGGGCCCAGGAACCGTTGGGTCCCAGCCATGTTCGTACCTCGTCGGGATCCACTTCGAACCGGTCCAGCACGCCCTGGGCGATCAACTCCGCAAGCTGCGGAATCTGCTCGGGCAGGTGTGCGGCCCTGGCCTTCCACCGGATCAGGCGGGGATCGTCGGTCGCCTCGGGATGCAGGGGCGGAATGCCGGTCATCAGCCCCCCAACCACAGCGTGACGTGCCGGGCCAGGAAGGCCGCACCCCAGGCCAGCGTGAAGGTGTACACCCAGGCCACTAGCGGCCACTTCCAGCTGTTGGTTTCGCGGCGGATGGTGGCCACCGTCGACATGCACAGCAGCGCGTAGGCGAAGAAGACCAGCAGCGCCACCGTCGTCGGCGCGGTGAACAGCACCTCACCCTGGTGGGGTCCAGCGGTGTACACCGCCGACTGCACGGCACTGGAGGGGGATTCCGGGTCGGTGGCCGCGAAGATCTGGCCGATGGTGGCGACGAAAACCTCACGGGCGGCCATCGCGCCGATCAGCCCGACGCAGATCCGCCAGTCGAATCCGAGTGGTGCGAACAACGGCTCGATCAGTTGACCCAACTGCGCGGCGAAGGAGTGCTCGACGACGTAGGCGGACGCCGCCGCCGGATCCAGCTCCGCCACTTCCGCGCTGCGCGGGGGCAGGTTCAGCAACAGCCACAGCACGATCGAGGTGGCCAGAATGATCGTTCCGGCCTTGCGCAGGAAGGCTTTTGCGGAGTCCCACATGGTCAGCAGCACCGATTTGGGCGCCGGGAAACGGTAGGGCGGCAACTCCATGTAGAACGGCCGCAGGTCGCCGCCGAGCAGCACGGCCTTGAACAGCCAGGCGGTGAGCATCGCCGACACCCCACCGAGCAGATACAGCGCGAACATCGCGACACCCTGGATGGACACCGGGCCCCAGCGTGCATCGGCGTCGACCAGGAAGCCGATGAGCAGGATGTAGACCGGCAGTCGGGCCGAGCACGTCATCAGCGGGGCGGCCATCGTGGTGGCGATTCGGTCACGCGAGGACGGCAGCGTGCGGGCGGCCATGATCCCGGGAACCGCGCAGGCCATGCTCGACAGCATCGCGACGAACGCGCGGCCCTCCAGACCCGTCGTCGCCATGATCCGGTCCACCAGGAATGCGGCCCGAGCCATGTATCCGACGTTCTCCAGCAGCGAGATCAGCAGGAACATCAACACGATCTGGGGAATGAAGGTCAGTACGGCCCCGACGCCGCCGATGATGCCGTCACCGAGCAGGCCGGCCAGTGCGGCGTTGGGGACGTGCGTATCGACCTGATCTCCGAGCCAGACGAAACCCTGCTCGATGCGATCCTGCAGTGGCGCGGCCACTGTGAAGATCACCTGGAACAGCGAGAACATCACCGCGGCGAAGATGATCGTGCCGAAGACCGGGTGCAGCAGTGCCCGGTCGATCCGGGCACTGCGCCGGTCGGGTTCGGGCAGTCGGTATCGCCCGGCGGAGAGCAGCGAAGCGACCCAACCGGTGAACTCGGCGTCGCCGGTCGGCGGCGGGATGGCCACCCGGGACCAGGTGTCGGGTTCGGCCAGAAGCGCCCGCAGCGGCCCCACCCCTTTTCCGCGGCTGCCGATGACCCCGATCACCGGCACGCCCAGAGCGCCGGCGAATCGCTCGGTGTCCAGGTGACCACCGCGGGCGGCCAGTTCATCGGTCATGGTCAGAACCACCATGGTGGGCTTACCCAGCGCCAGCACCTGCGCGACCAGCGCCATGGAACGTTCCAGCACGGTGACATCGACGACCACCGCCAGGGCGTCCGGCGGTTCGACACCGGGGAGCGCCCCCTCGAGAAGGTCGGCCACCACCTGCTCGTCCGGGCTGACCGGCTGCAGGCTGTAACTGCCGGGCAGGTCCTCGATGGTCACCGTGGTGGTGCCGTACCGCCCGGGACACCGAGCGGTCCCGACCGACCGCGTCACGGTGACACCCGGATAGTTGCCGGTGCGGGCGCGCAGGCCGGTCAGGTGGTTGAAGATGCTGGTCTTGCCGGCGTTGGGGCTACCGACCAGCGCGATCCGCAGTGTCTCCGGAGGCGCTGTCGCCGACCCCGCGGAATGGCAGGCCGTCACGGGTCAGCCGGCCACTTCGATATAGGCGGCTTCCTGACGGCGCAGGCAGGTGTCGTAGCCGAGCAGCCGGTAGACGGCGGGATCGCCCAGCGGGGCGGTGCGCAGTTTCAGTACCCGGACACCCTGGCGAAAGCCCAGGTGCCGCAATCGGTCCGCCACGGGACCGGGTGCGGACCGGTCCACGCCGACGATCTCGACCTCAGCGCCGGCGCGAATCTCCGCCAGGCTGGGGTGGCCCGCCGATGCCGTTGCCGGACCCCTCGACCGCCACGGCCCGCCGTCCCACATGTACGCCTCCACTGGCTATTAGGTGAGGTTAACCTAATCCTAAGGTGAGTCGGGCGCAAGCCCAATGCCGGCCGGCCCGGCCTACGGCTCGATCAGGCCGGTGCGGATCGCGTAGCGGGTCAGTTCGAGCCGGTCCCGCAGGCCCAGTTTCTGCAGCACGTTGGTGCGATGCCGGTCGACGGTCTTGGCGCTGATCCCGAGGGTCGCCGCGATCTCGCGGGCGGAGTAGCCCTCGGCGACGAGTTTGACCACCTCTTCCTCCCGCGCCGTCAGGATGCTGCCGCCCGCCGGTTCGCCGGCACTGGCCCTGGCGAGGTGCTCGCGGATCAGTGCGGTGATCGCCCCCGGGTAGAAGAACGGTTCGCCCCGCATGGCGGCCCGGCAGGCTTCGATCAGATCCCGATCGGCCACCGACTTGAGGACGTATCCCGAGGCGCCGGCCTTGATCGCTTCGAAGAAGTACTGCTCGTTGTCATACATCGACAGGATCAGGATTCGCGTATGCGGGTGCAGGCGCTGGATCTCCCGGGCGGCCTGCAAACCCGTCATCCGCGGCATGGCGATATCGAGGATGGCCAGGTCGGCGGGAATGCCGCCGAGCGCTTCGAGTGCCTCGTATCCATCGGCGGCCTCTGCGACGACCTGCAGGTCCGGTTCGGCGTCGAGGATCATCCGCAGCCCGGTGCGCACCAGAGCGTGGTCGTCGGCGAGCAGAATGCGCGCGGGCGTCGGGGTCATCGGCCGGTCTCGGTCGGCGCCGGAATCTCCAGACGCACTTCGGTGCCGCCGCCCGGAACCGCGGCGACGGTCAACGTTCCACCCACGAGCAGTGCCCGTTCGCGCATCCCCCGGATACCCGCGCCATAGGCGCCGACGGCGCCCGACCCGTCGTCGGCGATGCGCAGCGTGAGCGAATCGGCGGAGCTGTGCAGGTCGAGCCACACCTTCCCGGCGCCGGCGTGCCGGGCGATGTTCGTCAGCGCTTCCTGGGCGATGCGGTAACACACCAGTTCCACCTCGGGGTCGATCCCTCCGGCGGTGATATGCCGCACCACGTCGACGCCGCTGGCCAGGGTGAACTCACTGCACAGCGCGGTCAGCGCGCTGTGCAGGCCGAGGTCGTTCAGCACGTCGGGGCGTAGCCTTCGCGCGATGCCCCGCATCTCGTCCAGGCAGCCGCGAACGGTCTCCTGGGTACTGACCAGATCCGCGCGCAACGGCTCCGGGGCCCGGTCCACCGCGCGCTTGAGGTTCAGCAGGGCGACGGTGAGGCTCTGGCCGATCTCATCGTGGAGTTCGCGAGCGATGCGCTGCCGCTCATTCTCCTGCGCCGCCAGGATCGATGCACTCGATGCCGCCCGCTCCGACTCCAGCCGGTCGAGCATCAGATTGAAGGACGAAATCAGTTGCGCCAGATCGCCTTTGCCGTCGGAGGGCACCCGGTCACTGCGCAGCGGCGGATCAACCCGGGCCATCGAGTTGTTCAGCTGATCCAGTGGCGCCAGGCTGGAGCGCAGCAGCACGGCATTGGCCACCAGCATCACGCAGAGTCCGATCACCAGCACCGGGATCTCGGCGAGTTGGATGCGCGCGGAAACCGTGGCCGGCGAGACCGCCAGTGCGAAGGTCCCCAACACGAAGATCAGTCCGTTGATCGCGAACACCCGACGAAACAGCGCGTCGGCAGGGGTGCGGGCGGACCGGCGCAGGTGCCGGTCCCACCGCCAAGGAGCCATGTTTCCAGGGTCAGCACAATTCCGCTTTTTGTCCATACAGGCCGCATCCCCCCGGAAATGGGTGTCAGACCCGATACCGCTGATCACGTCCGCCGCCGAGACTTGAGGCTGTCCCACGGTGATCTCGCGGGGTGGCCACCGTGAATCGAGTGGAGGGAAGGGCCATGGGCACGGCATTCGCCGACCGCGGCACGGAGTCCGTCGAATCCGTCGGCGACGTGTGGCATGCGATGTCGGCCGGGGACGTACAGGGCAGGCTCGACACGGGTCCGGACGGACTCACCGACGACGAGGTGCGGCGACGCCGGAAAATCCATGGGCTGAACCAGCTGGAAGCGCCGAAGCGGCGAAACCCCTTGCTGCGCTTCGTCCGCCAGTTCCACAACATCCTGCTGTACGTGATGACGGGTGCCGCGGTGATCACCGCGATCCTGCAGCACTGGGTGGACACCGCCGTCCTGCTTGCCGCCGTCGTGATCAACGCCGTCATCGCCTTCATCCAGGAGGGCAAGGCCGAGGCGGCCATCGACGCGATCCGGGCCATGCTCTCGCCGCATGCCACGGTGATCCGCAACGGCCACCCCGTGGACATCGACGCCGCGGAACTGGTTCCCGGTGATCTGGTCAGGCTGGGGCCCGGCGACCGGGTGCCCGCCGATCTGAGGTTGATCGGCGTGGATGACCTCCGGGTCGAGGAGGCCGCCCTGACCGGCGAGTCGGTGCCGGTGGAGAAGTCCAGTGCGGCAACACCCCCCGACGCCGCCATCGGAGACCGCGCGGGAATGGCGTTCTCCGGCACCCTCGTGGTTCACGGACAGGCCACCGGTGTGGTGGTGAGCACCGGAGCGGCCACCGAGATCGGCCTGATCAATCAGATGCTGACGGGCATCTCCCCCACCGCCACACCGTTGCTGCGCCAGATCAACAGCTTCGGGCGGGTACTGGCCATCGTGATCCTGGCGCTCAGCGCGGCCACCTACGCCTTGGGCGTGCTCTGGCGCGGGGAGAGCGTGTCGGACATGTTCATGATGGCGGTTGCCCTGGCCGCGTCGGCCATCCCGGAGGGACTGCCCGCGATCATGACCGTCACGCTGGCCATCGGCGTCCAGCGGATGTCACGGCGCCGGGCGATCGTCCGGCGACTGCCGGCGGTCGAGGCGCTCGGGTCGGTGACGGTGATCTGCTCCGACAAGACCGGAACCCTGACCAGCAACGAGATGACGGTTCAACGGGTGATCTGCGGGGATCACGACATCGACGTCGGTGGGGTCGGATACGCACCGGTCGGGGACTTCAGCATCGACGGCCGCGTCCTGAAACCCGCCGATCATCGGGCACTGCTGGACACCCTGCGGGCCGGGGCGTTGTGCAACGACGCCGCACTGCACGACGAGGACGGCGCCTGGACCATCGCCGGCGATCCGACCGAGGCGGCGTTACTCGTGGCCGCCGCGAAGGCCGGCCTCGCCTACGGTGTCGAACAGGGCCGCCACCCCCGCCTCGGCACGGTTCCCTTCGCGTCGGAGAACCGCATCATGGGCACCCTGCACAGCGACCCGGACACCGGGCCGTTCGTGCTGGTGAAGGGCGCCCCGGAACGGGTTCTCGACATCTGCCAGTGGCAAATCGGCGAGGACGAGCGACAGCCCATCGACCGGGATTACTGGCAGCAGATGGCGGCATCGACCGCCGCCCAGGGCCTGCGGGTGCTGGCCCTCGCACGCCGATCGGGCGCACCGGATCATGACGGCGGCCTCGACATCGCCGACCTGGCCGCGGGTTTCACCCTGCTGGGACTGGTCGGCATCGTCGACCCATTGCGCCCGGAGGCGATCGCCGCCGTGCGCGAGTGCCATCGTGCGGGAATCCGGGTGACGATGATCACCGGCGACCACGCCGCCACCGCCGGGGAGATCGGCGCACAACTGGGCATCGGAACCGGGAGACCGGTGGTGACGGGCGCGGAGATCGCCGCTCTCGACGACGCCCAACTGCGTTCCGTCGCTCTGGATTGCGATGTGTTCGCGCGGGCCAGTCCGGAGCACAAGCTCCGGTTGGTGCGTGCACTTCAGGCGGGCGGCGAAGTGGTCGCGATGACCGGCGACGGCGTGAACGACTCCCCTGCCCTGAAGAAGGCCGATATCGGTGTCGCGATGGGGCACAAGGGAACCGAGGCCGCCAAGGAGGCGGCCGATATGGTGCTCGCCGACGACAACTTCGCCACCATCGCCGCCGCCGTGGCGGAGGGCCGGACCGTCTACGACAACATCCGCAAGTTCGTCCTCTTCATGCTGCCGACCAACGGCGGCGAGGCCCTGGTCGTGATCGCCGCCATCATGTTCCAGATCACGCTGCCACTGACTCCGGCCCAGGTGCTGTGGATCAACCTGGCGACCTCGGCCACCCTGGGGTTGGCGCTGGCATTCGAGCCGCCGGAGGCCGATGTGATGGGCCGGCAACCGCGTCCGCCCGGCGAGAGCCTGCTCTCCCGCTACTTCGCCTGGCGGGTCGCCCTGGTGTCGGTACTGATGGCGGCCGGCGCGCTGTCCCTGTTCCTGTGGGAACTCAACCGCGGCACCAGCATCGAGACGGCGCGCACCATGGCGGTCAACGCCATCGTGGTCGCGGAGATGTTCTATCTGCTCAACAACCGGTTCCTGCTACGGCCCGTGCTGAATCGGATCGGGCTTTTCGGCAACAAGATCGCCCTCGCGACAGTGGTTGCCTGCGGTGCGCTTCAGCTTGCCTTCACCTACGCGCCGTTCATGAATCAGGTCTTCGGGTCGACACCGCTGGGGTACGGCGAATGGCTCCGGGCCGCCGGCGTGGGCGTCCTCGTCTTCTCCGTCGTCGAGGTCGAGAAGTTCGTTCGGCGGCGTCGGCTCTCCCCGCCGGAGAAGCCCCGTGCGGAAGTGCCGGTGGCGGCGTGACAGTCACGTTCGAGCGGATTCTCATCGAGGTCGATCCGCACGCCGCGCACCATCCCCCACTGGATCGCGGGATCGCCATCGCCCGCGCCTGCGGCGCCCAGGTCGGCATCGCCGCGGTGATGACCGACCGCGATCTCCGATCCGTACCCGGATCCCGCGTCGACACGACCGATATCGACGACTTCAGGGACCTCCTGACGGAGGCCACCGCCGGACTGGACAGCACGGAGGTGGCGACCAAGGTGCTGTTCGGGTCGGCGGCCGAGGCACTGGTCGAGGAAGCCCACCGATGGCACGCCGACCTGCTGGTCCGCTCCCACCCCCGCATTCACCCGTACCCGTCCTGCGAGGTCGACCGCAGTCTGATTCGGGCCTCACCGGCGCCGGTTCTGCTGGTCGCTCCGAGCGTCGCGGGATCGCGCCCCGAGATCCTCGGCGCGGTAGCGCCGGAGACCGCGCGGCACGGCGGCACAGCGCTCAATCACGCGGTCATCGACCACACGCTGTCGATGGCGGCGATCACGGCGGGATCGCCGACCCTTCTCCAGGCCTTCAAACCACACGCCCTGCACAGCTCCCACGACCCGGGTACGCATCTGATCGGCGCGGTCGAACAGTGGCGCACCGACATCACGGCACACCTGAACGACACCGTTCACGAACTCGGGGGGAAGCCCGAGAATGTCACGGTCATCGCACGTCACGGAGTCGTCGACGAAGTCCTGCCCGAGTACGTGTCTCGGCACGGGGTGGATCTGGTCGTCATCGGTGTCCCACCCCGGCGCGGACTGGCTCACTGGCTCCTGGGCAGTACCGCCACCCGTCTGTTGCGCCATCTGCCGTGCTCGGTTCTGGCGGTCAAGACGAGTCCCCACCCTTCCCGACGCCCCTCCTGACTCATGCGGATCTGACCCTTACCGTCGACAATGTTCTGAATCCCGCCGGCCGAACGACCGCGGCGTCGGATTCGGGACCGTGGAGGAGAGGCAGACGTTGCGCATTGCGATCGCCGGCGCGGGTGCGGTGGGGCGGGCCGTTGCCTCGGAACTGCTCGAGAACGGGCACAAGGTGCTCCTCGTCGAGCAGAACCCCGCCCGCTACCGGCCGAACACCGTCCCTGCGGCGGACTGGCTGCTCGCCGACGCCTGCGAGGTGTCCACCCTCCAGGAGATCGAGTTGCAGAACTGCGACACGGTGATCGCCGCCACCGGAGACGACAAGGCCAACCTGGCGATCTCGTTACTCGCCAAGAGTGAGTTCGCCGTCCCGCGGGTGGTGGCGCGCATCAACAACGCCGCCAACGAGTGGCTGTTCACCGAGGACTGGGGCGTCGACTTCGCGGTATCGACACCGCGCGCGATGGTCGCGACGGTCGAGGGGGCGATCGACGTCGGCCATCTCGTCCGGATGGTGGGGTTACGGCAGGGGAGTTCCGAAGTCGCAAAACTCACCCTCGGCGCCGACCATTCGCTGGTGGGTCAACGGATCTGCGACCTCTGGCTTCCCGAGGAGACCGTCCTCGCCGCCGTCGTGTGCCGCGATGCCGTCGTCGTCCCGCCCTCCGATCACATCCTCGCCGCGGGCGATGAGATGGTCTTCATCACGCACCGCACTGCGAACGAGGATGGATGAGTCTCGATCACCTTTACGTCGTGCTGCTGGCGGCGGGGGTCGTGCTGCTGGCCAGCATCGGGGCCACCCGGGTGGCCACCTTCATCGGGCTCCCCAGCCTGTTGCTGTTCCTGTCCGTCGGGATGACGATCGGCGAGGCCGGCCTGGGCCTGCGGTTCGACGATGCGCAACTCGCCCAGACCTTGGGTACCGCGGCACTGGGCGTCATCCTGGTGGAGGGCGGTCTGACCACCCGATGGGGTGACATTCGGGCGGTCCTCGCCCCGGCTTCCGTCCTCGCGACCGTGGGGGTGGGCGTCAGCACGGTGGTCACCGCGGCCGGCGCTCACTATCTGCTGGGACTCGACTGGCAGTTGGCGCTGCTGCTGGGGGCGACGGTGTCCTCCACCGACGCCGCGGCCGTCTTCTCCGTGTTGCGCGTCGTCCCGCTGCCCAAACGCCTCTCCGGGCTACTCGAAGCGGAGTCCGGGTTCAACGACGCGCCCGCGATCATCCTCGTGCTCATGTTCAGCGCCACCCCGTTGACGATGGACCCCGGAGGTATCGCGCTCAGCCTCGTCTATCAACTCCTGGCGGGTATCGCCATCGGATTGGCCTGCGGATTCGCCGGAGCGGCCGCCCTGCGCCGGATCGCACTGCCCGCCTCGGGCCTCTACCCGCTGGCCACCTTCGGTCTCGGCATGCTGGCCTTCGCCGCCGGCGGCGCGGCCCATGCCAGCGGCATCATTGCGGCGTATCTCGCCGGGGTCGTGCTGGCCAACTCGGGCCTGCCGCATCGCTCGGCCACCCGATCCTTCGCCGAGGGTGCGGGATGGCTCGCACAGATCGGTCTCTTCGTCCTGCTCGGCCTGTTGGTGTCTCCCGGCGAATTGGCGGGCGAGGTGATTCCCGCGGTGGTCGTCGGCCTGGTGCTGCTGCTGCTTGCCCGGCCCATCTCGGTTCTGGTGTGCCTGCTGGGATTCCGGATCCCGCTTCGCGACCAGGCGTTCCTGTCATGGGGCGGGTTGCGCGGCGCCGTCCCGATCGTGATGGCCACCTTCCCGATCGTCGGAGGCGTACCCGGCAGTGATCGCCTGCTCAACATCGTCTTCATCCTGGTGGTGGTGTTCACCCTCGTACAGGGCCCCAGCCTGCCGCTTGTCGCCCGGAAGCTGGGACTGACCCGACGGGACACCACCAGGGAGATCCAGGTCGACTCGGCCCCGTTGGACGTGCTGGAGGCCGAACTCCTGACCCTCACCGTGTCACCGGGTTCGCGATTGCACAACGTCACGGTGCTCGAACTCCGTCTGCCGGACCCGAGCGTCATCACGCTGATCATCCGAGACGGTCAGCCGTTCGTGCCCGAACGGGAGACGCGGATCGAGATCGGCGACGAAGTGCTGATCGTCACCACATCGGCGACGCGCGAGACCGCCGAGCGACGGTTGCGGGCGGTCAGTCGCCGCGGCAGGCTGGCCCATTGGTTCGACGAGTACGGCGAACCGGACTGACCGACTGGAACTATGCGTTCCGCTGTTCGATCAGGTGCCGGAACACCTCGTCGGACGGGATCGGACGGCCGGCGTAATAGCCCTGCACCCGATCCACCCCGGCGCCCCGGAGAAACTCGAACTGAGCTTGGTTCTCCACACCTTCGGCGAGAGTCCGGACTCCCAGGCCGCCTGCCAACGCGACGACACTGCGCACGATCGCCTCATCCCTGGTGTCGCCGGGAACGCCGTCGATGAATTGCTTGTCGATCTTGAAACAGGAGATCGGCAGTTCCCGCAACTGCGCCAGTGACAGGTACCCGGTGCCGAAGTCGTCGACCGCCAGGGCTATCCCGGCCGCCGCCAGGGTCTGGAGCGAAGCGACCACATCGGCACGACGCTCCAATGCCTCCTCCGTGATCTCGATGGAGAGCCGCGCCGGTGAAACGCCCGCTGCGCGAACGGATTCCAGTACAGTCTCGGCGAAGTCCCGGTCGATCTGACCGGGTCCCACGTTGACGGCGACGGTCACACCGGCCGGCAGGATGGCCTCCCACTCGGAGACCTGCCGACACACCGTGGCCAGAACCCACCCGACCACCTCGCGGTTGAGACCCAGACCCTCGGCGGCCGGCAGGAAATCGTGCGGCATCAACAGCCCCCGGGTGGGATGCTGCCAGCGCAGCAGAGCCTCCAATCCCGCCAGCTTCCGGCCGTCGATCTGGTACTGGGGCTGATAGTGCAGAACCAACTCGCTTTCGGTCAACGCACGGTTGACCTGCCACCCCATCTCGAACGAAACGTGGGGCGGTTCGTTCGGGTCCGCACCGTCGATGGGCAGATCGGTGCGCCTCTTCTCCTTCTGCTGGTACATCACCGCGTCGGCGGCCTGCAGCAGTTCCACGGCGGTGGTTCCGTCTTCCGGAAAGCGGGCCACACCGATGCTCGCCGACGGGATGACGTGATGGCCGTCCAACTGCATCGGTCGGCGAAGTTGTGCGGACAGCCGCGTCACCGTCTCCTCTACCGCCTCGTCACCGCGCAGTCGCTCGATGACGGCGACGAACTCGTCCCCACCCCAGCGCGCGAGAAGATCGTTGTGGCGCAGGCTCGCCCGCAAACGCTCTGCGACCTCCTGCAAGTAGCGGTCACCCACCAGGTGGCCGAGCTTGTCATTGACCGACTTGAAGTGATCCAGGTCGATGAAGAGGACCGCCAACTCTTCGTTGCGCGCCTCGGCGTGCACCAGAGCCTTCTCCAGCTCCTCTTTCAGCAGCAGTCGATTGGGGAGCTGCGTCAGGTGGTCGTGGTTGGCCAGGTAGTTCAGGCGGGCTTCGGCGCGCTTGGCCTCCGAGATCAGCGCCTTCTGCGTCAGCACCTCGATCAACGTCAGCGACAGGGCCTGAGCGGATTCGATCTGAATGGCCGTCCATGGCAATGAGCAGCCGCGCTGCTCCTCCACCCAACGGCCGAACGACCTGCGCGGTTCCAGGCGATACCCGTCGCGATCGTCCACGAGTGACTTCTCCGGATTCCCGGCCCAGGGAATCGCCCGGACCCGTTCCGGGCGGAACCACAGCGTGTAGTTCTTGTAGTCCGGATCCAGGCGGACGGCGAGCAGTCCGGATGCGCAGTCTTCGCATCCCGAGGCGAGCGGGTATGCGGCAGCGAGGTGGTCGGTGTGGAGGGTGTCGCTGTCGGAGCGCTCCCGCAGCCAGTCCACCAGCATGTCGATCTTCTCGGGCGTGGGCACCCGACCGAACGGATAGCGCCGGCCGCCGATGGCGATGATCCCCCCAGTCGCGCCCAACAGTTCGAGGATGTGCCCGCCCAGGGATGCCAGGACGTCGCCGATATCACCGGATCGACCCATGCGGCGGTTGATCTCCACCAGCGTTTCCTGAACCTGCTGCATGAAAGCGCTGCGTTCGGCGGATTCCAGACTGCCCAACTTGATGGACACCGACTTGGCGATGAACTCAGCCAGTTCGCGGACCTCGAAGGGCACCCGCAGAGGTTCGGTGTGGTGGCAGGCGATCAAGCCCCACAACCTCCCGCTCTGCAGCAGCGAAATGCTCAACGTCGCGCGGGCACCCATGTTCCTCAGGTATCTGACATGGATCGGCGACATGCTGCGCAGCACCGCGAACGACATGTCCAGATCCACACCGGTCTCCGGGTGGGTCGCGGGGATCAGTGGAACCGGGGTCCCGTCGACGTCGGAGAGCACCCGAACGAGATTCCGCACATAGAGCCGCCGGGCCTGTGCCGGGATGTCGGAGGCCGGGAAGTGGTGGCCCAGCAGCGAGGGCAGCCGGTCGTTGCGGCTCTCGGCGATCACCTCGCCGTTCCAGTCCTGATCGAAGCGGTAGGCCAATGCGCGGTCGAACCCGGTGACGTCGCGGACCTGGTCGGCGATCAGTTGGCAGTAGCGTGCGATGTCGGTCTCCTGGTCCGACTCCCACAGTGCGTCGCGGGTGGCCACGAGAAGCTGATTGAGACGCCGCTGGTCAGCCTCGGCACCAATCTCCAGTTCGACCACCCAGTCCTGATCGACCCGATGGACCTGCGCGGCCAAGTCCGGCCAGGCCCGGTGGTCGTCGAACCGGAAGATCATCGGAACCGAGGGCTGCCGGTCCCCGCGAATGGGCAGATCACGCAGCCGCTGCACGTTGGCGTCGCCGACCAGTGCGGCCAGTGGACGGCCGAGGGCGGCCTGCGGAGTGATGCCGAGAACCTGCTCGAGGTTCGCGCTCACCTGGAGCACTCGGGTGGTCTGGATGGACACCACCATCAAAGCGCCGTCGGGCTGGATACGGCCCGGGACGTGGATGGGTTCGGACTCACAGTGACGCAGCGCCTCATGGAAGGCCTGGCTGCTGGTGTCCACGGTCAGCTGCTCTCGACGATGTCGAGCAGAGTCCGGTAGGACCTCAATAAGGTCACGGCCGCCTGACATGCCTCAGCCCAACTCTCGGGTGGGCAGTGCTCCGCCGCGAAGGACCAGAACTCCTGCCACATTGATTCGGTGCGATCGCCGTAGCCACTGAAGAACCGTCCTCCCAGCTCCTCGGTGATACCGAGAGCCTTGGTCATTCGTCGGAAGATGAACTGACTCCCCCGTGTACCCCCTTCCAGCACGTATAAACATCCGACCAATTCGCCGTCGGTGTCGACCGACGGTCCGGACCAGGCCGGCCCCGGCGGGGTCAGCCCGTAGAACTCGAGATCCTGGAGCAGCCGCGGCATCCGTCGTCGGGCCTGATAGTCCAGAGCCAGATCGTGCGCATCCAGGTAGGCCCCGACACGAGCCTCCGCCGGTGCGGTGATGGCGTACATCGCACGAAGCGCCCGCTGGTATTGCGGCAGTGTGGCCGAACCGGCGAGGGGCGACAGCACGGGGTGCCGGTCCAGATCCCGATGCAGGCGATGGGTCGACCGTCTCAGCTCGTGGTGCAGAGCACTCACGGGCGAGCCTGAGACCACCATTAAGCACCTGCAGGGTTTGATGACCGCGTCATGGGAGGAGGAGGCGAGGGCAACCTATTGATAAGCGATGCTAACCGAATAGGTGGGCGCACCGCCCTCTCTCCGCGCTGTGCACTTCCTGTGAGCGCTCGCTCTTACATCCGAACAGTGCGGCCACCAGACCGGTCAGCCCAGGTGGCGGCTGAACCAGTCCTGCAGTCGAGTCCAGGCGTCGGCGGCCGCGGCGGCGTTGTAGCGCTTGCCGGTGTCATTGAAGAACGCGTGGTCGGCATCGGGTTCGGTGACCAGTTCGTTGACCAGACCGGCTCGTTCGAGCGCCGCCTTGGCGGCCGGCTCCGAGTCGGTGATCCGCCGGTCGAGCGCCCCGTAGAACCCGAGGACGGCGGCGCTCTTCGAGCCGGCGAAGTCCGGCTCCTCCGGCACCGGACCGTAGAACGGCACCGCGGCCGACAGCCGCGGCTCCCCCGCGGCGAGCAGGCGCCAGACCATTCCGCCGCCGAAGCAGAGTCCGACGGCCGCCAACTTCCGGCCCGGAACACGGCGCTGCAGTTCGTCCAGCCCGGACCTCATGTCGGCGATGAACCGGTCCGGCGCGATCGTGCCGAGTGCGGCGGTTGCCGCGGCGGGGTCGTCGAACGTAGCGGTGCCGCCTTCCTCGGAGAGCAGGTCGATGGCGAGCGCGGAGTAGCCGACCCCGGCGAGGCGGCCGGCCACCGAACGCACCCAGTCGTTGAGGCCCTTGTTCTCGTGGATCACCAGGATGGCGCCGCGCGGATCGGCCGCCGGAGCCCAGGCCCCCTGCAGTTCACCCCGCGGACCGGTCCAGGTGATCGGAGTGGTCGGTACCGCCGTCTCCGTTCCCGGCGGGGGCGACGTGGTGTTCGCCGGTGCCGGTGCCGCGGGTGTCGTCGGTTGGGTCGTCGGCTGGGTCGTCGGCTGGGTCTCAGCGCACGCGGCGATCAGCGCGCTCGCTGCGGCCGATCCCAGACCCAGGAGGGCCAACCGTCGCAGCGCCTCGCGCCGGGTAAGCAGGCCATCGAGGTGGTCGGTGGCGATTTCTTCGGCGATATAGCGCTGTATCGGGGTCACCCACCCGAGTATGCGCCTCCGACCGGCCTCATCACCGGGCTCGATCCTGAAGACTGTTCCCATGTCGAAGCTGCGGGCGGATGCGGTGAACACCCCCTGGGCTGCGGCGCTGGGGTTGTCCGCACCGATCCTCAACGCGCCGATGGGAGGCGTCGCCGGCGGCGCCCTGGCCGCCGCGGTCAGCCGCGCGGGTGGCCTGGGCATGATCGGCATCGGCAGTGCGGGATCGACCGCGACGCTGCAGAGCGAACTCCGCCACATCGCGGATCTGCACCACCCGTTCGGGGTCGGACTCATCGGCTGGGCCGTACACGCCGATCCGGGCTTGCTCGAGACGGCGCTGGGTGCGCGACCCACGGTGATGTCCGTGAGTTTCGGCGACGACTGGTCCTGGGTTGCCCGCGCCCGGGACGCCGGGTGTGTGACGGCGACGCAGGTCGCCGATCTGGACGGTGCTCTGCGGGCCGCCGACGCCGGCGTCGAGATCCTGGTCGCCCGCGGCGCGGAGGGCGGTGGCCACGGACAACCGGCGATGGGAACCCTGCCACTGCTCTGCCGGATCCTCGACCGGACCGACCGGCCGGTGCTGGCCGCGGGTGGCATCTCCTCGGGCCGCGCTCTGGCCGCGGCCCTGACGGCAGGCGCATCCGGGGCATGGATCGGCACCGCTTTCGCCGCCTGCCGGGAATCCACTCTCGCCGACCCTGCCCGCCGGGTTCTCGTCGCCGCCGACGGGGCCGACACCGTCCTCACCCGGATCTTCGACGTGGCACTGGGTTACCCGTGGCCCCCGTCGATACCGGAACGGGTGATCCGAAACTCTTTCACCGACAGCTGGGACGGTCGCGAGTGCGATCTGGCAGGCGAACCGTCCGCCGTCGCCGAACTGCGTTCCGCCATCGCCGACCAGGACTACCGATGGGCTCCGGTCAACGCCGGCCAGGGTGTCGCCGATGTCACCGGCATCGAACCCGTCGCCGACGTCATCGCCCGATTGTGTGAGCAGGCCCGGGAACTCGTCGCCCGCCGTCCGTCATGAGTTCGTGGCGGGGCCGAACCGCCAGCGGGCGCAGAGGAACTCACCGTTGACCCCCGCATCGGCGAGCGTCCACTCGGAGGCCACCGGCAGGACGGGCGTACCCGACCCCAGGCTGCAGGGAGCGTAAGAGATGACCATCTCGTCGATCAGATCCGCGGAAACGAACTGCGCGGCGGTGTTGCCGCCACCGACGACCCAGATGTCCCGGTTGCCCGCCGCGGAGCGCAGTCTGGGGTGCAGGTCGGCGACGTCGCCGCCGAAGACCGTAACGGGGTGGTCGGGCAGCACGGTGTCCGGACGCTGCGTCAGCACCCATGTGGGCTGGTCGTACATCCAGTCTCCGGGTTGATGGTCCACCAGCCAGCGATAAGTCGTCGATCCCATCACCAGCGCGCCCACATTCGCGATGAACGTCCGGTATCCGAACTGACCGTCCTGATCGATGGACCTGGTCAGCAGCCAGTCCAAACTCCCGCCGTCGTCGACGATGAACCCGTCGAGACTGGCGGCGGTGTAATAAATCGTCGCCACTTCTACCCGACGCCCAGTGATGGCAAGACCAGCGGGGTCGGTACGGGCCTGGTCAGTTGACCGTGACGTGGACGTGGTCGAAGTGACTCGCCACCCGCCACATCGTGTACGAGATGCCGAAACGCCCCGCCTGCGCCTGCAGGTCGGCGTTGATGGCATCCCCGAGGGACATGTCGGAGCCGATCATGATGTCGATGGCGCGACCGCTCGGGTGGTCGGGCAGCGGATCGGACCGCACGCCGCCGATGGACCGCACCCCGGGGTAGGTGGCCATGATGTACGCCGCGAGCATCCGCGCATTGGGCACCAGCCCGCCCATTCCGACCGTGGGGATGGGTGCTATCGGCCCCAGCGCTGCGACCACCGAATCCGGCAGGGTCTTCAGCACGGACTGCTCAGCGGGCGGCAGCATCGCGACGCGGGCCCGCACCATGGTGACCTGGGTGCGCAACTCTGTCTGCTTGTTCTGCATGTCGGCACGGACGGCGGCGGCGGCGTCGACGGCGGCCCTGGCCTCGTCCAGGGACTTGGCCGACTCGGCCTGGATCGCCCGGGCACGCTGTTCCAGCCGGCGGTATGCCTGCATCTGCGCCCCGGTCTCGATGGCGATCGATCGCTGGATGGAAAGCTGGTCGATCAGGCCCTTCGGGGACGCGGCCGTCAGGATCGTGTGGAGACCGTCGGTGCGGCCACCCATGTAGACGGCGGCGGCCAGTCGGTCCGCGGTGGCCTGGTAGCCGGCGAGCTCCGCCCTGGTTGCGTTGAGGGCGGCCACATCGTCGGCGTGCCTCTGGTCCGCCTGAGCCAGCAGTTGCAGCTTGTTGTCGTAATCCACCTGGGCGGCGTGCAGGGTGCCGGCGAGTTGCTCCACCTGCTTGGACAGCTCGGTCAGGTTCGCCACGGTGTCCTGGGCCGGCTCGGCCTGCGCGGTACCGAGGAACATCGAGCCGAAGGCCGAGCATCCGGCGACCGCGACGGCCAACTGCCGCCGCACGCGTGATCGAGCCGGAAACTTGAGGTCGAACTTCACGATTGCGCATCCTTCGACTGCGGTCGGCGGTGTCGCCGAACTGCCTGTCCGTGTGCCCTAGATCTCAGAAAGGTTACGAAACGGCATCAAAATTGTCTACCCGAGAGATCAGGGTTCCGCGGCGCCACGCAAACGTGCTATGTGCCGGATTCCGGGTTGAGCTCCGTGCAACGCCTTTGACACCCTAAACACCGGTCCCGTGGGGGGTCAAAAAGTTACCGACGGAGTTCCGCACCGCGCAGCGCCATCACCGCGGCAATTCCTCGCGCACCCATCGCGACAACTCCCGCGAGTGCTCGCCGACCGTCTCCATCCAGGTGCGTCCCGCGCCCTCGTCGGCGTCGTCGCTGACCAGTTTGACCAGCCGCACGGGCACCCCCGCGGCACGGGCAGACCAGGCCACCGCGTAGCCCTCCATGTCGACGAGATGCGCGTCACGCGACAGTGAGTTCCGCAGGTCGCTGTCGGCGACGAATCTGTCCCCGGTGGCGAGGGTCAGCCGCGCGGCGTCCTCGTGGGAATCGAGCCGGATCGGCAGGCCGTAGTCACGGTTCACCAAATCCCGGAACACCGCATGGTCGAAGTCGTGCTGCCGCACGGTGTGAATCTCGTGCACGCCGCTGAGGCCACCATGCAGGCCGCCGGCCGTTCCCAGGTTGATCACCGACGCCGGCCGCGCAGTCGCCAGGACGGCGGTGACCGCAACGGCGGCGTTCACCTTGCCCGGCCCGGTGATGAGAACGGGGAGACCGTCGTCCAGAGCGGCCGCCTCCTCGTGCAGTGCGACAACGAGAAGGGGCAGATCCAGCCGCACCGAGCCGAGAAGTTCCACCGGCCGATTATCGCCGCTGCTGACCGACTCGGCCACCGCGGAGGTCAGTCGGTGCCGGCCTCCAGGCTGAAATCGCTGAAGTCGAATCCAGGAACCACGACACAACTCACCAGAGCCGGTTCCGGGTCGCGCGGCCGGGCGCGCTGCCAGTAGCCGGGCGGGACGATCAGCTGGGGCTGTTCGCCCGAGACGATGTCGGGCCCGAGGACGTGCGTCGTCGCGCGGTCGATCTCCGGGCCGAATTCCAGCAGGAGCGGACTCCCGCGGTGGTGCAGCCACAGTTCCGCGCTGCGCACGGTGTGCCACGCGGACTGCTGGCCCGGCATCAACACGAATAGGATCGCCGTTCCGGCACTTCGCGAACCGGAGTAACCGGTCGGCAGAGCCGATTCAGCCAGCGACAGTTCACTGCGCCAGGTTTCCCGGTACCAACCGCCCTCCGGGTGAGGTTTCAGGTCAAGACGTCGGATCCAATCGGGCGGTGTGGTCACGAACGGAGAATAGGCGCTGTGCCCCGGCCGGAGTGCGCCGTTCAGTACCGGATCAGGCCGCGGATGTTCACCCCCGCGTGCATATCGGCGTAACCCTGGTTCACCTCTTCGAGGCTGTACTCGCGGGTGATCAACTCGCCGAGCTTGAGTTGGCCCGACTTGTGCAGATCGAGCAGCCGGGGGATGTCGCTGCGGGGGTTGGACGAACCGAACAGCGACCCGCGGACCTGCTTCTCGTACAGCGTGAGGTCGAAGAGCGACATGTCGACGGTGATGTCGGTCGGGTGCGGGATGGCCGTCATGACGGCCCGTCCCCGCTTGCCCACCAGGCTCAAGGCCTGGGCGACGTAGGCCCCCTCGGCGGAGTCGGTTGTGACGATGCAGGCGTCGGCCATCGCCCCGCGGGTCAGGTCGGCGACCAGCGCCTGGGCCTCCTCCAGCGTCGCCGCGGTGTGGGTGGCGCCGAACTCCAGGGACCGTGCCCGCTTGTACTCGATCGGGTCGAGGGCGACGATCACCCGGGCGCCGGCGATCCGGGCGCCCTGGATCGCGTTCATGCCGATACCGCCGACGCCCATCACCACCACGGCGTCGCCGTCGCGCACCTCACCGGTGCGGACCGCGCTGCCGAAACCGGTGGTGACCCCGCAGCCGACCAGGGCCGCGACGTCCAGCGGGATGTCGTGGTCGATCTTCACGATCGACGCCTCCGGCACCACCGTGTACTCGGAGAACGTGCCCAGCACACACATCTGGCCCAACCCCTGGCCCCGGGCGTGGAACCGGAACGTGCCGTCCAGTTGCGGGCCGGCGATGATCGCGGCACCCAGCACGCACAGGTTGCTCATGCCCCGGGTACACGGATCGCAGCGGCCGCACGCCGGGATGAAGCTGAGCACGACGTGGTCGCCCTCGGCGACATCGGTCACCCCCGGCCCCACCTCGACCACGACGCCGGCGCCCTCGTGGCCGCCGACCACCGGCAGTTGCATCGGCATGTCGCCGGTGATCAGGTGGTCATCGGAGTGGCACAGTCCGCTGGCGGTGAGCTTGACCATCACCTCCCGTTCCTTGGGACCGTCGAGTTCGACCTCCTCGACCTCCCACTTCTGGTTCAGTCCCCACAGCACTCCGGCTTTGGTCTTCATGGTCAGCCCTTCTTCTCGGGGGTCCAGGTGGCGGGCAGGCTGTTGATCCCGTTGATGAAGTTGGCGATCTGGAAGTCCGGCTCGGGCGCCGAAATGTCCGGGATCCGGGTGTAGACCTCGGTCAGCAGCGAGCGCAGCATGGTGCGGGCCAGCGCGGCCCCCAGGCAGAAGTGCGGTCCGCCGCCGCCGAATGCGATGTGGGGATTGGGGTTGCGCAGGATGTCGAAGGTTAAGGGATTCGCGAACACCGCCTCGTCCCGGTTCCCGGAGATGTACCAGAGCACCACCTTGTCGCCGGCCTTGATCTCCGAGCCGTTGACGACGACGTCCCGGGTGGCGGTGCGGCGCATGTGCAGCAGCGGCGAGGACCAGCGCAGCACCTCCTCGACCGCGGTGTCGATGCGGCCGGGGATGTCCTCGATGAGCAACTGCTTCTGGTCGGGGAACGTGGAGAAGGTGTAGATCGCGTGGGCGGAGGCGTGTCGGGTGGTGTCGTTCGCGGCGACCGCCAGCAGCACGAAGAAGGCGCGGAGTTCGTCGTCGGTCATCTTCTTACCGTCGAATTCCGCCTGCACCATCCAGGTCAGCAGGTCCTCACCCGGATTCGCCCGCCGTTGCGGGATCAACTCGCTGGCCACCGCATGCAGGTCCATGACCGCACCCATGAAGAGTTCCAGTTCGCCCTGATCGCCGCGCACCTTGGGGTCGGTCCAGCCCAGCAGTCGCTGGGCGGCGTTGGTGGCCTTGTCCCGGATCTCACCCTCGGGCAGGCCGAAGAAGCTGCCGAAGATGCGGGCCGGGAGCTTCACCGACACCAGTTCGACGAAGTCGCCCTCACCGAGGTGGGACATCTCGCTGACCAGGTCGCGGGCGTGCCCCTGAATCCAGTCCTGCAGGCGGCGCATGTTCTTCGGCTTGAAGGCGTCCATGGTGATCCCGCGCAACTGGGCGTGCCGCGGGGCATCCATGGCGATGAAGGACTGCGCCACCTCACGGGCAACGGGATCGAAGTCCTCCATCGTGATGCCCTCGGCGGAGGAGAAGATCTCCGGATGCCGGCTGGCATACCGGATGTCCTCCTGGGTGGTCAGCGACCAGAAGCCCTTGACGTTGAGTTCCGGGGGCAGCAGGTCCGACTCCGCCGGACGGCTCCAGGGCACCGGGTTCTCCCGGCGCAGCACCGCGAAGGCCGCGTCACGTTCCTCCAGGGATTTGGCCCAGAACGCCCGGGCGGACAGGTCGATGTCTCCGTGGGTGGTCTCGGGTAGTGCGGTGGTCATGGCATTCCTTCCCCTCACCGGACTGTGGCTCGCGTCACTGTCACCTGTCCCTCATCGTGGGGATCGCGCCGAGCGGATGCCACCGGCAGACGTGCCAATCACTGGCCTGCGCGGGCCACCTTGCGGCCCGGACGTCAGCCGACGGGGCAACGGAACGTCGCCACCAGTCCCCCGCCCTCCCGGGCGGCGAAGTCGACGCGCCCGCCCATCCCCTCGACGATCTGCTGCACGATCCACAACCCGAGCCCCGCCGTACCGCGTTGGCCGCCGGCGCTGACGTACTTGGCGGTCAGTTCACCGAGGCTTTCGGTGGGGATGCCCGGGCCACGGTCGGCCACGGTGACAACGAGGTCCGCACCCTCCCGGGTACAGGTCACCGCGACCGGGGCGGCCTGACTGTGGCGTGCCGCGTTCTCCAGCAGGTTGGTCAACACCCGCCGCAGCCCCTGCGCGTTGATCGCCACGTCGGCGGTGCCGGGTCCGGCGGCCAGTCGCAGCCTCGGCGCCGACAGACCCACCGCGTCGGCAGCGGCGACCACGATCTCTCCGACGTCGACGCGCTGAACCCGGCCGGCGGCGAAGGTGGGACGGCGACTCAGCGCCACATCGGACAGCGCCTCGATCATGTCGGCGAGGTGCTGCACGTGCCTGGCGGTGAGGGCCAGGCTGGTGGCGCGGTCCGCCTCGGCCATGTCCTCGGACATGACCGCCGCCATCAAGGCCTCCAGCGATGCGATGGGGGTGCGGAACTCGTGCACCAGCACCTGCAGTCCGTCCTGCTGAGATTGGTAGGACTGCAGCAGCCGCGCCCGGAGATCCCGTTCCTCCTCGGCCGCGGCGTGTTCGGCCTCCGCCTCCACCAGAGCGGTGAGCCGGGATCGCTGCTCCCGTTCCGCCAGGGCGGACAGCCCCGCGGTGATGATCGCCACGAAGAGCAGGTACAAGGCCACCCAACCGGCCTGGAGCCACGGCGGCACATCGCCGGCCGCATCCGGGGTCGGTACGGCCAGCGCGACCACGACGTAGCAGGTTCCCAGTGCCACGGCGAGAACCAGGGTGTGCACCATCGTCAGCCGGGCCGCAGCGGCGATGACGACCAGAAACAGCACCCACGCCACCGGACTGTGCGCCCCACCGGTCACGCCGATCAGGGTCAGCGTGAAGACGCTGTCGGCCAGACCGACCAGCCAGGCGAACCGGGTGCGGCGGACCTCCGGTCGCGGATTGACCAGCAACGCCGCCGCGTAGATCAACGCCGCCGCCAGCACCGCAACGGCGACACCCGCGTACTGGCGCACCCAATCCGGGCCGACCAGCAGGAGCACCCCGATGGAGACCACCACCGCGGCCCGCACCGCGACGACGGTGCGGGCCAGGCCGAGGTCGTCGCCGACGTGGTCGAAGCCCGGCCAGCGGCTCACTGGTACACCCCTTCGGCGGCGGATAGCATCGCGGCAATGAGACCTAGCGGCACGCCGCTCGTGATCGTGATCATCGACGACCACGAGCTGTTTGCCCAGGGTCTGGCCCTCCTGCTGAGCCGGGAGTGGGACGGCACATTCACCATCGGCGGGCAGACGACGCACGTCGAGGAGGCCGCCGATCTCGTGGACCGCTGCAACGCGGACGTCGCCATCGTGGATCTGTCCATGCCACCGCTGGGCGGGATCGCCGCGATCCGCCACATCAAATCCCGTCGTCCCGCGACCCGGATCCTGGCGCTGTCCGGTACCGATGACCTGAACCTCGCCGAAGAGGCGTTGCGCGCCGGAGCCGACGGCTTCCTGCCCAAGACCGCACGACCGGAGGCGCTGGCAGGTCCGTTGTGGACGATCGCGGAGGGGCTGCGGGTCATCGATCCCGCTGTACTGGACGCGCTCCTGCGGAACACCCGCCGACCGCCACCGGCACTGCTGGAACGGCTCACAGCCCAGGATCTCAAACTGTGGGCGCTGCTGGCCTCAGGGATGGAGACCAACGACATCGCCGCCCGGATGCTCGTCTCCGAGCGCACCGCCAAACGCATGGTCGCCGCCCTGCTGAACAAGCTCGGCGTGACGAACCGGATCGCAGCGGCGGCGCTGGCCGGCCGGGTTGGTCTCATCGACGATGCGACCAAGATCTGACCGGGTCAGCCGGAGACCGTGATCGCCTGCGCCGGGCACATCGCCGCCGCCCGGATCGCGCGCTCGCGCTGCGACTCCGGCGGATCGGCGTCGAGGACGACCACCTGGTCGGCGTCATCGGGTACGTCGAACAACTCCGGGGCGGCCAGCAGGCATTGCCCGTGCCCCGCGCAGACGCTGTAGTCAACCGAGATGTGCATGTCAGCCTTCCGATCGCGTGGTCGGGTCACCCACAGTGCTTGTCGGGTCACCCACAGTGTCGGACTCCGGGACGACCCGTAGACGGCCCCCGCGCGCCAATCATGGCCTCACGGGGCCATTGCCGCGTGTGTCTGCGCCTGGGGACAGGTGACAAGATGGCCACGAAAACCGGGCCGCTGACGCCACACCTGATCGGCCGATCGGATGGGAGCCGACCGACACATGCTGAACCCCGACGACCTCAAGCGCGTCGTGCTCGACACCGCGCGGGACATGTACGCGCGCCAGGGCTACGTCAACACCACGATCCGGGGTGTGGCCGCGGCGGCCGGGGTGGCCCCGGACCTGGTCCGGCGCTACTACGCCAATCGCGAGGAGTTGTTCGCCGCGGCGATGAAACTTCCCACCGACCCCGCCACCGCGGTTGCCCAGTTGCTTGCCCCGGGGATCGACGGCCTCGCCGAGCGACTGGTCCGGGTGACCTTCCAGTTACTTGACGAGCCCGAGACGCGCGAGCAGATCGCGGCCATGGTGCGCGACGGGGCCGGAGCCGCCAAGAGCACCGCGCCACTTCGCGAGTTCCTGGAGTCGGTCATCGTCGACCGCGTCGCGGCCGTACTGCGGGTGCCGGATGCCCGGATGCGGGTGGCGTTGGCGATCTCCTACGTCATGGGGGTCGTCGGTGCGCGCTATGTGCTGCGGATGGAACCGCTGGCCTCGGCTACCGAGGACGAGGTCGTGCGCCTGGTCGCACCGGCGGTCCAGACGGCGTTGGCGGGTTCGGCCTAGTCCCTGAGCAGCGTCCTCAGCAGGACGTTGGTCTGCGCCTCGATGTAGGAGTCGAGCGAGTAGTGGGACCCGAAGTGCCACTGCTTGAGCGCCCATCCGTGGGCCAGCATCATCGCGTCGAACACGACCAGATCGATGTCGACGTCGTTCATGAGGCCCGCCGCGATCCCCTCCTGGATGGCGTTCCGCAGTGGGGCGGCGGTGTTGATCTCCAGCGATTTGATCAGATTCCGGCCCTCGTGGTCGAGGGTGCGGCTCTCACGGTAGGTCAGAGCCACCGCGTCGAGGTTCTGGTCGACGATCTCGCAGTACCGCCGGTAGCCGGCGACGAAGCGGTCGACCGGATCTGATCCCGCGGCGTCCATCGCGGGTTGGAGTTGATCCTTGAACGCGTCGAGGATGTCGACGATGGTGGCCAGCAGGATCTCCTCCTTGCCGCCGAAGTACTTGTAGATGAGTCCGACACTCACCTCGGCCTCATCGGCCAGTGCCTGCATCGACATCTGGTGAAATCCGGTGCGCTGCATCACCGCGACCGCGGCGTCGAGAATCTGGCGGCGGCGGGTACTGGCCCGAACCGCGCGCACGGCTTCGTCCACCGCCGCCGAAGCCGCACCGCTCCGGGTCATAGCCCGAGGTCTTTGGCGACGATCGTCTTCATGATCTCGGTGGTTCCGCCGTAGATCGTCTGGATGCGCGCGTCCAGATATGCCCGGGCGACCGGGTACTCCCGCATGTACCCGTAACCGCCGTGCAACTGGAGGCAGCGATCGGCGACGCGGACCTGCAACTCGGTGGTCCACCACTTCAGCTTGGCGGCGCGGGCGGCGGTGAGCTTTCCCGCCACGTGGGCCCGGATGCAGTCCTCGAGATAGGTCCGGGCGATGTCGATCTCGGTGGCGAGTTCGGCCAGGACGAACTGGATGTGCTGGAACTTCGAGATCGGCTGCCCAAAGGCTGTGCGCTGCTTGACGTAATCCAACGTCAGCGCCAGCACGCCTTCGGCGGCGGCGACGGCCCCCACCGCCAGCGAGAGGCGCTCCTGGGGGAGGTTGTGGACCAGTTGGTAGAAGCCGCGGCCCTCCTCCTGCAGCAGGTTCGCGGCTGGGACCCGCATGTCGACGAAGGTCAGTTCGCTGGTGTCCTGGGAGTGCAGGCCGACCTTGTCGAGGTTGCGCCCACGCACGAATCCCGCGGTGCCGGAATCGACCACCAGCAGCGACAGTCCCCGGTGCCGGTCCGGAGAGGTGCGGACCGCCACCACGACGAGGTCGGCGTTCTGACCGTTGGAGATGAACGTTTTCGAGCCGTTGACGACGTAGTGGTCGCCGTCCCGGACGGCTGTCGTCCGAATACCGGTGAGATCACTGCCGGTTCCCGGTTCGGTCATCGCGATGCCGAGGACGGTGCGCCCCTCGACGATGCCGGGCAACCACCGGGCCTTCTGCTCCTCGGTGGTCAGGTCGGTCAGGTAGGGCAGGACGACGTCGTTCTGCAGCGAGAAGGCGATACCCACGCCCGCCGCGCCGACCCGGTTGACCTCGTCGATGACGATCGCGTTGTAGCGGTAGTCCTCGACCCCGGGTCCGCCGTACGCCACGGGGATCGAGAAGCCCAGCAGTCCTTGCCGACCCGCCTCGACGAACATGGCCGGGTCGATGCGACGGTCCCGTTCCCACTGCTCGAGGTGCGGGACGATGGTGTTCTTGACGAAACCCTTGACGCTGGAGCGGAACTGGTGGTGCTCGGCGGTGTAATTCCCCTCGTCCATCTTCGACGGCCCTGCTCAGCCGGCCATGGTGAGGCCGCCGCTGACACTCAGCACCTGCCCGGTGATGAATGCCGCCGCATCGGAGGCGAAGAACAACACCGGCGCCGCGACCTCCTCCGGGGTGGCCAGCCGTCGGAACGGAATCGCCTTGATCAGAGCCTCTTTCAGCTTCTCCGGTTGCGCCTGGAACAGCGGCGTGTCCGTCGGACCCGGGCACACGCAGTTGACGTTGATCTGGTGGCGGGCCATCTCGCGGGCCAGGGATTTGGTCAGCGCGATCACCCCGCCCTTGGCGCCGGCGTAGATGCTCTCACCGGCACTGCCGACCCGGCCGGCGTCGCTGGCGATGTTGACCACCTTGCCGCCCCTGCCGGACTCGACCATCGCGGGCAGGAACGCGCTGCACATGTGCACCGGACCCAGGTAGTTGATGGCGACCACCTTCTCGGCGAATTCGGCTGTTGCGTTGAGGAACTGGTCGGTTCTGTCCCAGCCGGCGGCGTTGACGAGGATGTTCGGCGCCCCCACCGTCGCGTTCACCTCATCGCGCAGGGCATCGACACGGGACCGATCCGCGACGTCGACCTCCGCCGCCCGGATCAGTTCCGGGTTCTCCCGCGCGGTGTTCTCGGCCGCGGCGAGGTCAAGGTCGGCGGCGACGACGCGCGCGCCACGTGCGGCGAAGCCGAGTGCGATCGCCCTGCCGATTCCGGATCCCGCCCCGGTGACCACTGCGATGTCGTTGCTCATCGGCGTCGTTCCTCTCACGTCCCCGAGTCCCATACCCGAGCTCAGCGAATCATCGTTCGACCGCAGTGAACGTATATTCACCCTCAGGGTGTGTCAATCAGCGGCCTCGGCCCATCGGGCGATGAGTCGACGGACCCCGGGATGCAGGTCGCGGTGGCCGACGATCCGGATGTCGAGACCGGCGTGCTCGACGACGCGCACCGCGCGCTCGATCGCATCCAGGATCCACGTCATGTCATTGCCGAAGGCCCCGCCGCCGACCGTGGTCAGCAGGACGGTGGTGGATCCGCCGCGTCGCGCCTGCTCCGCCGCCGCCAACAGCGTCGCCTCATACGTCGACTCCAGGACCAGTCGGGCGAACGGCTCCCACTGCCGTGCCGCCAGGTGCGAGTACCCGACGGGCAGCGCCGAACAGAACGCCTGCGACACCCGTGGCCGTCGCTCCCCCTCGACGTCGTCGACGTCGGTGACCTCCGCATCGCGATGCAGGCCGATGGCGAGGTGTCCGCGCACGGCGTCCCGGACGTCCTCGTCGGCCGATCCCAGCGCATCGCCGATCGCGGCGAGTCCTTCGGCGGTCGCCAGTGCATAGCCGTTCCGCATCGACCACAGACCGGTGGTCGGCAGGCCGGTGAGCTCCGCCAGTGCCACTCCGACCTCGGCGAGGGTGTCGATCTGGCGGTCGGCGGTCTGACCGATGGCACCGCCCACCGGCACGAGGTAGTTCCGGTAGATCGTCGCGCCGCCGACAGCGATGGCGCAGGCCGGCCCCTGAGTGGGGTCGTGGGCGTAACGGCCGACGCCCTGCTCTGGAGTGACGTGGGGAGAAATCATCTCCAGCACGTTGAACTGGGAGGCGACCTGGAACAGCGCGCCGCCGAACCTCGGATCCCGGTGCAGTGCCCGGGCGTCACCCACCAGGCCGTCGAGTGAACTCCGGGGTCCACCCGTCGGATCAACCCGGCCGCGAAGTTCCGCCAGAGTGGGCAGGCTGAACTCGCCGATGCCGTAGCGCCGCTCGTTGACCGTCGAGACCAGGTAGCCGTCCTCGACGGAAAGCCTGCGCTGCGTGGAGAGGTAGTCGTCCTCGGCGAAGCCGGTGAGTCGTTCGAACCAGTTCATCCTCGTCGTGATCCCCCTGTCCCCTTTTCCCTCGCCCTCCCGGGTCAAGGCCGTCGGTCGGCCTACCCCCGGAAGGAGTCAGTCGTTCAACGCATCGTGCCGGACGTGTCCGTCCATCAGGGTGAGCAGCACCGGCACCTCGTGCAGGTACTCCGGCGCCACCTCGAAAAGGTTCGCCCCCAGCACCACGAGATCGGCCAGCTTGCCCACCTCGATGGAGCCGACCATATCCTCCAGCCTCGCCTGATAAGCACCGTTGATCGTGTAGGCCCGGATGGCCTGGTCGAGGGTGATCCGCTGCCGCGCCACCATCGGCCGGTCGTCGGGGTGCCCGGGCCTTTTGCGGGTGAGTGCGGCAGAGATCTGGATGAGGGGCGGCACCTCGTCGATATCGACGCCGCCGATGTCGGCACCGAATGTGACCACCGCACCGGTGCGCATGATGTCGCCGTAGGGCAGAAGGCGTTCCTCGAACCGCTCGGCCCCGAGTTGGCACTGGTAGCGGTCGTAGTCGACGCCGTTGTAGTCGGTGGCCCAGATCGGGGTGCCGTTGACGATGATGCCCAGCTGCGCAAACCGGGGGATGTCGTCCGGGT
>Ga0116180_1000439_pt1 | contig 39337 bp, 36 predicted proteins | sample AD_UKC073_MetaG_FD_89804 | JGI IMG/M metagenome (GOLD analysis project Ga0116180, IMG submission 89804) | Active sludge microbial communities of municipal wastewater-treating anaerobic digesters from USA - AD_UKC073_MetaG | ecosystem: Engineered > Bioreactor > Anaerobic > Digestate | place: USA... | reverse complement strand
TATAGGGACGCCTCCTCAACTTTGAATTTGTGCCTAATTTGGGGTGTTTTTAGCACATTTTCATTGTAGAGACCGGCGTCTCTTTTTTCAAAGACCCTTCTTAATCATTACAGGAATGCTCCTGAAAAATTCTTATTGACTACAGTTGTTCTATAGTATGTTCTAAAGAAAGACGTGAGCCTCCCGAGGCTGCCGTCAATAATGCAGCATCAGCACTAAAATCGGAGGGTATACTCCTAATTGAAAGGTGATTAAAATGAAAATCATTTATGTTGAAGATAGAACCGATCATTTCCTTGGTTTTTATTCCGCTTCCATTTATCTTGTTCCCGCCCAAAGATTTCAGACTGGTATCAACATGCATTGGTTTATATTACAGCTTAATCATTATATCTGCTATATTCGGGAATTTTCCTGTACCCTTTATGGGATATGGAGTATCACCAATAATCGGATATTCTACTGTTGTGACATGGTATATAAATACGATGCCGAACCATATAAAAACCGCAGTTTGAGAAATGAAAGATGGAAAATTTAAGGCTATAGGCTAAGAAAAAGCGGACAAAAGAAAGACGCAGCCCTATGTTATTATATTGAAAGAAGCTAACTGGAATAGGTATGCCTATAGTAGACACGTGACTATCATTGAAATAGCAGGGGAAAGGTAGCAAAAAATATGAACATATTAATCGCAGACGATGAACAGGATATCCGAAACTTGGTAAAAATCAGTCTTGAGGAAAACGGATATACCGTCCTGACGGCGGAAAATGGCAAAGAAGCATGGGACATCCTTACGACACAGAACGTCCACCTGGCTATCATTGACGTGATGATGCCGGTGATGGACGGATTTAACCTTCTCCGCAAAATACGGGAACACAGTACCATTCCTGTCATCTTCCTGACTGCCAGGACAGATGACATGGACAAGGTGCTGGGTCTAGGATTGGGCGCGGACGACTATATTGCCAAGCCCTTTTCTGTTGCCGAGTTGGTGGCGCGAGTAGGTGCGCAACTCAGACGAAATAATGAATATCTGTCACCGAAAGGCAAAAGCGGCGTAAGCATTACATACGGAAATTTATCCATAGACAAAGAAAAATGCTGTGCCTATAAAGGCGGAGAGCCTATTGAACTTGGTGCCAAAGAGTACAAGCTGCTCCTGCACTTTATGGAGCACCCGGAGAGGGTTTTTACTAAGCGGCAGCTTTATCAAGCGGTATGGGAAGAGGATCATTATTTTGACGAAAATACCGTGATGGTACATATAAGCAGAATAAGGAACCGTATTGAGGATGACCCGCACAACCCCAAGTATCTCAAAACCATTCGCGGCATAGGATACAAGCTCCATCACACCGGAGAAAAGCCATGAAGGAAAAACTTTCCACACAATTTTTGATAAGTTTTCTGGTGATATTCCTACTGACCCTATTGGCTACGATATTGGCATTTGTAATGCTGTCTTTTACGAGCGAATTGATTGAAGGCTCCTTGACCAAAAACAAGTATCCTGCCAGCGCAATTATCAAAGAAGATTATAAGCAGATTGATGCATCCGCTGTGGTGGAAAACGGCGGCGGAGTACAAGTTGTAGATAAAGAATACCGTGTGGTATGTTCCAGCGGTATTGATACCATCGGAAAAGATCAGCTAAGTGCTGGTGAATTTACTAAATTTTTAATAGAGAGTAAGAGCAAGCCCTACAATTACGATATTCTACCAGCCTGATGGCGAGTTCTGGCTGATTGTTACCTTTCCCACCTCCGTCCGAATGGATTTTTCCCTGGTACATAATGAATCAGCTGCTGCCAGTGATTTTCAACGGGCAGGTTGCGCGATTGCTTTTGCGGTACTGAGTTATCTTCTGATAGTTGCGCTTTTCGCCTTTGTCTATTCGAGGCTTACTGCAGCCAGCATTACCATACCTTTGAGAAAGCTGATAGAAGGAACACAGCTTTTGCGGGAAGGCGATTATTCTGTGCGGGTGGATTTGCGGCTGAAAAATGAGTTCGCTGAGCTTCAGGATACGTTTAACGAAATGGCTGCCCGAATAGAGCATGAAATCTCCTTACGCAAAAAGTCTGAGGAGGACAGACGGCGGTTAATCCTTGACATCTCTCACGACCTTAAGAATCCCATGGCCAGCATTCAAGGCTATGCGGAGCTGCTCTTGAAGAAATCAGATTTAACCGAACAAGAACGCAGCGAACACCTGGAGGTCATTCTCAACAACAGCCAAAGAGCAAATCGCTTGCTTACTGAGTTGTTTGAGCTCTCTCAAATAGACAGCCCGGAATTCTCATTAAAGCTGGTAAAAACTGATATCAGCGAATACCTGCGGCAATTATGTGCCGAACTGGTCCCGCAGTTGGAGCGGGAAGGGTTCGAGTATGAATTTAATATTATGGAAGAAAACATCTTTGCGTTGGTGGATCATGACCGGTTTGGCCGGATCATACAAAACCTTGCAGACAATGCTTTGCGATATAATCCGCCCGGAACACTGGTTACCGTGAGCCTGACAGTGAAAAATAATCAGGCAGTTATTGACTTCAGTGACAATGGGATCGGAATTCCACCTCATCTTGCCGACCACATATTCAAGCCCTTTATTCGTGTCGACGATTCCCGCAACTCCAAAACCGGCGGCAGCGGCTTGGGGCTATCCATAGCAAAAAGAATTGCCCAAGCCCACGGAGGGGATTTGACCTTATGCTCAACCGGGGATAAGGGCAGCACCTTTCAGATTACGATTCCTGCGATTTAAGGTAAATTTAAGGTTTATATCAGATGTTTAACAGGTTCAGCTGAGATGATAGTAATGAGCTTGAAATACATCTGATTTTTTTATGGGGTGAAGAGAAATGAAGTGTGAACCCTATTTATTGGAAATATTAATGACCAGACTATCATTTCTACTTTATGGCAAATCTGTTTACCGGGCATTTGCAGACCGCCTGCCTCTAAACGGTGAGGAACAGGTACTCGACTTTGGATGCGGAATGGGTACGGTTGCGTACTACGTGGCCAGAAGGCTGCCGAAAGGCTATTTGACCTGCATGGATATTTCCAGGCGATGGATGAATGCATGCCGCAGAACCCTGCGCAATTACATGAATATCTCTATTCGGAAATGGGAATCCTCAGAAATTGCCAATGAGAGTTTTGATGTAGTGTACTGCCACTTTGTTTTGCATGATATTCCGGAAAGTGAATTGAAGGTAGTTATTTCAGCTTTAGTTAAGTCTCTCAAAACTGGCGGTGTACTGGTTTTTCGTGAACCGTTAAGTGATAGGGATAAAATAATGTGTATTAAACGCTTGCTGGAGCAAAACCGGCTGTGCCACAAGGAAAGCCGTATCACAGATATTCCGTTGTTGGGCAACGCCCTGGAAAGCGTATACCTCAGATAATAAATAAGGGAGGCCTTAAAATGATGCAATTAATTGCCTTCTTCAGTTTGACGGTTTTAGCGATAGCTTCTTTTGTATCCGGATTGTTCATGGCGGCTTACTGTGTAATCGCCAGTTTGAGGCAAAAGACGTATTCAAAGCAGCTTATCAGGTTGAAAAAGACGACGCTGTTCTTCGTGGTGGCCGTAATCATTACCGCGGGACTGGTCATCTTTTCACAGCTCAACGCTTACACACCCAAAATCGTTGATGAAAAGGGCAACACACCTGATAACAGCATTGCAGAGCTTAGAGAACTTGAATTAAACGGCAGAAAGCAGTGGATAAGCGTGAGAGGTTGGGACAAAAATGCACCTGTCCTGCTCTTTTTAGCAGGAGGGCCGGGCGGCACGCAGATGGCGGCTGTGCGTCATGAACTGGCGGAGTTGGAGAAGCATTTTGTGGTTGTCAACTGGGATCAGCCCGGCTCTGGAAAATCTTATTATGCGGAAGATACACAAAACATTACCGTCCAAACCTATATTCAAGATGGTCACGCATTGACGGAATACCTGAAGGAACGATTTTCTCAGGAGAAAATCTATCTGATTGGGGAATCGTGGGGCAGTGCCTTGGGGATTTTCCTGGTTCATGAGTACCCCGAATCATATCATGCTTTAATCGGGACGGGTCAAATGGTGGATTTTGCAGAGACTGAACGTATGGACTATGCCAAAGCCATGGAAATCGCACAGCAAAAAGGTGATATCGCCTTGATAGAAAAGCTTATCGCTAACGGTGAGCCGCCTTATTATGGCCAGGATGTTACCTGGAAAAGCGCAGTTTATCTTAATTACCTGAATGACTATATGGCGAGCATTCCCGGCATCCACAACCCCGGCTACAATACCCTGCGGGACATTGGATCTTCAGAATATGGACTCCTGGATAAAATCAACTATATACGCGGGATTGTCAATACTTTCAACCATGTTTACCAGCAGCTTTATGACATCGACTTGAGAACTGACTATAACAAGCTGGATGTCCCTGTTTATTTCTTCTTAGGGCGGTACGATTTCAATGCGCCAACAGTGCTGGCAGAGGAATACGAACAGGTCCTTAAAGCTCCTGACAAAGGAATTGTGTGGTTTGAGCATTCCGGGCACAGCCCTTGGATAAATGAGCGGGAGAGATTTGCAGAGGAGGTAGTATCGTGTTTTTTGAAAAGCAAAACGGAATAAAAGTAAAAAAATTGAGATCAAACATCATTCTGGTATTGGTGATAGCTACTGTTTTATCTGTTTCAGCTTGCACCGCCGCCAAAGGCAGTATAGTGATACTGGAGAATCCTAATGGATCAGGATTCTCCATGGATTTCAAAAACTGGACTGCCCAAAATAAGTGTCAATTATCCCTAAATCGTGGTGATGTGCTGCAGTTTGAAATCGTCCGCGAAGAAGGAGAAATTGCTCTTGCAGTCAGGGGAGATAAAGGCAGCGAACCCTATACAGGGAACCGAGTAGAGTCCGGGGTATTTACTGTAACCGTGTCTGAAACAGATGAATACCTGATAGGAATCACCGGAAAAAATGCAACTGGGAAGGTTATGGTGAAAGTACTTGAGCACTTTTAGCATTCACTGAATTCGAGCACTTGTTTCCGTATCTTATTGAAAAATAATCCTAAATGACTATATTAATAAATATAGTCATAAGAATGGAAGAGATAACATGCCCAAAACCTTTACCGAGAATGAGCGGAAATATATCAAAAACAGGCTGATGGAAGAGGCCCAAAATTGTCTGAAACTGTATGGGATGAGGAAAACTACAGTTGATGAACTTGTAAAAAGAGTAAATATACCCAAAGGTACATTCTACCTTTTTTTTGAATCAAAGGAGATGTTATTTTACGAAGTACTGTGTTTATTTCATGATGAATTGCAAGCGGGTTTGCTGCGTGAGCTGGAGGTTCTTGAAGAACCCGTATCGGCAGATCATTTAACCGAACTGCTGCTTGGTCTGTACCAAAGAATTGAAGGGTCATTTTTGTATAAATTCATCACCAGCGGTGATCTGGAATTGCTCATGCGCAAGCTGCCACCGGAAGTGGCTATTTCACACGCCATGAAGGATGATTTCAGTATTGAAAAGATTCTTGCAATAGTGCCCGGAATAAGAAACGAACACATTAAAGTATTCAGTGCTGCCATGAGGGCGATTTTCCTATCCATGTTGCACAAACATGAAATAGGAGAAGAGGTGTTTGAGGATACTTTAAGGCTTATGATACGCGGTGTCGTTATCCAGATGTTTGAGGATGGTTTGAGATGATAAGAGTAAAGGACTTAAGATTTAGTTATACCAAGCATCCCTTTATAGAAAACATAAGCTTTGACGTAAAGAAGGGCGAGATATTTGGATTTTTAGGACCTTCCGGCGCAGGAAAAAGCACACTGCAAAAGATACTTACCGGGCTTTTGACCAATTATCAGGGAAGCGTTATGGTGAACGGAATTGAGGTAAAAAACCATAACAATGATTTTTATGAAGACATTGGCGTTGATTTTGAGTTCCCGAGCCTGTATGAAAAGCTGACTGCTAGGGAAAACCTTCGTTTTTTTGCCTCCCTTTATAAAAAGAGACTCGATGCCAATGAGCTATTGCAAAGCGTGGGACTGCTGCAAGATGCCGATAAACGAGTGGCAGAGTTCTCAAAAGGAATGAAATCACGGTTGAATTTTATTAAGGCTTTGCTCCACGATCCCATACTCCTGTTTCTTGATGAGCCTACTTCCGGCCTTGATCCATCCAACGCGCTCCGGATGAAGGACATTATCCTCGAACAGAAGTCAATGGGAAAAACCATAGTACTTACCACACATAATATGTACGACGCCACCGAGCTATGTGATAGGGTGGCCTTTATTGTCGAAGGCAGCCTTAAGGCGTTGGATACTCCGCGCAATCTGATCATGAAAAAGGGAGCCTCCCTCATAAGGTACTCGTATTGGCAGGATGGGGAAGAGAAACAGCGGGAAATTGCAATCGACCGCACCGGAGAAGATGAACTTCTGCAAAAACTTCTGAAAGAGAACCTGCTTTTGTCCATTCACAGCTGTGAGCCTACACTGAATGAAATCTTTGTGGAGATTACGGGGAGGCGGCTGCACTGAATATATGGTCTTTGCTAAGCGGTGATATCAGGTTTCAGTATAAATATGGATTTTACTTTCTTTACCTGTTCTTCACCGTTTTATATGTCAGCCTGCTGTTGGCCTTGCCCGCAACCTGGAGGGAAAAAACGGCTATCCTAATGATCTTTTCAGACCCAACCGCTATGGGGCTTTACTTTATGGGAGCAATAGTGCTCTTTGAAAAAAGCGAGCGGGTTATCAACAGTATAGCTGTTTCACCTGTCAGATCGTATGAATACACCCTGTCAAAACTGTTTTCTATCGGTTTTATATCTGTAATAGTCGGAATTGCCATTGGGTTATTCAGCAATGCGGTAAACATAACCATCCAGTTTGTCGCCGGCATATTTTTGTGTTCCTGCCTTTTTTCTGCGGTAGGACTGGGTATCGCAGCCAAAAGTATCAGTTTAAACGGTTTCATTATTTCTACCATACCAGCTGAGTTGTTAATAAACATTCCTGCCCTTGCCTGGCTGTTTGGATGGCGACCGGCTTGGCTTCTGTTTCATCCGGGAGTATGTATGATGGCGCTTTGCGAAAATGAAAAGCATGTATTACTAGCTTTACTAATTTTAGCTCTCTGGACCTTGCTTGCCTCCATAATCGCCAACCGTACGGTAAAAGGTATGTTTCGGGAAATAGGAGGAATTAAGCTGTGAAGCCGCTTTTCACCTCTTTTGGCCTATTCATAAGGCAGATTACCACAGACAATATGCTTTGGGCGGTATGCCTTGCTCCTATTTTAACGGCACTTCTTTTCCGCTTTGGATTAACATACGCAGAAACTATGCTGTGCGGTTATTTTCAGAAGCAAACCATACTTGCTGATTATTATCTTTTGTTTGATCTGTGGATGTGCCTTATGCCTTCATATATGTTATGCTTTGCCTCAGCTATGGTTATTTTAACCGAGCGTGATGAGAATATGGCCAGCTATATGGCCGTTACCCCAGTAGGCAAAACCGGTTATATGATTTCCAGGCTTATATTTCCGGCAGCTATTGGCTTGGTCTATTCGATTTTGCTTACTTACATTTTCTCGCTTATGGATTGGAATCTTGTGCTGCTTTCGGCCGTCTCCCTATTGCTGAGCCTTTCCAGCACAGCTGCTAACTTTCTAATTATTTCTTTTTCCCGCAACAAGGTGGAAGGAATGGCGATGGCTAAGATTGCATCACTCATATTTTTGGGGATGGTGGTCCCTTTCTTCATATTGTCTGATGCCCAGTATTTTGCTGCTTTTCTTCCATCTTTTTGGACGGCAAAGCTTTCCATGGACAAAAACAGCCTGTTTATGATTCCAGCTTTGCTTGTTTCTTTTGCCTGGATAATTATGCTCAGCCGCAGGTTTAATAGAAAACTATATTGATTATATTTTTTGCTTGTCATGTGTATTCAAGTACAAATAAAATACATCTAATTACCTACTTGACAAGTCAAAGTCAATATTGCATATACAACATGTAGTATTTAGAGCACATACTTACACCTTGATGCAGAGTAAAAGGGATGTGAAGTTAAAATGACAACAATACTTATGCAATGTTGCTGGTTGAACATCCCATGTCAGGCTATGATATCGAACAAATGCTAATGATTATGTATGCGGAACATGGGGTTGGATTTTTAGTAGGTTCTGCGAAGGGAGTGTATAATACGTTTGATAGGATCAAAAGGAGGAATAGAAAATGGAAGAAGTATATGAATTTTTAAAAAGTTGTGGTACATATTATTTGGCTACGGTGGAAGGAGATCAGCCAAGAGTTAGACCATTTGGCACAGTTGATATTTTTGAAGGTAAACTCTATATCCAAACAGGCAAGAAAAAACAAGTATCTAAGCAACTTCAGGCCAATCCAAAAGCAGAGATTTGCGCTTATGCTGATGGGAAATGGCTCAGAGTATCCGGTAAGCTTATCCGAGATGACAGGGTAGAAGCCAAAAAGCATATGCTTGACAACTATCCGGAACTTCAATCTTTGTATTCACCGGAAGATGACAATACAGAAGTTCTCTACTTTGAAGATGCAACCGCTACTTTCTACTCTTTCACTGATAAGCCCAGGGTGATCAACTTTTGATAAAAAATGTCCCATGGAACATATGGGGGCGCAGGGAGATGATTCTACCTGCAGCAGTTGGAAAAAGTTTGAACTGGTACTCTGCTAAACAGTAACCGTACGGAAGCAAGGGGAATCAGCTGACGATAGGAAATCTAACGTTCCCTTGCTTCCGTTGAACAGCTTTTGTGCTGGTTTTACCGGTTACGGCGTCGTTTTTTGCGTCTTCGATTTTCCATATAAATCCTGTGGGCTGGTATATTGTTGGTATCAGCAGTGTCTGGTGATTCCTCCTCAGCAGATGATTCTGGTTCATCAAGTGCTTCCGCATTTTCCAGGTTATCCGAATCTTCATTAGAATTAATTATGACGGATCCATCTTGATCTTCGGGGATTTCAAGAGCTGCAGATGCATCTGGTTCTTCGATTCTATCCTGGGATTCTGATATTTCCATTTCTTCTGTAGAATCAGTGGTTTCTGGTGCTTCCTGATCATTCTGGGGTTCCGGGTCTGTGGGTGATTCTAATTCTTCTTGTGTTTCCTCGGCCCCCAATGCCTCCGGGCTGTCAAGCTCATCAGGCTTTTCTGGTCTTTCTTCGACTACAGGTTTTGCATGACTAAAGATTATCTTTGCTGTGCTGGGAGCAGGGACAGATTTAATTGGTTCTATTTTTTTAGGTGTTTCCTCTGTTAATGAAGCTTCTGATACTTCAGTTGTATCCAATGCCGCAGAAGCCTCCTGGGGTTCGGGTTGAGACGTTGGAGATTCCTGGCTTGCAGATACCTCATGTGGTTCATCTGCAACTTCGGAAGAAGCTTCATTGGCAGAAGAAGTTTGTTCTGGGGAACCCTCATCAATTTCTGCGGATACTGGGCTATCTTCTGTTTCCAACGCGGGTGAAGTGTCATTAGGGTCAGGATGCTCCTGGATTTCATTCAATGTTGTAACTTCAGATGTATCTTCCAATGGTTGATTCAGTACAGATTCGGCCTGCTTTTCAACAGTTTCACTGGTTTCTGTGGAAACTGGCTCTGGGGTTGTATCCTCTATTACAGATTCTTGCTGGGTAATTAAGTTGCTTTCATCAGCTTTGGGAACTTCATCTGCTGGGGGCTTCTTATGTTCGAATTCTTTTGTCGGGATTGATGTTACATTCACAGGACTTGAATTAATAGTGTTTTTAGAGGTGATAAATGAACTGTTGCAGTAGGAACAGTTCTTATCTTCGGACAAGGGAGTAGGAAATTTGCTCCACTGCTTGCAAGCTTGGCAGAATAGCCAATAAGCCATAATATTTATCTCCTTCCTAATTAATATCATTACGAAAAAATTGATGTTTTTATATTCATTAATACTGGGTTTTTAACATTTTATGAGAATGAAATAATAATGTTACTATTTACCTAATAAGGGAGTTGGAGAGTTAAAAAAACCTATACCCAGTGAGAAGCCAGAGGGATTCTGTGCCTGATATATCAAGAAGGTGTTGTTAAGTGCAAAATAACGCTATATAATGCTTAGTAGTGTACTGCTTGCGTGGCAGTACGGCTTTTTATTCATATCATAATACTGTAGGTTGGTAGGACGGGAGGAATAACAATGCCTATCACAGATTTTTTATCACGCAATGCTGAACTTTTTGGTCAGGAAAAATGTCTCACCGAGATTAATATGGATCTCCAGGAAAAACATAATGTAACTTGGCTGGAGTATGAACTCATCGAAAATAACCCTGCTGGTGAATATCGCCGGGACATGACTTGGCGGGTTTTTGACGAAAAGGCAAATCGATTTGCTAATCTTTTACTCAAAAGAGGAATTAAAAAAGGTGATAAGGTAGCTATTCTGCTGATGAACTGTTTGGAATGGCTGCCCATATATTTTGGTATCCTAAAAACCGGGGCTATCGCGGTACCATTAAACTTTCGTTATACAGCTGAAGAGATAAAATACTGCCTGGATTTATCTGATAGTGTTGCCCTGATATTTGGGCCTGAATTTATTGACCGAATGGAAACCATTGTTGATCAGATACCCAAGGTGAAAATCCTTTTATATGCAGGGGAAAATCGGCCTATTTTTGCGGAAAGCTACGATCGCCTGACCGCCAACTGTTCTTCTGAAGCACCGCCTGTAAAACTGTCCGATGAGGATGATGCAGTAATATATTTTTCATCGGGAACCACAGGATTTCCCAAAGCCATACTGCACACCCATGCCAGTTTAATGTCTTCAGCCATTACAGAACAAGCTCATCACGGCCAAACCCGGGATGATAACTTTTTGTGCATTCCACCTCTTTATCACACTGGAGCCAAGATGCACTGGTTTGGCAGCTTAATTTCAGGAAGCAAAGCGGTATTGCTGCGCGGGGTTAAGCCGGAATGGATTTTAAAAACCGTCTCCGAAGAAAAGATTACTATTGTCTGGCTCTTGGTTCCCTGGGCCCAGGATATCCTGGATGCTATTGAGAGAGGAGACGTTAACTTAGATGATTATGAACTGTCCCAGTGGAGACTAATGCATATCGGGGCTCAACCGGTGCCTCCCAGCTTGATTCATCGTTGGAAAAAATACTTTCCTGAGCATCAATATGACACTAATTATGGTTTAAGTGAAGCCATTGGTCCAGGGTGTGTTCATTTAGGTGTAGAAAACATCCATAAAGTCGGGGCTATAGGCATTCCCGGGTATGACTGGCAAGTCAAAATTGTGGATGAAATAGGAAAACCGGTAACTAATGGTGATGTGGGCGAATTGGCAGTTAAAGGGCCCGGGGTCATGAAGTGCTACTACAAGGACCCGGAAGCTACTGCAGCGGTATTAAAAGATGGATGGCTGCATACAGGAGATATGGCCCGCATGGACGAAGATGGCTTTATTTATCTGGTGGATCGCAAAAAAGACGTGATTATCAGTGGAGGAGAAAATCTGTACCCGGTGCAGATCGAAGATTTTTTGCGGGCACATGAGGCTATAAAAGATGTGGCGGTTATCGGCCTGCCCGACAAACGCTTGGGTGAAATAGCAGCAGCTATAATAGAATTAAAGCCGGGTTACAGTTGTACAGAGGAAGAAATAAATCAATTCTGTGCCACCATGCCGCGTTACAAAAGACCCCGGGTTATTATTTTTGATAATGTACCGCGTAATCCTACCGGCAAAATTGAAAAACCACGCTTACGGGAAAAATATGGAGCTACCAGTTTAGTCGCAACCCTAACTAAGAGTTAACTCAAGTTACAGTTGAGGAGGATATCCTTCTTCTGAGCAGGGGGGAAAGGTATCCTCCTTTTTATATACATTCATGATTTATATAAGCGGCCACTCTTTGAGTGAATAACTGATATTATATATTGAAGAAGAAAAAATAAACGGTTATTTACATGAAAGGAGAATTCAGGGTGGCGATTAAAATATGTCCTCAGGTATATCAGGTCGGAGGAGCTAACCTTTCCCACGCTGATGATTGTTGTGTGTATTTAGTGGAATCTAAGCAGGAATGTGCTTTGATCGATACTGGAGCGGGGAGGGGAACCCGGCAAATACTCAACAATATAAAAAAACTTGGTTTCCAGCCAGGGCAGATTAGCTATATTATTCTAACTCATGGCCATATAGATCATATTGGCGGTGTAAAAGAATTGCAGGAGCAAACTGGAGCTGAGGTGGTAGCTCATCAATTAGAATTGGATGCTATTGAGAATGGAAATTCACAACTAACAGCCGCTTCCTGGTATGGAGTGGAATATCAACCGGTCCAAGTGAATCGAGTTATCAAACAAGATGGGGAATCTCTCGCCGTTGGTGATATTGAGCTGGAATTTTTACATACCCCAGGCCATACCCCCGGCAGCATTTCTGTACTATGTACATGTACCGGTTCCAAGATTTTATTTGGGCAGGATATTCATGGTCCCTTTAACCGGGAGTGGGGTTCAGACCTTAAAAAGTGGCGAAGTTCTATGCAGCGACTTATCAGCTTGAATGCGGATATACTTTGCGAAGGTCATTTCGGCATATATCAGCCAGCTAGCAAAGTGCGCCAATACATAGAATCGTATCTACGCCGCTATTAACTGCCCAAGAAGTCGACCCTTACACCAGCAGGTAGTATAATTAGTCTTAGTGAGCTTGCTGGATCTCGGTAAGTGATAAAAATTGGCAAAGCAAAATACAATAATAGCAGCCAAATAACGTTATTACAGATGGGCTGATTCTGGCACTAACATCTAACAAATGGTTATTAAAAAGATCGAATTCAGTGAGGGCGAGGAGAATGATAAAAATAACTGCAGATAGTACCTGCGATTTATCAGAAGAGATTATTAAAGCAATGAACATTACTTTGATCCCTTTACATATTATCGTAGGTGATCAGGTGTTCTACGATGGTGTGGATATCACTCCCCAGGATATTTTCAGATTTACCGAACAAGAAAATCAATTATGTAGGACCTCGGCGGTAAATGTATACGAATATGTCTCGGTATTCAAGGAATTTGCCGCACAATATGAAGCAGTAATACATATTTGCATCAGCTCCGAGTTTTCCACCTGTTATCAGAATGCTTGTTTGGCAGCAGAGCAGTTCAATAATGTATATGTGATTGATTCTCGTAATCTTTCCACCGGTAGCGGCCATATCGTTTATGATGCTGCAGTTATGGCTCAACAGGGGATGGACCCCGCAGAAATATGCCAAACTTTGTTGATGACAACTTCAAAGGTTGAAGCTAGTTTTGTCATTGACCGTCTTGATTATTTACACAAGGGCGGCCGTTGTTCAGGTTTGGAAGCAACTGGTGCCAGAATCCTCAATATTAAACCATGTATTGAAGTTGTAAACGGAAAAATGAAAGTGGGCAAAAAGTATCGGGGCAGCTTTGAACACTGTCTGGAACACTATGTGAAGGATCGGTTGAGTGACCGTACCGATATCGATTACACCCGGCTGTTTATAACTCACCCTATGTGTGCAGATAATACGGTTGCCAGGGTTAAAGAACTAGTGAATCAGTACGCAGATTTTAAAGAAGTGATTGAAACCAGAGCTGGATGCACAGTTTCCAGCCATTGCGGTCCCAATACACTGGGCATTCTGTTCAAACGTTGTTAACGTAAATCAAACATTAGGACGTTTACTGGTCAAAAATTAAAATTACGTAAAATATCAATCAGCAGTTTGTCGGCGAGGGCTTGTTTGAAACGCAAACTCTCGCTCTTGGTGTTTTGGATCTTGGCTTTGTTTTTCGATATATTCACAACCGGCCAGCCTACTCAGCACACCGATTACTCCTTTTTATTCGATATTTATTAGAAAATTATGACAAAATAGTTGATTTTTCGCCTGTTCTAAAGGTATATATAAGGTAACGATGATTTTTACTAAATTTATGATGCTGATTCAGGGGTGTTGGGTGTGCACCTAATGATGAATACTCCCCATATAAAAGATAAAGCCAATAGTATGCGATATCGAATATTGTTAATAGTTGGTATTCTAGCTGTTCTCCTTTGCGGTGCATCATATATTGTTTTTACCTGGAAATACTACTGGGAACAATCTGATAGGATAGCTTTGGGCATAGCTGAATCAGCAGCGGTTTTTATTCCTGCACATCTGATTAACCAACCACCAGCCGGCAGTTCTAATTCGCTTCAGGTTGAAGACGAACTTCTGAAAGCCAACCTAGTGGAATTTAAAGATCGGCACAAAATTATTAAACGAGCCTACCTTTACACTTTAAACGAAGGACAATTAACGGTTCTTATAGATTCTGAATTAGGAACCCAGCCGGATACTAACTTCCCATTAAATTCCGACACAGCTTCAACCTATAAAATGCCTCTATCAACTGGAAATTCTATTGTAACAGAGCCTATAACTGATGAAATGGGTACCTGGAAGAAAGCTCTGATTCCCATAAATGACTTCCAAACCAACCAAGTGATTGCCGTTTTGGGTATTGATTACCCGGTACAGTTTTGGTACACAGAATCCCGGAAGCATGCCATTCATAGCTCAGCAGTAACTGTTTCTATGGTTCTGGTGTTGATAATATTTTACTTATTAATCAAAAAAAACAATAATCTGCAGTTGTTAAGCCAACAGCTTCAGAGTAGTCAGGAATTATTGCTAACTGATATTGAGAATCGCATAGAAATAGAAAGGGCTTTATTTGAAAGCGAACGTACCAAATCTGTGTTACTGTATCACCTACCGGGTATGGCTTATCGTTGCCTTTATGATGAAAATTGGACCATGCTGTTCGTTTCCCAGGGTTGCCATGTTCTAACCGGCTATCCCCCTGAGAGTCTCTTGCATAATAAAGAATTGTCTTTCGAAGATATTATTTGCCTGGAGTACCGCCAGATTCTTCGAATACTATGGAAACAGGCTGTGGCACTTAAAACTTCATTTAAGTCTGAATACGAAATCCTCACCGCTAGCGGTGAGCGTAAATGGGTATTAGAGTTAGGACAAGCTATTTATGATGAGAATGATGAGGTTGAAGCCCTGGAGGGTCTGATTATTGATATTCACGATCAAAAATTACGAGAATTACAGATTAAGTATATGCACGACCACGACTTCTTGACTGGCCTATACAACCGGCAATATTTCGAAACAGCCAAACAAAAGTTTGATCATGAGAAATGGTTGCCCCTATCGATTATTATTATCGATATTAATGGAGTAAGAATTATAAACGATGCTTTTGGACACACTGCCGGGGATCAATTGATCGCAGAAACTGCTAAAATAATTAAAAATTGCTGCCGTGATAATGACATTGCAGCACGCATCAGCGGTGATGAATTCGGCTTGCTATTGCCGAGGTGTGATAACCACGCAGCCCGGGAAATGGTGGATAGAATCAAAAAAGCCTGTGATAAATATAATAAGTTTTCTCACAATGATAGGTTTCGTATCAATGTGTCGATGGGTTGCAGTACCAAAACATCAATGCTGGAAGACCTGGATCAAATAGAAAAGATTGCTGAAGAGCAGATGTACAACAGCAAACTGCTCAACCGTCATAGTTCCCATAATGCCATTTTATCCTCGATTATGGCTACCTTATATGCCCGCAGTCAGGAGACTGAAGAACACTCTTGTAGAATAGCCAAGCTATCCAGAATGATAGGTACATACCTGAACCTTACTGAAGATAACATTAATGACCTTCAGTTATTAGCCATGCTGCACGATATTGGTAAAGTCGGGATTGATGACCGTATTCTAAATAAAGCAGGCCCTTTAAACGAGGATGAATGGGCTGCTATGAAAAAGCATCCCGAGATCGGATATAAAATAGCCATGTCCACTGTCGAATTAGAATCTATAGCTGAGTATATTCTGCATCATCATGAACGCTGGGATGGAACCGGTTACCCAAGAGGACTCAAAGGAGAATCCATACCTTTGCTGTCCCGTATTCTCGCAGTAGCCGATGCCTTTGATGCTATGACGGAAGGAAGAGTATATCGTCAGAGTATGACTAAAGAGGCTGCTCTAGATGAAATCAGACGCAACGCAGGATCACAGTTCGACCCAAACATTGCTGAGATATTTTTACAAATCATATCTAAGAATGAACAGCTATAATAGCACGAATCAGATAATCTAACTCTTAGTTGCTACTGCTAAGTTTTGATCGCAATATACCAAGGCCGTTTCCAGGCGGTGATTTTTAATTTCTGTAACTTTAATGGATAGTCCGTTAACTTCCAGTTCAGGCGTGCTGCCATCTTCAGGGACCGTGCCTAGCAGCCCAAATATTAATCCTCCAAAGGTATCGTAACCATCTTCCGGCAGAGCTACTCCAAGTTGCTGGGAAACTATGTCCAAGGGAGCCGAGCCGCTTATTCGCCAGACCTGGGGATCGATTCGTTCAATTAAAGGCGGCTCTATCGGAACGGTATCATCATCTTCCAAGTCACCAACGATTTCTTCCAGAAGGTCATTCATGGTAATAATACCACTCATCCCTCCATATTCGTCCAGAACAATGGCAAAATGGTTGCGGGTCTTCTTCATATTGTGGAACAAAAGATCCAGACGGACCGTTTCGGGCACAAAGTAGGCCGGCCTTAAGGCTTGTTCAATTATTTTATCCCGAGTCTTCTCTTTAACCCGGAAATAATCTTTGGCTTTTAATATCCCAATAACCTGGTCAGGACTCTCATCACAGACCGGGTAAACCGAATGACGGTTTTCCAAAATAGTTTGCTCCCACTGCAGATCACTTTCGTCCATCCACAGGATCACCACATCAGTTCTATGAGTCATTATATCTGCTGCATTTTTATCATTGAACTCAAATATATTTTGGATCATATCCTTCTCATTATGACTAATGGCTCCTTTTTCACTGCCGGCATCTACCATCATACGAATTTCTTCTTCAGTGATAACGTCATCTTCAGCATTAGGATCAATACCTAATAGCCGCAGCAGGAAATTGGTAGAAAGGGTTAAGAACCAAACAAGGGGACCGAATATCAGGGATACATAATAGATTAATCCGGAGATAGCCAGAGCCAGTTCTTCTGCTTTGCGCATAGCCACTCGTTTGGGAACCAATTCACCTAATACAAGAGTAAAGTAAGACAATATCAGAGTAATAACAATAACCACCAGGGTATCCAAGGTAGCCGGAGCAATAGAGACTCCCAAACTAACCAACCAGTTTACCAGAAGATCAGAAAAATTATCGGCAGCAAAGGCACTGGCGAGAAAACCAGCCAGTGTAATACCAACCTGAATGGTGGATAGGAAGCGGGCAGGCTGTTCTGTAAGTTTAGCTAAACGGATAGCTCGTTTATCACCCAGACTAGCCAATCGGGCCAGTTTGTTATCATTCATAGAAATTACTGCTATTTCGGCACAAGCAAATATGGCATTGATAATTATTAAAATAAATTGCAACACCAGTGGCCAAAATATATTTTCTCCGGACAAATAAAAAACCTCCTAATTGCCCGACGAATACCTATCCATAGAAAGTATCTATAAAAAACTATGTAAAACGTAAAAAAAGCGGCATATAATCACCAACAGATAAAATCATCTGCGCGATGAATACATGACGCTTATTTTTTACCAAATGTTTATATACGATGCATCGTTCGGGTATTTCGTCCAATTAGCAATTCACTCCTTGCTAAATTGAATAAATCTTACTATAGAAGTTTAGTTTAGTCAATATTATCCACTGGCTAAGACACGCTAAAAAAGGGAAGATAGGTTACAGTATTGGCCTTTATTGAGAAATTATTTGCGATTAAAGCATTGTTTTATTTATATATAATAAATAAAGCATGCATATTTCCCTTAAATTAAGGTAAAAACAAGGACCCTGGGACGAGTTCCAGGGCCCGTATGAAAACATACTATTCAGATTCTGCCAACATATTGATAGGGACATTTAGATGGTGGTTGTTATCCAGAAAACGAACTTTTGCGGTATCCTGTTCTATTTGTTCGATCCATACCGGATGTCCCTGGTAAAGAACTTCGATGACTCCCTTGGATTCCATAATCTCCCGGGCTCGGTCTACCAGCATAAGGCTACACCTCTTTTTAATCTATCTTTCCACAATCAAGAGTTGATTATTACGTTGGCATTTTATTGCCTGAATTGAGATGTATCCCGGTAGCTGTCCAGGTGTACAGTGGTAACTGCAAATAATTCCTGATTGATAGTTTTTTCCACCTTATCTGCTATATCGTGGGCTTCAATCAATGTCAATGTTCCATCTACTTCTATGTGAAGGGAGATTATTTTTTGAGATCCATAATCGTGCACTGCAATGTCATGGGTAGCAATTACTCCGGGAACATTTCTGGCCAGGTCACTTATCCTGTTTAATTGACTGTTATCAGTTTCCCCGATGATTTTTGAGCATGAGTCCAGAAATATCTCAATACCGGTCCAGATAATCAACGCAGACACTGCCAAGCCTAAAATAGCATCCACCCGGTAATAACCAAATTTTGATGCGACAATGGCCAGGGCGACTAGCAAAGATGCTATAGCGTCGGTGCGATGATGCCAGGCATCGGCAATTAGTGCGGATGAACAGATACGGTTTCCCAGTTCTATAGAGAATCGCGACATAAGTTCCTTAAACAGTCCAGCCAATATCATGAAGACTGCTATCAAGTAACTGCCGCTTACAGGAGTATTCACCACAAAGCGCTGATAAGAATCATAGCCAAATTTAACCCCAACAGCTAAAAGCATTAAAGCGATTATTAGAGTAGCAATAAACTCAATACGACCATGACCATGAGGATGTTTGGCGTCAGCAGGAATAGCGGACATTTTAAACCCGAGGATAACCACCAGGGATGTTAAAACATCTGAGGCAGTATGAACAGCATCAGCCAGCATGGAAATGCTATTCAACATTAAACCAAATACCATTTTAAAGGCAGCTAAAAGAATATTTCCAAGAATGCTTACCCAAGCTTCTATATAGGCAACTTTTCTGCGGTGGGCAGGATCCTCGATACGCTTAATATTTGGTGTATTGATTAATCTTAAAAGCAGAAAATCAGTAAGGGTAACCGATATACGATCCATTTTTACACCCCCCATCCAGCGAAGTAAAAAAAATTACCGTCGAACTGTTATATTTTCCATATAATAGTCCCACGGTAATTTCCGCTGCCCATACAAGGGCCCGGCATTCTTGCCTGACCAATATATTAAATTGAAGAAATTATAACATCATTTCCGGCCTTCTGCAAGGAAAAGATGGACTTTTTGTTCAGCTAAATAATGATAAAAGTAGGTTCGTAAAACACGAACCATCGCATATATTGTCTAAACATGTTGAAATGAATATGCTATAGTGATGCTGGTATCTGTACATTGCCTGGACTAAGCAGAGAACTTGTTAGGGAGGTAGCACTATGAACACTAGGAGTCAAAGTATTATGCAGGGACCGGAAGGGGCTACTGTACGGGCCCTTTACAAATCGGGAGGTTACAGTGATGCCGAGTTAGAAAAACCGCTGATTGGGGTAGTGAGCTCTTTCAGCGATATTTGTCCTGGTCATACCATTCTCCGCCAACTGGTTCAACGAGTAAAACAGGGTATTTACGAAGCAGGAGGAACACCACTGGAATTTGGAACCATTGGATGCTGCGATGGCATAGCCAATGGACATGAGGGTATGAAATACGTTCTGCCCAGCCGAGATGTAATAGCTAATGATGTAGAAATCATGGTACAGGCTCATCAGCTAGATGGCATAGTCCTTCTGGGATCCTGTGACAAAATAGTTCCAGGCATGATTATGGCAGCCTTGCGCCTGAACCTGCCTGCTATTTTTATAAATGGGGGACCTGCTCTGCCTGGGCATATGAAAGAAGGTAATCCCTATGGGGGAGAATTTTTAGATCATTCAGCAATTGGTGAATCAGTTGGAGCGCTAAAATCTGGTAAAATTTCTCCGGAGAAATTTGCCTGGATAGAAAACAATGCTATTCCCACCATTGGTTCCTGTGCCATGTTAGGAACAGCCAATACCATGTGCTGTCTAGCCGAAGCAATGGGTATGTCTCTGCCGGAGTGTGCGGCTATTCCTGCAGTATATTCCCGGCGCCAAAGCATTGCCTTTGAGACCGGACAGGCTATAATGAATCTGATTCGTCAGGATATTCGTCCCGGGGATATCATTACTAAAAAGAGTTTACTAAACGCTATCCGAGTTAATTCTGCTATCGGGGGATCTACCAATGCAGTATTGCATATACTGGCCATAGCTTACCAGGCGGGGGTTGATTTGGATATATTCGAATTCGGCCGGGTCAGCATGGAGATTCCTCATCTGATCTCCATGATGCCTGCCGGAATCTACAGTCTGGTGGACTTTTATGAAGCCGGAGGGGTACAGGCAATTATGGAGGAACTGGGTGATTATATAAATGGTGATTGTATGACCTGTAATGGTAAGACCGTAGCAGAAAATCTTAGCCCGGTTGTAAACCGCAATAAGGATGTTATCAGGTCATTAAACAATCCGGTCCACAAGTATGGGGGCATAGCTATCTTAAAGGGCAACCTGGCCCCAGAAGGGGCAGTTACCAAGCCGGCGGCAATTCCTGCTGAGGCTCACCAGTTTACAGGGCCTGCCAAGATTTACGAGGGCGAACAGGAAGCCCTGCAAGGTATCAGAGCTGGTGAAATTAAAGGCGGAGAAGTGATAGTTATACGCAACGAAGGCCCTAAAGGCAGTCCCGGCATGCCGGAAATGTGGAGAGCTATGAAAACACTGGTGGGCATGGGATTGGGAGCAAAAGTTTGCCTGATTACGGACGGACGCTTTTCTGGGTCTAACAATGGTTGTTTTGTAGGCCATATCTGCCCCGAGGCGTTTGATGACGGTCCTATTGCCTATTTACAAGACGGCGACATGATTCATGTGGACGTTATTAAAGGGAGAATTGAAGTTTTGGATGTGAACCTGGAAGCCAGGAGAAAAGAAATCAAGCCTCCCCAATATAGCCCGGTTCAGGGCAGCCTTTATCAGTATCGCAAAAACGCAGTCAGTGCTTCACATGGTGCTTTCATTCCCACTAGGGACTAATTAAAATAATTTATCCAGGGACGCTCTTTAAGAGCGTTCCTGGTTCTATGAATGTTTACTTGTTACTTTTAATCGTAACCCCTCTCCCGATCAAGAGCTTCGTCACGTATTTCCAATCTCATCCGGTTCAGTGCTTCTTCCCGGCGTTCATTTTTTTCCTGTAAAGCTTTCTTTGTCTTGGGATTATCGGTTTCCTCTATCATTTCCTCAGCCAACTCCATATTACGTATGGTGTGGTCAATGTTGAACTGTATTCTCTCTACATTATCGCTGCGATCATCAGGATTATGCTTCATGGCGTTTCTCCTTTCAAGAAGTATCATTGTCCATATTTTTTGAATTTGTTAGTTTATTATTCAGCCTTACTACAAAGAAAAACCGTTTGGAACCAGTTGCTCAGGAGCAAACTAAAGAAAAAACGGGAGGTAAGCAATATGAATTCTGAAACCCTGTTAAGCGAAGCCCTAGGATATCTAGAGGAATTGGAGCGGGTGTTTGCCGATTTGGCTAGTCGAAGTGAGCATCAAGTACAGCGCAGTGACTATATAAACTTCCAGGGACAAATACAGGAAATACAAAGAAAGCTCAGTCAGGATTTAGATAATATTGATGATACCGAGACTTTTACTATGTCATTGGACCGATGGTAAAAACAGGGTAAAGCCTTATGATTGCCTGTATTAAATCAGTCTACGAGTATACTAATACAAACACTTTTATTTAGTTAATCACCGCTAACTATACACTTCCCAGAGACTTACCAGGCTTTGCGGTCTGGAAATTCCACCTGCCTATTTTCCTAATAATTAATTTATTTGCTCGTGTGGACTTCTTTTCAACTATTCTCAAAATGTTGACTATTAATATCCGATGTTAACACCTTATTTAGCTGAATTTTTTTATAATAAAGGGCAACGCAGCAGTTGTTTTTATCCGATTGGAGTGTTAATAGATGACAACTTCTCTAAAAGTAGTTATCACTGATTATGAATATGAGACCTTGCGTTGGGAAGAAGAAGCCATAGCCCAGGTGGGGGCGGAGTTTGTCAGGTGTCAGTGTCAAACTGAGCAGGAGTTAATAGAAGCGGCCAGAGATGCTGACGCGTTGCTGGTCCAGTATGCTCATATAACTAGTCGCGTAATGGACCATATGCAAAGGTGTCGGGCCATAGTACGGTACGGTGTGGGACTTGACTGTATCGACCTAGAGGCTGCTACAAAACATGGAATAATGGTAGCCAACATTCCTGACTACGGTCTTGAGGATATAGCAGACCATGCCATAGCTCTAATGTTAACTAGTGCTCGCAAAATAACACAGCTTAATGAGTATATTCACCAAGGACAATGGGATTATAAATTGGCCAAACCATTGTTTCGCTTACGGGGCAAGACTTTAGGACTGGTGGGTTTTGGCCGGATCGCACGTATGGTAGCCAGTAAAGCTAAAGCCTTCGGTATGCAGGTGATAGCCTATGATCCCTACGTTGATACCAAAGTTGCTGAATCAAACCAGGTTAAGCTGGTGGATTGGGAAACGGTATTAAGTTCGGCTGATATCTTGTCTCTTCATATACCGGTCACCGAACAAACAGTGCATTTAATAAATGCTAAAGCTTTAGCCAAGATGAAAAATAATTGTCTTCTGGTAAATACTGCTAGGGGAGCTTTGGTGGATGAGGATGCCTTGATTCAAGCCCTGCGAACTGATAAAATTGCCGGGGCCGCTCTTGATGTAAGTGAAAAAGAACCTATTGATCCCGACAATGAATTGCTGACTTTACCAAATGTGATAATCACGCCTCATTCGGCCTGGTATACTGAAGAAGCGCAAGAAAGCTTGCAGCAACAGGCTGCCCAAGAAATTGTCCGGGTATTAAGAGGAGAAAGACCATTGAATTTAGCTAATCCTGCTGTACTGACAAATATGTAGGAAGGAATGATTAGAGTGGGAAATGTACTAAGGGTTCATGCAAATGACAACGTAGTAATTGCTGCCAGTTCTCTTAAAAAGGGAGCCATTATCGAAGATCAAAATCAAAAAATCACCCTGTTGAGTGACATTCCTATGGGGCATAAAATTGCTACCTGCGATATCAAAGCCGGGGAAAATGTTATTCGCTATGGCAATCCCATCGGCCATGCTGTTGAGGATATTCCCCAAGGGCAGTATGTTCATACTCATAATATCAAGACAAATTTATCGGATATTATTGAATATCACTACCAGCCTAACTTCAATCCAATCGAAGTTAAAGGCGATATGCCCACCTTCGAAGGTTATCGCCGTCCAGACGGACGGGTTGGAATTCGTAATGAAATATGGGTTATACCAACGGTGTTTTGTGCCAACGGTCCTGTGCAGAAAATAGTAGAGCTGGCTAATCAAAAATATCCCCGCACCGAAAACTTTGATGGATTTTATGCCTTGACCCATCCTAATGGCTGCAGTCAGATGGACCAGGATTTACTAAATACCCAGAGAATACTGGCTAACCTGGCCAAACATCCCAATGCCGGCGGAGTGCTGCTGGTAAGTTTAGGTTGTGAGGTCAATAATTTGGATGCTTTTCTGCCCGTACTCGGTAAGTTCGACTCGCAAAGGATAAAATCCATGATCTGCCAGGAAGAAGAAGACGAAATAGTCACAGGAATGGGCCTAATCGATGAGCTTTATGCCTATGCTGCATCCTTCAAACGGGAAACAAGGCCGTTATCAGATTTGATTTTAGCAGTAAACTGCGGGGGGTCAGACGGTTTTTCCGGTATCACTGCTAATGCAGTTGTGGGCAGAGTGACTGATATTATTACTGGTTTTGAAGGTACGGTCATAATGACCGAAGTACCTGAAATGTTCGGAGCTGAGCATATTCTAATGAACCGGGCTGCCAATGAAGAAGTTTTTAGAAAATTAGTGGATATGATAAATGATTATAAACAATATTTTAAAAAATACGATCAGGTTATCTATGATAATCCAACGCAGGGAAATAAAGCGGGTGGTATTTCAACACTGGAAGAAAAATCTCTGGGTTGCACCCAAAAAGGTGGCCAGGCTATCGTAACCGATGTGCTTAAATATGGCGAGACCATTAAGGCAAAAGGTTTCAATTTAATAAGCGGCCCCGGAAATGATTTAGTGGGAATAACCAATCAAGAAGCTGCCGGAGCAGTTGTGACAGTATTTACAACTGGAAGGGGAACCCCGGCGGGATTTGCAGTACCCCTGATTAGAGTGGGATCAAATAATGCCGTTTCTAACCGTAAAAATAATTGGATCGATTATAATGCTGGTGCTCTTCTGGAGGGTAAAGATTTGGACCAGGCTGCTCAGGAGCTGCTGGCATTAATATTGGATGTTGCCAGTGGCAAAAAACAGTCGTTAGCTGAGGCCAATGGATACCGGCAAATTGGTATGCTAAGAGACGGTGTGACCAACTAAGACTGGATTTATTACAAGTTAATTAAAGGTTTGGCCGGGAGTCTTACCCGGCCAAACCTTGTTTATGCCAGCAGGAGTTAAGTAATGAGGAGAGCAGCAGATGCCTGGAATTTTAATTAAGAGAATACCTTACCGATATCTGGTGGTATCATTTCTTTTTCTAATCTGGATTGCAGTATATCTGCAGAGGGTAAATATCGGCATATTAATAGTGGATGAACGGTTTCTGTCTGATCTTGGGCTCATTGGTCAATCAGCCCAACAGGGTTTATTAATGACTTTGTTTTTGATCCCTTATGCTTTTAGCAATGTGATCGGTGCACCTATTGGGGATCTATTAGGACCTCGCAAGGCCATGTTACTTGGTTTACTGATTGCTGCTTTAGCCATGTTTATGGGAGCCCTGGCAGCAAGTTTTGCAGTAATGCTGTCATCCAGAGTAATACTGGGAATTGGACAGGGCATACACTATCCGACCCAGAGCATTATTGTCAACAACTGGTTCCCAGTAGAGGAACGCGGCAAAGCTAATGCCGTTTATGGTGTGGGGTGTATAGGACCATTACTGGCGGTGCCACTATTTACTTATTTAATTTCCCATTGCGGTTGGGAATATATTCTTTATCTCAGCGGTGGATTAGGACTGATTGTCTTAATACCCCTGGCTAACAAAATGGTAACTGATTATCCCCACCAAAACACCTTCATTACCAAAAATGAACAACATTATTTACAAGAGTCGGTGCCGCGTTCATCCAATAAGTCACTTCTGGCTGGGGGCATGAAGGACATTAAACCGATTCTTAAGTCAACACAATTTTGGCTTATTACTGTAGCATACAGTGCCTATTTATCTATTTGGTGGGGGATAGCCACCTGGGTGCCCCAGTATCTGAACATAGCCCGGGGATTTTCCCTGGAATCTTTAGGATGGGTAGCCTCTATTCCCTATGGAGCAGCCGCTTTGGGAGTAGCCTTTGGTGGGGTTATGTCTGACAAGCTGTCTAGAAGATCAGTGTTCGGTGTAGTTGGCCTGGCCGGAGCTTCCCTTTGCATTTTGCTGTCAGCTGTGGTACCGTCCAATGCTTTATCAGCTGCATTGGTAGTGTCAGCACCGGTGTTTAATCAAATGCTCTATGCTCCCTTGTGGACCATTGTCCAGTCCACTTTTCCTTCGCACCTGATGGGAACTGGCACTGGTTTGGTGAATGGAATTGCTAATCTAGTTTCTGCATTAGCTCCGGTTATAATAGGTCTGCTGATACAGTTAAGCGGCAGCTATGGAATAGGGCTAATGTATTTGACCGCTTTCGGTCTTCTGGGATCTCTTTGTAGTTTACTTATGATGCGTCAAGGGGTTTAATAAATACCAATATAATGTATATATGACAAATAATGATTGGTGTATAAATAATATTGTCGGAATTGATATTAATTTTAGTTAAGTGCTATAATTAGATACAGTCATATCATAATATGTTGCGATGTAAACACTATATTATTTAAAAAGCAAGGAGTAACCATGGAAGATGTTCAACGCACTGTGGCCAACAGAATAAAAACTTTTCGCAAAAAGGCTGGAATGTCCCAGACTGAATTGGCGGCCAAATGCAACGTTAGTAAAAGTATGATCAGTAAAATAGAAAGCAATAAGGCCACCGTTCACCTGGACATGCTTATGAATATCGCCAAGGCTTTAGGAATCAATTTTTTTGACTTACTGGAGCAGAATTCTTTGGTAACAAAACGTCGAGCTACTATTGTCCGCGAAAGAGAGCGGAAGCATCTGGTTACCGGCGTACCCGGAAAGTCTGGTTATACCTATTACCGCATGGCTGGTTCCACAGATATTGATACCTTTTTACTGGTTATTGGCAAGGAATCCATAGCCATGAAGCGGTTTGTATCTCACAATGGCCATGAATTCATCTATGTGGTGGAAGGATCAGTGCGTTTACAATTCCGTGATGAAGAATATACCCTATATGAAGGCGATACTGCCTTTTTTCAAGGTTCCCAGGAACATACCATTATCCCGGCATCAGGTGATTCGGCGCAATTGATTTTGATCTTTTTTCATTGGTAAAGCTAAAAGGTATAATTCGCTAGATAGCTATTTCAAGTGTTTATCATTTAACTTAATATTCACTTTCCGCACATATAGTTTAACTACCAGCAGTTTTGGAAACAAAATTGCTGTCAACTCCCCATAGTAGCTTCATTTATCCCTTCTACATAACCTTCAACCCTTGAACCGTCAGATCTTCGATAACTGTTAGAACTGACCAGCCCAATTACATAAGGCGTGACATGACAATTCAATAAGAGGCAAAAGAGCATTGGCCATTCACACAAGTTGAAAAATGAGCAACACGGTATACTCATATGACCATTTAGCAACTACATCCATAGACCATCAATTCTTTTACCGTTATGCTTAATAATAAAGGATTAGTGAAATAATTTTGTCTATTCTGAGCGAATTATATCGAATATGATTGCAAAGGAAGATAGCTAGTATGAGTTACAAGACATTGGATTACACCATAAATGGTAAGATCGCATTGATTACCATTAATCGTCCTGAAGTATTGAATGCTTTGAATGGACATGTATTTTCCGAACTCAAATCGGCTTTTGAACAAGCTCAAACCGACCCTGCTGTTAGAGCCATTATTCTTACCGGTAAAGGTGAGAAAGCTTTTGCAGCTGGATCGGATATCAAGGAGTTTGCCGACTGCAGTTTTTATGAAGCACGGCAGATTTCCATCAGGAATAATGCTGCTCAGCAGGTTATCGCAAATTGTCCTAAACCAACTATTGCTGCCTTAAACGGCTACACTCTCGGTGGTGGACTAGAGGTTGCCATGTGCTGTGATATAAGAATTGCTTCAGAAAATGCTAAGCTGGGGCAACCGGAAATCGGCCTGGGTTTTATCCCGGGAGGGGGAGGAACCCAAAGGCTCCCTCGCCTTATTGGAGTAGCTAAAGCGAAAGAACTCATATTCAGCGGAAAAATAATTACAGCTCAGGAAGCTTTGACCATCGGGTTAGTCAATAAGGTGGTTCCACTTACCGAATTGATTCCGGAGTCAATTGCTATGGCAGAAAGCTTTATTAAACATTCCAGTGTAATCCTGGAGTTTGCCAAAAATGCAATAGATACTGGGATACAGTTGGATCTTAATTCCGGTTTGCAATTGGAAATCGGACTATGGGCAGAAAGCTTTGCCACTGAGGATCACCATGAAGGCATAGCCGCTTTTATTGAAAAGCGCAAACCGGAGTTTAAAGGTAAATAGGACAAGGAGGTAAAAAACATGTTCGGCATTAAGAACATAGCAGTATTAGGTGCAGGAGCAATGGGCAATGGTATAGCCCAGGTCAGTGCTCAGGCAGGCTACCAAGTGGTTATGCAGGACATAACTGAAGAGGCACTGCAAAAAGGCATGAACACTATCAAGAACAGTCTTTCTAAACTGGCTAGCAAGGGGAAGATCGCAGCAGAAGAAGTAGATGTAATTCTATCCCGCATTTCTACTACCTTGAGTCTGGAAGATGCAGCAAAAGATGCGGACCTGGTAATTGAAGCTATACCTGAAGTATTGGAACTGAAATTGGAAACGTTCAAGCGTTTGGATGCGGTATGTAAACCAGAAGCAATATTTGGTTCCAATACTTCTACTTTACCAATCACAATTCTGGCATCAGCAACTCAACGTCCTCAACAGGTTTGCGGCATTCACTTTATGAACCCGGTACCTGTAATGCCGGGGGTTGAGCTGATTAGAGGTCGGTTAACTTCAGATGAAGTAATGGATGCGGCTGTCAAATATGTGGAGTCAATCGGCCGTCAAGCTTGCTTAGCTGTTGATTATGCCGGATTTATTGTCAGCCGGTTGCTGGATGTGGTGCAAAACGAAGCTTGCAAGCTGGTTATGGAAGGCAATAAGCCTGAAGAAATTGACAAAGCCATGAAACTTTGCGCTAATTGGCCCATCGGACCATGTGCTCTCATGGACCTGGTTGGCTTAGATATTGTTGAACATGGCCTAGGAACCCTGGAAAACGACTTGGGACCTGCATACAAAGCTGCGCCGTTGCTACGGCAAATGGTAAGGGCAGGTGAACTGGGCAGAAAAACTGGTAAAGGTTTCTACACTTACAACAAGTAGCATCGACATAGGAGAATTTTCAGGAGAATTGTAGGGAGGGTTTTATTCATGAGTAGTAGCAATGACTATGTCATAATCAGTGGTGTACGCACTCCTTTTGGCCGTTTCGGCGGTTCTCTAAAGGATGTCAACGTAATTGACCTAGGCGCTGAAGTTATGAAAGAGGCCATAAAGAGAGCCGGCCTCACACCTGAACAAATCGATGAAGTATGGTGGGGATGTGGAGATACCTCTAATACCGACGATGTATTTACCCCCGTCGTTGGCAGACAGAGCTTGCTGGAAGCTGGCCTGCCCCCCGAAACTCCTTGCTGCACTTTTGATAAGGCTTGCGTATCCGGTTCATCGGCAATTCTCTATGCAATCCGTGCCTTAAAAGCAGGAGATGCCCAGATAGTATTGTGCGGTGGTGCAACTCATTTTTCATCCGTACCTTATCTACTGCGCGACATCAGATTTAAGGGCAGCAAGATAGGGGCTCTCAAACTGTTCGATCCACTGTCACCTCTGGGATATGTAAGATACAATCCGGTATCAGTAGATTCAGGTGAAGTAGCGGTTGAATATGGAATTAGCCGCGAAGAGCAGGATCAATGGGCACTGCGCAGCCACCAAAAATATGGTGAAGCTTGGAAAGCTGGTAAATTCAAAGAAGAAATTAAACCCTGGGAATTAAAACAAAAAGACGGCAGTGTAAAACTCCTGGATATAGATGAACAGTACAGACCAGAAACTACTTTGGAAAAACTGGCCAAACTGCCTACCATTTTCAATAACGTTGGCGGTATAACGGCTGGAAACGCACCGGGATTAAACGACGGAGCGGTAGCAATGGTAGTAACCACTCGCAAAAAAGCTGAAGAATTAGGTGTAAAACCTTTGGCGACAGTAGTCAATGCGGTTACGACCGGTGCCAATCCCCGCAAACTACCGATCGCACCAGCTGTAGCTATAAAGAAATGTCTGAGTGAAGTTAATATGACTATTGATGATATGGATATAGTTGAAATTAACGAAGCCTTTGCTTGTGTTCCGCTGGTAAGCGCCAAGATACTTGCAGATATGGATGAAACCAAATACCAGCAGATCAAAGAGAAGATGAATGTTAACGGCAGTGCCATCTCCACAGGTCATGCTAACTGCGCCAGCGGTGCCAGAATCGTACTGACCATGATACATGAATTGAAGCGTCGCGGCGGAGGATATGGTGTTATGGGCATCTGCGGAGGCTTAACCCAGGGAGATTCAATCCTAATAAAAGTTGAGGCTTAATTATTAAGTAACCAAATTTAGGAGTAGGCCGGGATCAAAGCATCGAAAGCAGCATTAACAAATCTATTGGCAGCACATTTGTAACATTGAATACAGTAACCTCGGCCTATATTCCTAAATAGATCATTCAGAATTTTTTAAAAAACAGGTCCCTGGGAGGAGGGGAATCATGACCAAATTATCAGCCAAAGATGCAATCAAAAAAATACAAGCAGAATACTATGAAGAGGCTAACCGAGCTCACGAAGAGGGTAAGCTGGTAGCTTGGGTTACCTCTATTGCCCCCCGCGAATTCCTGGAGGCAATGGATATTGTTACTGTTTATCCCGAGAATCATGCTGCAGCCATTGCGGCTAAAAAGGGTTCTATGGAGATGATAGATATTGCGGAGAGCATGGGTTATTCTGCCGATATTTGCTCCTATGCTCGAGTTAATCTGGGCTATGTAGAAAAAGGTGATTCTGCTGCTGGTAAAGTGCCCTATCCCGATTTACTGTTCTGCTGCAACAATATCTGTGACACGGTTACCAAGTGGTATGAAATCCTGGCCAGACGTTTGAATGTACCCTTGATTATGATCGACCTGCCCTTTGGATTTACCCCACAACCAACGGAACATCAACTGGAATATGTGGTAGGTCAGTTTGAAAATGCCATCAGCCAATTGGAAGCTATCTGCAGGAAACCCTTTAACTACAGCCGGTTTGAAGAATCTATGCATCTTTCCAATCAAGCTGCTCTGCTCTGGAAAGAAAGCATGGAATTTGGGAAGAAAAAACCATGTCCGTTCAACGGATTGGATTTCTTTAACTATATGGCGCAGATCGTCTGTTCGCGGGGTAATGAAAAAGCGGTGGAATTTTTTACCCTGCTGCGTGATGAATTAGGCGAAAAGGTTGCCCGGGGTGAGGGCTACCTGGCCGAAGAGAAATACCGTATTCTATGGGACGGTATACCGCTATGGTATAATCTCCGTCTTATGAATAACACCTTTAAGGAGAATAATGCGGTTATGGTGGGTTCCACCTATCCTGATAACTGGGCGGTCACTTACGATACTACCGACTTAAAGAGTATGGCTAAAGCTTATATGGGTAACTTCTCTAACCGTGAGTTCACCTTCCGCTTCCACAATATGCTGAGGATGGTGAGAGACTACTCAATTGACGGCGTGGTAATGCATTGCAACCGCAGCTGTAAAAATCAAGATTTTGCTCAATATGCATTGGCTCGGGAGATAACCAAGGTTACCGGTGTGCCAGTAACCATTGTTGATGGCGACCAGGATGATCCGCGGGCATTTTCCGAGGCACAGTATGTAACCCGGATACAAGCTCTTTTTGAGACCATTGAACGAAGCCGCAATTGAGTACTAGGGGGTGAAAACGTTGTCTCGCATTGAAGAAATTCTAAAAGAAATGGAATATATTGCTCATCATCCGGCCCAAATGGTTATGAAATGGAAATCAGAAACTGGCAAAAAAGCTGTGGGTATTGCACCCATTCACTGTGCAGAAGAAGTTGTTCACGCTGCTGGTATGCTGCCAGTCGGAATCTGGGGAGGACAAACTACCTTAACCCGGGCCAGTGAATATGTACAGGCTTTTTGCTGCTCCATTGCCAAAGCGATAATGGAGTTGTCTGCCGCCGGCGCTTATAAACATTTGGATGCCATTGTCTTCCCTGAGACCTGTGATACTCTGCGGGTTATACCTTTAATGATGAGAATTGCTGATCCTCTTACTCCGGTGATCGGATTAGTTCTGCCTGACAATCGAAAAATTCCAGCGGGTATAGAATATACCGCCAATGAGTATCGCAATATTGCCAAACGACTGGAGGAGATTACCGGAAATATGGTAACCGATTCCTCCTTGCACGCTAGTATTGAACTGTATAACAAACATCATGCTGCCATGATGAGGTTTTTCGATGTGGCTGCTGAACATGCCGACATAATTAACCCCTACTGGCGGCATCAAGTAGTAAAATCATCCTTCTTTATATTAAAAGAAAAACATTTAGCTCTGGTGGAAGAGTTGACATCGGAATTATCAGCACTCCCGGTTAATAAGGGAAAAGGCCCTCGGGTTGTAGTTACCGGTATTATGACTGAACCTGATAACCTGTTGCATCTTTTGGGTGAATTTGGATATACCATTGTGGCTGACGATCTGGCTCAGAGTTCCCGGCAGTTTAGAACCCACACTCCGGATGATACTGATCCCTTTATTCGTTTAGGCAAACGGTTTGCCGCCTTTGAAGGATGTTCCTGTGTGTGTGATCCTGATAAACTACGGGGCAAAATCCTTATTGACATGGTTAATAGGCAGCAAGCTGACGGGGTAGTAGTGCTTATTCTTAAGTTCTGTGATCCCGAGGAATATGATTATCCATTTATCAAACAAGATTTGGAAGCTGCAGGAATACCTCATCTCTATTTAGAGATCGAGCAGCAAATGGATTCAGTGGAACAACTCAGAACTCGTTTGCAGGCATTTTCCGAAATGTTGATGGATAGATAAGGGAGGATACCTGGGTGTTAACTATGGGAGTCGACATCGGTTCGGCTTCATCAAAAGTGGTCATTCTCAAAGACGGGAAAGACATCTTGGCTGGAGTAGTTGTTCCAGTAGGAACTGGTACTTCCGGGCCAACCCGAGCCTTGCAGCAGGCCTTAGAAATGGCTAAGGTATCCAAAAGCGATATTAGCAAGGTAGTGGTAACCGGTTATGGAAGAATGACCTTTAAGGAAGCCGACGAGCAGGTTAGCGAAATCACCTGTCATGCCAAGGGTGTTCACCATCTGGTACCATCCGCTCGCACCATAATTGATATTGGTGGACAGGATGCCAAAGTAATCAAGTTGGATGAACATGGATATGTAACTAATTTTGTTATGAATGAAAAATGTGCAGCGGGAACCGGACGCTTTTTGGAAGTAATGGCACGTGTTCTTGAGGTATCAGTTAGTGATCTTCAAGAATTGGGTGATCAAGCTGAAAATATAGTTCCTATAAGCAGTACTTGTACGGTTTTTGCTGAGTCAGAGGTAATATCCCAACTAGCTGCAGGTCAGAAAAGCGCAGATGTAGTGGCTGGTATTCACCAGTCAGTAGCCCGTAGAGTTGCCGGATTAGCTGGAAGGGTTGGGCTTACTCCGGACGTGGTCATGACCGGGGGAGTAGCCCAAAACGGCGGCGTGGTTAAAGCCCTGGAAAGAGAGCTTAAAGTGCCTATTGTAGTGGCGCCAAAATCTCAATTGACCGGTGCTATCGGTGCAGCTTTGATAGCATACGAAAAAATTTCGAAAAGGTAGTACCAAGTTGAAGCTTTTTCAATAGATTTGGAATTGTTGAATAATACGGAACAACATCACAAGGAAACAAGGTTTGGTAACAAAAAACCTCAAGTAAAGGCTATGGTTTCTAATACATCCCTGGCAATATGTACCGGTGGTACAACATCTACAGCCTTGATAAAATTGCACTTGGCAAAGGAGGTAGTTACTCAGTTATTGTGGTGGACCATTTTTACACTAGTTATCCAGGTCATCGGTAATTAATGGAGGGAGGATCTTTATGAAAGGCAAGCACTTAAAAGTATTGGCACTAGTTCTAGCAATGTTGTTCACGGTAGCAGCTGTTGGTTGCGGCGGTTCATCTGAATCTGGTGATAAATCCAGTGATGGTGGCGATAAAAAGCCTATTGTAATCCGCATCGGTACCACTGTTACCCCGACCCACTCCTATTCAGTTGTAGCTAAAGACTTTGAAAAGGAAGTTGAAGAAAAGACCAACGGCGCTATTGACATTCAATACCTGGGTGGCGGCGTGCTGGGCGGAGAGCGCCAGATGGTAGAAGCCATTCAGCGCGGAGACCTGGAAATGACTTGGACCTCTGATATTGGTTTAGCAGCAGTTTATCCCGAATTGGGATTTGTGAATCTGCCTTACCTTTTCCCGACCTACGAAGATGTTGACAGAGACTATATCAACGGTTGGGTAGCAGAATATATGACTAAATTCTGCGATGAAAAAGGCATCAAGATTCTGGGTTATGGTGAAAACGATTTCCGTGCAGTTACCAACTCCAAGCACCCCATTACCAAAGGTAGTGATTTCAAAGGCCTGAAATTGCGTGTACCGGAAACTCCCATGTATGTTGATTTCTATGAATCCCTGGGGGTAGCCTGCACTCCTATGGCCATCACCGAAGTACCCACTGCTCTGCAGCAGAAAACCGTTGACGGTCAGGACAATGGTGCTATCATGACCTACGATTATGGTCTGTACAAATTCCAAAAATACGCTACCAGAGCTAATCAGATTTACAGCGGTATGCAGATGTGCATGGGAACTGTAACCTGGGACAAGCTGACTCCCGAGCAGCAGCAGATTATAGCTGAAGCCAGCAAGAAAGCTGCTGCTGCCCAAGTTAAACTGCAGCGGGAAAATGCCGAAAAACAGTGGAAAGAAATGGCAGACGCCGGTATGGAAGTAATCGAGATTACTCCCGAATTGGAAGCCGATTTCAAAGCCATTGCTGAGCGGATGTACAAAGATCCTAAGTATGCCGAGCTATACGGCGAGGAAATTATGGCTAAGATTCAAGAAGTGAAAGGCATTAAATAATCTTGGTTCTTGAAAGAAAATAACCGACTTTTCTCCATTGCCAGTAAGGGTACACGGGGGCACGTGTGGCCCCTGGTACCCTTACGCTCATTTTACCCAAGAAAAGAGGTGTTGACATGAATGCTTTAGAGCGTTTTGAGAACCTGCTGGCCAGAATAGAGTATTGCATAACAGTACCTATTTTTTTAATCATGCTAACCGTTATGATATTGCAGGTGTTTTTCCGTTATGTGCTGGCGATGCCGCTGTCCTGGTCAGAGGAAATGGCCCGCTATCTATTTGTGGCCTGCACCTTTTTTGGGGCTGCTATCGCCACCAAGGAACGGGAACATGTGGAAATCAATATTACCGAGGTGGTTATTGAATCCTGGATTAAGGACCGAGCCAAAAAGATCATTACGGCGAAAGTATTAAATGTCATACGCGATGTGGTAGCTATCATTTTCTTGCTTATTGCTACCAATGAAACTTACAAATTAATGACGGATCAGCTTAACATGGGACAGGTGTCCACTGCTATGGAGTTTCCGATTTGGATTGTAACCTGCAGTATGCTGATCGGGTTTTTACTCTGCATGGTACACTGCGTTCTGTTGATTATCCTTAATTTGGGTAATCGAGGGGCTACCGGGTATGAATTCCTGGAGGAGGTGAAGGAAGAATGCAATTAGTAGGTTATTTTATTCTTACTTTTGTTGGTTTAGCTCTCCTCCGGATACCTATTCCCTTTAGTGCAGGTTTGGCCGGTGTTATCTGTATGGCTTCAGTCGGGATACCTTATTCGATTTTGCCTGCCAAAATGTTCGGCAATATTGACTCTTTTGCTTATTTAGCCATTCCAGCTTTTATTTATGCGGGTGACGTTATGTCTCTGGGTGGTATTACCAGGGCTTTGGTAACCTGGATTCGAGCCTTATGCGGCCGTGCCAAGGGAGCTGTGGGTTCAACCGCGATTATTGCCTCAGCATTATTCGGAACTATTTCTGGTTCTTCTGTGGCCACCGTTTCGGCTATTGGCGGTATGATGCTGCCGGAAATGGTAAGATCAGGATATGACAAAAAATACGCTACTGCCCTTATTGCCGCATCCGGTTTCCTGGGAATATTGATTCCCCCGAGTATTCCCGGTGTAGTTTATGCTATAGCAGTAGGACAGTCAGTAGCAGATGTATGGCTGGCAACTCTGGTTCCCGGTGTTTTGCTGACTATCCTTTATTGTGTCTTCAACCGTATTTTCTATGCCAAACAGGAAAAAATGGTTGAAGGTGAATTCAACAGTAAAATCTACCTTTCGCAGATTACTAAATCTACCCCGCGTGGTTTGGTAGCTCTGTTGATGCCGCTGATTATTTTTGCAGGCGTCTATGGTGGTATCATGACTCCTACCGAAGCAGGCGCTGTGGCTGTGCTCTATGGATTAATAGCTGGCTGGATCATTTATCCTTTAATTTTTAAGGATAAATCAGGGGAAGGTTTAATCCAGGTAACCAGGAAAAGTGCCGTTACCGCTGCAGGTATTATGATGCTGATTGCTACCGCAGCTGTACCCAGTGCCATGTTTACCTATGCCGGTACTGCCCAGGCAGTTACTGATTGGCTGTTCGCCATTACGGAAAACAAGTATCTATTCCTGCTAATGCTCAACCTGGTTTTGATTGTAGTAGGTATGTTCATGGAAACCAATACTGCTATCCTGCTCCTGGCTCCCATTCTGGCTCCTGCAGCGGTAGCTTATGGGGTTGATCCCGTTCACTTTGCGGCCATTATGCTGCTGAACTTGGAAATTGGTATGATTACCCCGCCCTTTGCATGTAATATTTTCGTAGCTTGTAAAATGTCCGACTTGACCATGGATAAGGTCCTATCACCAGTTTTGCAGTTTATTGCGGTATGTATTCCCGTGCTGCTCGCAACCACTTATATTCCGCAACTGGCACTGCTGTTTGTAAGATAATTCGGTGAAGATAAGAATCATCCCAGGTAGAAAGGAAGGTTTCAAATGGCTAACCTATTTGATCTGAATGGCAAAGTAGCATTGGTAACTGGATCCGCTGCTGGGCTGGGCAAGGCCATGGCACAAGCACTGGCGGAAGCTGGGGCTAATGTGGTAGTGGCAGATATTAATTTGGAAATGGCAGAAATCGCCAGTCACGAAATTGAGCGGTTGGGAGTTAAGGCTCTGCCGGTGAAAGCCAATGTAGCTGATGCTGACAGCGTTAAGTCCATGGTAAACCAAGCCGTAACAGAAATGGGTACGTTGGACATTTTGGTCAACAATGCTGGTATTAACCGGCGGGCTCCTTTGGTGGAAATGAGCGAAGACGACTGGGATGCTACTATCGGTATAAACCTAAAAGGAACCTTTCTTTGTTGCCGGGAAGTGGGGCCGGTTTTACTGGCCAAAAATTATGGCAAGGTCATCAATATTGCCTCCCTATTGGGAACTGTGGCTCAACCCAACCGCGGGCCTTATGCTTCCAGTAAGGGAGGGGTTATCCAATTGACTAAAGTCTTGGCTCTGGAATGGGCTAGAAACCGTATCAATGTTAATGCTATTGGTCCCGGTTATTTTGCTACAGAATTAAACCGTAAACTGATGGATGATCCAGCCGTATACAATGATTTAACCAATCGAATTCCAATGGGTTACTGGGCCGATCCTTCCGAGTTGGCGGGACCGGTGGTTTTCCTGTCTTCCTCAGCTTCAGATTATATAACCGGACAAGTATTATGGGTTGAAGGCGGTTATCTCTGCTTGTAAATGTGACCAACAGATATTATTTGCGAGGTGTAAGATTAATGTCGTGGCAAGAGTACTACAATTCTCGAATAATTACTGCAGATGACGCTATCAAATTATTAAAAAAAGGTGATCTTGTAATAAACGGACACGGCACTGGAGAGCCTCAATTGCTTCCCGAAGCCTTGGTTCGCAATCAGGACAGTGTAGAAGGCATTGTGGTTGCTCATGGTATTGCGCTTGGACCTTCAGTATATTGCGGTGAAGATGTTGACCCCAAGCATGTGGAACACTTAACCGTTTTTGCTGGCACCCATACCCGTAAAGCCATTAAGGAACAACGAGCCAGGTTTGTCCCCATGCATTTTTCCGATTGCCCCATTGCCATGCGTAATGGAATTATTAAGGTGGATGTGGCCTGGACCCAGGTATCGCCACCTGATAAACATGGTTTTTGTACTTTCGGTATTTCCTGTGACTATGAGCGTGCAGCTGTGGAAACTGCCCGTTTGGTAGTCGCAGAAGTTAACCCTAATATGCCCAGAACTTTTGGCGATACTCTGATTCATGTCAGTCAAATAGATTATTTTGTTCTCAGTGATCGGCCGCTGATTGAAATGAAAAAACCGGCAATCGGTTCGGTTGAATCAACTATTGGCAAGTATGTCGCAGATCTGGTGGAAGACGGTGCAACCATGCAGTTTGGTATGGGTGGTATTCCCAATGCTATCGTAGGTTTTCTTAAGGAGAAGAACGACCTGGGTATTAATTCCGAGCTCTTCTCCGATGGGGCTATGGAACTAATGATTTCCGGCAACGTTACTAACAAATACAAAAAAGTTCATCCGGGTAAATCCACTACTACTTTTGCTGCTGGCACTAAGGAATTATATGAATGGCTGGATAACAATCCGGCAGTTGAGTTTTATCCAGTGGATTATCTTAATAATTCTTATGTGATTGCCCAGAATGATAAGGTATTTTCCGTTAATTCAGCTTTACAGATAGACCTCCAGGGGCAGGTGGCAGCGGAAACCATAAATGGAACTCAATTCAGCGGGATAGGCGGTCAGATGGACTTTGTTCGTGGGGCTACCTGGTCCAAAGGCGGTAAATCAGTTATAGCCCTGCCGTCAACAGCTAAAGGTGGCACTATCTCCAGAATCGTAAGCACTTTTAAACCTGGAGATGCAGTAACAACACCGCGTAATGATGTGGATTATGTCATTACTGAATACGGTGTCGCGCATTTACGGGGTAAGGATATGCAGGAAAGAGCTCGTCTCTTGATTAGCATTGCCGCTCCTGAATTCAGGGATCAGCTTAGGGAAGAGTACCAGCAGATTTATAAATACAAGCTGTAGTGTACAATTCCAGCAGCCAGCATGGAGGTATTGAATATGGCCATAGCGATAGCAGCTTTTCCTGGCCGTTATCTACAGGGTCCAGGAGTATTGCGCCATGCATCCGCTGAGATCAGCAAGTATGGTACAGAAGTGTTGTTAGTCAGCGATCCCTATGTGGCGAAAAATATTTGGCCGGTTTATGCTGAGATTTTTCAGCAGGAGCTAAGTATTCATATGGTTGCATTTGGCGGCGAATGCTGTGTGGAAGAAATCAATAAAACTGCAGCGCAAGCAGTAGATGCAAGCTGTGATATTATTGTCGCTCTGGGCGGAGGGAAGACCATTGATGCCGCTAAAGCAGTAGCATATTATCTGAACCTGCCGGTTATCATTATTCCTACTGCGGCTTCTACTGATGCTCCTTGCAGCGCAGTATCGGTAGTATACGAACCGGATGGC
>Ga0116180_1000436_pt1 | contig 39540 bp, 38 predicted proteins | sample AD_UKC073_MetaG_FD_89804 | JGI IMG/M metagenome (GOLD analysis project Ga0116180, IMG submission 89804) | Active sludge microbial communities of municipal wastewater-treating anaerobic digesters from USA - AD_UKC073_MetaG | ecosystem: Engineered > Bioreactor > Anaerobic > Digestate | place: USA... | reverse complement strand
GTGTTCGACCGCATCCGCACACTGTTCAGCGAGACCACCGAGGCGAAGGTCCGCGGGTACCTGCCCGGCCGCTTCAGCTTCAACGTCAAGGGCGGCCGCTGCGAAGCCTGCTCCGGCGACGGCACGATCAAGATCGAGATGAACTTCCTGCCCGACGTCTATGTCGACTGTGAGGTATGCGACGGCAAGCGGTACAACCGCGACACGCTCTCGGTGCACTACAAGGGCAAGAACATCGCCGAGGTGCTCGAGATGCCGATCGCCGAGGCGGCCGACTTCTTCGAGCCGATCCAGGCGATCCACCGCTACATGAAGACGCTCGTGGAGGTGGGGCTCGGCTACGTCCGGCTCGGCCAGTCGGCGACCACGCTCTCGGGTGGTGAGGCGCAGCGGGTGAAGCTCGCGACCGAGCTGCAGAAGCGAAGCAACGGGCGCAGCGTCTATGTGCTCGACGAGCCGACGACGGGCCTGCACTTCGAGGACGTGCAGAAGCTGCTGCTCGTGCTCGGGTCGCTCGTCGACAAGGGCAACACCGTGATCGTCATCGAGCACAACCTCGACGTGATCAAGTCGGCTGACTGGGTGATCGATATGGGCCCCGAGGGGGGTTCCGGCGGCGGCCAGGTGATCGCGAAGGGCACGCCCGAGCAGGTCGCGCAGACTCCGGGCAGCCACACCGGCGCGTTTCTCGCCGAGGTCCTCGGCCTCGAGGCGCCCGGTGAGGAGCTGCGGGCCGGCTAGCCGTCATGCAGCGAGTGCCGTATCGCCCCAAGGCCGGCGAGATTCCAACCAACCCCGGGGTGTACCGCTTCCGCGACGCCGAGGGGCGCGTGCTCTATGTCGGCAAGGCGAAGAGCCTTCGACAGCGCCTGAGCAACTACTTCGCGCCCCTGCCGTCGCTGCACGAGCGCACCCGGCACATGGTGCTGGCCGCGGCATCGGTCGAGTGGACGGTGGTCGCGAGCGACGTCGAGGCGCTGCAGCTGGAGTACATGTGGATCAAGGAGTTCGATCCACCCTTCAACGTGCGCCTGCGCGACGACAAGTCATACCCGTTCATGGCGATCACGCTCGCCGACGAGGCGCCCCGCGTGACGGTCACGCGCAACCGCAGAATCAAGGGCGCGCGATACTTCGGTCCGTATCCCAAGGTGTGGGCGGTGCACGAGACGATCGACCTGCTGATCAAGGTCTTTCCGATCCGCACCTGCAGCGACGCGAGCTACAAGAAGGCGATGCAGACGGGACGGCCCTGCTTTCCGGGCCAGATCGGGCGCTGCGGCGGCCCCTGCTCGGGCCGCGTCACGATCGAGGAGCACCGTCGGATCGTCGACGACTTCGTGGCCTTCATGGCCGGGGGTGACCGGCGATTCACGACGCAGCTGACGGCGCAGATGCGCGAGGCGTCGGCCGCGATGGACTACGAGGCGGCAGCAAAGTACCGCGACAAGCTCACCGCCATCGACTCGGTGCTCTCGCGCAGTGCGCTCGTGCTCGGCGAGGACGTCGACGCCGATCTGTTCGGCATCGCCCAGGATGAGCTCGCTGCCACCGTGCAGCAGTTCGTCGTGCGAGGCGGGAGGGTGCGCGGCGTGCGCGCATGGACGCTCGAGAAGGAGCTCGACATCTCGGAGCCCGAGCTTGTCGACCAGGTGCTGCAGCGCAGCTACGGCGACGCGCTTCCGGGCGAGATTCCGCGGCGGGTCTACGTCGAGACGCTGCCGGAGGACGCGCCCGAGCTCGAGCAGTGGCTTCGCGACCGCCGCGGCGGGCGGGCCGTGAGCGTTCAGGTCGCGCAGCGCGGGCGCAAGGCCGACCTCATGAAGACGGCGGTGCTGAACGCGCAGCAGGCGCTGATGCTCTACAAGACCCGACGCTCCAGCGACTACGTGTCGCGCTCGCAGTCGCTGACCGAGCTGCAGGAGGCGCTGGGGCTCGGCGAGCCGCCGCTTCGGATCGAGTGCTTCGACGTCTCGCATCTCGCCGGTACGAATGTGGTGGCCTCGATGGTGGTGTTCGAGGACGGGCTGCCGCGCAAGAACCAGTACCGGCACTTCACGATCGCGGAGACCACCGACGACACCGACTCGATCTACCAGGTGATCTCGCGCCGCGTCGCGCACCTGGATCGCGCGGACCCCGCGCGGGACGACGATGCCGACACGACCGACGAGGGGGAGGAACTCGCTGGCACCCGCCCGGCCCGATTCGCATACCGGCCGCAGTTGCTGGTCGTCGACGGCGGGCAGCCGCAGGTCGAGGCGGCGGCGCGCGCCCTCGCAGATGCGGGACACCCGGAGATCGCGCTGTGCGGCATCGCGAAGCGGCTCGAGGAGGTGTGGCTGCCCGGGGAGGAGTACCCCGTCATCCTGCCGCGCACGAGCGAGGCGCTGTACCTGCTGCAGCGGCTGCGTGACGAGGCGCACCGCTTTGCGATCAGCCACCAGCGCCGCAGGCGCAAGCGCGACATCGCGAGCGTGCTGAGCGAGGTTCCAGGCCTCGGCCCGGCGCGCATCCAGGCGCTGCTTCGACACTTCGGCTCGGTGGCGAAGCTTCGCGGCGCCACCGCCGGGCAGAGGCGCGAGGTCTCGGGGGTGGGACCAGCGCTGGCGAGCGCCATCCACGCCTTTCTCGCGGCGAATCCGTGATCCGGTCGGGCCCCGGGCGCCTGGCGTGCGCGGCCGCATGCGGCACGCGCGCACGGCCCCGCGTTCACTAGGCTGGGGTATCGACAACTCGATCTGAGGCCGACGATGACCGACGCCGCGGGCGCTCAGCAGCAGGGCGCTGACCCGACGGGCACCGACGCGCTCCCGGTCGCGCCCGATTCGATCTCCGGCGGCGAGCTGCTGATCATCACGGGCATGTCCGGGGCAGGACGCTCCACGGTCGCGAACGCCCTCGAAGACCTCGACTGGTACGTCGTCGACAACCTGCCACCGCAGATGCTGCGCCCGCTGATCGACCTGGCCGGCCGCGTCGGCGACGCGCTGCCGAAGATGGCGGCGGTGGTCGATGTGCGCGGCCGTGACCTGTTCACCGAGCTTCCGGAGGTCGCCCAGACGCTTCGCGAGCGGCGCGACGTGCGCATGGTCTTCATGGATGCCTCGGACGACATCCTCGTGCGGCGCTTCGAGTCGGTGCGGCGCCCCCATCCGCTGCAGGGCGACGGCACGATCCTCGACGGCATCCTGCTCGAGCGTCAGCGACTCGCCGCCGTGCGAGAGGCGTCCGACATGCTGATCGACACGTCGTCGCTGAACATCCACCAGCTGGCGACGCACGTCAACGATCGCTTCGCCGAGGAGGGGTCGGCCAAGCACGACCTGCTGGTCATGAGCTTCGGATTCAAGTACGGGCTGCCGCCCGACGCAGACATGGTGGCCGACATGCGGTTTCTGCCGAACCCGTTCTGGACAGAATCGCTGCGTGCGCTCACCGGTGAGGATGCCGAGGTGCGCGACTTCGTGCTTGCCCAGGAGGGGGCGCTCGAGTTCATCGACGGCTATGCGCACGCGATCGCGCCTGTGCTCGCGGGCTATCAGCGCGAGAACAAGCGACACTCGATGATCGCCGTCGGATGCACCGGCGGCAAGCATCGCTCCGTGGCCACCGCGATCGAGCTCGCCGCCCGCCTGCGCGAGCTGCCCGGCGTCGCGGTCCGCGTGAAGCATCGCGACCTCGGTCGCGAGTAAGCTAGGACGTTCCGTTCCGACACAATCGAGGAGTTCCGTGGCACTTACCGCCGACGTCAAAACCGAGCTGATGGCGATCCGTGATCCCAGGCCAACCGTGCGGAACGCCGAGCTGACCTCGCTGCTGCGCTTCTCTGGTGGGCTGCACATCATCTCGGGCCGCATCGCCATCGAGGCGGAGCTCGAGTCCGAGGGGATGGCACGCCGGGTGGCCCGCGACATCATGGAGCTGTACGGGGTGCGCCCGGAGATGGCGCTCGTGCAGGCTTCGGCCCAGCGCCAGGGGACCACGTTCGTCGTTCGGGTGATCGACGGAGGCGAGACCCTGGCCCGTCAGACCGGCCTGCTCGATGCTCGCCGCCGCCCCGTGCGCGGTCTGCCGAACAAGCTCACCACGGGTGCCCGGCCTGAGCTCGGGGCGATCTGGCGCGGTGCGTTCCTCGCCAACGGCAGCCTCACCGATCCCGGCCGCTCGGCCGCGCTCGAGGTGGTGTGCCCGGGCGGCGAGGCCGCCATGGCGCTGGTCGGGGCGGCGCACCGCATCGATGTGCCGAGCAAGGCGCGAGAGGTGCGCGGGGTGCACCGCGTCGTCATCCGCGAGGGCGAGGCGATCCGCGCGATGCTGCATGCCATGGGCGCCGCGAAGACGGTGGAGGAGTGGGAGCAGCTTCGCCAGCGGCGCGAAGTCCGCGCGGGCGTGAATCGGCTCGTGAACTTCGACGACGCGAACCTCCGGCGCTCGGCGCAGGCCGCGGTCGCGGCGTGCGCTCGTGTGCAGCGCGCGCTCGAGATTCTGGGCGATGAGGTCCCGGCGCACCTGCGCACCGCCGGTGAGCTGCGCCTCGCCCACCGTGAGGCGAGCCTCGATGAGCTCGGGCATCACGCTGACCCGCCCCTGACGAAGGATGCCGTCGCAGGCCGCATCCGCCGTCTGCTGGCCATGGCCGACAAGCACGCCGAGGCGAACGGGATTCCGGGCACCGACGCGAATCTTCCGGGCGACGTCGACGCGTAGCCGCGGGGCGGCCCCGCCCCCTGCTGTGCGCCGCTCAGTAGGATGAAGGGGTCAACCCCGCCGCGCGGGTCGCGTGGCGCTCGAAGGAAGAAGCATACAAATGGCGAAGTACTCCCTCCCGGAACTCGGCTACGACTACGGTGCCCTCGCACCGCACATCAGCGCCACAATCATGGAGCTGCACCACTCGAAGCACCACCAGGCATACGTGACGGGCGCCAACACCGCGCTCGAGCAGATGGCCGAGGCACGTGACTCCGACAACATGGCGAACATCAACAAGCTCGAGAAGGACCTCGCGTTCAACCTGGGCGGCCACACCAACCACTCGATCTTCTGGACGAACCTCTCGCCCAACGGCGGCGACAAGCCCACCGGTGAGATGGCCGCCGCGATCGACGACCACTTCGGCTCCTTCGACAAGTTCCGTGCGCACTTCACGGCCGCCGCGCTCGGCGTGCAGGGCTCCGGCTGGGCGGGACTGTTCTGGGACTCGATCGGCGAGAACCTGATCATCCAGCAGTTCTTCGACCAGCAGGCGTCGTTCGCCGCGGGCACCGTGCCGCTGCTGCTTCTCGACGTGTGGGAGCACGCGTACTACCTTGATTACAAGAACGTGCGCGCCGACTACGTCAACGCGTTCTGGAACATCGTCGACTGGGCGAACGTCCAGCAGCGCTTCCAGGCCGCGACGGAGAAGACTTCGGGCCTCCTGGTGCTTCCGTAACACCAATGATGCCCCGGTCGGCCACCGCCGTCCGGGGCATCAGCTTTGCTCCATGGAGATGCAGGATCTGGCGCTACAGCGCATGAGCACAACACGCGCTACCGCGCATGAGCAGAAGGAGACAACCGTGTCTGTCAAAGTCGGAATCAACGGGTTCGGTCGCATCGGGCGCAACTACCTTCGCGCCCTCCTCGCTCAGGGGGCGGATCTGGAGGTCGTGGCCGTGAACGACCTCACGGACAACCGGACGCTCGCACACCTGCTCAAGTACGACTCGGTCTCCGGGCCGCTCGGCGTCGACGTCACGTACGACGAGGAGTCCATCACCGTCGGCGGACGCCGTATTCGCTCGTTCGAGGAGCGAGACCCCGCCCTGCTGCCGTGGGGCGAGCTCGGGGTCGACATCGTGATCGAGTCGACCGGCCGCTTCACCGACGCCGAGGCGGCGCGCGTGCACATCGCCGGCGGCGCGAAGAAGGTGCTCATCTCGGCTCCCGGGAGCGGCTCGGACGCGACCATCGTGATGGGTGTGAACGAACAGGTGTACAACCCCGCAACGGATGTGATCATCTCGAACGCGTCGTGCACCACGAACTGCCTGGCACCACTGGCGCAGGTGTTCGAGCAGAGCTTCGGCATCGAGCGGGGCTTCATGATGACCGTCCACGCGTACACCGCCGACCAGAATCTGCAGGACGGCCCGCACCGTGACCCGCGCCGCGCCCGCGCCGCGGCGATCAACATCGTCCCTGCCTCGACGGGTGCCGCGAAGGCGATCGGGCTCGTGCTGCCCGAGCTCAACGGCAAGCTCAGCGGCTCCTCGTACCGCGTTCCCGTGCCGAGCGGCTCGATCGTGGACCTCACCATCGTCACCCCGACGAGCGGCCTGACCGTGGAGGCGATCAACGAGGCGTATGCCGCGGCCGCCCAGGGGCGTCTGAAGGGCATCCTCGAGTACACGAGCGACCCCATCGTCTCGAGCGACATTCAGCTCAACCCGCACTCGGCTATCTTTGACTCGGAGCTCACACACGTCTCGGACACGCTGGTGAAGGTATCGGCGTGGTACGACAACGAGTGGGGCTATTCGAACCGTCTCGTTGACCTGACTGAGTATGTGGGGGAACGCCTCTAGGCCATGCGCCGCAGGGCAAAAATCTATGTCACTTCGCACCCTTGAAACGCTCGGATCGCTCGCAGGAAAGCGAGTCATCGTCCGATGCGACCTGAATGTCCCGCTGCAGGACGGCGTCATCACCGATGACGGCCGGGTCCGCGCCTCGCTCCCGACGCTGAATGCCCTGATCAACCAGGGAGCCAGGGTCGTCGTCGTGTCGCACCTCGGCCGCCCGGATGGCCGTCCCGACGCGAAGTACAGCCTGGCGCCGGTCGCGCAGCGGCTCAGCGAGCTGCTCGGCAAGCCAGTGGCATTCGCCCGTGACACCGTGGGGGAGTCGGCTGTCGAGGCCGTCGAGGCGCTCGGCGACGGCGACGTCGCTGTGCTCGAGAACCTCCGCTTCAACGCGGGGGAGACGAGCAAGAACGACGACGTGCGCGGCGCCTTCGCCGCGGAGCTGGCGAAGCTTGGCGACGCGATGGTGTCGGACGGCTTCGGCGTCGTGCACCGCAAGCAGGCGAGCGTGTACGACCTCGCCGAGCTCCTGCCCTCGGCGGCCGGTCTGCTGATCGCCGCCGAGCTTCGCGTGCTGGATCGCCTCACCGAGAACCCGCAGCGCCCCTACACCGTGGTGCTCGGCGGCTCAAAGGTCAGTGACAAGCTCGGCGTGATCGAGCACCTGCTGCCGCGCGTCGACACGCTGCTGATCGGCGGCGGCATGCTCTTCACCTTCCTCGCCGCACAGGGCCATAAGGTGGCCGCCAGCCTGCTCGAGCCCGAGCAGATTCCGCGGGTGCAGGACTACCTCCGCACCGCCGCCGAGCTGGGGGTGCAGATCGGCATCCCCAGCGATGTGGTCGTGGCCTCGAAGTTCGGCGCCGACGCCGAACATGTCGTGAGCGCGGCAGATGCCATCGAAGACACGCCCTTCGGAGCCTCTGGCATCGGCCTCGACATCGGACCGGTGACCGCGGCGGCGTTCGCCGAAGCGATCCGCGCCAGCAGCACCGTGTTCTGGAACGGCCCGATGGGCGTGTTCGAGCTGGTGCCATTCGCAGCCGGCACCCGCGCAGTCGCTCAGGCGCTGACCGAGGTCGACGGGCTGAGCGTCGTCGGCGGTGGCGACTCGGCCGCGGCGGTGCGCCAGCTCGGCTTCTCGGACGAGCAGTTCGGGCACATCTCGACGGGCGGCGGCGCGAGCCTCGAGTTCTTGGAAGGCAAGAAGCTGCCCGGGCTGGAGGTGCTCGGATGGTCGTGACGCGCACCCCGCTCATCGCGGGCAACTGGAAGATGAACCTCGACCACCTGCAGGCGATCGCGTTCGTGCAGAAGCTGGATTGGGCGCTCAAGGACGCGAGGCACGACTTCGCATCCGTCGAGGTGGCCGTGTTCCCGCCGTTCACCGACATCCGCTCGGTGCAGACGCTGGTCAGCGCAGACAAGATCGAGTTCGCCTACGGCGCGCAGGATGTCTCGGCGCACGATGCGGGCGCATACACCGGCGAGATCTCCGGCGCGTTTCTCGCGGCGCTCGGATGCGGCTACGTGCTCGTCGGGCACTCGGAGCGCCGCCAGTATCACGGCGAGACCGATGAGCTCGTGGCGGCGAAGGTCAAGGCCGCGATCAAGCACGGGATCGTTCCGGTGATCTGCGTCGGCGAGACGGCCGAGGATCTCGAGGCCCATGGGGCGAGCGCCGTCCCGGTCGCGCAGCTCGAGGCCGCCCTCGCGGGGCTCCCGAAGGGCGCCGACGTCGTCGTCGCCTACGAGCCCGTGTGGGCGATCGGCTCGGGGCAGGCGGCGACGCCCGAGCAGGCCGAGCAGGTCGCGGCGCCGTTGCGCGCCGTGGTCGGCCGCGTGCTCGGCGACGCGGCAGCCGCGAAGACGCGAATTCTGTACGGCGGCTCGGTCGGGGCATCCAACATCGCGGGCTTCATGCGCGAGCCGAACATCGACGGTGCGCTGGTCGGGGGTGCGAGCCTGAAGATCAACGACTTCTCGGCGATCATCCGCTACCAGAAGCACGTCGGCGTCTAGCGTTCCCCGGGGCGTGCCGAGCGGGAGGACGCCAGTTCGCACCACGCTTGTATACTGAATCCATCGCGTGTCCCGTCGGGCCACGTCGAAACCACGCCCGCAAGGGCACCGTGAAAGGCACCCGTTCGTGCAGATTCTTGAGTTCGTCCTCCAGGTGCTGCTTGGGATCACCAGCCTCCTGCTGACCCTGCTCATCCTGTTGCACAAGGGCCGCGGCGGCGGCCTGTCCGACATGTTCGGCGGCGGCATGTCGTCGACCATGGGATCGTCGGGGGTCGCCGAGCGCAACCTCAATCGCTTCACCGTGGTGCTCGCGCTCGCATGGTTCGTCTCGATCGTGGCATTGGGCCTGATCACCAAGTTCCAGGGGATGTGACGTTGGCTACTGGCGGCAATGCAATTCGTGGCACGCGCGTGGGCGCTGGCCCCATGGGCGAGCAGGATCACGGCTACCATGCCGATCGCGTCGCGATCTCGTACTGGGATGCGCTCGGCAACGAGACGGTCCGCTACTTCGCTGCGAACGTTCCCGAGGAGGAGATCCCCGAGACGATCGACTGCCCCCACTCCGGGCTGCCGGCCGGGCGTGACAAAGACAACCCGCCGCAGGTCGCGAAGCCTGAGCCGTACAAGACGCACCTCGCATACGTGAAGGAGCGCCGCACCGACGAAGAGGCGGCGACCCTGCTCGACGACGCGCTCGTGCAGCTGCGCGAGCGCCGCGGCACCACCGTCAAGTAGCTTCGGCTTCGGCTTCGGCTTCGGCTAGCGACGCCGCGACGCTACCGCTCGTCGGCGATGAGCTCGGGGGGGACCTCCGCCGCCGCAGCCTCGTCGACGAAGAACACGGTCGAGACGCGGCCCTTCGCCCCCGCTGCGGGCACGTGCGCATAGCTGGCGCCCGCGAGGGCGAGGCCCAGCACCGCCGCCTTGTCGGCGCCGCTGAGCACGAGCCACACCCGCTGCGAGGCATTGATCACCGGCCGGGTGAGGGTCACCCGGGTGGGCGGCGGCTTGGGCGAGTCGCGCACAGCCAGCGCCGCTGCGTCGGTCACCGCGATCTCGTGGCGCTCGGGAAAGAGCGAGGCGTAGTGGCCGTCGGGGCCGACGCCGAGCAGCGCGACGTCGAAGCTCGGCCACGGATCGCCGCCGACAGGGGCGAAGCCGGCGAGCTCGTTGGCATACGCCGCGGCTGCGGCATCCACGTCGACGCCGGCGTCGGACGCAAGGATGGCGTGCACGTTGCGGGCCGGGATGACGATGTGGTCGATGAGGGCCCGGCGCGCGAGCACCTCGTTGCGCTCGTCGTCGTCGGCCGGCACGAAGCGCTCGTCGCTCCACCACAGGTGCACCCGCGACCAGTCGATGTTGTCGCGCCACGGATGCGCGGCGATCGCGGCGAGCACGGCCGCGCCGCCGCGGCCGCCGGTGAGGGCGATGTGCACCGCGTCTCGCTCGGCGGTGAGCTGCGCGAGGGTGCCGACCACGCGTCCCGCCAGCAGCTCGGCGACCGCGGCAAGGTCGGGGCGCACCAGCACGCTGCGCTCGTGGTCTCGCTCGACTGCCATGCGTCTCCTACGTTGCCGACTCGTGCACCAGCGCGAGCCCCTCGGTGATGACTCGACCATACAGCAGGTCGGGATCGAGCCTCCGGAGCTCCTCGGCGAGGCATTCGCGCAGGCTGCGGCGGGGGAGGAACAGGTCGTGCGAGGGCTGACCGGGCTGGGTGAGGATCGCGTGCCCGGGCACGGGGCGCTCGAGCAGCACGTCGCCGCCGGCGCGGGTCAGGCGCACCGAGCGGATGCCGGATGACCATTCCTCGGTCGGAATATATGTGTAGGCCACGGGCACGTCGAGCATGAGCCGGAGCCAGGCTGCCAGCAGCGCCGTCGAGGGGGAGTCGGCCGCGCCGCGCACCTCGGCCGCGATGACCGGCGTGTACGGGGGCTGGTCGAGCACGGCGGCGAGGTGCTCGCGCCATCGGGTGATGCGGGTCCAGGCGAAGTCGGTGTCGCCCGGGCGGTGGCTCGCGCCGAGCTGGCGGAGCCACGTCGTGGGGTCCGGCTTTGTGGAGGCATCCGTGATGCGACGCTGCGCGATGCGGCCGATCGCCGAGTCGGCCGGCACCTTGGGGGTCTCGCCCGGCCACCAGGCCACCACGGGCGCGTCCGGGAGCAGGAGCCCACTGAGCAGGCTCTCGCGATTGTGCGCGGCCGCACCCTGCGCGCGCAGCACCACCACCTCGCTCGCGCCCGCGTCGCCGCCCACGCGGATCTGCGCGTCCACCCGGGGCTCGGCAGCGGGATCATCGTCGATGGTGAGCACGATCACGCGCATCGGATGCTCCCGGGACGCGTCGTTGGCGGCGCGGATGACCTCCTCCGTCGCGTCGCGCTCGACCGCGATCACCAGGGTGAGCACCCTCCCCAGCGCGACGGCGCCGCCCTCCTCGCGCATCGTCACGAGGGCCTTCGATACCCGGCTGACGGTCGTGTCTGGCAGGTCGATGATCATGGTCGCCTCCACACGCGGCCGTCGCGCTCCAGGAGCGCGTCGGCAGAGGCCGGCCCCCAGGAGCCCGGGTCGTACTGCTCGAGCGGTCCGCCCTGCGCGGCCCAGAACTGCTCGATCGGGTCGAGGATCTTCCACGACAGCTCGACCTCCTCGTGCCTGGGAAACAGCGGCGGATCGCCCAGGAGCACATCGAGGATCAGGCGCTCATACGCTTCGGGGCTCGCCTCGGTGAATGCGTGACCGTAGCCGAAGTCCATGGTCACGTCGCGCACCTGGCTGCCGGCGCCGGGCACCTTCGAGCCGAATCGGATCGTGACGCCCTCGTTCGGCTGCACGCGGATCACGAGCGCGTTCTGGCCGAGCTCGGATGTCTGGCTGCGCGAGAACAGCTGCTGCGGGGCGCGCTTGAACACCACCGCGATCTCGGTGACGCGCCGCCCGAGTCGCTTGCCCGCCCGCAGGTAGAACGGCACGCCCGCCCAGCGCCGGGTGTTGATCTCGAGCTTGATCGCGGCGTAGGTCTCGGTGGTGGATGCCGGATGCATGCCCTCCTCGTCGAGAAAGCCGGTCACCTGCTCGCCGCCCTGCCAGCCGCCCGCGTACTGCCCTCGTGCGGTCGTGCTGGCGAGGTCGGCCGGGAGCGAGACCGCCGCGAGCACCTTCTCCTTCTCGGCGCGCAGGTCCGCGGCGTTCAGCGTGTTCGGCTCCTCCATCGCGGTGAGGGCGAGCAGCTGGAGCAGGTGGTTCTGGATCACGTCGCGCGCGGCGCCGATGCCGTCGTAGTAGCCGGCGCGGCCGCCCACCCCGATGTCTTCCGCCATCGTGATCTGCACGTGGTCGACATGGTTGCGATTCCACAGCGGCTCGTACAGCTCGTTGGCGAAGCGGAGCGCCAGGATGTTCTGCACCGTCTCCTTGCCGAGGTAGTGGTCGATGCGGAAGATCGAGTCGGCGGGGAAGATGCGCTCCAGGGATTCGTTGAGCGCGCGCGCCGACACCAGATCGCTGCCGAACGGCTTCTCGACCACGACGCGCCGCCACCGCTCCGTGCCGGATTCTGCGCGATCCACGAGCCCCGACGCTCGCAGCTGCTGCGCCACCAGCGGGAAGTCCCTCGGCGGGATCGAGAGGTAGTAGGCGTGATTGCCCATGGTGCCCCGCTCTGCGTCCAGCGCCTCGATGGTGCTGCGCAGCCGAGTGAAGGCCGCGGCGTCGGTGAACTCGCCCGACACGAAGCGGATGCCCTGCAGGAGGGCCTGCCAGGTCTCTTCCCGAAACTCGGTGCGCGCGTGCTCGCGCACCGCCTCGTAGACCACTTCGGCGAAGTCCTGGTCGCGCCACTCGCGGCGGGCGAAGCCGACGAGGGCGAAGCCGGGCGGGAGCAGCCCGCGGTTGGCCAGGTCGTACACGGCCGGCATGAGCTTCTTGCGCGAGAGGTCGCCGGTCACGCCGAAGATCACGAGCGCGCTCGGCCCCGCGATCCGATTCAGCCGGCGGTCGTCCGGATCGCGGAGGGGGTTATGCCCGCGCGAGACCTCGATGGGGGGCATGCCGTCTTCTCTCTGCCGAGCGTGGGTGCTGCCGTCGGCTACTGGGCGGCCTCGAAGAGTGCGAGCACCTCGGTGCCGGGCTCGGTGAGGGTGAGCGTCACGACCGGGCGGCCAAGCTGCGCGAGCACCGCCGCGTCGCCGGCTGCCTGCGCCGCGACGAGCTGGCCGAACGTGTAGGGACGCCCGGGGATCTCGAGGTCGACATCGGTGCGCTCCGTGATCTGCAGGAACACGCCCTGGGCCGGGCCGCCCTTGTGGTACTGCCCGGTCGAGTGCAGGAACCGCGGGCCCCAGCCGAAGGTCGCCGGTCGTCCCGAGTCGGCGGCCGTCATCTCGCGCAGGCCCGAGAGCTGGGGGATGTCGGTGCGGTCGACGTACGCCTGCACCGAGACGTAGCCATCGCCGCCGAGGCGAGCCCACAGCGCGTCGAGCACGCCGGCGATGGTGCCGCTCGCGGCGAGCACGGGATCCGAGACCCGCACCTCGATGCCCTGCTCGACGAACGCCGGCGGCGCCTGCTCGGGGCGTGCGTCGAGCAGCCCGCGCGCGGCAGCCTTGGCCGATTCGACGTCGGGCTGGTCGAACGGGTTGATGCCGAGCAGGCGTCCGAGGATCGCCGTCGCATACTCCCACACCATGAACTGCGCGCCGAGCGTCCCGCTGACGAGGATCTCGCCGGGATTCTGCTCAAGCATCCGGAAGTGCACCGCGTCATCGACGAAGCGCACGATCTGCATGTCGGCGGGCGTCTGCTCCTGCACCTCGGGCGAGACGGGCAGCAGCACGACGGGCAGGATGCCGCGGCCCTGCTTGCCCGTCGACTCGGCGATGAGCTGCTCGATCCAGTCGGGCAGCCCCACGATGTGCGTGCCGTCGGTGACGAGGCCGAGCTTGTCGCGGCGCACCTCCCCGCCCGCACCCGAGATCGCCGCGGCGAGGATCAGGGCCGGGTTCGACGCGGAGTCGATGGCGAGCTCGAGCAGCATCGCCTCGGCCTCATCGAGCACCTCGTCGATCGGCGCGCCAGCGAGACCTGCGGGCACGAGGCCGAAGGCCGTCAGCGCCGAGTAGCGGCCGCCGACGTCCGGGTCGGCGAGGAACACCCGGTATCCCGCGCCCTGCGCGAGCGTCTCGAGCTCCGAGCCGGGGTCGGTCACGACGACGATGCGCTCGGCGGGGTCGATGCCGAGGTCGCTGAACGCCGCCTCGAACGCCCGCCGCATCGAGTCGGTCTCGACGGTGGAGCCGGACTTCGACGACACCACGAGCACCGTGCGCTCGAGTCCGCCGTCGAGGGCGGCGAGCACCTGGCCGGGCACCGTCGAGTCGAGCACGGTGAGCGGCACGCCGGCGGTGGCGGCGATCACCTCGGGCGCGAGCGACGAGCCGCCCATCCCAGCCAGCACGACGCGATCGACCCCGCGTGCCTGCAGGGTCGCCCGATGCGCCGCGATCTCAGCAACCAGCGGGCGCGAGACCGACACGGCCTGCAACCAGCCGAGGCGCACCGAGGCCTCCGCTTCGGCCTCGGGACCCCAGAGCGAGGTGTCGGCCGCGGTCAGGGCGGTCGCGATCATCTCGGCGACCAGCCCGGGAACGATCGCGTCCACCGCGCCCTTCGGCGCGCCGCTGACGTGAATCTCGAAGCTCATGACTGCGCCTTCGCCGCCTCGAGCGCCGCTGTGACCGTGCCCAGCATCTCGTGCCACGAGACGATGAACTTCTCGACACCCTCGCTCTCGAGCTTCTGCGTGACGTCGTCGATGCTGACGCCGAGCGCCGCGAGCTCGTCGAGCACGCGATGCGCGTCGGCGTAGTTCGGCGTGACCGTGTCGCCGGTGATCACCCCGTGGTCGAAGGTCGCCTCGAGCGTCTTCTCCGGCATGGTGTTCACCACGCCGGGGGCGACCAGCTCAGTCACGTAGAGGGTGTCCGGCAGCGCCGGATTCTTCACGCCGGTCGAGGCCCACAGCGGTCGCTGCAGGTGCGCGCCTGCCGACAGCAGCTCGGTCGCCTCGGCGGTCGCGAACTCCTGCCCGAACAGCTCGTATGCCAGTCGCGCGTTCGCGAGCCCTGCCCGGCTCTTGAGCGCCTCGGCGGCGGCGCCGCCGATGGCGTCCAGCCGCGCATCCACCTCGGTGTCGACTCGTGAGACGAAGAACGAGGCGACCGAGTGGATGGTCGAGATGTCGATGCCCGCGTCCTTCGCGCGGCGAAGGCCGCGAAGGTATGCGCCGATCACGTCCCGGTAGCGCTCCAGGCTGAAGATCAGCGTCACGTTCACGCTGATGCCGGCGGCGATGCACTCCTCGATTGCGGGGATGCCCGCGAGGGTCGCGGGGATCTTGATGAGGGCGTTGTCGCGATCCACGGCCGCGGCGAGCGCCTTGGCCTGCGCGACGGTGGTCTCGGTGTCGTGCGCGAGATCGGGCGACACCTCGATCGAGACGCGCCCATCGACGTGGCCGCTCGCCTCGTACACGGGTCGCATGATGTCACAGCCCGCGCGCACGTCGTCGGTGGTGATCGTGAACACGGCGTCGGCCGCACCCACGCCGGCGGCTGCGAGCTGCGCGATCTGCGTCGCGTAGTAGGCGCCGTTGGTCAGCGCATTCGCGAAGATGGTCGGGTTCGTGGTGACGCCGACGACGTCGCGCTCGGTGATGAACGCCGCGAGGCTGCCGGTCTCGATCAGCTCGCGCGAGAGGTCATCGAGCCAGATGCTGACACCGGCCTGCGAAAGCTGTGCTGTAGGGGTGGTCATTGCTGCCTCCTTGCGGCCCGGCCTCAGCCGAGCACCTCGTGTGCTGCTACGACGACGGCCTCGGTCGTGATGCCGAACTTCTGGAACAGGGTCTTGTAGTCGGCCGATGCGCCGAAGTGCTCGATCGAGATCGAGCGGCCGCGGTCGCCGACGATGCCGCGCCAGGGCATTGCGATCCCCGCCTCGACCGACACGCGGGCGGTGACGGCCGCGGGCAGCACGTGCTCGCGGTACGCGGCATCCTGCTCGGCGAACCATTCGAGGCTCGGCGCCGAGACGACGCGGGCCTGCACGCCCTCGCCGGCCAGACGCGCCCGCGCCTCGATCGCGAGCTGCACCTCCGAGCCGGTGGCGATCAGGATCACATCGGGGGAGCCGTTCGCGGCCTCGGCCAGGATGTACGCGCCGCGCGCGGCGCCCTCGGCCGACGCGAGCACGTCGCCGGATGCCTCGCCCTCGCCGCGCTCGAACACGGGCACGTTCTGGCGGGTCAGCGCGATCCCGGTGGGGCCGCCGCGGCGACGCAGGATCTCGAGCCACGCGATCGCCGTCTCGGCGGCATCACCCGGGCGAACCATGGTGAGGTTCGGGATGGCGCGCAGCGAGGCGAGCTGTTCGATCGGCTGGTGCGTCGGGCCATCCTCGCCGAGGGCGATCGAGTCGTGCGTCCACACGAAGATGCTCGGCACGTTCATGAGCGCCGCCAGGCGCACGGCGGGGCGCATGTAGTCGCTGAAGATCAGGAAGGTGCCGCCGAACGCGCGGGTGGGGCCGTGCAGGACGATGCCGTTGACGATCGCGGCCATCGCGTGCTCGCGGATGCCGAAGTGGAGCACGCGGCCGTAGGGGTTGCCGGTCCATTCGCCGGTGGAATGCTCGCTCGGGATGAACGAGGCGCCCCCCCTGATCGTGGTGAGATTCGACTCGGCCAGGTCGGCAGAGCCGCCCCAGAGCTCGGGCAGGGCCGCGCCGAGCGCGTTCAGCACCGCGCCGGAGGCGGCGCGCGTCGAGACGTCCTTTCCGGGCTCGAAGCTCGGCAGCACTGCGGCGATGTCGGCGGGCAGCTCGTGTGCGTGCACCCGATCGAAGAGGGCCTTCGACTCGGGGTTGGCCGCGGCCCAGGCGTCGAACTCGAGCTGCCATGCCGCGTGCGCCGCGGCACCGCGAGCGACGAGCTCGCGCGTGTGCGCGATCACGTCATCGTCGACGACGAAGTGCCGCTCGGGGTCGAAGCCGAGCACCTTCTTGGTCGCCGCGAGCTCCTCGGCGCCGAGCGCCGAGCCGTGCACCTTGCCGGTGTTCTGCTTGCCGGGGGAGGGCCATCCGATGATCGTCTTGAGGATGATCAGCGAGGGCTTCGAGGTCTCGGCCTTGGCCGCCTCGATGGCGGCGTGCAGCTCGGCGACGTCCTCCACGTAGGCGCCGGTCTTCTTCCAGTCGACGGTGAGCACCTGCCAGCCGTACGACTCGTAGCGCGCGTGCACGTCCTCGGTGAAGGCGATGTTGGTGTCGTCTTCGATCGAGATCTGGTTGGAGTCATAGATCGCGATCAGGTTGCCCAGCTGCTGGTGGCCCGCGAGCGAGGAGGCCTCCGAGGTCACGCCCTCCTGCAGGTCGCCGTCGCCGGCGATCGCGTAGATGTGGTGGTCGAACGGGCTGGTTCCCGGTGCCGCGCTCGGGTCGAACAGCCCGCGCTCGTATCGGGCCGCGTACGCGAAGCCGACGGCCGAGGCGAGGCCCTGGCCAAGCGGGCCGGTCGTGATCTCGACGCCCGCGGTGTGCCCGTACTCGGGGTGTCCTGGGGTCTTCGAGCCCCAGGTGCGCAGCGCCTCGATGTCTTCGAGCTCGAGCCCGAAGCCGCCCATGTAGAGCTGGATGTACTGGGTGAGCGACGAGTGGCCGACCGAGAGGATGAAGCGGTCGCGACCGATCCAGTGGGTGTCGGCGGGGTCGTGCCGCAGCACCTGCTGGTAGAGCAGGTACGCGACGGGGGCGAGGCTCATGGCGGTGCCCGGGTGCCCGTTGCCCACCTTCTCGACGGCGTCAGCCGCCAGCACTCGTGCTGTGTCGACAGCCTTTTCGTCGATCTTTTCCCACTGCAGTTCTGACACCGGGTCGCCTTTCGATTCGTGCGCACAAGAGCGTGCAGGCCTCCGGGGGCCAATCGATCACAATCCTAGCGATTGTGGATGCCTCAGGAAGGGCGCGCGGCCGGATGCGGGCGAGCCCGGCCTCACGCCGTTCGATTGCGTGCAGCGCGGCGCCGGGCGGGGCGCACGCGCCAGCGGGGCGGCATCCGGGATGTCGTAGACTGGGGCGGACTAGAGAAGCTGAGGACGATGGACACCGAGACGATGCCGAGCAATCACGTTGCGGGAACGGCCTCAGAGCCGACCCAACCTCGTTCGCTGGGGCGAACCATCCGTGCGTACTTCATCCTGACGAAGCCGCGGGTGATGGAGCTCCTGCTCGTGACCACCGTGCCGGTGATGATCCTTGCCGCCGGGGCGTTCCCGAACCCGCTGCTGATCCTCGCGACCGTCCTGGGCGGCGCGATGAGCGCCGGCTCCGCGGCCTCGTTCAACATGTACCTCGACCGAGACATGGACGCGCACATGGAGCGCACCGAGAACCGGCCGATCGTGACCGGCGAGATCTCGCCGCGCAACGCCCTGATCTTCTCGTGGGTGCTGGCGGTCGTCTCGACGATCTGGCTGTGGTTCACGACCAACTGGCTCACCACGCTGCTCTCGGTCAGCGCGATCTTCTTCTACGTCGTGATCTACACGATGATCCTCAAGCGCCGCACCGAGCAGAACATCATCTGGGGCGGCATCGCCGGGTGCTTCCCGGTCCTGATCGGCTGGACGGCCGTGACCGAGTCGATCACCTGGCCGCCGGTGATCCTGTTCGTCCTCGTCTTCCTCTGGACCCCGGCGCACTACTGGCCGCTGTCGATGAAGTACAAGACCGACTACGCCGCCGCCGATGTGCCGATGCTCGGCGTCACCCGCGGCGCGTCCGCGGTCGGGCTGCAGGTCATCATCTACGCGTGGGCGACCGTGGTCTGCTCGCTGCTGCTCATCCCCGTCGCCGGCATGGGCATCGTGTACACGGCCGCGGCCGTGGCGTTCGGCGGCTGGTTCATCGTCGAGTCGCACGTGCTGTACTCCCGCGCCGTGCGCGGCCTCGAGCCCTCGCCCATGCGCGTGTTCCACAGCTCGATCACGTACCTCACGCTGCTGTTCGTCGCGATCGCGATCGACCCGCTGCTGCCCTTCTGACGCAGCGCGGTCCCCGCGTCGCATCGGGGTGCTCGCAGGCAAGCGCCGCCCCGCACGCAAGAGGCCGGTGCCACATGGCACCGGCCTCTTGCGTATCGTGCGCGGGATCGCGAACGCGGCTCAGCGGGACTCCGCGCCCGCCGCGAGCTCCGCGGGCGCATCCACCGGGCGCTTCATGCGCAGGATGAACAGGGTCATGGCCGCCGCGGTGAGCGCCGCGAGCACCATGTGCACGCCGACCGCGAACGGGGGCAGGCCGTTGCGCGCCTGGTACAGCCCGACCGCGACCTGGACGAACTGCAGGAGCAGGAGCGCGACGCCCCAGCCGCGCGTGCGCAGCTTCGAGACCGCGGCGATGGCGACGAGGATGACGGTGAGCGCGAGCAGCGCGTAGCCGGGCCATGCGTGGATGTGCTCCCACAGGCTCGCGTCGAAGCCGTTGCGGCCCGACTCGGCATCGCCCGAGTGCGGCCCGGCGCCCGTGGTGAGCACGCCGAACGTGATCGACACGGCGAGGACGAGGGTGGTCAAGTGGGCCAGCCCGGCATACCAGCGCGGCACGGCGAGCACGCGGGCTCCGCCGGGTTCGTTCATGCGCAGGAGGAAGGCGGCGGAGACGCACACGAGCAGGAGCGACGACACGTAGTGGAAGCCCACGATGAACGGGTTGAGCCCGGTCCACACCGTGATGCCGCCGACGATGGCCTGCGCGATGATGCCGGCGCCGATGAGCACGCCCAGCGTCCAGAGGTCGCGGCGTGCGCGCGCGACACCCGAGCGCACGAGCAGGATGATGACCAGCAGCGCGATGATCCCGACGACGCCGGTCATCAGGCGATTGCCGAACTCGATGAGGCTGTGGTAACTCAGCTCCTCGGTGGGAATCAGCGACTCGGGGGTGCAGGTCGGCCACGACGGGCAGCCCAGGCCGGAGCCCGTCAGTCGCACCGCACCGCCGGTGGCGATGATGAGCGTCTGGGAGACGAACGAGGCCCAGGCCCACCCGCGGAGTGAGCGCGGAACGCGCACCGGCGACCCGGGCAGTGCGGCTTTCGTCGGGCTGACGCTGGTCTCGGGCATTGCAGTCCTCCTCGTCCGCGTCCTGCAACGCATGAGCCGTGGCGGCGCGGAAACCTGTAGAATCAAGGTGTTGAGTAGCGGGCGCTTGCGCGCCAGACGCTATCACCAGTGTAGGCGCGTTGAACGGCGCCTCTGAGTGGCCCACATCAGCAGACACCCGCACACCCGCAATGGTGTGCGGCGGCGTTGCTGGGGCGGATGACACCGTTGTGGCCAAAATGGAGAGGGTGAGTCATGTCCGATGTGCTGATCGACCGACCTGAGCTGGACAGCCTTGGCGTCTACGAGTTCGGGTGGTCTGATAGCGATGCCGCGGGCCAGAGCGCCAAGCGCGGGCTGAGCGAGCAGGTGGTCCGGAACATCTCGGCGCTCAAGAATGAGCCTGAGTGGATGCTGCAGCGGCGGCTGAAGGCGCTCCAGCTGTTCGGGCGCAAGCCGATGCCGACGTGGGGCGCAGACCTCAGCGGGATCGACTTCGACAACATCAAGTACTTCGTGCGGTCGACCGAGAAGCAGGCGCAGTCGTGGGAGGACCTCCCTGAGGAGATCCGCAACACCTACGAGCGTCTCGGCATCCCCGAGGCCGAGCGCCAGCGTCTCGTCGCCGGCGTCGCCGCGCAGTACGAGTCGGAGGTCGTCTACCACCAGATTCGTGAAGACCTCGAGCAGCAGGGCGTGATCTTCCTCGACACCGACACCGCGCTCAAGGAGCACCCGGAGATCTTCGAGGAGTACTTCGGCACCGTCATCCCCTCGGGCGACAACAAGTTCGCGGCGCTGAACACGGCGGTGTGGTCGGGCGGCTCGTTCGTCTACGTCCCGAAGGGCGTGCACGTCGAGATCCCGCTCCAGGCGTACTTCCGCATCAACACCGAGAACATGGGGCAGTTCGAGCGCACCCTGATCATCGCCGACGAAGACTCGTACGTGCACTACATCGAGGGCTGCACCGCGCCGATCTACAAGAGCGACTCGCTGCACTCGGCCGTGGTCGAGATCATCGTGAAGAAGGGCGCCCGCGTGCGCTACACGACGATTCAGAACTGGTCGAGCAACGTCTACAACCTCGTGACCAAGCGCGCGATCGCGCACGAGGGCGCCACCATGGAGTGGGTCGACGGCAACATCGGCTCGAAGGTCACCATGAAGTACCCGGCCATCTTCCTCACGGGAGCGCACGCGAAGGGCGAGACCCTCTCGGTCGCCTTCGCCGGTCCGGGGCAGCACCAGGACACCGGCGCGAAGATGATCCACCTCGCGCCCTACACGCAGTCGTCGATCATCTCGAAGTCGATCGCCCGCGGCGGCGGTCGCTCCGCCTACCGCGGCGAGGTGCGCGTGGAGGCGAACGCCCACCACGCCGCGAACACCGTGCGCTGCGACGCGCTGCTGATCGACTCGATCTCGCGCTCCGACACCTACCCGGCGATCGACATCCGCGTCGACGACGTGGAGCTCGGTCACGAGGCCACCGTGTCGCAGGTGAGCGACGAGCAGCTGTTCTACCTGCAGAGCCGCGGGCTTGCAGAAGATGAGGCCATGGCCATGATCGTGCGCGGGTTCATCGAGCCCATCGCCCGCGAGCTGCCCATGGAGTACGCCCTCGAGCTGAACAAGCTCATCGAAATGGGCATGGAAGGATCCGTCGGATAGTGAGTTCCGTCATCGAAGCCACCGAGCCCGCGCAGGGCTCGGAGGCGCTTATTCCCGTGCAAACGCGCTCCGAGCGCCCCCGCTCCTTCGACCCGGCCGACTTCGGCTCGCCCACCGGGCGCGAGGTCAACTGGAAGCACACGCCGATCGCGCGCGTCGCGCCGCTGTTCGTCGACGAGGCGCCGCAGTCAGGCGCCGAGCCCGGTGTGCTCTACGAGCTCGACGTGCCCGAGGCGATGCGTGTCGTCTCCTCCGGGCACGAGGCGCCGGTGCGAGGCGAGTTCTTCGTGCCGGAGGACGTCGTCAGCGCCGTCGCCTGGAAGCGCTCGCCCGACGCCATCCACCTGCGTCTCCCCGCCGGCGAGGCCGTAGCCGAGCCGATGCGCATCCGGGTGCAGGGCACAGGCGCCGGTCGCCACGCCAGCGCCCACATCATCCTCGAGGCGATGCCGCAGTCCGAGGGCATCGTGATCCTCGAGCACAGCGGCAGCGCGAACTACGCGCAGAACGTCGAGATCATCGTTCGCGACGGCGCGCGCCTGCGCGTGGTCACCGTGCAGCGCTGGGACGCCGACGCGGTGCACGCGTCGGCACACCAGGCACGTGTCGATCGCGACGCCTACCTCCGCCACATCGTCGTCAGCCTCGGCGGCGGCGTGGTGCGCGTGAACCCCACGGTCGAGCTGTCGGGCACCGGCGCCGAGGGCGAGCTGTTCGGCCTCAGCTTCGCCGACTCGGGGCAGCACCTCGAGAGCCAGGTCTACCTGCACCACAAGGGCGAGCACACGCGCGGCGACGTGCTCTACAAGGGCGCGCTCCAGGGTGCCGATGCGCGCAGCGTCTGGATCGGCGACGTGCTGATCGGCCCCGACGCGACCGGCACCGACTCGTACGAGGCCAACCGCAACCTGGTGCTCACCGAGGGCGCCCGTGCCGACTCGATCCCCAACCTCGAGATCGAGACCGGCAACATCCGCGGCGCCGGCCACGCGAGCGCGACCGGTCGATTCGACGACGAGCAGCTGTTCTACCTGCAGGCCCGCGGCATCCCGGAGGACGAGGCCCGTCGCCTTGTCGTGCGGGGCTTCCTCGCCGAGATCGTGGCGCGCATCGGCGTGCCCGAGCTCGAGGCCGAGCTGACTGCCGCGATCGAGGCGGAGATGGATGCCGCGACCGGTGCCGCCTCCGCCGAGACGGTGGACGCATGAGCGCGACGCGCGCCTGCGCACTGTCCGAGCTCGAGGAGAACACGGCGAAGCGGGTCGTGATCGGCGGCGTCCCCATCGCCGTCGTGCTCGACTCGAACGGCGAGGTGCACGCCATCGGCGACACCTGCACGCACGGAGAGGTCTCGCTCTCGGAGGGCTTCGTCGAAGACGGGCTCCTCGAGTGCTGGGCCCACGGCTCGCAGTTCTCGCTGACCACCGGCATCCCTCAGAACCTCCCGGCGTTCGAGCCGGTTCCCGTATTCGTGGTCGAGATCGTCGGGGACGACGTGATGATCGACCACACAAAGACCAAGGAAGTGTGACTCATGTCTGTGCTTGAGATCAAAGACCTGTCGGTGTCGGTCGAGACCGACGCTGGCGAGACCGCAATTTTGAACGGCGTCAACCTTGTGATCCGCAAGGGCGAGACCCACGCCATCATGGGCCCCAACGGCTCGGGCAAGTCGACGCTCGCGTACACGATCGCCGGCCACCCCAAGTACAAGGTCACGGGCGGCAGCATCACGCTCGACGGCGAGGACGTCCTCGAGATGACCGTGGACGAGCGCGCCCGCGCCGGCCTCTTCCTCGCCATGCAGTACCCCGTGGAGATCCCGGGCGTCTCGGTGACGAACTTCCTTCGCACCGCGAAGACGGCGATCGACGGCGAGGCGCCGGCGATCCGCCACTGGATCAAGGACGTCAAGAGCGCCATGGCCAACCTGCGCATGGACCCGAAGTTCGGCGAGCGCGGCGTGAACGAGGGCTTCTCGGGCGGTGAGAAGAAGCGCCACGAGATCCTGCAGCTCGAGCTGCTCAAGCCGAAGTTCGCGGTGCTCGACGAGACCGACTCGGGTCTCGACGTCGACGCGCTGAAGATCGTCTCGGAGGGCGTGAACCGCGCGAAGGAGCACACCGATCTCGGCCTGCTGCTCATCACGCACTACACGCGCATCCTCCGCTACATCAAGCCGGACTTCGTGCACGTCATGGTGGCAGGACGCCTCGTGGAATCGGGCGGCGCAGAGCTCGCCGACCGCCTGGAGGACGAGGGCTACGACCGCTTCCTCGAGGATGGCAAGTCGGAGGCCGCAAGCGAAGCCGCCGATGCCGCCGTGCTCTAGGCTGGCATCATGACCGCCACGCTTGCACCGGAGAGGTATGACGAGATTCAGGAAGCCCTGAAGGACGTCATGGATCCCGAGCTCGGCATCAACGTCGTCGACCTCGGCCTCATCTACGACCTGGGCTGGGACGAGGAGAACGACGCGCTCGTGATCCACATGACGCTCACCAGCGCGGGCTGCCCCCTGACCGACGTGATCGAGGAGCAGACCGCGCAGTCGCTCGATAACGTCGTCGAGCGCTTCCGCATCAACTGGGTGTGGATGCCGCCGTGGGGCCCCGAGCGGATCACCGACGACGGCCGCGAGATGATGCGCGCCCTCGGATTCTCGATCTGACTCGCGCTCGTACGCTGCACGACGCTGCCCCGTGCCACCTCGGCACGGGGCAGCGTCGTGCTCTGTGTCGCCAGGCGTCGGCCCCGCAGCCCGCCCCGGGCACGACGGCTACACTTGCCGGGTGAGCGCACTTCCCCTGAAAGCCCTGCCCATCGATCAGCTTCGGCAACGCTCGAGCACGAAATGGCGCACCCATCCGGCCGATGTGCTCCCGCTGTTCGTCGCCGAGACGGACTTCCCGCTCGCGCCCGCCATCACCGCGACCCTCGCACGCGCGGTCGAGCTCGGCGACACCGGCTATACGCCGCCGCAGCCGGGCATCCGCGAGGCGTTCACCGACTTCGCGCAACGCCGTTTCGGCTGGACCGTCAACCCGGCCCGAATCCGCACGACCTGCGACGTGATGATGGGCGTGGTCGAGCTGCTGCGCCGCGTGATCGAGCCCGGCGACCGCGTGATCACCAATCCGCCCGTGTACCCGCCGTTCGAGATGTGCGTCGAGGAGGCCGGGGGTGTTGTCGACCGCGTGCCGCTGCGTGAGAGCGCCGCCGGGTGGGAGCTCGATCTCGCGGGCATCGAGGCGTCGCTCGCTGCGGGCGCGCGTGCGGTGCTGCTGTGCAACCCCCACAACCCCACGGGCACGGTGCACTCACGCGAGCACCTTGCCGCGCTCGCCGAGCTGGCCGAGCGCTACGGGGCCTCCGTGGTGAGCGACGAGATTCACGCGCCATCGACGCAGCCGGGTGCCGCCTTCGTGCCGTTCGTCAGCGTCTCGGATGCCGCGGCGCGGGTGGGCTTCGCCGTCACGAGCGCGAGCAAGGCGTTCAATCTGGCCGGCCTGAAGTGCGCGCTCATCGTGACCGCCGGCGACGGGCCCACCGCGATCGTGGACGGGCTGCCGCCCGAGGTCGAGTGGCGCACCGGGCTCTTCGGCGCGATGGCCGCCGTGGCCGCGTTCGCCCCGGAGAGCGATGCGTGGCTCGACAGCCTGCTGGCCGCCCTCGACGAGAACCGGCGCCTCCTCGCACAGCTGCTGGAGGAGCACCTCCCGGGCGCGCGCTACCGGATTCCCGACGCGGGCTTCCTCGCCTGGGTCGACCTCGGCGCGCTGGGCTGGGGTGACGATCCCTCGGCGAGAATTCTCGAAGAGGCTCGGGTCGCGTTCAACCCCGGACCGAGCTTCGGACCCGAGGGCGCCGGCTACGTGCGGATCAATTTCGGCTGCTCGCCCGAGGTGCTGCGCGAGGCCGTCGCGCGCGCGGGCGCGCTGCTGCGGGCGTGAGCGCCGGCGCCGCGTCGGGGCCTGTCTCTGTCTGGCGCGGGGCGTACGCCGCGGTGACGCTCGGCGCCGTGGCGCTCGTGTTTCTCGCGGCGCTGCAGTCACTCGCGGTCACGACGGTGATGCCGATCGTGAGCGAGGAGCTTGACGGCGCGTCGCTGTACGCCGTCGCGTTCGCGGGAACGCTGGCGACGAGCGTGATCGGCATGGTCGCCGCGGGCGCCTGGGCCGACCGGTCGAGCCCGCTGAAGCCGCTCACCGCCGCCGTGGTGCTGTTCGTGCTCGGCCTCATCATGGCGGGGGCCGCGGCATCCATGCCCATGCTCGTCGCCGGCCGGCTCATCCAGGGGCTCGGCGTGGGCGGGCAGACCGTCTCGCTCTACGTCATCGTCGCGCGCGTCTACCCGCAGCCGCTGCACGGCCGCGTGTTCGCCGCATTCTCGGCCGCATGGGTGATCCCCTCGCTTGTCGGCCCGTTCCTCGCGGGCGCGGTCACCGAGTACCTGCACTGGCGCTGGGTGTTCCTCGGCGTCGCGGGTCTCACGACCGCCGCGTTCGTCGTGGTCGCCGTGCGGCTGAGCGGTCGCGATCTGCACACCGATGATCCGGCGGGCGGCGGCACCGCCAAGCGGCTGGCCCTGGCCGTGCTCGTCGCCGCGAGCGCCCTGACGCTCAGTCTCTCCGGCGAGCTCGGCAGCTGGGCCTGGGCGGGTGTGCTCGTCTCGCTGGTGGTGATGGCCATCGTGATTCGGCCGCTGCTGCCGCGCCGCGCGCTGCGGGCCGGGCGCGGCCTGCCGAGCGTCGTGCTCATGCGCGGGCTCATCGCGGGCGCGCTCTTCGGCGCCGAGATCTACGTGCCGTACCTCCTGATCGCCGAGTACGCGTTCTCGCCGACGTGGGCGGGGCTCGGACTCACCGCCGCGGCGCTCACCTGGGCGGCGGCCGCGGAGGTGCAGGGCCGGTTCGGCGATCGCCTGGGCAACACGAGGATCACCCTGATCGGCACCGCGCAGCTGCTCGCCGCCGTGCTGCTGAGCGCGGCGACGGCGGCGTTCGAGCTGAGCCCGGCCGTGATGATCGCGGGCTGGGCGCTGTCGGGCTCGGGCATGGGGCTGATGTATCCGCGGCTCACGGTGCTGACGCTCGCGTACTCGACGCCGCAGAACCAGGGCTTCAACTCTTCGGCCCTCTCGATCGCCGACTCGATCGGCTCCGCGTCGACCATGGCGATCATGGGCGTGGTGTTCACCTCGCTTGTGGGCACGGGTGCCGGATTCACGGTCGTGTTCCTGATCTCGGCCGTGCTCGCCGTGATCGCGCTGATTCCCGGGCTGCGCCTCGGGCACGCGGCAGAGACGCAGCCGTAGCCACCCCGACGGCCTCGCCTATACTTGAGGGCTGACCATCGGTCACGCCTCCTCTTCCTCAAACTGAAACGGACGTCTGCTGTGCTCGCCGTGCACGATCTCGAAATCCGCGTGGGTGCCCGCGTGCTCATGTCGGATGTCTCGTTCCGCGTCAGCGCCGGCGACAAGGTGGGGCTGGTGGGGCGCAACGGCGCCGGCAAGACCACCCTCACCAAGGTGCTGGCGGGCGATCTGCTGCCCTCCGACGGCAAGGTCGAGACCTCGGGCGAGCTCGGCTACCTGCCCCAGGACCCGCGCAGCGGCAACCCAGACGACCTCGCCCGCACACGGATCCTCGACGCCCGCGGACTCGGGCAGCTCTCGATCGGGATGCAGGAGGCATCCATCGCCATGGGCGACAGCGACCCGGACGTCGCGGCAGCGGCGATGCGCCGCTACGGTGCGCTCACCGAGCGGTTCGAGGCGCTCGGCGGCTACGCGGCCGAGGCGGAGGCGGCATCGATCGCGAACAACCTCTCGCTGCCCGACCGCATCCTGAACCAGCCTCTCAGCACTCTCTCGGGCGGTCAGCGCCGCCGCATCGAGCTCGCGCGCATCCTGTTCTCGGATGCCGAGTCGATGATCCTCGACGAGCCGACCAACCACCTGGACGCCGACAGCGTCGTGTGGCTGCGCGATTTCCTGAAGAGCTACAAGGGCGGCCTGATCGTGATCAGCCACGATGTCGAGCTTGTGGGCGAGACGGTGAACCGCGTGTTCTACCTCGACGCGAACCGCCAGGTGATCGACGTCTACAACATGGGCTGGAAGCACTATCTGCGCCAGCGCGCCGCCGACGAGGAGCGGCGCAAGAAGGAGCGCGTCAACGTCGAGAAGAAGGCGACCCAGCTGCAGCTGCAGGCCGCGCGCTTCGGGGCGAAGGCATCGAAGGCGGCCGCGGCGCACCAGATGGTCGCGCGCGCCGAGAAGATGCTCGCGGGCCTCGACGACGTGCGCCAGGTCGAGCGGGTGGCGAAGCTGCGCTTCCCCAAGCCCGCACCCTGCGGCCGGACTCCGCTGGCCGCGAGCGGACTGTCGAAGTCGTACGGCTCGCTCGAGATCTTCACCGACGTCGACCTCGCGATCGATCGCGGGTCGAAGGTCGTCGTGCTGGGCCTCAACGGCGCCGGCAAGACAACGCTGCTGCGCATCCTCGCCGGCGTCGACCAGCCCGACACCGGGGGAGTGGAGCCCGGTCACGGGCTCAAGATCGGCTACTACGCGCAGGAGCACGAGAACCTCGACGTGACCCGCTCGGTGCTCGAGAACATGGTCGCCGCCGCGCCGCACATCACCGCGACCGAGGCCCGCAAGGTGCTCGGCTCGTTCCTGTTCACCGGCGACGACGTGCTCAAGCCCGCCGGCGTGCTCTCGGGCGGCGAGAAGACCCGGCTCTCGCTCGCGACGCTCGTGGTCTCGTCTGCGAACGTGCTGCTGCTGGACGAGCCGACCAACAACCTCGACCCCGCGTCGCGCGAGGAGATCCTCGACGCACTCGCGCACTACGAGGGCTCGGTGGTGCTCGTCAGCCACGACGAGGGTGCCGTCGCCGCGCTGAACCCGGAGCGGGTGCTGATCCTCCCCGATGGGGTCGAGGATCACTGGAGCGCCGAGTACCTCGAGCTCATCGAGCTGGCCTAGCACCGGCCACCGGGGCTCGACGGCACGGTCGTTCGGCCGCCGCTGGCGGCGCGCGCGGCGCGCATCCGCCGGGCGCGGCGCGCATCCGCCGGGCGCGGCGCGCATCCGCCGGGCGCGGCGCGGTGCTGCTCCGGTGCGCTACTGTTCGTGTGCGTCGAGGATGGCGTCCTCATCGACCGAGTCGCGGTCGCGCCGGCGCTTCTGGCGGCGCATGTTCGGCAGGGCGCGCGTGGGCGTGACCGGCTCGGGCTCACCCGAGGCGGCGCGCGCGGCGGCAGCGGCGGCCGCATCGGCCGCATCCTCGCGATTGTGGCGGATCTCGCTGCGGATCACGTAGCCGATGAAGATGAACCCCATGATGGCGAAGAGGATCCACTGGATCGCGTACGACAGGTGCGGACCGGGGTCTGCGCTGGGCGGATCGGGGATGCGGGCGCGCTCGGCTTCGACGCTCTCAGAGACCAGCAGGCCGTAGGCGCTCGCGATCGTGTCGGGGCCGGTGATCTCGGCGACGGCGGGCAGGTGGATGGTCGGCACCTGGCCCTCCGGGGCGCTGCGGCCAGAGGGCGGCAGCGGCTCGCTCGGGCGCAGGCGAACCTCGACCTGCACTGGACCTGCCGGGGGAGCGGGAATCGCGTCCGGGAGCGGCTGCGTGCGTCCAGGGGGCAGCCAGCCGCGGTTCACGATCAGCACGCGACCGTCGTCGAGCCGGAACGGCTCGAGCACCTCGTAGGCCGAGCTGCCGCCGTGCGCGCGATTGCGCACGAGCACCTGGTCATCGTGCATGTACTCGCCACGCAGGGTCACCGGGCGCCATTCGTCGGCCGGGTCGAACGCGCCGTCCTGGCCGATCACCTCGTCGAGCGGCACGGGCGACCGCTCGTAGTTGCTCGCGACGAGGTCGAGCTGCACCGAGCGCTCGGCGTTGCGGCTGAACTGCCAGTCCGAGAGGAACACGCACACGATCGCGAAGACGACCGCGAGCGCACCGTAGGCGCTCCAGCGAACGGCCCGCGCCCGGCGGTTCTGGGCGGGGGTGCGGGGCACCGGGGCGGCCTCGGGCGACTCGTCGCCCGACATCCGGGGTGTCGTCATCGCACTCACGACGCGTCCTCCTCCAACGGCTCGACCGCGACCGGAAAGTCGCGGGCGCGCAGGTACTCGGAAAGAAACGCGACGTGCGCCTCGCACGCGGTCCAGATCTTGCGTCGGTCCTCGGCGTGGATGCGCGGATTGCGCCAGACCACGGCCCAGACCGCGTCATCGGTGCAGCCGCTGCGTGCGCAGCGGCGCTGCCCGGCCTCGCCGCCGAAGAGGTCACCGGTCGTCATGGCGTCGGGCGCTCCGGGGCTTCAGCGCTCGGCTCGCCGGCGCTCGCTCCGGTGTCGGCGTCCCCGCCGCGGTCCGTGCCCGATGGCTCGCCCGCCGCACCCGGGTCGTACTCGGGTGCCCACACGCGCTCACGCGGCTGCGCGGGCTTCGGGGGCGTTGCCTCGGTGATGCGGATGACCTGATGCCCGGCATCGGGCGCCGGGGTCGCGGCGTCGGGCGCGGGCGTCACGGTCGAGGGGAGCGCCTGATTCGGCGACTCCGCCGCGCTCGGCGGGGGCTGGGAGCCGACGTTCGCGACCATCACCGCGATGTAGGGCAGAAACACTGCGCCGATCGCGAGCAGCCAGGTGTGCCAGCCGTAGGGCGTGATCAGCAGCACGAGCAGGAAGCACACGATGCGCACCGTCATCAGGATGACGTAGTTGCGAAAACGCGCGCTCGACTCGTCGCGCGGCGCGCGCGGCAGGGAGGTCGCAGACGGAGTTTTCACGGTGCCTCCAGCCTACGCCGCTCGCGGGATGCTGGAGTCCCCGCGCCGCTGCCGGGTGCCGTCGCATCCACTCAGTAGGCTTGGTGCCGCACCGCGCGCGACCGCAGGCGTCGTGCGTGCCCCTGGATTCCCGAAGAAAGCAGCACACCCATGGCAACCGATCGCGTCGTTCTTGTCACCGGAGGCAACCGGGGGATTGGCTTTGCCATCGCCGAGCGCTTCATCGCCGAGGGGTACAAGGTGGCGGTCACCGCACGTTCGGGCGAGGGCCCCGCGGGCTCGCTGACCGTCCGGGCCGAGGTCACCGACGCCGCCTCCGTGGACGCCGCGTTCACCGAGGTCGAGGCGAAGCTCGGCCCCGTCGAGGTGCTGGTCGCGAACGCCGGCATCACGAAGGACACGCTGCTCATGCGCATGAGCGAGGACGACTTCGACAGCGTGGTCGATACGAACCTGGGCGGAACCTTCCGCGTCGTCAAGCGCGCATCGAAGGGGATGCTGCGCGCCCGCTTCGGGCGGATCGTGCTGATCTCGAGCGTCGTGGGACTGTACGGCTCGGCCGGGCAGGTGAACTACTCGGCCTCGAAGAGCGGGCTCGTGGGATTCGCGCGCTCGCTCACCCGCGAGCTCGGCGCGCGCGGAATCACCACGAACGTGGTGGCGCCCGGCTTCATCGAGACCGACATGACGGCGGCCCTGCCCGAGGCGACGCAGGCCGAGTACAAGCGCAACATCCCCGCGGGTCGCTTCGCCTCGCCGGACGAGGTCGCCGGGGTGGTCGCCTGGCTCGCGGGCGATGACGCCGCGTACATCTCGGGCGCGGTGATCCCGGTCGACGGCGGACTCGGGATGGGGCACTAGCGAGAACGCCCCGCCCCGCTCCTACGGGAGCAGCGGGATGACCTCGCGCAGGTCGACCGGGCCGATCACGAGGTCGGCCTGCGCGCGCACGGCGGGCTTCGCATTGAACGCGAGGCCGAGTCCCGCCGCCGCCATCATGCGCAGATCGTTCGCACCGTCGCCGATCGCGATAGTGCGCGCCGGGTCGACGCCGTGCTCGGCTGCCCAGGCGAGCAGCTGCGCAGCCTTGGCCGATGCGTCCACGATCTCGCCGTCGACGGTGCCGCTCAGCCGGCCGTCGACGACCCCCAGGCGATTCGCCCTCCAGAAATCAACCCCGAGTTCCGGCGCGACCGTGTCGAGAATCTCGTGGAACCCGCCGGAGACCACGCCGACCAGCCCGCCCCGCTCGTGGACGGCCGCGATGAGCTCGCGGACGCCCGGCGTCGGCTCGATGCGCGCCAGGACGCTCGCGAAGCGCTCGACCGGCACGTCCTGCAGCGCGAGCACGCGCGAGCGCAGGCTCTCGGCGAAGTCCACCTCGCCGCGCATCGCTGCCTCGGTCGCCGCGGCGACCTCGGCGCCGCGGCCGGCCTCGTCGGCGATGAGCTCGATGACCTCGTTGCGGATCAGGGTGGAGTCGGCATCCAGCACGACCAAGAATCTTGCAGAGAAACCAGGCATCCCACAACCGTAGCGGGCGCGCCGCGGAGGCATCGATCTCAGGTGCGCACGCGACGGCGCGCCCCGCATGCGCGCGGGCGGAGCGGCTAGGCTGAGGAGATGCCGCAGGTCTTGAATTTCTCTGACGTTGTCGTGCGCCGCAACGGCCGAAACATTGTCGATCACCTGAACTGGGCGGTCACGGACGAGCAGCGCTGGGTGATTCTCGGCCCGAACGGCGCCGGCAAGACAACGCTGCTCAAGCTCGCAGCGGCGCACGAGCACCCGAGCACCGGCACGGTCTCAGTGCTGGAGGAGCAGCTTGGACGCACCGACGTCTTCGAGCTTCGCCCGCGCATCGGCTTCGCCTCCTCGGCGATGGCCCGGCGCATCCCCGGCGACGAGACCGTGCTCAACACCGTCCTCACCGCGGCGTACGCCGTGCTCGGCCGCTGGAACGAGGAGTACGAGAGCCTCGATGAGCGCCGCGCCATGCGCGTGCTCGCCCAGTGGCACCTCGAGCACCTCGCCGACCGCACCTTCGGCACGCTCAGCGACGGCGAGCAGAAGCGCGTCCAGATCGCGCGCGCCGTGATGACCGATCCCGAGCTGCTGCTGCTCGACGAGCCGACCGCCAGCCTCGACCTCGGCGCGCGCGAGGAGCTGCTCACGCTGCTCGGCGACTTCGCGCAGGCGCCGAACACGCCCGCGATGATCATGGTCACGCATCACGTGGAGGAGATCCCGATCGGCTTCACCCACGTGATGCTGCTGCGCGAGGGCGCGGTCGTCGCCGCGGGGCCGCTCGCAGACACCCTCACGGCCGCGGCGCTCTCCGAGACCTTCGGGCAGCCGATCGTGCTCAGCTACGACGGTGGTCGCTACGCGGCGCGGGCCAGCCATGACCGACACGCGGCACCCGCTGCCGGTGCCGGAGCCGACGCCCGGGCGTGATAGTGTTGAGCGTTGGTGCCTGGCACCTCGATCTTTCTGCGCAAGCAGCTCACCTCCGGCCAATAGACCCTTACGACAAGGATCCCTCATGAAGAACGCAATTCACCCCGAGTACAACGCGATCGTCTTCCGTGACCTCGCCTCGGGCGAGACCTTCCTCACGCGTTCGACGGTGACCAGCGACAAGACGATCGAGCTCGACGGCGAGACCTACCCCGTCATCGACGTCGAGATCTCGTCGGCATCGCACCCGTTCTACACGGGCAAGCAGCGCATCATGGACTCGGCCGGCCGCGTCGAGAAGTTCAACCAGCGCTTCAAGGGCTTCGGCGGCAGCCCCGCGTAAGCAGCTTCCGCGAAAGGCGCTCGGCTTCGGCCGGGCGCCTTTCGCGTTCCCGCGTCGCCACGCGCGGTAGGCAGGCGAAGGACGCTCGAAGTCGGCGGCGACACGACGTCGAAGGCCCCGCCCCACCCGCGCGTCACCTGGGCGAGGCGCGCGCCGCTCAGCGGATCGGCCAGCTGCCGTCGAGGCTCTCGTCGGGCCCGAGGCGCCCGACCTTGATGAAGTACTGGGTGAGGCTGGCGGCCTGATCGCTCGCCCAGCCCACCTGCTGCTCGTGCAGCGCTTCGGCGGTGCCCGGCAGTCGCTGCGCGAACCGCGCCGCGAGCGCCTGCGCGACCCGACCGGCCGCGACGGCGTCCGCCGAGGCCTCGTGCGCGTTCTCGATCGATACGTCGTAGTGCTCTGCGACCGCCCCCAGGGTGCGCTTGCCCTTGCGGTAGCGGTCGAAGCTCTTGTCGACCACGAGCGGGTCGATCACGGGGGAGGGTCGCTCGATGGGCGGGATGCCGTGGCGGAGGCACTCATGCTTGAGCAGCGAGAAGTCGAAGGGTGCGTTGAACGCGACGACCGGGATGCCGGCGGCGAACAGCTCGCGCAGCGTCGCGGTGATCTCGGCGACCACCTCGGCGGCCGGGCGGCCCTCGGCGCGGGCGCGCTCAGTCGTGATGCCGTGCACTGCGCTCGCGCCGCTCGGGATCGTGACGCCCGGGTCGGCGAGCCAGTCGTGCGCGCGCACGGCCGTGCCCGCGGCATCGAGCACCCCGACGTGCGCCGTGACGATGCGGTCGTCGGTCACCTCGACGCCGGTGGTCTCGAGGTCGAACACCCCGACGAGGCTGCTCCAGTGTGCCGATTCGCTGCTCATGCCCCTCACCCTAGGTGCGACCGCAGACATCGCCCGGCAGGCGCAGCGAGGCGCGCGAATCCGGGTGCGGGCGCGACGGCTGCCGTGTCCGACACGCGCTCGCGGCGCCGTGCCGCGGGGCCGCGTCGGGCGCGCCACGTAGGATCGAAGCATGCCCGTGGTCAATCCCTATGCTCCGCTGCTGGCCGCGATCGACGTCACGCGCGACCAGGCGCAGGTGCTCGGCGCACCCACCGCGTACTGGAGCTACGGGCCCGCCGACGCCGCCACCACCATCATCGCCGTGCACGGCTTCCGCGGCGATCACCACGGCCTCGAGCCCGTCGTTGCGCACCTGCCCGGGGTTCGGGTCATCTCGCCCGATCTGCCCGGCTTCGGCGCGTCGCCCGCCCTGCCGGGTCGCGCGCACGACCTCGACAGCTACGCCGAGTGGCTGCGCGCCTTCGCGCTGCAGGTCGACCCGGCGGGGGAGGCCGTGCTCCTCGGCCACTCATTCGGCTCGATCGTCGCCTCGGCCGCGGTCGCCGCCGGTCTGCCCACGCCGCGCCTGATCCTCGTCAATCCGATCGGCGCACCGGCGCTCGAGGGGCCGCGCGGCGTCCTCACTCGCCTCGCGGTCTTCTACTACTGGGCGGGGGCCCGTCTGCCCGCCCGCATGGGCGACTGGCTGCTGCGCAGCCCGCTCATCGTGCGCGTGATGAGCAGCGCGATGGCGAAGACGCGCGACCCGGAGCTGCGTGCGTTCATCCACGATCAGCACGACCGCTACTTCTCCGATTTCGCCGATCGCGACACGCTGCGGCACGCGTTCCGCGCGTCGGTCTCACACGACGTCAGCGAGTTCGCACACCGGATCTCGCAGCCCACGCTGCTGGTCGCGGCCGAGCGCGACGACATCACCCCGATCGAGAAGGAGCGGGCGCTCGCGCTGCGCTTCGCCGACGCGGTGCTCGTCGAGATCCCGAGGGTCGGGCATCTCATCCACTACGAGACGCCGGATGCCGCGGCGCGCGCGATCGCGGAGTTCCTCGACCTTCCGGCCGACGCCGTCGCGGGCTGAGCCGTCGCTCAGCGCTCCTGGTCGAGCTGCGCCATCAGCGGGCCGAGGCGATAGGGGATCAGCTCGCCCATGACCAGCGAGGTGTCGGTGCGCTCCACGCCGTCGACGGCGAGGATTCGCGCGTCCACGTCGAACAGATGCTGCGCATCGCGGCAGGCCACGAGCAGCTGGAGGTCGACCAGCCCGCTGATCCCATGGGCCTGGATCAGCTCCGGGATCAGCGCCAGCTCCTGCACGATGCGCGGGATATCGTTCTGCCGCACGTGCACCGAGATGATCGCCTCGAGCGGGTAGCCGAGGCTGCGAGGCGAGATCGATCGCTCGAACGAGCCGAACACCCCTGCGCGCTCGAGCTTGCCCATGCGCGCCTGCACCGTGTTGCGCGAGAGGTGAAGCCGCTCGGCCAACGCGACCACCGTGGCGCGCGGGTCATGCGACAGAGCAGCCAGCAGCTCGAGGTCGACGTGATCGAGTGTTCCCATAGTGGGCGAGACTATCAAGCCGCGCGCGCTCGGGCTGCGCAAGATGCTCAATATTACGGGGAATGCTTGAGCGAGCTGGTGTCCGGACGTAGCCTCTGTGCACTCGGCGGGCGCCGAGCGACATCGGTCTTCCAGACTCCGTGAATCAGGAGGTCTCGCACATGTTGTCACCACAGCAGACGACGGCCGATCCCGCACTTGCCGGTGCGCTGCGGATGCTCGCGCCGGACGGGACGCGGCATCCATGCCCCGAGCTCGACCGCTGGGTCGCCGACGTCACCCCCGAGCAGCTCCGCCTCATGCACCGAGACATGGTGGCGACACGGCGCATCGACCGGGAGGGCGTCGCGCTGCAGCGGCAGGGAGAGCTGGGGCTCTGGGCGCCGGCCGAGGGCCAGGAGGGCGTGCAGATCGGCACGGCGCATGCCCTGCGCCGCGACGACTTCGCGTTCGTGTCGTACCGCGAGCACGGCGTGGCCTACGCGCGCGGTGCCCGGATCGTCGACTTCATCAGCATCTGGCGCGCCGAGGAGCATTCCTCGTACAACCCCTTCGACATCGGCGTCTCCAACCCGCAGATCATCATCGGGGCCCAGACCCTGCACGCCGTCGGCTATGCCATGGGAATCCAGCGCGATGCGCTGCGCGCCGCGCCCGGCGCGCGCGCCGACCAGGCTTCGGTCGCCTATTTCGGCGACGGGGCGTCGAGTCAGGGCGATGTGCACGAGGCGATGGTCTTCGCCGCTTCCTTCGCGGCGCCCGTGGTGTTCGTCTGCTCCAACAACCAGTGGGCCATCTCGGAGCCGGTCGCGCTGCAGTCGCGCACCCCGATCGTGCAGCGGGCCGCCGGCTACGGCATCCCTGCGCGGCGGGTAGACGGGAACGACCCGCTCGTCTGCCTCGCCGCGATGCGCGAGGCGCTGCACCGCGCGCGCACCGGCGGCGGGCCGGGCTTCATCGAGGCGGTCACGTATCGCATCGGCCCGCACACCACCTCCGACGATCCGACGCGCTACCGCCCCGCTGAAGAGGTGGATGCCTGGCGCCGGCGCGATCCGATCACCCGGCTCGAGGCGCACCTGCGGTCGATGGGCGAGCTCAGCGACGCGCAGGCGAGCGACGTCGCGGCGTTCGGCGATCGCGTGGCCGCCGAGATGCGCGCAGCCTGCCTGTCGATGGGCACGAAGGCGCCGCTCGCGATCTTCGACGACGTCTATGCGCAGCCGCACAGCGGGGTGGAGCGCGAGCGTGAGGAGTACCGCGCCTATCTCAGCGGCTTCGAGGACGGGGAGGTGCTGTGATGGTGCAGATGACGATGGCGAAGGCGCTCGGCGCGGGCCTTCGCGCGGCGATGCGAGACGACCCGCGCGTGCTCCTGCTGGGCGAGGACATCGGCACGCTCGGCGGCGTGTTCCGCGTCACCGATGGGCTGCTGGGCGAGTTCGGCGCGGCGCGGGTGATCGACACGCCCCTGGCCGAGTCGGGCATCGTCGGCGCGGCGGTCGGGCTCGCGTTTCGCGGCTATCGCCCGGTGGTCGAGATCCAGTTCGATGGATTCATCTACCCGGCGTTCGACCAGATCGTCAGCCAGGTCGCCAAGCTGCACTACCGCACGCGCGGCAGCGTGCGGATGCCCTTGACGATCCGGGTGCCGTGGGGCGGCGGGATCGGCGCCGCCGAGCATCACTCGGAGTCGCCGGAGGCGTACTTCGTGCACACGGCCGGGCTCCGGGTCGTCGCCGTCTCGAACCCGGCGGACGCGTTCGTGATGCTGCGACAGGCCATCGCGAGCGACGACCCTGTCGTGTTCTTCGAGCCCAAGCGCCTCTACCAGGGCAAGGGCGAGGTGGAGCTCGACCGCCCCCTCGCCGACGCTCGGCCGATGGGGCTCGCCACCGTGGTGCGTGCGGGGCGGGACGTGACGCTCGTCGCGTATGGCGCGATGGTGCGCACCGCGCTCGACGCGGCGACGGCGGCCGACGACGAGGGCGTGTCGCTCGAGGTGATCGACCTGCGCTCGCTCTCGCCCCTGGATCACGCCACCGTGGACGCATCGGTGCGCCGAACGGGTCGGCTCGTGGTCGTGCACGAGGCGCCCAGGGAGGCCGGCCTCGCCGCGGAGGTGATCACGGGCGTGGCGGAGCGGTGCTTCGACGCGCTGCGCTCGGCACCGGTGCGGATCACCGGGCACGACCTGCCGTACCCGCCAGCGAAGACCGAGCAGCACTTCCTGCCCGACCTCGATCGGATCCTCGACGGCGTGGATCGCGCGCTGGGACGACCCAACAGCATGACGGGAATGGCGCCATGACCGAGGAGTTCCTGCTGCCGGACCTCGGCGAGGGGCTCACCGAGGCCGAGCTCGTGCAGTGGCACGTCGCCGTGGGCGATGCCGTCGCGCTCAACCAGACGCTCGCCGAGGTCGAGACCGCGAAGGCCGTGGTCGAGCTGCCGTCGCCATTCGCCGGCGTCGTACGCGCGCTGCATGTCGCGGCGGGCGACACCATCGGCGTGGGGGCGAGCCTGGTGTCGATCGAGACGTCGGCGGGCGCCGCCCCGGGGGGCGGCCCCTCCGTCTCCGTGCCCGTCGCGGCCTCCCCGAGCGCCTCGAGCGCCGGAGCGGCCCACGGCGCCGAGGCGTCCGACGCGCCCGCCGGCGCCGACCGGGACGCGCGCGGCCATCGCGAGTCGAACCTCGTGGGCTACGGGGCGCCGCCGAGCGAGCCCGGGCATCCCACCAGGCGGCGGCGCCGGCTGCCGCCCGGCCCGGCCAGCGACAGCGCCTCCAACGACCATGCCTCCAACGACCACGCCGCCGACGTTCAGACGACCGGCGACGAGGCCGCGCACGAGCGCATCGACGCGCCTGCGGCGCCAGTGGCGTCCCAGGATGCCGAGCGCACCACGCGCACACCGATACACGGGGTGCGCAGGCAGACGGCCGAAGCGATGGTCGCGAGCGCCTTCACCGCGCCGCACGCGAGCGCGTGGATCACGCTCGACGTGACGCGGTCCGTCCGATTCCTGCGCGAGCTGCGCGACGACCCGGCGCACGGCGATCACCACATCGGCCCGCTGGCGCTTGCGGCGAGGGCCGCGTGCCTCGCGCTCGCCCGCACGCCGAGCCTCAACGCCCGGTGGGACGCCGCCGCGGGCGAGATCGTCGAGCACCACTACGTGCATCTCGGCATCGCCGCGGCGACCGAGCGCGGGCTGATCGTGCCCAACATCAAGAACGCCGAGCGGATGCCGCTGCCCGAGCTCGCCGACGCGATCGGAGCGCTGGCCGCCACGGCCCGCGCCGGCCAGACCGAGCCGGCGGCGCTTCGCGGCGGCACCTTCACCATCACGAACATCGGCGCGCTGGGCATGGAGGGCGGCACGCCCATCCTGAACCCCGGCGAGGCCGGAATCCTCGCGACGGGCGCAGTATTGCGGCGGCCCTGGGAGCACCGCGGCAGGATCACCCTGCGCGAGGTCATGACCCTCACGCTGGCGTTCGATCATCGGCTCGTCGATGGCGCGCAGGCCGGGCGGTTCCTGCACGACGTCGGCGGCATGCTGCGTGAGCCGGCGCGGGCGATGCTCATGCGGTGAGACCCGCCGCACCGCGCGGCGACGCGCCCGACCGACACACCGTTCAGGGTCTGCCCAGCGGCATCCGCTAGGCTCGTGAGCACCTGTCGGACCGATCTCGGTTCGCTTGCGTCGTCAGAACGCACCAAGAGGCCCGCACTCACGCTGCAGAGCGAAGTGCGCGGGTTCCTGCACACTTCTCACGGCGAACGGATGCGCCGCCCGGCGCCTTCGCCACACTCCCACCGCGATCACGCCCGGGGCCCACGGAAGTGCGCCGCCAGCCGGACGGTTCGACCGCGCATCCGCGCGGGCGGTGGCGCATGCCCGAAAGACACTCATCGCATGACTGCCCCCACTCCTTCCTTCGCCTCGCTCGGCGTTCCCGCACCGCTCGTGCGCGTGCTCGCGGCGCAGGGCAAGACCGAGCCCTTCCCGATTCAGCTCGACACGCTGCCAGACACCCTCGCCGGGCGCGATGTGCTCGGCCGCGGCAAGACCG